>Ga0116229_10002174_pt1 | contig 31467 bp, 26 predicted proteins | sample S1TSphgellanicum_3_FD_87313 | JGI IMG/M metagenome (GOLD analysis project Ga0116229, IMG submission 87313) | Host-associated microbial communities from peat moss isolated from Minnesota, USA - S1T2_Fc - Sphagnum magellanicum MG | ecosystem: Host-associated > Plants > Peat moss > Unclassified...
CACCCGCAAGGATTTTTCGTTCTTGCGCGCGCTTCTCATGTGGGGCGGCATTCTGGCGCTGGTGGCGATGATCGGCGGCGCCATCTTCGGCTTCCAACTCGGCACCTGGTTCTCGGTGGCGATGATCGGGTTCGCGGGCGTGGCGGTGCTCTACGATACGTCCAACATCATCCACAACTATCCCGAGGATCGATACGTCGCGGCTGCCATGCAGCTGTTTGCCTCGATCGCACTGATGTTCTGGTACGTGCTGCGCCTGGTGATGGGCAGCCGTAACTGATTGGGGTCATGATCGGTCGACGCGGGTCGCATGGCCCGCGTCGACCGACGCTTCTTATTTGAGTACCGCGGTTCCCCCCATGTAGGGGAGCAGCACGGGCGGAACCACGATGCTGCCGTCCTTTTGCTGATAATTCTCCAGCACGGCGACCAAGGCGCGGCCCACCGCGACGCCGGATCCGTTCAACGTATGCACCAACTCGGGCTTGCCGGTCTCTGGGTTGCGCCAGCGGGCCTGCAAGCGGCGTGCTTGGAAGGATTCGCAGTTGCTGCAGGATGAGATTTCCCGATAGCGCTGCTGCGACGGCAGCCACACTTCCAAATCATAGGTCTTGGCGCTGCTCGGACCGGTATCACCGGCACACAGCGACAGCACCCGGTACGGCAACTCCAGAGCGCGCAGCACCGCCTCGGCGTGCCCGGTGAGTTCCTCGAGCGCCGCGTAGGAGTGGTCCGGGCGCACAATCTGCACCAATTCCACCTTGTCGAACTGATGCTGGCGGATCATGCCGCGCGTGTCCTTGCCGGCCGCACCCGCCTCGGAGCGGAAGCACGGGGTGTGGGCGACGAACTTGAGGGGCAACTGCTCCGCGGCCTGGATCTGATCGCGCGCGAGATTGGTCAACGGCACCTCGGCGGTGGGAACCAGATAGAAACCGGGATCGCCGCGCACGGCGAACAAATCCTGTTCGAATTTCGGCAATTGGCCGGTGCCCACCAGCGCCGTGCCGTGCACCAGATAGGGTACGTAGGCTTCGCGGTAGCCGTGATCGGCGACGTGCAGGTTCAACATGAACTGCGCGAGCGCGCGGTGCAGTCTGGCGAGACTCCCCGTCATCACCACGAACCGCGCCCCGGAGATGCGGCCGGCGGTTTCGAAATCCATGCCGAGAGGCTCGCCGAGCGCGACGTGATCGAGCGGCTGGAAATCGAATTGCCGAGCGCTGCCCCAACGCCGTACCTCGACGTTGGCGGTCTCGTCCCGCCCGTCGGGCACGCTGTCGTGCAAGATATTCGGCAGACCCAACTGCAATGCCGATAGTTGCGCCTGGATCTCCTCGAGCTCCCTGTCCACTGACTGCAGCCGCGCGCCCAGAGACTCGCCCGCCGCGAGCAACGGCAATGCGTCCTGACCTTTTGCCTTGGCGACACCCACGGCTTTGGCGGTGGCGTTGCGCTCGGCGCGCAGCCGGTCGGAATCCATTTGCAGGATTTTTCGCCGCTCCTCGAGCGACGCAAAGGCCGCGACGTCGAGCACGAAGCCGCGCCGCGCCAAGGCGGCGGCCACCTTGGGCAAGTCGTTGCGCAGCAACTTAGGATCGAGCACGATGAATTCCTTGAGCTAGTGTAAACAGCCAATGTGGGTATTCTGCATGAGCCGGAGGAGCCTGTCTGATGTGAGGGCTTGCGCGAAGCTCAAGGCTGCTGCGCAGCGCAATGCCCTCCAGGCGGCATGAGACACTCCTGGTGTCGTCGGCAGCTGTCCGAAGCGCCCGCATGTCAGGTTCCGCCGCGGCGTGCCTGGGCGTCGCGCTCGCGCCGCGCGTTCAGCGCCTCGCCGATCTTGATCTCCAGCCCGCGCGGCGCCGGCACATAGTATCGGCGATCGGGCATGTCGTCGGGGAAGTAGCGTTCCCCCGCAGCGTAGCCGTCGGGTTCATCATGTGCGTAGCGGTAGCCCTTGCCGTAGCCGATTTCCTTCATCAAGCGGGTGGGCGCATTTCGAAGGTGCAGCGGTACTTCGAGCGAGCCCAGGCTCCTGGCATCCGCGGTCGCTGTATTGTATGCCGTGTACACCGCGTTGCTCTTGGCCGCGCACGCCAGAAAGACGATGGCCTGGGCGATCGCGAGTTCGCCTTCGGGACTCCCGAGGCGTTCATAGACCGCGCACGCCTCCGAGGCGAGCGTGAGCGCCCGGGGGTCGGCATTGCCGATATCCTCGCTTGCCATGCGCAGTGCCCGGCGCGCGATGTACATGGGATCGCAGCCGCCGGCGAGCATGCGGCACAACCAGTACAGGGCGGCGTCCGGGTCGCTGCCGCGCACCGATTTATGCAGTGCCGATATCTGGTCGTAGAAGTTCTCGCCGCCCTTGTCGAAGCGCACATAAGTGCTGCCGATGATGGCCCGCATGGTATCGGTGTCGAGCCTCCGGCCCGCGGGTTGCGGCGTGCTCAGGTCGGCGGCAGTTTCCAGCAGGTTGAGCATACGGCGTGCGTCGCCGTCGGCGGCCGCCAGCAACAACTCGCGCGCGTCGGGATCGATGCCGAGCCCGAGTTGCCCCAGGCCGCGTTCCCGATCGGTCAATGCCCGGTCGAGCAGCCGGCCGAGATCGGCCGCATCGAGCGGCTTCAGCACGTAGACCCGGGCGCGCGACAGCAAGGCGTTGTTGACCTCGAACGACGGGTTCTCGGTGGTCGCTCCCACGAAAATCAGCGTGCCGTCCTCGACAAAGGGCAGGAAGGTGTCCTGCTGCGACTTGTTGAAGCGGTGCACTTCATCGAGAAACAGCACCGTGTCGCGCGTGCCGCGCAAGGCGCGCGCCTGCTCCACGACCGCGCGGATCTCCTTGATGCCGGCGAGCACCGCGGACAAGGCGACGAACTGCGCGTGCGCGCCGTTGGCCACCAGGCGCGCCAGCGTGGTCTTGCCGGTTCCGGGCGGACCCCACAGGATCATCGAATGCGGGCGGCCCGATTCGAGCGCGCGGCGCAACGGCGCCCCCGCACCCAGCAGATGGGACTGACCGGCATACTCGTCGAGCGACTGCGGGCGCAGGCGATCGGCCAGCGGGCGGTAGGTACCGTCGCCCGCGGTCACTTGCCGCCGCGTCCGATCACATCGACGCCGGGCGGCGGCACGAACGAGAATAGATCCGGCGGAAATTTCTCGTTGCGTTTCGGGTTCGCGAAGGTCAGCTGCGTGATTTGATTGAGTTTGTCCGCCAGAAACATCGACGCGAGTTCGCCGTTCTTGGTGAAGCCGATCCGCAGCAGCTGAAAATCCGTATCCGCATGCTTCGGAATCAGTTGAAACCACTGCAGGCCGACGCTCGGCGGCAGGGACGTGACATCGAACTGCGTGCCGACCGAACCGCTGCCCGACAGCAGGCTCGCGGGCGTGCTCGCCAGACTCGAATCCATGTCGCGCACGTTGGCCTGGGAGAGATCCTTGTCGTAGAACCAGATCTGTTTGCCGTCCGCCAGCACCAGCTGTTCGGACGGCTTCGAGTAATCCCAGCGGAACCTGCCCGGCCGCTGCAGGTACAGCCGGCCGGCGGCGCTGCGCAGTACGTTGCCGTGCCCATCGTCGATGGTCTGCTCGAAGTCGGCGCTCCAGCTCGAGAGCCCGTCGAGATAATGGTCGACATCGGTGGCCGGCGATGCGCGCAGCACCGTCGCTGCCAGACAACCGGCCGCCAGACACCCGGCCGCCAGCAGAATCGTGCGGATCCTCATGCGGCTCATTCCTTTGGCGGCACCGCCGCGGCCAGACACCCGGCCGCCGGCGCAATCATGCGGATTCTCATGCGCTCACTCCTCTGGCGGCGCGGCCCCATAGATCTCCCGTGCACCGTTGCTCTGCAAGGGGCCCACCAAGCCCGCACTCTCCATGGCTTCGACCAGGCGCGCGGCGCGGTTGTAGCCGATCTTGAGCCGGCGCTGCACGCCGGATATGGACGCCTTGCGGGTCTCGGTCACGATGCGCACCGCCTCGTCGTACAAAGGATCGGACTCGGGATCGCCGCCCCCGGCCTCGTCGATCTCCTCGTCATCGGCGGGGAACCCTGGGACGGGATTGCGCGGCCCCTCCAAAATCTCGTCGATGTACACCGGCGGAGATGCGGCCTTCAGGCCGCCGACCACGCGATGCACCTCTTGGTCGGAGACAAAGGCGCCGTGCACCCGGGTCGGGATCGAGGTGCCCGGCGGCAGGTACAGCATGTCGCCGTGTCCGAGCAGGGACTCCGCGCCGCTCTGGTCGAGAATGGTGCGCGAGTCCACCTTGGCCGAGACCTGGAACGCGATGCGGGTCGGGATATTGGCCTTGATCAAGCCGGTGATGACGTCCACCGAGGGCCGCTGGGTCGCGAGGATGAGGTGAATGCCGGCGGCGCGGGCCTTCTGCGCGAGACGCGCGATCAGTTCTTCGACTTTCTTGCCGACGATCATCATGAGATCGGCGAGTTCGTCGATGATCACCACGATGAACGGCAATGTCGTGAGATCAGGCACGTCCTCGGCGGCCACGCCCGGAACCCCTTGGGCAATTTTCTGCATGCGGATCGGATCCTTGATGGGATTGCGCGCCTCCGCGGCGTCCTTGACCTTGCGGTTGAAGCCGCCGATGTTGCGTACGCCGAGCATGGCCATGAGCTGGTAGCGGCGCTCCATCTCGGCCACGCACCAACGCAACGCATTGGCCGCGTGCTTCATGTCCGTGACGACCGGCGCCAGCAAGTGCGGAATTCCCTCGTACACCGAGAGTTCCAGCATCTTCGGATCGATCATGATCATCCGCACGTGTTCCGGGGTCGCCTTGTACAGCAGGCTCAGCACCATGGCGTTGATGCCGACGGATTTACCGGATCCGGTCGTGCCGGCGATCAGCAGGTGCGGCATGCGCGCGAGATCGGCGACGATGGGCACGCCGCCGATGTCCTTGCCCAACGCCAGGGCGAGCGGCGAGCTGACCTCATCGTAGGGCCTGGATTTGATGATCTCGCCCAGTGTCACGATCTCGCGTTTCTCGTTCGGAATCTCCAGGCCGACCACCGGCTTTCCGGGAATGATCTCGACCACGCGCACGCTGATCGCGGACAGCGCACGCGCCAGGTCCTTCGCCAGATTGCTGATCTGGCTGACCTTGACCCCGGGCGCCGGACGCAGCTCGAATCGCGTGATCACGGGTCCCGGCAGCACGGCCACCACCTGCGCTTCCACGCCGAAATCCCGCAGCTTGAGTTCCACCAGACGCGACATCGCCTCGAGCGCCTCGTCCGAATAGGACTGCTCGCGCGGGCCTGCCTCATCGAGCAGCGACAAGGGCGGCAGTTCACTCGACTTGGGCGCGTCGAACAGCGGCACCTGCCGTTCGCGCTCGACCCGATCGCTCTTTTGCGGAACCGGCGCGGCCGCCTCGATGCGCGGCGGCGGCCGATTCGCCACCTTCTTCTGTTCCTCGCGCACCACCTCTTGGCGTGCCTGCTTGCGTTGCTGGCCCGACGCGAGTTCGCGCCGCTGTTCGATTCGCGTCCGGGTCCACTGGATGGCGTCGAGCACCGAGGCCCCGAGCCGGTCCATGATTTCGAACCAAGAAACCCCGAGGAACAGCGCGACACCGGCCAGCCACAGTCCGAGCAGCAGCAAGGTGGCGCCGAGAAAACTCAAGCCCCGGGCACTGCCGTGTCCGGCGAGTTCGCCGAGTACACCGCCGGCACCGTTCGGCAGCGCCGCCCCATTCCAGTGCAGCGTCGCGAGACCGCAGCTCGTCACCAAGGTGAGGAAAAACCCGGCGGCGCGCAGCCAGGTATTGATGCGCGCACGCGCCTCGGGCAGCGCGTGCTCCTTGTGCACCAGCCAGCCGGCGTAGAGCAGCATCAGGGGAAACAGGTACGCGGGACGGCCAAACAGCAAGAAGAAAAATCCCGCGAGCCAGGCACCGACCGGACCGATCCAGTTGTGCACCGTGAGCCCCGACGCGCCGGTATCGGCAAAGCCCGCATCCTCGCCATGATAGGACAGCAGCGCGAGCAGCAATATCAGTGCCAGCGCCGCCGAGACCCACAACGTTCCCTCGCGCAGCGCGCGCGCCACCGGCGACGAGAGCGCGCTCTTGCGCTTCGCCTTACCGGGAGCGTCCTCTGCAAATTCTAGACCCTTAATGATATATGCTTCTTAAGCAGTTGAATATTATGTAATAGTAACTCACCTCGCGCGAGGTTCCAACACCGGCGGCCAGTTTTCAGACGGCGCCGGCGCGTAGCTTGAATGAACTGGCTGGCGCCCACAGATTTAAATACCATGAGGCGATGCAAAAGCATGCATCCATGAGCACACGCAGAGCGATGCAGCTGCATGCAGCTTCGAGCAAATTCAGAGGCGCAGCAGCAGCAGTCGGCTGGCTGCAGGCGCAGGCGGCTATAGGACAGGGACGATGCGGAAGAATCAGGCCATGAGCAACACACCCGAGGCGAATCATCCATGAGCGTTCACAGGCACAGCCCCCTCCTCATCCTGGGGTCGGGCCCTGCGGGTTATTCCGCCGCGGTGTATGCGGCGCGGGCCAATCGCCGTCCGCTGCTCATCACCGGATTGGAGCAGGGTGGCCAGCTCATGACGACCACGGATGTGGATAATTGGCCGGGCGACGTCGAGCACCTGCAGGGTCCCGCGCTCATGGACCGGATGCGCCGCCATGCCGAGCGCTTCGACACCGAGATCGTGTTCGACCATATCAACCGCGCCGAACTGCGCCAGCGTCCATTTCGGCTGGTGGGCGACAGCGGCGAGTACACCTGCGACGCGCTGATCATCGCCACCGGCGCATCGGCCAAGTACCTGGGGTTGCGCTCCGAGGAGGCGTTTCGCGGCAAAGGCGTGTCGGCGTGCGCCACCTGCGACGGCTTCTTCTACCGCGGCAAAGCGGTGGCGGTGGTCGGCGGCGGCAACACGGCGGTGGAAGAAGCGCTGTACCTCGCCAACATCGCCTCGCATGTGACGCTGGTGCATCGGCGCGACAAGCTGCGCGCCGAGAGAATTCTGCAGGATCGGCTGTTCGCCCTCGAGTCGGCGGGCAAGGTCAGCATCGTCTGGAACCACTCGATCGAGGAGATTCTCGGCGATGAAAGCGGGGTCACCGGCGTGCGGCTGCGCGGCACTTCGCCGGGAGCGTCCAGCCGCTCGATCGCCGTCGACGGTGTGTTCATCGCCGTCGGCCATGCGCCCAACACCCAGCTGTTCGCCAACCAACTGGAGATGCGCGGCGGCTACATCGTCGTCAAGGGCGGCAGCGAGGGGCAGGCCACCGCCACCAGCATTGCCGGTGTCTTTGCCGCCGGCGACGTCGCCGATCACGTGTATCGTCAGGCCATCACCTCGGCGGGCACCGGCTGCATGGCGGCGCTCGACGCCGACAAGTATCTGGAACGCGCGGAGACGGAGCCGCTCACGCCGCGCGTTGCCCACGCGTGAGGCCGAAAGCGCGGTTTCTGAAGAGCATCGCGCAGATCGATGCGGCGAGTTGGAACTCCCTCATCGGCGCCGGCCAACCCTTCTTGAGGCACGAGTTTCTGCTGGCGCTGGAGGAATCCGGTTGCGCCGTGGCCCGCACCGGCTGGGCGGCGCAGCACCTGGTGCTCGAGGATGCGGCGGGACGCGCCATCGGCGCCATGCCCCTGTATCGCAAGGGGCATTCGCGCGGGGAGTTCGTGTTCGACTTCTCCTGGGCGAACGCCTATGCGCAGCATGGCCTGTCCTACTACCCTAAACTGCTGTGCGCCGTGCCCTTCACGCCGGTGCGCGGACCGCGCCTGCTGCACAGCCCGCAGGTCGACCCCGGACCGGTCACCGAGGCGTTGCTCGAGGCGGTCATGAGCCATGCGCGCAGCGAAGGGCTGTCCTCCTGGCACGTGCTGTTTCCGACCGAGGAGGCCGCGCGGCGCCTGGGGGACGCGGGACTCATTCTGCGCAGCGACTGCCAGTTTCATTGGTACAACCAGGGCTTCGAGTCGTTCGAGGCCTTCCTCGCGACGTTCACCGCCGAAAAACGCAAAAAGGCCAAGCGCGAGCGGCGCCGCGTGGCCGAAGCGGGCATCGAGTTCGACACCGTGCACGGCGGCGAGATGACCGACCGGCTGTGGGATACCGTGTATGGATTTTACGCCGATACCTTTTACCGCCACGGCCACGATCCGTATCTGAACCTGGATTTCTTCAAGCGCATCGCGGCCGCGATGCCGGAGCGCTTGATGCTCAAAATTGCGCGCATCGGCGCCTCGCACATCGCGGTGGCGATTTTCTTCGTGGGCGACGACGCGCTGTACGGCCGCTACTGGGGCGCCGGCGGAAATTATCACAGCCTGCATTTCGAGACCTGCTACTACCAGGGCATCGAATACTGCATCGAGCACCGGCTGCAGCGTTTCGAGCCGGGCACGCAGGGCGAGCACAAGGTGCCGCGCGGCTTCGTGCCGACGCTGATGAACTCGGCCCACTATGTGGTCGACAAGCGCTTCGCCGCGGCGATTCGCGACTTCGCGCAGCGCGAGGCCCGCGGCGTCGCGCATTACGCGGCCGCCGTCAACGAGCATGTACCCTATCACCGCGCGCCCGATGAGGAATTGCACCTCTGAGCAGGCTCATATGGCTGGGCGAACAGGCCGATCCGACTTGGTTTCCGCCCCTCGAGTACGCCCTGCGCGAGCCTCCGGGGCTGCTCGCCGCCGGCGGCGATTTGAAACCTGCGCGGCTGCTCGCGGCGTATGAGCGCGGCGTGTTCCCCTGGTACTCCTCGCAACAGCCCATCCTCTGGTGGTCACCGGATCCGCGCATGGTGTTGTTCCCGGAGGAGTTCAATTGCTCGCGCAGCTTGAAGAAAACGCTGCGCAACGGGCCCTATGTGACGCGCGCCGACACGGCGTTCGGCGCGACGATTCGCGCCTGCGCAGCGCCGCGGCGCAACGGCCCGGAGACCTGGCTGAACGACGAAATGATCGCCTCGTACGAAGCGCTGCACGCGCTCGGGTTCGCGCACTCGATCGAGACTTACCAAGCCGATGAACTGATGGGCGGCCTGTACGGCATTCAACTCGGTCAGGTGTTCTTCGGAGAATCGATGTTCAGCGCCGGCCGCGACGCCTCCAAGGTGGCGCTCGCACGCCTCGTCGAGGAGTGCCGCGCGCGCGACATCCAACTGATCGATTGTCAGGTCGCGAGCTCGCATCTCGCCTCGTTGGGCGCCCGCGAAGTCTCGCGTCATGCGTTTGTAACGTTATTGAGACGTTACGCGCGACGCAGCCCGACGGGCAGCTGGGCGGCCGCGGCGTAAATTGCATAAGTGAGGGGCTTTATGCACAATGCGCGGTTTCCCGCACCCTTAAGGAAGCATGTCAAAAGAAGAGGCCATTCAATTCGAAGGCGAGGTCGTCGAGACCCTGCCGAATACGACGTTTCGCGTCAAGCTCAAGACCGGCCACGTCGTCACCGCGCATATCAGCGGCAAGATGCGCAAGAATTACATCCGAATCCTGACCGGCGATCAAGTCACTGTCGAAATGACTCCGTATGACCTGACCAAGGGCCGCATCGTCTATCGCGGCCGCTGACCACCCGTCTGACCGACGGGCGCCAGGGCGCCCCTCCTCTTACAGATCCTTTGTGGGTGTGCGACACACGCGTCGCAAGGCTGCGTAAGGCAGGCCCGCCGCGAGCTTCAGCGAACACAACACTGCTGCGCGCGCTGCCGCAGCAGGCGCACGGCAAGACAAGACTCTTGCCTGTCGTCGGCTAACTCTCGTGCGACAGCAGCGCAGGCTGGTCGGCTGCGCGGCTCTCGAGCGCGAGCTTGTCGCCGTCGTCGCTCAAGGTCACTTCCACGTGTCCTCCGTTGACCAGCTTGCCGAACAACAGCTCCTCCGCCAGGGGACGTTTGATGAACTCCTGGATGATGCGAGCCATCGGCCGCGCGCCCATCTTCGGATCGTAGCCGCGCTTGGCAATCCAGCGCCGCGCCTGTTCGCTCACCGAGATCGAAACGCGCTTCTGCTCGAGCTGGGCTTCCGCCTCGATCAGCAGTTTGTCCACCACCCGCTCGATCGTGTCCTGATCCAGGCCGCCGAACTGGATGACCGCGTCCAGGCGGTTCCTGAATTCCGGCGAGAACAACCGCCTGATCGCCTCCATTCCATCCGATGACGCATCCGACTGCGTGAAGCCGATGCTGGGGCGGCTCATCTCGAACGCGCCCGCGTTGGTGGTCATCACGATGATGACATGACGGAAATCCGCCTTGCGGCCGTTATTGTCGGTGAGCGTGCCGTGATCCATGACCTGCAGCAGCAGATTGAACACGTCCGGATGAGCCTTCTCGATCTCATCGAGCAGCAGCACGCAGTGCGGGTGTTTGGCGATCGCCTCGGTCAACAATCCGCCCTGATCGAAACCGACATAGCCCGGCGGCGCGCCGATGAGGCGCGATACGGTGTGTCTTTCCATGTATTCCGACATGTCGAAACGCACGAATTCCACCCCCATGGCGATCGCGAGCTGGCGGGTCACTTCGGTCTTGCCGACGCCGGTGGGACCGGAGAACAGGAACGAACCCACGGGTTTGCGCTGATCGCCCAGCCCGGAGCGCGACATCTTGATGGCCGAGGACAGCGCCTCGATCGCCTTGTCCTGCCCGAATATCGTCAATTTCAGGTTGCGTTCCAGGTTCTTGAGAACGTCGCGGTCCGAGAGCGACACATTCTTGGGCGGAATGCGCGCGATGCGGGCCACCACATTTTCGATCTGCGTGACGGTCACGGAGGTGGCGCGATTCTCGACCGGCTGCAGGCGCAAATTGGCGCCCGCCTCGTCGACCACGTCGATCGCCTTGTCCGGCATGTGGCGGTCATTGATGTGGCGCGCCGCGAGCTCCGCAGCCGCCCGCAGGGCGTCGTCCTCGTACTTGATGCCGTGATGCTCTTCATAGCGCGATTTGAGCCCGCGCAGAATGTCCACGGTATCCTGAACCGAGGGCTCGGTGACGTCGATCTTCTGGAAACGCCGTGCGAGCGCGTGATCCTTCTCGAAGATTCCGCGATATTCGTTGTAGGTCGTGGAACCGATGCAGCGCAAATCGCCATTGGCAAGCGCCGGCTTGATCAGGTTCGAGGCGTCCATCACGCCGCCGGACGCGGCGCCCGCGCCGATGACGGTGTGGATCTCGTCGATGAATAGGATGGCGCCCGGCTGCTTCTTGACTTCGGCGAGCACGGCCTTCAGGCGTTTCTCGAAATCGCCCCGGTACTTGGTGCCGGCCACCAGCGAGCCCATGTCGAGCGAATAGATGGTGGCATCGAGCAGCACGTCGGGAACCTGGTTCTCGACGATCATGCGCGCCAGACCCTCGGCGATCGCGGTCTTGCCGACGCCGGCTTCGCCGACGTACAGCGGATTGTTCTTGCGCCGGCGGCACAGGATCTCGATGGTCCGTTCGACCTCGAGTTTGCGGCCGATCAACGGATCGATCTTGCCCTTGCGCGCCGCATCATTGAGGTTCGTGGCGTACTTCTCCAAGGCGTTGCCGTTGCCGTCCCCTTCGCGCTCGGAGTCGGGGGAGCCGCCATTTTCCTCACGCTCGCTGCGCTCCTCGCCGCCCGCCTTCGACAGGCCGTGCGCGATGAAGTTGACCACATCCAGCCGCGAGACATCCTGCATGCTGAGCAGGTAGGCGGCGTGCGACTGCTTCTCGCTGAATATCGCCACCAGCACGTTGGCGACGGTGACTTCCTTCTTGCCGCTCGACTGCACGTGAAACACGGCCCGCTGCAGCACCCGTTGGAATCCCAAGGTCGGCTGGACATCGCGGTCCTCGCCCGCCGGCAATCGCGGCGTGGTCTGATCGATGAACTGCTTCAGTTCGATCTTGAGTTTGGCGGTGTCCGCCCCGCAGGACTTCAGGACCTCGCGCACCTTGGGGGTATCCACGATCGCGAGCAGCAGATGCTCGACCGTCATGAACTCGTGGCGCGCCTCGCGCGCGCCCGCAAACGCATCGTTCAAGCAAAATTCCAGTTCTTGACTTAGCACATTACGCCTCTTCTAGCGTTGCCATCAGCGGATGCTGATGTTGTCGCGCATACGCGATCACTTGAGCCACCTTCGTCTCTGCGATCTCATAAGTAAAGACCCCACAGACCCCCTTACCCTTGGTATGCACCTCCAGCATAACGCGAGTTGCTTTGGTGCGGTCCATCGCAAAGAAACGCTGCAGGATATCGACCACGAACTCCATGGGAGTGTAGTCGTCATTAATCAGAACTACTTGATAGAGCGGCGGGCGCTTGAGCTTGGGCGCCGCTTCCTCGACGACCAGTCCCGTCCCATCCCGACCACGTTCGATGTCGCTCATGAATAATCAGTTTATAGGGTGCGTGCAGCCGGTTTACAAGCGCTGCTGCGCAAAGCGCTGGAATTTGACCTGTCGCCATTCGAGGTCACTTGACTTTAACAAGCAAAAACAAAAGCTTGAGCGTTCAAGCGGCGAGCCCGTATGATCTTCGATCAATCACCGTTCACTCCCATTACAATGCTTGAAATGCGCTCCAACGAATGGCTGTCCAGAATGCAGGGCAACGGCCCGAAGCTGGCTTCACTGGCCTTCGCGGCGCTGATCGCCGTGGAATTGGCGCGAATTGCCATCGCTGTCGTGGGCGGCGGTCCGGTCCGATCGCCGCAGCCCGTGGCGGCGGGCGGCGCGGCGCGCAACCCGCGCCCCCCGCTCGACGTGCAGAGCATCGTGTCGGCGCATCTATTCGGCATCGCAGCCCCCGAGGCCACCGTCCAGGATCCGGCGAATGCCCCCGAATCCACCTCCAATCTGGTGCTCGCCGGAACCATTGCCACGCAGGATCCGAAGCGCGGCATGGCCATCATCAGCGACGGCGGCCCGTCGAAAGTGTACTCGGTCGGCGACAACATCGGCGGAGCGTCTCTGCATTCGGTGTATCTGGACCGCGTCATCCTCGATCGCGCCGGCGCGCTCGAGACGCTGCTGCTGCCCCGGCTGCTCGGACCGGGCATGAACGCGCCGCCCATCGTGCGCCGCACGGGCGATGCCCGTACGGTGGCCGCGGTGGACAACATCCGCCGTCTGGTGCAGCAGGATCCCGGCATTCTCGATCAGGTCATGCGCACCGTACCGTCGTATGACAACGCAGCCGGCAAACTGCGCGGCTTTCGCGCCTATCCGGGCCGAAATCGCCAGATATTCAACCGGCTCGGTTTGAAACCTGGGGATTTGGTCACGGCCATCAACGGCACCGCGTTGGATGATCCGCAGCGCAGCCAGGAAGTGTTCAACACCCTGCAGTCATCGGATCATGCGACGGTCACCATCGAGCGGGCGGGACAACGGCAGGATATCTCGCTCAACATCGCGCAGGTCGCGGCTGAGGCGACCAAGGACCTGGACGCCCCGGAAACGCCGGCCGCAGTACCCGCCGCTGTTGGGCCCGGGATGCCGACCGCGATGCCGCCCGGCCTTCCCAACGGGGTATCGCCCCACGGGCTGCCGCCGCCCATGAGCGCGGTTCCGGAGGGCGCCGGCAATGAGAATCCAAACGAGTAGCATGCGCCGGGGTCGAAGTCGATTGGGTTCAACACACGAGTAACCATGATGCCGAATTTAGCCAAACAGCCGCAGAGAACCCGGATTGGCTCCGTGATCCTGATCGTGATTGCTGCGCTGCTCTCTGCAGCGCTGCCGGCGGCGACGCCGCCGGCACGACCGTCGGACGGCCCGACCATCACCCCCAACTATAAGGATGCCGATCTCAGCCAGATCATCCAGGCGGTCAGCGAGGTCACCGGCAAGAATTTCATCATCGATCCGCGCGTCAATGCCAAGGTCACCATGTTGTCGGCGACGCCGATGTCGCCGGCGGCGTTCTACGAGGCGTTCCTGTCGGTGCTGCAGGTGTACGGCTACGTCGCGGTTCCGGCCGGCAAGGTGATCAAGATCATTCCCAACACCGACGCCCGCCAGCTGCCGGCGAACGACCTGCCGTCGAGCGTCAGTGCGACCTCGGACGAAATCGTCACCCAGATCATCACCATGAAGAACATCAGCGCGGCGCAGCTGGTGCCGATCCTGCGGCCGTTCGTCCCTCAGTACGGACAGCTGACCGCCTACCCCTCCGGCAACATGCTCATCATCTCGGACCGCGCCAGTAACGTGAACCGCATCGTGCGGATCGTCGAGCGCATGGATGAAAGCGAGGACGCCCCCATCGAGGTGATCCCGCTGCACAACGCCAGCGCCGCCGACGTGGTGCGGGTCGTCAACTCGCTGAGCCAGGGGCAGGGCGCCGAGGGCGCCGGGGCCGCCTCGAAGATCGTCGCCGACGAGCGCACCAACAGCATTCTTTTGACCGGCGAGAAGTCGCAGCGCCTGAAGCTGCGCGCCTTGATCATCAACATGGACACACCGCTCGCCACCGGTGGAGATACGCAGGTCAGATATCTGCGCTATGCGGACGCGGAGAAGATCGCCGACAAGCTGAAGGGCCAGGCGACCGCTTCAGCCAAGGCGCAAGGCGGCCCGCCGACGGCGGGCGCGGCCGGCGGCGGCGGCGGCTCCAATTTGGACGCCGCAGCCACCATTTGGGCCGATGTCTCGACCAATGCACTCATCATCACCGCGCCGCCCAAGATCATGAAGTCACTGATGAACGTGATCGACAAGCTCGACATCCGGCGCGCCCAGGTGCAGGTCGAAGCGATCATCGTCGAGGTCGACGTCAACAAGAGCGCCAATATCGGCGTGCAATGGCTGCTCGACGGCGGCAACAATTATGGCTACGGCGTCACCAACCTGCCGGGCAGCGGTACCAGCGTGATCGACCTGGCCGCGGCCGTGCTGGGCGCCACCGGCAACACCGCGGTCACTTCCGCGACCGCCACCGGCACCACCACCACCGGCACCGGCACGACCACCTCCGGCATCAGCAGTTCGACGGTGGGCACCGGAGCGACCTTCGCGATCGGCAAGTACAACTCGAACACCGGCAGGGGATTCGCGGCGCTGATCCAGGCGCTGCGCAGCGACGGCAGCAGCAATATCATCTCGACACCGTCGCTGATCACGATGAATAATGAGGAGGCCGAGGTCAAGGTCACACAAGAGATCCCCTTGATCACGGGTTCCTACAGCAGTTCGACCGCGAGCGTGTCGGGAACCACGAGTCCGTTCACCACCATTCAGCGCGAGGAAGTGGGCACCATCTTGAAGGTCACCCCGCACATCAACGAGGGCAATTCCGTGCAATTGAAGATCGAGCAGGAAGACTCCTCGCCGGGCGCCAAGCTCGCCGATTCGGCCGACATCTCCACCAACAAGCGATCCATCAAGACCACCGTGCTGATCGAGGACGGCGGCGTCATCGTGCTGGGCGGCTTGATGTCGGATACCGTGACCGAGAGCGAGGACCGGGTGCCCGGCCTCGGCGCCATCCCGCTGATCGGCAACCTCTTCAAGTCGCGCAGCGGCTCGCGCCAGAAGAAGAACCTGTTGGTGTTCATCCGCCCGAACATCATGCGCGACGCCGATGCCACCGAGAGCGCCAGCGAAACGAAGTACAACGAAGTGCGCCAGGATCAGCATTCGCTCAACAACGGCCACATCATGTTGCTGCCGGGCCAGAAGCAGCCGGTCATACCGGCGCTGCCGCCGGGCGCCGGTCAGCCGGCGCCGGCCCCGGCCGGCGCCAACCCGCAGGGCGCGGTCCAGGATGTGCCGCCCGCTCAATCGACCCCGCAATCGACCCCGCTGCCCTCCGCGAGTCCGGCGCCCGCGGCGCAAAGCGCACCGGTGACCCCATGAACGCCGAACTGCAAGAAGCCCCGGAGCAGCGCAAGCTGTCGTTTCCATTCGCCAAGCGGCATGGCGTGCTGGTCCGCGGCATCGTCGGCGGCGTGGCGGAAACGGTGTGCCGCCCGGGTGTGACGCCGCAAACCTTGGCGGAAGTGCGCCGTTTCATCGGAGTTCCCCTGAAGCTCGAGCGGGTGCCGGTCGAGGCATTCGATTCGATGCTGCGCATCGCCTACGAGGCGGGCTCCGGCGCCGCCATGCAGATGCTCGAAGGATTGGACGACAACACGGATCTCGCGCACCTGGCTGAGGACATTCCGGAATCCTCGGATTTGCTGGAAAGCGATGACGAAGCGCCGATCATCCGCCTGATCAACGCGCTCCTGACGCAGGCGGTCAAGGAGAACGCCTCGGACATCCACATCGAGCCCTACGAGAACCGCCTGGTGATCCGCTTCCGGGTCGACGGCGTGCTGCGCGAAGTGCTGCAGACCAAGCGCGCCGTGGCGCCGCTGGTGGTGTCGCGCATCAAGGTCATGTCGAAGCTCGACATCGCGGAGCGGCGCCTGCCGCAGGACGGCCGGATTTCGCTGCGCATCGCCGGACGCGCGGTGGACGTGCGCGTCTCCACCCTGCCCTCCGGGCACGGCGAGCGCGTGGTGCTGCGCTTGCTCGACAAGCAGGCCGGCCGCATCGAACTGACGTCGCTCGGGATGGATGCGCGCACCCAGGCGACGATGGATGAAATCATCCACAAACCGCACGGCATCATTCTGGTGACCGGACCCACGGGTTCTGGCAAGACCACGACGTTGTACGCCGCTCTCGAACGCATCAACGACAACACCCGCAACGTCATGACCGTCGAGGACCCGATCGAGTACTACATCGACGGCATCGGTCAGACGCAGGTGAACACCAAGGTCGAGATGACGTTCGCGCGCGGACTGCGCGCGATTTTGCGGCAGGATCCCGACGTGGTGATGGTCGGCGAAATTCGCGATCTGGAAACCGCGCAGATCGCGGTGCAGGCGAGTTTGACCGGGCACCTGGTGCTCTCCACGCTGCACACCAACACCGCGGTCGGCGCCGTGACGCGGCTGCGCGACATGGGCATCGAGCCGTTCTTGCTGTCGTCCAGCCTGATCGGCGTGCTGGCGCAGCGCCTGGTACGGGTGCTCAATCCGGATTCGCGCGAGCCCTTCATGGCCGGCGAGTACGAGCGCCGGCTGCTCAACCTGGAGGCGAAGGGCGGCCCGGTCCAACTCTATCGCCCGAGCACCGAACCCGGAGCCGGCTATCGCGGCCGCACCGGCATCTACGAACTCATCGCGGTCGACGATCACATGCGGACCATGATCCACGACGGCTCCTCCGAACAGGATCTGGAACGCTACGCGCGCACCGCCGGCCCCGGAATCCGCGACGACGGGCGCAGAAAGGTCATGGCCGGTGAAACCACGCTCGAGGAAGTGCTGCGCGTCACGCGCGAGGATTGATGGGCGCGTTCGAATACACGGCCCTCGACACCCAAGGGCGCGAACGCAAGGGGCTGATCGAGGGCGACACGCCGAAGCACGTCCGGCAGTTGCTGCGCGAGAAGCAGCTGCTCCCAATGGAAATCCAGGAAACGGCGCAGCGCGAGCTGAAAAGAAGCCGCCGGCGCCGCTTCATGCGCCGCAGCCTGTCGACGCTCGATCTCGCCCTGCTGACCCGTCAATTGGCGACGTTGCTGCATTCCGGGCTGCCGCTCGAGGAATCGCTGCAGGCGGTGGCGGAGCAGACCGAGAAACCCCGCGTCCAGCGGATCATCTTGGGCGTGCGCGGCAAGGTCGTCGAAGGTCACCCGCTCGCCGACGGACTGCGGGATTTTCCGCAAGCCTTCCCCGAGATCTACCGGGCCACGGTATCCGCGGGCGAGCAATCCGGCAAGCTCGACCAAGTGTTGGAGCGGCTGTCGGACTACACCGAATCGCGCCAGGTGATGGGACAGCAGGTGAGCAACGCGCTGGTGTACCCCATCGTGCTGATCGTGCTGTCCTTCGCCATCGTGTCCTTCTTGCTGGCCTATGTGGTGCCGCAGGTGGTCGCGGTGTTCGAATCCAGCCACCAGGAATTGCCGATCGCCACGCGCATTCTGATCGGCATGAGCGACTTGATCCGCCACTACTGGTTCTACGCGCTGGTGGGTCTGGCGGCGGCAAGCTGGGGATTCCTGCGCTGGCTGCGCGCACCGGAGGCGCGCCTGCGCTTCCATCGATTCCTGCTGCGGGTGCCGCTGGTCGGCAAGATCATCCGCGGTCTGAACACCGCGCGTTTCTCGCGCACCTTCAGCATTTTGACCGCAAGCGCCGTGCCGGTGCTCGAGGCGCTGCGGATATCCGCCGAGGTCGTGAGCAATCTGCCCATGAAGCGCGCCGTCGAGGATGCGGCGCTGCGTGTTCGTGAAGGCGCGCCCATCGGGCGGTCGCTGGCGGCGCGCAAACTCTTTCCCCCCATGATGATTCACCTGATCAGCAGCGGCGAGAGCAGCGGCGAGCTGGAGAAGATGCTGGAGCGTGCCGCCAAGAATCAGGAACGCGAGATGGACGCCCTGCTGTCCACCATGACCGGTCTGTTGGGACCCTTCATGGTGGTGTTCATGGGCGGAGTCGTCATGTTCATCGTCATTGCCCTCCTGTTGCCGATTTTTCAACTCAACGACCTCGTCAAGTAGATTAGTGCACCAGGCTATTGCGCAGCAGCGGCGTTTCCGTTTATAACGCGCCTGCCTCACCCATGAACCAACGCCGACCCTGCGCAGCATGAGCGAAAAGCCCGAATCAGACGAATTCGAGGAAGAGGATGTCGAGGATGTCGCCCCCGGCGGCGACGAAGTTGACGTGGATCACATCATGCGCGACGTGGAGTCGCAGCGGCGCAGGGCACCGAAGGGTGCGGAGCCGGCGTGGCGCCGCCTGGAGCGCGTGATGGAGGAACGGCGCACCGCCGAACTCATGAGCGACTTCGACGACTACGAAATCACCGATGTCGAGACCGATGCCGAGGAGGATCGCGCCGACGGCGCCGCGCCGGACGAGGCTGACGAGCATCCGTCACACGACAAATCCGCGCGCAAGAAGAAAAGATCTCGCTGAGGGAGCCTGAGCCGGGTACACCGGGCACACGGTTCGGGCCGGGCATGAGCCGGTAGCGGCATGGCGGCGACGGCGACCCTCTCGAGCAGGGCCGACGCGAGGATACGTCGGCCCTCTCGAGCAGGACGGCTGACGCGAGGATACATCGGCCGGCTCGAGCAGGGCGAGACGCGAGGATACGTCGGCCCTCTCGAGCAGGGAGATGCGAGGATCGAGCGGTGCGTCCTCGGCATCGGCATCGGCATCGGCGCGCTCAGCGAAAATTCCGCGAGACCACCGTGAGTTCGCCGAGCAGCGCCGACAGATCGGTCAGCCGCCGCGCGATCACGTGCTGCACGTCGCCCTCGCGCTGCAACCGGCCGTGCACTTCGAGCAGCCGCGACTCGAGCAAGGCCTCGCGCTGCTCGGCGGCGACGCTGGTCCAAACGATGAGGTTCACATAGCCGGTTTCGTCCTCCAGGGTGACGAAGGTGACGCCGCCCGCGCTGCCCGGCCTCTGACGGGTGATGACCAAACCCGCCGTCCGCAGCCATTTTCCATGCGGCTGTTGCCACAGTTCCCGGGTCGGCAGCGCGCCGCGCCGCGCCAGCCTGCCGCGCAACAGGCCGCACGGATGCCGGCGCAGTGTGAGGCCGGTGCTGCCATAGTCGGCAACGATGTCCTGGCCTTCGCGCGGCGCGCGCAGCAGCGGGATGCCCTCCGCCTGCGCCGTCGCGGCGGGCAGCAAGGGCAGGCTGCGCTCCACCCCGCTGACCTGCCAAACCGCCCGATGCCGATGCCCCGCGATCCCGGCAAGCGCATCGGCGGCGGCCAAGGCCTGCAGATCGCGCCTGTCGAGTTGCGCCCGCTCCGCCAAATCGGCAATGCCGTCAAAGGCCTGCGCGGCGCGCGCCGCCAGCAACCGCGCCGCGCCTTGCGCCGACAAATGTTTCACCAACCGCAACCCCAAGCGCAGCGCCGGGCGGCCGTCGGCCCGCCGTTCGAGGGTGCAATCCCACTGGCTGGTGCGCAAGTCCACCGGGCGCACCTCCACGCCGTGGGAGCGTGCATCGCGCACCAATTGCGCCGGTGCGTAAAAGCCCATCGGCTGACTGTTGATGAGCGCCGCGCAGAATGCCGCCGGCTGGTAATGCTTCAGCCAGGCCGAGGCATACACCAGCAGGGCAAAACTCGCCGCGTGAGCCTCGGGAAATCCGTATTCGCCGAAACCGAGTATCTGATTGAAGATCTGCTGCGCGAAACTCTCGGCATAGCCGCGCTCGAGCATGCCGTCGATCAATTGACGCTGGAAAGGCCCCAGGCCCCCTTTGCGCTTCCAGGCCGCCATCGCACGCCGCAGCCGGTCCGCCTCACCCGGTGAAAACCCCGCAGCGACGATCGCCAGCTGCATGACCTGCTCCTGAAAAATCGGCACGCCGAGTGTGCGCTTGAGCACCGTCTCGACCGCCGCGCTCGGATAAGTCACCGCTTCCTCGCCGTTGCGGCGGCGCAGGTACGGATGCACCATTTCGCCCTGGATCGGACCCGGACGCACGATCGCCACCTCGATCACCAAATCGTAGTAATTTCTCGGCCGCAACCGCGGCAGCATGGACATCTGGGCGCGTGATTCGATTTGAAACACCCCGGTGGTGTCGGCACGGCAGATCATGTCGTACACGGCCGGATCCTCGGCCGGCACCGTCGACAGATCGAGCGCGCCGGCGGCGCCGCACGAGCCGCCGAATTGCCCGGCCAGGGCAAACGCGCGCCGCAACGCGCTCAACATGCCGAGGCCGAGCACGTCCACTTTCAACAGCCCCAGCGCATCGAGATCGTCCTTGTCCCACTCGATCACCGTGCGCTCGGGCATCGCCGCATTCTCGATGGGCACCAGTTCATCCAAACGCCCGCGTGCGATGACGAAGCCCCCGACATGCTGCGACAGATGCCGGGGAAAACCCAAAATCTCCGCTGCGAGCGCGATCAGGCGCGCAATCACCGGATCTTCGGGATCGAACCCGGAGCCGCGGATGCGCTGCGGATCGATGCGCTGTCCATCCCACCATTGCATGCCGCGCGCCAGCCTGTCGACCTGCGTGAGATTCAGTCCCAATGCCTTGCCGACGTCGCGCAGCGCGCTGCGCGGACGGTAGCAGATGACGGTGGCGGCCAGCGCCGCGCGCTCGCGGCCGTACTTTGCATAGATGTACTGGATGACCTCTTCGCGCCGCTCATGCTCGAAATCCACATCGATGTCGGGCGGCTCGTTGCGCTCCTTGGAAATGAATCGTTCGAACAGCATGGCCATGCGCGAGGGATCCACTTCGGTGATGCGCAGGCAGTAGCAAACGGCGGAATTGGCCGCGGAACCGCGTCCTTGGCAGAGTATCCCCTGCGAGCGCGCATATTGAACGACATCGTGCACCGTCAGAAAGAACGGTTCGAAGTTGAGTTCGGCGATCAGGCGCAATTCGCTCTCGATGGTGTTCTGGACGGCGCCGGGCGTGCCGTCAGGCCAGCGTTGCGCAGCACCTTGCAGCGTCAATGCGCGCAGATGGCTGGTGGGGGTGGCGCCGGCAGGTACGATTTCCTCAGGATACTCGTAGCGCAATTCATCGAGCTTGAACCTGCAGCGCTCGGCAATGCCGAGCGTCTGCGCCAGCAATGGCGCCGGGTACAGCTCGCGCAGGCGCTGCAAAGGCCGCAAACAGCGCTCGCCGTTCGGAAATACGGCGTATCCCGCGGCGTGCAGCGGCGTGTTGAGGCGGATCGCCGTCAGCACATCTTGCAGCGCGCGGCGGCCGCGGCGATGCATGTGCACATCGCCCGCCGCCACCCGGGGGAGTTGCAGCGTCGTGCCGAGCGTTTCGAGCATCTGCAAACGGCGCATGTCGAGTCCGCCGGTCAACAATTCCACGCCGAGCCACAAGCGCCCCGCAAATCGTTCGCGCAGCCACCGGCCGTCCGCCTCCTGCCGCGGCCACGAGGCCCGGTCGGTACGCGGCAGCCAGATGATCAAACAGCCGTCGAGAGCCTGTTCCAGGTCGCTGCGCTCCAGCACATAGCGGCCCTTGACGCCGGCGCGGCGTGCGCGGCTGATCAGGCGGCTCATGGCGCCATAGCTCGCGCGATCGGTGGCCAGCGCCACCAGCTTCAGTTCATCGCCGCAGGTGAGCTCCGTGCCGACGATCAACGGCAGATCGTGCTGCTTGGCGGCGACGTGGGCGCGCACCACGCCCGCCAGCGAACATTCGTCGGTGAGCGCGAGTGCCCGGTAATTGAGAAGTTTTGCCTGGGCGATCAATTCCTCGGGTTGCGAGGCGCCGCGCAAAAAAGAGAAATTACTCAGGCAGTGCAGTTCCGCGTACATTCAAGCGAACACGCCGTGCAGGTACCAACGCTTGGATTGGCGCTCCTGAAAGACCCACAGCTTTGCGCCATGCGAATTGGCTGCCCTTGATTGTCGGCGTATCGAGGGTGCCACGGGCGCATCGGGAGCGCGGCGCGCGACGTAGTAATCGCGTGCCACGCCCTTGCCGTCCCACCAACCGCTCTCGATGCGTTCGGGGCCTTCCTGCAGAATCAAGCCGCCGGCCAGCGGCAGCGGCGCGTCCAGCAGCCACACCGGGCGCGGCATGGCGTGCTGCGCGATGCTCGCCGGCATCGGACGCAACTCGTGGACACGGCGCCAGGCCGCCTCGGGCCGATGGTCCGCGATGGGGACCACGCCATACACCGCCTCCTCGCCCAGGCGGGCGCGCAAACGTTCCAGCAATTGCGGCGCCGTATCGCGGCTGCCGCGCGCGCCGCACGCGCGCGTCAATCCGGCAAACGCATCGATCGATGCGGCCGACAGCGGCTGTAAGGGCCCGGATAGGAGTTCCACGCGAAGCACCGGCCCTGCCAGCTCGAGCCGGGTCAATTTCTGCGCCATCACATCCGTCAAGCGGCGCGGGTCACTCGTGATGCTCGCGAGCCCCAGATGCACCGAGGTCGCGGGCGCTTCGCGGTGGCGCAACGTCAACCGCAGCGCCTGCACACCGGCCTGACGCTGCCGCAGAAACTGCGCACAGCGCGCGATCAGCGGCTCGAGCGCTTTTTCGAGGTAAGCGGCATTCTCGATCTCCCTCTCGAAATCACAGCGGGCGCGAAAACGTTCCCGCGGCACGAACGCCCTGCGCGGCGCAAACTGCCGCGCCAGCGCGATGTCGAGATCCTGAAGCGTCGCCTTGCCGAAGCGCCGCGCGACGCCGGCGCGCGGCAGACGCAGCAGTTCGCCTATCCGCGTCACGCCCATGGCGCGCAAGGTTTGCAGCCGCGCGTCATCCCACGCGGTACACGCGATGGGCACTCTCGCCAGCCGCCCGGACAGCGCGCCGAGATCCTCGAGGCAGAGCGGCGTCCCATCGTGCGGCCGGAGGTCTCGCGCCAACCACAGCGCCGCCAAAGTCGTGGGCGCCGTGACGCTGCGCGCCGGCAGCCCCAGATGGCGCCAACAGTCATCGATGCCGGCATGCAAGCGCTCGAGCGCCCCGAAGAGCTTCAGACTGCCTTTGATTTCCAGCAACAAGGCGTTGGGCGGTTCGATGCTGACTAAGGAGGTGAATTGTTGCGCATACAGGCAGAGGCGCCGCAGCGCTGTAGTGGACTCAGCGCCGTCGGCCAACCCGGGAAACACCACGGCGTACCAGAGGTGCCGGGCACGCGCACCGGCGGTCTGGGATGTCGGTGCGGCGCCCGCGGCCGTTTTGAGCTGCGCGTCGACCGCGACCGCCATGGGCATGTCGGATCTCGCGGACGCTTCGGGCGCCGCCGGCACAGCGCCCGCCGCGGGCATGCCGGATATCCCGGACGCTTCGGGCGCCGCCGGCACAGCGCCCGCCGCGGGCATGCCGGATATCCCGGACGCTTCGGGCGCCGCAGCGAATAGATCCGCGGTCCGCGGCGCCGCCCGCGCCGTCCGCGATTTCGCCGCTCTCGATGTCATGGCCCGTGCCAATCGACGGGGCCTGGCCGCCCGCCTTGTACCTTGAGTAAATCGAGGCGCGGCTCATGTTCACCGTGCGTCATCAGCAAACGCAGACTGGCAGGGGAGGATTCGAAACGATGTCGCTCGGGGCGAAAAAGTACTGCCAGAGCACCGCCCGACTCCGCGGCGAGCTTCAAACGCCGCAGCCAGCGATCGTCGGTGCCCTTCAACCACAGCAACACCGCGGCGCAGACACCGGAACCCAAGGCCTGTTCGGCGGCCCACAATGCTTCCGTGGCGCCGGCCGGCCGCACCACCAGCAAGCGCCCCAACTCGATTCCCTGCTGCGCCAAGGCCGGAGCATAAGGCTCATAGGGCGGTGCAATCCAAATGAGCCAAGGGCCCTCGTCGCTTACACCCCGACCCCTTTGACACGCAACCAGGGCCGGCAAGAAAAGCTGCACTTCGCCCACACCCGTTTGGTCCAGCAGCACTTCAATGAGCGACGCCGTCGGCCACCCACCCCCGGGCAAACGCGCATCCAGCGAACTGCAACCGGTGGACCAAACCGGACGGGCGGGGGCAGCCGAGGCGTCTGTTAACTTCCAGACACGCGCATCGGCCAAAATATCGGCAAGCGTTGCTGCGTCACGCGGCATCCACGTCTTTACCGCGACGAAGTACCCCGACGACCACCCCTTCGATAATCATCGGCTGCTCTTTAAGGTCGACGCGGATGGGTTCGAAGTCGGTGTTTTCCGGCAGCAGCCACACAATCGTGCCTTCTTGACGATAGCGTTTCACGGTGACTTCGTTTTCCAGGCGCGCCACCACGATTTGCCGATTGCGCACTTCCGGGGTGCGATGCACGGCAACGAGATCGCCATCGAGAATGCCGGCATTCTTCATGCTCATGCCGCGCACTTTCAGCAAGTAATGCGGCCGAGGTTGAAATAGCTGGGGGTCGATTTGATAGCGCTTTTCGATATGTTCCTCGGCCAAGATCGGCCGCCCGGCAGCGACACGCCCGATCAATGGCAATCCCAATTGCTCGCGCAGGATGTCCTTGAGTTGAATGCCGCGGGAAGCGCCCGGGATCAGATCAATGACCCCCTTGCGCTGCAGCGCGCGTAAGTGCTCCTCGGCCGCATTCGGCGACTTGAAGCCGAGCTTGCGGGCGATTTCCGCTCGCGTGGGCGGCATCCCGCTTTCCATGATGGAGTCTTGAATGAGCCGAAGAATCTGGGTTTGGCGAGGAGTGAGGTCCGTCATGCATCACCTGTATATGTGGCCAGTGACTGTTATTATATACAGACTCGACTCACTGGCAAGTGTTTCGAGGGCAATGGTGCCGTAAACCCTCCTTACGCATTGACGACGCTCGACCGCCGGCGAACCCGGCGACCGTTTCCCCGCCGGAAAAGTTCACGCGACGTGATTTTCCTGGACCAAGATCCTACGAGGATGCGCAAGGACTCCACCGGCATCGATCCCAAGATCCTCGAGAAACTCGCACTCAACCCCAGGACGTTTCCGTCCGTTGGTCGCATCGGAGGACAGTCGATGGTCGCATTGGAAGACTTAGGGGTGACCATCGATACGGCGATGCGCGTGATTCGGACGCGGAGCGCGTGCAGCGCAGCGAGTCGGACGCGGAGCGCGTGCAGCGCAGCGAGTGTGCCTCGTCTCCGACCTCACGCGTCGGACTCGCGCTGTATTTCTTACAACTGCTCCCGTTTCTTCTGACGATTCTTAATGATCATTTAATTTCGCCGTCGGAAAATGGCGAAAATCGTCGCCGGGGACCGACAAAAAGCGCATTTCAGTTGCATTCGCCGCGCGAATTTGGCTTGATGTGCGACTGTGTTGCGACGCGGACCGGCCAGACTCGGACTTTGGCTGCCTGGCGGCAGCACTTCGGACTTCCGATACGAACGAAGCAACTCTCGAATTAACTCTAGTTAGGAGAATAATCTTTATGACATTGACCACCACCTTGAAGGCCTCTCTGGCCGTGGCCTGCGTAGTCGCCTTCGCAGGTTGCACGGATCTGAAGCCCATCCAAGCTCAGATCGACGATCTGAAATCACAAGTCAGCAAACTGCAGAGCGACGTGGCGAAGGCCTCGAGCGATGCGGCTGCTGCCAGCAGTGCCGCTGCGAGTGCGCAGTCGGCCGCCTCCGGCGCGCAAAGCACCGCGAACCAGGCGTTGTCGACCGCTCAGTCGAATTCGACGGCCATTGAAGCGATCAACGAGAAGATCGATCGCATGTTCAAGAAGTCAGTGTCGAAGTAAGCGGGCAGATATTGAAACTGGACGCCGCGGCAAACACCGCGGCGTTTTTTTTTGCGCCGGACGGAGACCTTTCCCGATCTGAATAACGGGGGCGTGCCCAATAAGGATGAGTGCGGATCCGTAAGGCAGGCCTCACTCAATGCGGATGAGTGCGGATCCGTGAGGCGGGCCTCACTCAATGCGGATGAGTGCGGATCCGTGAGGCGGGCCTCGCTCAATAGCGAACGAGTGCGGATCCCCAGGTGAATCCGCCGCCGAACGCCTCCAGCAACAACAACTGGCCGCGCTTGACGCGGCCGTCGCGAATGCCCGTGTCGAGCGCCAAAGGCACCGACGCGGCCGACGTGTTCCCTTGAGTATTGATGGTGACGATCACCCGCTCCATCGGGAGATCAAGGCGCTTCGCGATCGCCTCGATGATGCGGATGTTGGCCTGATGCGGGATCAGCCAGTCGAGTTGATCCTTGCCGATGCCGTTGGCTGCCAGCGTCTCGATGACCAGGTGCCCGAGCGTGTTCACGGCAACCTTGTAGACCTCGTTGCCCTTCATCTGAACCCCGGCCTTGCCGGCGCGCACCAGCGCAAATCCCTTGGAAACGCCGTCCGGATACAACAACAGGTCCTTGTACTTGCCGTCCGAATGCAGGCGGGTGCTGATGATGCCGGGTTCCGCCGACGGTTTTAAGATCACCGCCCCCGCACCGTCGGCGAACAACACGCAGGTGCCGCGATCCTTCCAATCGACGATGCGCGTCAAGGTTTCCGCGCCGACGACCAGGGCGCATTTCGACTCGCCCAGGCGCACGAATTTGTCCGCGACGCTGAGCGCGTAGACGAAACCGGTACAGGCCGCTTCGAGACTGAAGGCCGGACAGCCGTGAATCCCGAGCCGGTCCTGCAGCAACGTGCCGACGTTGGGAAACACCAGATCCGGCGTCGTGGTGCCGACGCAGATCAGATCGATATCCGCCGCGCCGACGCCGGCGGCCAGCATCGCGCGGCGCGACGCATGCTCGGCGAGATCGGTGGTGGTCTCGCCCTCCGCCGCCACATGGCGCTGTTCGATTCCGGTGCGCGTACGTATCCATTCGTCGCTGGTGTCGACCAGCTCTTCCAGCTGCGCATTGGTCAGGATTTTTTCCGGCAGATAGCTGCCGGTTCCGGCGATTCGTGAATACATCGATTTCCTTCAGGCCGCGCCCTGCGCGCGCAATCGCTCCGCGATGCGCGCCGGCACGCCGTTGCGCGCCTCGAGCACCGCGACTTCGATGGCGCGCTGGAACCCGAAAAGATCCGCGCCGCCGTGGCTCTTGATGACTATGCCGTTCAATCCGATCATGCTGGCACCATTGTAGCGGCGCGGATCGATCCGCGTGCGCAATGCATCGAGCGCCGGGCGGGCGGCGAGGTAGCCGAGTTTGCGCCGCAGCGTGCGGGTGAATTCCTCGCGCAGCGCATCGGCGATCAGGCGCGCCGCGCCTTCCATGGCCTTAAGAGCCACGTTGCCGGTGAATCCATCGGTGACCACGACATCCACCTTGTCGGAGAATATATCGTCGCCTTCGACGAATCCGACGTAGTTGAGGTCGCTGCCCGCGAGCAGATTGTGCGCCGCCTGCACGATCTCGTTGCCCTTGATGTCCTCTGCACCAATATTGAGCAAGCCCACGCGAGGCCTGGCGTGCGCTCCTTCCAAATCCGCGGCCAGCACCGACCCCATGACCGCAAATTGCAACAGCTGGGGGGGCGTGCACGAGGCGTTGGCCCCGAGGTCCAACATGTAGGTGTGGCCGCCGCGCGAGGGGATCATGGATACGATGGCGGGCCGCTCCACACCGGGCAGCATCTTCAAGACGAAGTGCGCGGTCGCCATCAATGCGCCGGTGTTGCCGGCACTGACGCAGGCGTGCGCGTCGTGGCTCTTGACGAGATCGATGGCGCGGCGCATCGAGGAGTCCTTCTTGCGCCGCAGAGCCTCACGCGGGTGATCTGTCATAGCAACCACCTCGGCCGCAAACAGGCACGACACATTCGAGGGGGAAGCGCCTCCGAGTTCGCGCTCGAGTTCCGACTGCCGCCCGATCAGCGTGAAGCGGATGTCGCTGAATTCACGCGCAGCGGCCAGCGCCGCCGGCACCGAAACCGAGGGTCCACGGTCGCCACTCATGGCGTCGATTGCGATATGCAGCGATGCAGACACGGGGCGTCAAACAGGCGTAAACGGCGTGCGCGCCGTCGGCAACGGAAGGCTTACTCGTCGCGCGCCGCCGCGTCCGCCTTGGTCTCCAGCACCTTGCGGCCGCGATAGTATCCTTCTCGGGAGATTCGATGACGCGAATGGGTCTCTCCGCTCTTGGCGTCGACCGACACCGCGGGCAGTGCCAGCGCGGAGTGGGAGCGATGCATACCGCGCTTGGAGGGGGTTTTCCTGCTCTTTTGAACTGCCATGAGTGTGTCCTATCAAGTTTTCTTCAACAAATCCTGCAAACCGGCAAACGGCCGGGATCGAGCGCCCGCCGCGTCGTCCGCCAAAGGCCGCGCCCCGTAGAACCGATCGCCCTCCCGGTCTCCCGCCAAAGGCCGGGCCTCGTACAACCGTTGGCCCGCCGCGTCCTCCGCCAAAGGAAGCCCCTCGTAGAGCGGCGCCCGCGCGCAAGATTCCGGCGGATGCATGGGCACGATGGGCAACGCCAACAGCAACTCCTCTTCGGCCAACTCGCGCAAGCTCACCCGTCCGTTCTGCATCGCGTACGCTTCGCGCGGCGACTGCGACGCGTCCACGCCTTCCGAAAATTCCACCTCACTCTCGCCGCGCACGGCATGCGTGAAGTTCTGCAGGCAGCGCTGACAATTCAGTTGCGGCGTGGCCTCGATCGAAACCTTCGCACCCGGGCGCCCGGATGCCGACTTGGTAAACGCGAACCGCGCTTGCAACGACCCTTGGCTGTCCGCCAACACATCGCGCAATCGCGGCATCTCGCCAAGCGCGTACACGCGTTCCAGCACGGCGGCATTGCCGGCTAACTGCTCGCAATCGACGTGGCTTGGCGGGCCCTCTGCCATGGGCCGCGTATAATAGGGGACGAGTCCAGCCCCTGTCAAAATGAATCGAGCGCAAGTCGTTGATTTCAAACTCTCGGTCTTCACTGATTTTGGCCTCCACCTCAATCTACCGCCGGCAGCTGCTGGAGAGGCTGCGGATCCCCTTCTCGTGCAGCGCTCCGGGGGTCGACGAGAACCGTCGCGCCGGCGAGCGGCCGCTCGAACTTGCGGTGCGCCTGGCCCTCGCCAAGGCGTCCGCGGTGGCGCTACAAAACCCCGATGCGTGGGTCATCGGCTCCGATCAAGTCGCCGTGCACGACGGCGTGACGACGACCACGATCCTGGGTAAGCCCGGCACCGAGGCGCGCTGCGTCGAACAACTGCGCAGTTGCTCAGGGAGCAGCGTGGCATTCGTGACAGCGGTTGCCGTCGTGCGCCATGACGAGGGCTCGGTGCACGAGTTCGTCGATACCACCCGGGTGAGGTTCCGCACGCTCGATGAGAACTCGATCGCGCGCTACATCGCGGCCGAGTCGCCGCTGGATTGTGCCGGCAGTTTCAAGAGCGAGGGCCTCGGGATTTCGCTGTGCGAATCGATCGACAGCGTGGATCCCACCGCGCTCATCGGGCTGCCGTTGATTGAGTTGAGCCGGGTGCTGCGCAGCGTCGGCTTCGAGCTGCCTTAAGTACGCGACCAGCTTGGTGCCGAACGACGAGGCGACCTGGAATCACCCTGGCAACATGCCTGTTGCGAGACGGTCGGCAGGCACTCGTCCAGATGAACCTGACAGACACGGCTAGAATGCTGCGACCGTCAGCGGCGTGATTTGCGACCCGGCGCGCGGCGCTTCGGCGCGGTGATCGCGTCGAGCACCGCCGCGAGTTCATCCGGCAGCGGCGCGCTCGCGTGAAACGGTACGCCGGAGCCGGGCCACTCGAACGCGACCGACTGCGCATGCAGGAAGGTGCGCCGCAAACCCTGCAGCTTGAGTTCGGCATTGCGTTCGCGATCGCCATACTTGTCGTCGCCCAACAGCGGATGTCCGGCGAACGCTGCGTGCACCCGGATTTGGTGCGTGCGCCCCGTCGGAATGTCCACCTCCATCAGCGTCGCGAGTGAGCCGAAAAATTGCACGGGCTTGAACACGCTCACCGAGTCCTTGCCGGCGGCCGCCACACGCACATGCCGCTCGCCGTGCTGGCGGTTGTCCGTGTTGAGCGGCGCATCGATGCGTTTGGTGCCGAGCTGCCAGCTGCCCGCCACCAGCGCAAGGTAAGTCTTGTGCATGCCGCCGTTACGAATCAGGGCGTGCAGCGCGGTGAGAGTGGCGCGGTCGCGGGCCACCGCCAGGCAACCGCTGGTATCGCGGTCGAGCCGATGCACCAGTTCCAACGTTTCGCGCGGCCGTGAAGCGCGCAGGGCCTCGATGATGCCGAAGCTCATGCCGCTGCCGCCGTGCACGGCCACACCGGCGGGCTTGTCGATCACCAACAGATGCCGGTCCTGGTAGATGATCGCCCGCTCGATCAATTCCTGAAGGCTGCTCGACGGCTGCCGGGAGATGGCGTCCGACTCGATGCGCACCGGCGGCAGACGCACCTGATCGCCGTCTTGAATGCGGTATTCCGCGTCCACCCGCTTGCGGTTGACGCGCACCTCCCCCTTGCGCAGCAGCCGATAAACCCGGCTGCGGGGCACGCTTTTGAAGTGCCGCATCAGGAAATTGTCGATTCGTTGACCGGCCTCCTCGGCAGAGACCGTGCGGATGGCCACCGCGCTCTTCGGGCCTGGCGGAGTATCGCGCGGCGCGCCAACGGTATTCAAAGGATCGGATTCATGGGTTTTAGAGGTACTTCGATTCACGGTTTTACAGGCAGTTGCGACGGCGATCTTCTAAGGTATTGATTACATTGACCCTGGTGGGTTGTCGTGATAGTGTCTTAAAACCGTGTCAGGCGCTGAACCATTTCTGGGCGCAGCTCGTTACGTTGGTGATGCATGTAGACACCGGTTTCGGTGGCGCCCCATCCGTTGGGGAGCCGCATATTAGTTGGTTCTGGATTTCCAGACCATCGCTCGGCCGATGAGACGGACGCACACGAGCCCAAGCTTCGGCGTCCGACAAGCGGTTAACCGAGAACAAGGCCCCGGGCTTGCTGTATACGTTTTGGCAGAATTGGGTGGA
>Ga0116229_10002178_pt1 | contig 31435 bp, 27 predicted proteins | sample S1TSphgellanicum_3_FD_87313 | JGI IMG/M metagenome (GOLD analysis project Ga0116229, IMG submission 87313) | Host-associated microbial communities from peat moss isolated from Minnesota, USA - S1T2_Fc - Sphagnum magellanicum MG | ecosystem: Host-associated > Plants > Peat moss > Unclassified...
AGAACACCCTAACTATTCACCTTTTTCATTAATTAGATGAGGTGCCTCCCAATTTTGTTGTTTTGTTTTTCACAATGAACCAATTTGATTGGCCCATCACACAAAAAAATGAAACTATGGAGGTTCCCCAAGATAGAAGGTTCTATTTTGAAGTATTGACTTCCTCCCCTTTGGCCCACCCATATGGGTGAAAGGAGGACAATCCTATATATAAAAACAAACATGGTGTTTGTTTGTCTGTTTGTGGTGACAAATAGGGCAGGGCAGGGGTAGGGCAAGGGCAGGGTAGGGTGGCCAGGGCAGACACCCGCCCGCAGCAGGTCATTTTCAGTTATGCCTGGAAAAACAACAATGGTGGTGTCTGTCTGTGTGGGTAGTGCCTGGAAGATTCTTCCACTCACTGCCCGTTCCCTATGGAGCTTCCCCAGATGTAACTTCCCCAGAAGTAACTGACTCTAGAGAAAAAAGAAATCAGGGGCAGTTTGATTTTTTGAGGCAAAAGATTTGGTAGACCAGAAAAAAAATATTTAGGCCTTGGACAACCCAGAATTTTTATTTTTTATTTTTTGGTATTGACCAAGATTACCTTTTTTTTCTTTTAGCTACTGTCTGTCCCGATCAAGGGGACGGATGAAATGTCCGTCCGACTTGATGACGGGACGGATTTAGGGGAAGACCAGAAAAAAATATTTAGGCCTTGGACAGCCCAGAATCATTTTATTTTTTTTTTGTATTGACCAAGACTACCTTTTTTTTCTTTTAGCTACTGTCCGTCCCAATTAAGGGGATGGATGAAATGTTCGTCCGGCTTGATGACAGGACGGATTTTAGGGAAGCTTTTTTTCTTTTAGCTATTGTCTGTCCCGATTAAGGGGATGGATGAAATGTTCGTCCGACTGGATGATCACAAAATAATAATAAAAATAAAAAACACATAAAAATAAAAAAATAAAAAAGTTAAAAGTTTCTAAAAAAAACTTAAACGCGAACCAAGTTTAAAGAAACCAGGGGACTTCACAGTGGCTGAAGGTCACAGGCACCCACTAGTTGAGCATAATATGCCAATGGGCTTTTTGAAATTTGAAATTATTAAATTTTCAAAAACCTCAGCATTGATTTTTTTTCCCTCTTGATACCAAGTATCATGGGAAAACAAAAGATGCATTATTTTTATGTTGTGTAAAGGCCGTGGGCGTGAGCTTTATGAGAACCAGGCCCAACCTCCACTTCACCTTGTGGGGCCTTTATTCCCCCTAAGGTTTTACCCTACACTAAAAGAAACCTGCCAAATTTTGCTTAGTGTATATGGAGGACATGTCATAGTGCAAGGTGGAGCCCAAGGCCACTTGCTTTATCAGAAGTTAAGACCTATAGGATTTTTCCTTGTGATCCATGATACCCAATGGGTATCTGTCAGGTATGATGAAAAAAAATAAAAATAAACGTGGGTGTTTCAAAAAACATAATGCCCAATTAGCATAAAGTTTTATGAAAATGCCCACACTTCGTGGAGGAAAAATTATGAGTTATAAGGCAACCTCCAACTACACTTCAAAAATCCTATGAAGCCTCAACAAGTACCATGAGGTCCTGACTCCTTCTTAGCCTCTGCAAGGCCTTTGGTATTTTGTAAGGTCTCAAGTCCCAACCAAGATGTTATCATAGTCTGGAAAGTAGATAGGTAGAAAATAGATAACTATAAGGTAAGTAGAGGGTTTAAGTAAGGTCTGTTTTTCCCTATGGGTGGGTGGGGGTGATCATCTGCTGGTTCCACTTCCAGTTCTGCCAGTACCACTAAGTTAGTGATGTAATTTAACTAGGGGGTATGCTGTGGTTATGTGAATCAACTGTAGAAGACACCACTGTGTTTGAAACAGGCCTTATTAAGGTACATTCACACTTGGTGCTAAGGACTCTAGTATTAAGTCCCCTAACACCAAGCCAGTAATTTAGGACCTAAACCTATTTACCACAAAGATTTTATGTTCTGTTAACATTCACTTGATATTGAACAATCAGCCATTTAACATTGGGTGCCACCTAAGATGCCACCTAGATTTTCACTTAACACTGACTTAACATTAAGTGTGAATGCACCTTTAGAGGAGCCCATTACCAATTAACAGAATGTTGTCTAACCCTACCAGGCTTGAGGTGTTCCTGTGTGGAGTGGACCCTATCCATGTACAAAAGTGTGTGCCAGACCAAGTGTTTGGCATTTTCCCAAGGTGTTTTCTTGGCTACAAAATATTGAGCATTCCATGGAAATGCCTAAACCATGGTGAGAATTTGGATGATTATGATACTTTCTATGTTGGATTTTATTTTGACAGATGTTTTGTTTATTGATGACTAAAGCTTTGCAAATGAGCAAAAGAGGAAAAGAGGCCAACTCCATTGGGACTTGTCTGGTCATGTTTAGCTTTACATCACAAACTTGCTCTCTCCATATATACTTGCTTTTACAAAATTTTAATAATGTGTTGAGAGTTAAGTGCTAGTGAAATGTTGGTGGATCATCACAATGTGTTACAATATTATTACAACATCTTATCAATGATTGTATAACATTTCATTAGCATTTAATCTTGAACACATTGTTAAAATATTGTAAAAATGCATATACATAGAGGAGGCAAGTTTGTGATGTAAGGAGAAAAAAAAAGGTTATCTATTAGCTTTCTAGTTCTCGCAAATATTTTCATTCATAAAAAATTCAGGCCTCAACATACATACTTACAAAAGCTTTAACAGTTAGAATTAAAGTCACCATGTACTTGGGCTCTAGTTTGATTCTGTAATCCTTGGTCTATCCCCAATTTGAATGTAGTCATAAAGTGGGCGAAACTGGGTATGAGCTCACAAGATTTGCAGGATTTCAAGAGATTTGAAGAATATGAGCTGTAAGGAAGGTGCAAGTAAAAGGCAAATCCAAAAGTTGGGCGAAACTCCTGTGAGAATCAATTTTGGTTGGCCCCCCCACCCTCTTTCTTTTCATGTGTACAGATTTCATCCTAACTTTTGATATCATCCCCATTTTGGAAAATAACTGGGCCCCAATACACCCCCAGTTCGGGGTGCTTTAGCTGATACCTCTATTGGCATTTGGGTTGGTGTGCTATTTTTAGTTTCAATTCAAAGATCATAAGCCTTTTCTTGGACAATGAATTGTGGACTGACAACAAACAAGCAGATTTTTGGTGAGGGGAACATTCAATGCCTTTCATTCACTTGTGCCACTTCTGGATGCCTGCTGATCCACTAGGCTAAAATTCTGTCAATGAAACTCTGAACAAAGGGGGTAAGAGGAGATTATGTGTGCCCATGCAGTGTGCAACAAGTGTATGATATTTTTTCAGCTGTATGATACAAGAAGAGCCTATCTTCAGATCTGGCCACAGAGGACCAGCACCCACCAGGGCATCATGATGGATGGATGAAGGATGGATGGTAAGTAAGTGGTCAGGAAATAGTTTTCTGTTGGGTTCCAGTTCCCTAGCTAACCATGGTGGTTACCTCGGTTGCTTTTTTCTACTACCTACTAACAACCCACAAAGCAGGTTGTTAGTTGGTAGATAGTAAAAACCGACTTAAAAAAGTACCTGAACAAGTGGTTGGTAAAGCTGCAGGCCATGGGCTCTACCCCTCTTAAGGGCTCCTGCAAGTGGAGACGAGCATGGGCCCGATTCACGTAAAGCCCACGGCCTCAGGCTGTACAGTGAATAAATACCTGTAAAAATTTATATATATAATATACACATATATATATTTATATATTCCCATGATCCCTGGCAGGTATAATAAGAGAAAAAATAAAAGCCAGATCGAGCATTTTGTTAGGCCCTGTCACAGGGACTATCCCATTTGATCCAACTTTTGGAAGATTTACCTTATTAGAACACCATCACTTGCCCCTTTTTGGCCATCATATTGAACATGAGTTACTCCCATATTAAAGCCCCTCTCTTTAGCTTTGAGATCATGTGATGTGCCTTCTTAGGTTGTTAAAAAATATTGGTGATAATTCTTCAAAAATATAATAGTGGAATGCTCCTTAACTCTTCACATAGTGATAAGAGGGGCATGTGTGTGGGAATTTTGGCATGAAATTGAAGCAAGTGTGCTATATAACAAGGGTTTTATTGACAATGGATATTGCATGGTAAATTGGTCACAGCTAGGGAATTGTTTTTTTAAAAAGTGAAGAGGTTTCTTTGGTGAAAGTGTTTAAAGATTTCCCATGATACCCACTCCCAACTGGGTATGTAATATGGGAAATTTCTCTTTTTTAAAACTTTTCTTCCTGTGCTTTATGTTGGGAAAAATGCTCTCGGAGTGGGGCGTTCCCAAAATATGCGCCCACCCAAGGAGGAGTGGAGTTTATTTGGGAAGACCCCACTATGAGGGCATTACCAACACTCGTGCTCTCTTTTTGGATGCATTCAATAGGTTATGTGGTTTGAGGGCTTATGGTCCATTTGGTCTTGCAGCCCAATTGTGGACTTTTTTTTATATAAAAGAATTGGCTCTTGATATTGTACCTTATTTAATAAGATAAGAAGGATCCAATAGGTCAAAATTTGACTTGGAAGTGCTAGAGCCAAACCCAACCCCCAAGAAAAAATATAAAAAACTAAATATAAAATCCAAAGGAAGACATAGAAAAAAGGTTTATCAAATATTAATATTGTATTGTATTTTATACTACGATAAGGCTACGATCCGTATACCTACCCCACCCACATTGGCAACATATGACGCTAAGGTAGTAGGTATCTAATCGTAGCCTTAGTCGCAGGAAGGTAGGTTACTAGGTACCTAGTGGTGGGTTTCCTACGAGGGAGAGAAAAAAGGGTTTCAATAATAGCGTCCCACGTGCAAGGAATCGCGTGATTGGTTGGCCTGTAGAGTGGTCCATCATGACCGTTCCTGTTCTGCGAAGACGACGGCCGCGATGAGCCCACCGTACCAAATATCAGAACCCGCAGGCGGTGACCCGAAGTATGTGGGGGTCTGGGGGGAAACACGACGTCTTCATCCAATCACAAGTTGCCCTCTGAACTGGAAACCTTCTCATTCCCTGACACGTCAGCTTACGGATACTTACTTTTTGAAATAGTATTTTGGGGAGACCGTTTTCACAACGAAGTTGATAGAAATTCTCATCTAGCCAAAAGTTCATCTCAATATTCATCCATCTACCAGCATGGTTAATTGGCCGTATCATGCGGGTAAATTATTTTCCCCCTTCTGGAAAAAATAATTCCGGCCCCCCACATAATTATTATTACTCTTTCATTTGTCAGGTTTGTTGACATGGGTAAGTTATCAGCCACGGTAATTATGGAATTGACTGTAGTAAGTATTTTTTTAAATAGTATTTGAGAAGACCACGATAATATTCGAAGTTGATATGAATTTTCACCTACCGGAAAGTTCGTCTCAATATTCATCCATCTACCAACACGGTTAATTGGGCGTATCATTGGGGTAAATTTTTTTCCCCTTCTGGAAAAATTTATTACGGCCCCACTTGTTATTAGGTAGTCTTTGATTTGTCTGGTTTGTTGATATGGGTAAGTTAGCTGCCTCTGTAATTCTGGAATTGACTGTGGTAAGTTTGGTGAAGGGCTTGCCCCTGCCTGCCGGCCGGCTTCATAAGCGACCATCGTCGTCATATTCTGTCGCTGCTTTTCGGAAGGGAGAAAAGCTCTGTTCCTCCAGCGTTCTTCTAGTCGACCTGTTGTTGCTTTTGTGTACATGAGAGATGCGGGGTTTGTTGTTCTGATTACGAGAGAAGAGCGGCTGACATTGTGAACATGTCGGTTTGAAATTTTCTGATATTGTTTCGTGCATCGGGAGGGAAGAAACCCTAGTTTGTGTTGGTTCTTTCTTTTCATAGCTGGGTTTCGTTGGTGCAAGCGCAGAGAGAAGAGTTTGGAGTGATATCCTGCTGAAGAAAGTGTGGATCTGTTGTTTGTAAGTCTGAAAGTGTTCAGGGAAATAGTGTCTGTTTTTTCCTATGTGTCGGGAGACTGGAGTGGATGCGATGGAGACGAGTGTGAAGACGTCGGTGGTTGTGTCAACTTTGAACCCCAATGCACCTCTCTTCGTTCCCGCGGCTTACCGTGTGCCTGAAGATTTCTCGCCGGAGTGGTGGACTCTGATGGAAACAAGTCCCGCGTTCCGGGGTTGTTGGATGAGTGAAAGGCTTGCCGGCTCTGAGGAGCAAGTACTTTTTGATGAGGACTTTGAAGAGCTTGCCGATCTGGAAGAGTTTTTGGAGTATCAGGAGCAGCAACAGCAACAGCAGGAGGAAGCAGCTGCACAAGAGTTGTTGGACTTGGATGATGTTGTGGACGACGGTAGGCTTCGTGGACTTCTGAATTTGTTGTGCGAGTCGAAACCGTGAGAGGGGGGTGGATCTTTGGCAGACCTTCTTCATTTTTTGGCATGGCATGGTTCTTTTCCTTTGGCTTGTATATCGTCTTTCTTGCTCAGGCTCTTGGTTTCTGGATGTCAATCTGAGCGTAGACACATCTGTCTCATGTTGTGACAGTAGTGTCTCTGTTTCTGCTTTGTCAGATTTGCCGCTGACTCTGGTTTTAACATTGTTGATCATCATGCTGTTGCAGATGTGCTCTGGGAAGACGTCGGTTTGGTGAATGTGAGCTCTTGCAAAGAGTTGATGATGAAAGTGCAAAAGCGGCAGTCACACTGGTGTAAGCCAACGAAGGCTCACGACAAGATCCGCAGCAACTACGTCAACTTCCCGAGGAAAGCCCACATGTACCGGATCCAGCAGCCGCGCGCTGTAATGTAAGGTGTAGTGTAGCTAGCGTTTTTCCTCCGGTTCGAAACATAACAAAAACAAAAAAAACGCTTTTTGTTACAGTACTGTAAAGATCTCTGTACATTTCTTCAAGGACGTAGTGTTGGTTTTCCGCTGTACATTGTGAGACATGGAAATGTGCAGCCCTGACAGCTCTGCTAGGAACCGTGTACAAACTGTACTGATGCCCATCATGCTCTCAGTGGTAGGCCAAAACCTGGTTGCTTTGGTGTAGCATTCTTGTACCTGCAATGCCAGATTTTTTTGGGCAGCTTCAATTTCCCAAGCTGTATATTTCAGTGTGTTTTTTGGGTGTCGTTTGCTTAATATGGTTGGTGCTGGTTTTCCGTACTTGGGCCATGCCATGGAAATAACAAACCAAAAGTTATGTGTTGGAATGTTGATTTTACCGCAAAGACAGATACTCATTTTTACACTTATTCACTTGCAGGGTTCCTTGTTGATTCAAACTGTTCCATGTTATTTCTTGTCCGTTGTAGCCTTGTCCTTGTTCCTGTTCCTAGCATGCCTGGGATGGACTGAATACATTTTATTTTATTTGGACTGAGATCGTATTTTATATGTATGGATGACATCTTAAATTCTGGGTTTCACATGTTCTGGGGCCCTGTGGGTTATTGCTTGGTATGTTATTTTCTAGTAAGAAGCATGTCAGTAAAATAGGGAAATTGGTGAAACAGTTGCGAAGTTTTGAGATAGTTTTTTCTTCTTGTTCTTAATCCACATTGTCCTGCTATCATTCTCTGGTGCTGAATGTGCAAGACTATTTTTGATACACCTGAAATTTTGGATTTCACATATTCTGGGGTGCTGTGGGTTGTTCTTTGGTATGTTATCTTCAAGCAAGTGGGATGTTACTCCAGTGAGAAAATGGGGGTGTGCCTATTAAGTTTTGAGGGAGTATTTTCTTCTTCTTGGTTCTTAATCTAATCTCCTGTCATTATTCTCTGTTGCTGAATGTGCAAGGCTGTTTTTGTGACATCTGAAATTCTGGGATGTACATGTTCTGGGACCCTGTGGGTTTTTGTTTGGTATGTTACCTTCAAGCAAGTGGCATGTCACTTCAGCAAGGAAATGGGTATTTGATTGTGGAGTTTTGAGAGACCATTTTCAAATTGATATTGTAGGTAGAAATTCTTTGTTTCGGATTTCATGGAGTGGAGTTTGTGAACTAAGAGAATAGGGATAAGTATGACTTTGTTTGGTTCTACAAGTGTACCACTGTAATGAAAATGTGAAGTGATTGTCTAATTATCATGGGTTACCTGCATATGAAATACAAGTTAGATTTTTCTTTTCCATTGTGCACTATTTGTGAAGGCTTGGCTTGCGTCTTGAAGGAAATGAAGTGCGCAGTAGTTCACCTTCTCAAAATCCAGTGTAATATTGTGTTATTGCCTTGTTTCTTGTATGCCTCTGAATCAGTATTATAGAACCCAACTGTATGTATAACTGATTCCTTAGCAAATCATGAACGAGGCTTTGTGAGGGTGAGTATAATGATACATATTGGGGACTGAAAGCATGGTGGATAGGGTTTTGCTTTGAAGTTCGGTGCTTTCAAATGTGTATGGAAGGAAAACTCATTACTTGTCAAAATATCTCCTTCATAAATTAGAGCAACAAGCTGCCTCAGATACTCAGACTTCATCAACTCCACATGATGGTTTACATTGTTACATAATAAGCAACCAACAATTTCAGGCAAACTAATATATAAAACCTACATATTAAGTTTCTGCGATACTAGCTAGTAAATGGATTTGAATTTTTTTGAAAATGACATTTTTTATTAAATTTTTAACAAAATAGTATGAAGAAAATTCTCAAATTTTTAAAATATTTTTTCAAAAATAATTTCAAGAGTATTTTATCAATATATTAGGAATATTTCCCCAAAAGCAATCACAAAACTAATCAAAGAGTAGGTAGATGTGATTCATGTTATCATGTTCGCACTCCACTTTTGAATAGTACTTTAACATTATGCAATCAAAAGCAATGGCCAAAGTAATAGTAGATGAAATTATAAATTGTAAATGAAAGGAAAAGGAAGAGAGGAGGCCTAAAAGAACAATTAAAACCTTGATTATTGCTGAGCATGCAACTCCAAGGTCCATTGAGAAATGAAAAAGTGTAATGTTCATGCAAACTTGGTTTCCAATTGCAATTAAGGATGTAGGAGATTAGTTTCATAATAACTTCGTGGTAAGGTTGGGTAAAGCTAGCCCACTAGGGTATATAGGTGTCAACCTTGGTGTCACTACACAAATTCAAAGGGTTACTAAAGCAAGAGCAAAGGCAAGAATGCAAATCGTTGGAGATGTTCCAACTAAGCATGAAACTATTTCCATTGAATAAATAGTAGAAATAGGGGGGTCTATTAGAACCAACACCAATAAACGACCATCACCTAGAGACAACCATCATCATGGGTAGTAGATTAGAAGGAAATGACCATTGTTGGGACATTAGATGAAAAAAAGACAACCATCATTAGAGTGAATGCATTAGAAAAAGATGACCATCACTAGGAACACTATATGACAATGAAATGACCATCACCAAGGCCACCGCATAAAAAATACACTAAAAGAAAATTTTAAAGCATGATTCCATATATAATTGATTTTGTAGTCATATTAGACATTATATTACTAAGGGGCCCTTAGTTGTTACAAATGAGTTGTTTAAAATAAGAAGTCATTGAGTATTCGTTATAGCACTTTTCATCCTATAGTCATAAATGACAATTGTCAAGTTATATAGGACAAATCATATATATTGTTAAGGTGTTATGTAATGAATGACTAAAATTAATGTGATTGACAAGTAGTGTACCATTTGCATTAGAAGAAATTCTATCCTTTGCAACCAAGAAATCTATGACTATAAGTCCTAAATGACTATATGTATAACATTAGTTATAATACCATAGTTGTAATATAATAGACATTATAAAAAATTAAAATTGCCCTTTAAAGTCCTTTTTTAGTTAGACACTCCTTTTTGGAACCCCAACCATGAATGAACCTAGATTAAAATCCTTTTTTTGGATTAAAAAGTAATTTTTAGTAACTAGGTAACACTAGAATTTTTTTTCATATTTTCAATTTTAGTTTGAATAATTTTTAGTTGTAAATGACCTTTGCAACTAAAATGGCTTGTAATTGTGTTGGATAAATTGCATGCAACATTAGTCACAAATGTTGATGTCATTATGATGTCATCACATAGATAATGGATGGAATATATATTTGAGTTGACTATATTTTTCATCTATTGACCTTATAGCATATGTGACTAATATGAAATTAGCAACCAATTTCTAATGACCAATGTCATGCTTGCCACATAGCATATTAAAACAATATTAAATAAATCAAATTTATTCTCAAAATTTTAATTTCAACCATTTATTTTTAAAGGTTTTTTATTCATACATGTGGGCAAATAGTTTTGTGGGAACATTTATGATTTTTTAAACATTTCAAAAAAAAAAAAGGTGGGTAGGTAAAGAAGCTTATGATAGGTAAGTAAATAGGCAAATAGGTAGGTAAGTAGGCCTAGGTGGGTAGGTAGGTAGGTAGGTAGGTCTTAAAACTTTTTTTTAAAAAAATTATTTTATTTTGGTTTCAATTAAATTAGAGTTGAACTTTTTTAATTGGCTCATCCCATTTGCCAAACCTTGTGTATTTTTGTGTTTATAGTGCATCTAATGATAATATAGTTGACACATTTGAAAAGCAAACCAAATAATATGGGACAAAATATTTAGTTGTGATATAATTGTAAATAATTTAATGGTGGTAGCTTAGCCTATTTGACTTGACCTATGTAACCTACCTAACTTACTACCTTAGTTTAGCTTATTTACCTTAGCCCTCGAGAAATGCACATAGGTTGCAAGTATTAAGAATTGAACCCTTTACCTTCATAATAATAAACCAATTCTTTACCAATTGACTATACTATTAAAAGGAATCCAATTTTTGTCAAGTTTTTATTTTCACATCATTACAAAATTATGAGGTAGGTAGTAGGCAAGTTGTAGGATGGTAGGTACGAGGTAGGTAGGTTGTAAAAAACAAGAAGTAAGAAATAGGTAGGTAAATAGGTAGGTAAATAGGTAGGTTGTAAAAGGTAGGTAGGTGGGTGAATGGGTAGTTAAGTAGGTGGGTAGGTGGGTGGTGTCACATGCATGAAAACAATCAAGTCTATAAGGTTTCCTATACCAAGACGAAAATAAGGACATGTCTAATTAAAGTCCAAATCGTGAAACAAGAAAAACAAGAACAAAAACATGACATTTGCAAGACAAGAATCCAAAAGGATTTTATTGCAATAATGAAATAAGAATAAAACATGGATGTGATAAAAAAAAATACCCAAAATTAGTGTCGAACATATTGAATGAAATTTTTTACTTCTATATATACCCATTGGGCACTTAGCTCAAGCAAATTTATCAAGAAACTTTCACCTTACATGTGACCCATATGCACCCATATGTGGCCCATGTCCACCCCTATGTGAATTATGAATGAATTAAAACTAAACTAAAACTGAACAAAAAGTTAACTAAAAATGAACTAGAAACAAATTAAGAATTAACTAGAAGTGAATTAAAAATGAACTAAAAATTAATTAGAAATAAACAAAAAAATTTGGAAGTGGATTAAAATTGAATTAAAAGTTAATTAGAAATGAACTACAACCTAACTAAAAATGAACTAAAATTTAACTAGAAGTTAATTAAAACTAAATTGAAACTAAATTAGGAATTAGATACAAGTTCATTACAAATTATGGATGAACATTCATATGAATGAACTCCATAGCATTGACATTTGTGATGAGTGATAAATACGTATTAGGAAGGTGGGTAGGTAAGTATGTAGGTAAATAGTTATGTATGTAGGTAGGTAGGGGGTGGGTGCGTAAATAGGTAGATCAGTAAGTGGTAGTAGGTTGGTGACTTGGTGGGTTGGTAAATAAGTAGGTAGGTAGGTAGGTGGGGGTGTAGGTTTGTCTATGATTTACAGTCATTTTAATCATTATAATGATAATTGGATGTCCATATCATTTTGTCATTAATCATGGATGTCATATAGACGAAATACAAGCAATGAAAACTAACACTTTTCATCTTGTTAACACCTCATTGTTTACTAGTCATATGCCTCATTAATATATGATTATGACTTTTTACACATAGAATTCAAAGTAATAGTTTATGATTAAAGTTAGTCATAAATATAATCATTTAGGAATTAAAATCATTACTTTTTTGGTTGCAAATAACATAATTCCTTTTCAATGGAAGGAGATGATCATCACCAACAACATTAGATGAATGGGAGACAATTGTCATTTTGTACCATGCCATGCCACTTGCATCACACATAACAATGTTTAAGAAGGTAGCAACTTGAAGATTAGAAGAAAAAGATGAGCATCATTAAGGCCGTGGGGGGTGTGTTACCTGTTGGTGGATGTTGGAGTTGCAACAACAAGAGTTCAACATAGTTTGGTAACCTAATTGAATTAGAATGGTGTTGAACACAATAGGAACATAGGAAACCATTGCAACACGACAATAGTTGAGGGGAAAAAAAAATGTTTGGTGGTGATGCATATCTTTGTGTGAAATCTAGACTATTATAAAGCATCACAAATCCCTTCATTGTTGATCTAGACCCCAAAATGCAAACAAATTTTCCAATTGTTGGTGGAAATTGAACAAGATTTCATGGGCTACTAGCTCAACAAACAATGTGTAAACGTTTGGTGGAAAGAAAGATTTTGATCATACATGAGGAATTTTTTTATTGTTTGTAGGTTGAAAGTTTTTTCAAATTAGGCAAGTAGGTAAATTTGTTTTCAAGTGGAAGGTCCCCATACTTTGGAGGGGCATAACTTCTACAAATCTAAATGAAATTCAATGATTCAAAATCTGAATGAAGTGACCATAGAGAGGCTACAAATTATTTTCAGACTCTACCTCTGACCGAGTGATAACTAGCATGCTATTGTCTGATAACCCACTAAGTGTTCAATTGTAGGCCTGTCTACCCTATCCTCATTCAAGATACAATAACTTTGCACAAGGAGGCATTTAAACCAAAGGCAATTAAGAAGTAGAGATGGTGTAGAGAGGCCTGCTACATAGTGGGAAAACATTTGGGTCTCCTCTCCTTCCTGTGCCCAACATTCATGATTAATGGATGCAGCAACATCAGCTAATGCCCTTGAAAACCATATCCATGAAATTGCAAAGAGTCTCCACAGAACTTTGAAGCTGTTAAAACAATGTTTTAACACATGGTAAAGCGCAAGGGTGGATCCATGAATCACAAAAAGCCAGATTACCATCTGAGTCATCTTCAGTTGCAGCAAGTCAAATCATGAGTGAACACAAATTTGAAATTTGCTGATCATCTGCACATCCATTGCACATATAAACTGATGTGGACCCTGACTAGTTAAATGCAAGCTCAAAGTAAGGTCAGATTTTGCATACTAACCGGCATTGGCTCAAGTACTTACAAATGTGACAAACGTTTATAACTCAAGAGAGCTGTTGCAGTTCGCAATTTACCCAAATAACCCAAAAAAAATCCTCTGCACATTTCTCAGACTGTTAAGGACAATTTGGTATTTGGAAATTGGTTGTAAAGTTCCCCAATGCAAAATGGATATTTGGTGAGTCAGTTTGAATTCACTATTCCAAGGTCTATAATCAATTGGTTGTAAAAATTTAACAAGAGTTCCCTAATCATATGCACTAGGAATTAACTTGTTTTAAACAGAGCATTCTAAGTTTACAATGCTCAGGCCAAACTACAAAAGTTCCCCCCTTCAATGCAAAATCTGTATTTGGCGAGTCAGTTTGAGTTCACATTTCCAAGGCCTATGATCAAGTGGCTGCAAAATTTCAACAAAGAGTTCTGTAATCATATACACTTGGAAGTAACTTGTTTTAAACAGAGCACTCAAGTTTACAATGCTCAGGCCAAGCTAGGAAAGATTTGAAAATCAAGTTCACATGAAGCAAATTACTTTGCTTCAGGAGGAGGTTGAGGCTGAGGTTGAGGTTGGGAGGTTAGTTGGCGCAAATTATATTTGGCTAACTCCTTGAAATTTCGAACTACTCCCACTGCACATGCCGTCTGTTGCACAGCACCAACAGTCACCAACTTTCAACAACCTCCAGAAACAAATGCCAGAGCAACCCAAATAGTTCATGAAACATGAATCCAGAGAAAAAACTGTTCCATGACTCAGACATGGTTTCAACAGAAATGAGTCAAGAGTTTCAGTAATATACTGAACATACAACACAGATGCATGTCCTACATGTTGCAGTGATTGTGCAAAAGCCTACTAATTTCTCAGTTGTCATCATGAGAAGGCAAACTTAATATTGCATTTTCAGTTGAACTTTCATGAAATGTGGCTATAAGCAGGGCACACCTTGACAATCTGAACAAGGATTGTTTTGTCCGGGTTCTTGAGATCAACAGAATGCGGTTTGGGAACTAATTTTGCAACAGCTTCAATGAGCTCCATTTTGTTCAATTTTGTATTTGCTCGTGCCTCACACACCACTGCATACTGCACATCCACAATTCAGTTTTGTGTCATCACCAATACCAGTGGGTACAAATTTTGCTTCGTGGAACAAGACATTTGAACAGTCCAACTTAAAATGCTAGCTTTAGGTGCATGAACTAAGAAGAGATCGAAAGCGGACAAAACAGAGAAGAATTTGAAAGATGAGATGCCCACACAAGTCAGCAATATGAACAATGATGCACCCTGAAACTGTATCCAGCAGCCTCCATGAACTGTATTTCTGGAATTGAAACGGTGCTCTTCCTTGCCTAAGAACTTCAAATTGTACTAATGGTGTTCTACACAAAAGTTCACAGGACACTCTACCAGACGATTCAAAGAACCCAGAGCACAATCTTAGAAACATATATGTTGCATTGGCTTTTAGGTATTGCCAAATAATTATCGCAAAGAACTAGTGAGGGGTTGTGATTATCAGAATTTCTTGAAGCATAGAAGGTGCAAGAATGATAACCATGATCCCTCTGTGCCATATCCTGATATCCTGATAGCTTCACTGCCTATCCAGATAGCCTGAATCTGTCTTTCTGGGTAGATGGGAAAGGTGAAACGAACATGCCTTAAAAGATGGGCAGTCCTGGCCTGTTGGAAAATGGCGCGCCATTACAGGTTCTGCAGCTTTTGTCAGCTCAGCCGCAGAGGCGTAACAAGTAACCTCCACTGGCAAAACACGCATACTATACCTGAAATCCCCACCCAAAATTTCCACCATGTACACTCAGGACCTATTAAAGGATCACCTTTGAACTTCAAATCTGCATACAGCACAGACATGAGATGAAATTCCTGCTGGTCCACAAACTAGAGAAACAAAGGAGTGAATTCAACAGTTAAAGAAATTGTAGTAAAATTTAGTGACATGATTGACAAGATGCTGCAATTAATAGCTCAATCTTTCTAGCTACTACTGTTCACTACAACACTGTACAGTTGCTATCTCAATTGGTTGTATAATCCAGTGATGAAAAAATTGATCTGTCCTCTTCATCACACATCAATTCCTTCAACTATTGAAACTGGTATCACTGGCAATAGCTATTTTGTTTAGTGTTCTAGAGGAAGCCCATCACCTTGGGCTGCAGAATGGTGTCAGAGCAATCAACACAGAAAAAAATTCCATGGATCATCAGCTCTTGTTCTGTTCTATATGTTCCAAATTTCATCTCTTAAATCGAAATACTCAGCTTACCTTGTTCTTGACTTCTTTGAAGCTGCAGCATCACGAACAATTGCCTCAGCAAGATCCATTGGACTCTGGGATGCCAGACCAGAACCATTCTTGTTGCGCATGCAAACAAAAACAATACCATGGCATCCTGTTTCCACACCTACAAAGCGAGCCTGCATTCTCAAACCCGCAGTTTGCCATCACCAATCAGACAAGGCTATGAACTTGTAACCACCTGCAACTGCAACATTCTGAAAGGTCCTTCGATTTCCAGGTTTGAGTGTTTTACCTTGTTTGGATTCCGAAGCTCATTGATTTCTGCAGTGAGTAGTTCATCAATGCCACCACCTCTACTGCTTTCTTCTCTGATTTTACCCAAATTGCAATTCCTCCCAGAGACAAAAGAATCTGCTTGATGCTTTTGTTGTTTCTTCACATTTTTGTCCTCTCTGTGCTCTTCAGACTCATCCCCAGATTGCTCAGATTCTCCAGAGTACACAGAAGTATCCACAGATGAGCTTTGGGCTGCTTCCTTGTCCATAACTTGATTGCAAATCACAGCATCGGGATCCTTCTTTCCGCCTTTGTTGGAAATTCCTGACCTTGGTGGAGTTGGCAACAAATTGGCAGATCCATTGCCCTTCACCACAGAACATGGCTCTTGCAACTTCTCAGAAAACTGTTTCCAGCAAGAGAAAATCCCAGTCATTGTGCAAAACTCGATCTCCAGCTACAGATTGTGCACAAAAACATCTGCAACTAAAACCCTGAGGAAAATTCCAGTCATTGTGCAAAACTTGACCTCCAGCTACAGATCATGCACAAAAGCATCTGCAAGCTAAAACACTGTGCACAGCAGGAGGAAGAGTGGAGATTGAACAGAAGCACAGCACCTGATCCAGAACATTTATCATCTCCTGAATGCTTGATCGTTCTTTCCCACCAACACATGTTATCAAAAACCCTTGTTGTCCTTGAGTTATCACTGCCTTCTTTTGATTCTACAAACAAAAAACACAATGTTTCGATTCAGAACCATTTTCTTTTTGCTTGTCAACACAGAGAGAGAAGCAGAAGAAGAAGAAGATTGACACACCGTAAACGTAGTGCTCTGCATGCCAAGCAAACTTCTCAGTCAACCCTGAAAAACACTCTCGGATTTCAGGTTCTACCTCGAGCCTTCAGCACCCGGAAACCTCATCTGATAGAAGCAGACATCGGGTTTTCCTGGAACCGGGAATGCGAAGTATCCTTTTGCGGCATGTGAGAAAGATCTAAGAGGAAGGAGAGCATGCGAGAGAGAGAGAGAGAGAGAGAGAGAGAGAGAGAGAGAGAGAGAGAGAGAGTACATACATGCGGCAAGTATTTGGCGCGACGTCGCTTCCTGTCCGACGAGCTTGTGTGATGCTTGCCTCCACCCTCTGAGGCCATCTCCCTTCTGAGAAAAAGATACAAGACGCCTTCTTCCGCTTGTTGAAGATGAGTGCAACTATGTCTTATGAGAGGGTTGCCTTGGAGTTTTTCTTCAGGAGGAAACTGTGAGATTCCCGACTGTTTCCGCACAGTAATGCGTGCGTGCCGCAGAATTCTCTGTCAAACTCTCACGACGACGGGGATGCGAAAGAAGAGAGACGAGCTTCTAGGGTTCTTATGGATAACGCGCACTAGTGCATTTGTGTCGATGTTTGCCGTTCCCGCTGCTTCCCACCTCCCATGGCGATGACGGCGCTGTGGTGGTGGTGCCCCGCCGGCAGCAGGCTCTGCACTCCTCCTCTTCCTGCTGCCCTTTCGCTTCCCTCTACTTCTCCATTTTCTCGACGTCGTAGCAATTCGCGAGAATGGGTTTCTTTTTCTTCTTCTCTCAAGACCTTTGGTCGAAGAAGAGGAAGAAGAAGTCCCTCGTCTTTGCAGAGTGTGAGCTTTTCTCCGGCCAGCATTGCTTGTTGTAAGGATTCGTTGCTGGTGACAAACCCGGCCCTTCTTGTAGGAAGTACTCGAGGGATACAATTGCAGGTTGTTGCTCCTCCGAGAGCCAATGGAGACGACTGCTACTGTCACTGTTGCTCACGCACTTGTGGTTTGAAGCATTCTTCTTCCGTGAAATGCAGGGCGAAGCAGCCTCGTCGGCAAAGGAGTGAGTTCGACGATTACATTGATCCTGCGAAAGCGGAGCCATTTGAAGCAGAAGATGAAGAGGACGAGGAGATGACCAAATTCGACCGCGTCGCGAGAGAAGCTGCCAAGGTGAGAAAGCAACAGGAAGCGGAATACAAGAGAACCAAACCCATTTTCATGAAGGCTATAGGTCTTGCCGCAGATGCTGAAGAAGAAGAAGAAGAAGAAGAAGAAGAAGATGATGATCTTCCTGAAGAGCTGCTGGATCCTGACGACGATTTCTTCAACATTTCTCAAGCTGTCTCTATAAAAAAGAAGCAAGCAAAAGCATCGCAGAAGAAGAATAAGGCTGCTGTTGTTGAGTTTGAAAACCTAGCAAGAACTCCGCCAAAGACAGGACCCAGAATTCCATTGTCCTCACTCAGATTGTCTGAGGATGATGACGAAGAAGACAATCTATTGGAAGAAGAAGACGAGGAGCAGGAGCAGGCAGAACTTGAGGAGGAGGAGAATGTCGCAGATGTACAACCAGAAGCAGATGAAGAAGAAGCTGCCGAAGAAGAATATGGAGCAGCCTTTGGGGGTCTGGACTTCGATGGAGATGATGACGATGATGGAGAGGAGGACGAGGAGATGAGCGAGCCGCATTACCGGATGACTCTTGGTGAGCTTCTGGACGAAGCTCGAGTGACTCCCATCTCTATAGAAGGAGATTTGGACGCGGACATCACTGGCATTCAACATGATTCTCGACAGGTGAGTCCCGGCGACTTGTTTGTATGCGTGAAAGGGTTGTCTCTAGATGGACATGACTTTGCAACACAAGCTGTGGAGAGAGGGGCAGTTGCAATTGTTGCATCGGGCGAGATTGCTGCACTTTCAGCAAGCGAAGGATTGAAGGCAATTGTGCTCGTAGATGACACGAATGCCATTCTCTCAGCACTTGCAGGTGCTTTCTATGGACACCCATCTCAGAGCTTAGCAGTTGTGGGTATTACTGGTACCAATGGGAAGACCACAACAAGCTACTTGTTGAGGAGCATGTATGAAGCAATGGGTTTGCAAACAGGGCTTCTTGGCACAATCAACTATTTCATCAACAACAAGAAAAAGCTTGATGCTCCAAACACAACCCCAGATGCTGTTTACTTACAAAAGTTGATGGCAACCATGGTACACAGCAGGACAGATGCTTGCATCATGGAAGTCTCATCACATGCAATGGTGCTGGAGCGATGCAAAGAGATTGATTTTGATATTGCTGTTTTCACAAATCTAACACGAGATCACATGGATTTTCATAAGACTGAAGACGAGTATAAAGCTGCAAAAGGCAAGCTGTTTGCAAAGATGGTGGATCCTGAGCGGCACCGCAAAGTGGCAAACATTGATGATCCGAATGCAGCTTATTTCATCAACCAGGGAAACCCAGATGTCCCGGTTGTCACCTTTGGAATAGAAAGTGTGGATGCAGACATCTTCCCTTTGGAAGTTCAGTTATCTCTCTTTGAGACTGAACTCCTGGTTCGAACTCCAAAGGGGAATATTGAAATTTCTTCGGGGCTGCTTGGTCGCCACAATGTATACAACATTCTTGCTGCTGTTGCTGTTGGTTAGTCTTTTTTACTCTCTGTGCATTTCATCTACAAGAAGACAAAATGTCATGGGTGATGTTTGGATCCATGGTTGAGTGAACTGAAGAATTGTTTGTCCATCCACTTCTATCTGTGCAAGCACAATGTGTCACATTGTCCTGGTAGTTGGATATCAAATACTGTGTGGCAACATGGCACCTTGGTGTATAAGTACCTTGCAAGTCCTTAATAGAGGATTGGATATATACTTTCGCTTTTGAGAACACTTGAAGTCTCTGTTCATTTTGTGTTTAGACGTGGATTGAGGAATATGGCATTTGAAAGAATGGCCATGGATTGGTTGCTTATGATCATTCTTTGGCTCTCTTGTAGGTGTGGCAGTTGAGGCACCACTGGAGGATATAGTGAGGGGTATAGAGGAGGTGGATTCAGTGCCTGGTCGCTGTGAGCTCATTGATGAAGAACAGGCCTTTGCAGTCATAGTGGACTATGCGCATTCTCCAGATGCTCTCTCCCGGCTTCTTGACACTGTCAGAGAATGTGGCCCCCGCCGGGTCATCACTGGTACATGATGAACGTACATGGCTCAACATAGATTCAATCTGCTTGTGAAAACACAAAGCTGCAGTTGTAGTTGTATGACCACTTTTTGTAGTAAAAAGTATAAATAGCTGGCCTGTTTTAGTTATGCTGGCAATCATTTGTGACATAGCAGTAATGGTCACCCTTAGTGTACCATATCCTCTTTATGCTGTTGTCTTGGCAACCAGATAGGGAAACTTATTGAATGTTCTTTAGAGTGTGTACCAGCCTCCAGCTGTCCAACTGATCATGTAGTATGATGGATGATTGGGTTCAATGGTGGGTCATAGAAAGTTTGCATATTAGGTGATGGTATGCATTACAGGCATCTAAAAGAAGTGGGAAGATGGTGAGAATCTACTTAGTGCTATGCAATTGAGCTCTGCAAAGGTCTTAGTTTTTATTTGTCAAAATCTTTTGTGTGCAGTTGTTGGATGCGGTGGTGACCGAGACAGAGGGAAGCGACCAATTATGGCCAAAATTGCCACAGACAAGAGTGATGTTTGCATTTTCACAAGTGACAACCCTAGAACTGAAGAACCTTGTAAGTCTTCCACTCTTCCTTCCAAACTTGCACATTCCTGGAGATCACTATCTTGCTAAAAACTCTCTGTTACTCAGAAGGTCTCTGTTCAGGAAAAACCCATATATGAGAAGCAGTTTTTCTTTATCTACAAGATTTGACTCTGGTGTAGTGAATCACATGTGGCAGTGGACATTCTGGATGATATGTTAGCTGGAGTGGGGTGGTCTATGGAAGAGTATGTGAAGTGGGGACATGATGACTACTACCCACCTCTTCCAAATGGGCATCGTCTCTTTGTGTATGATATTCGAAGCATTGCTGTGCGTGCTGCTGTGGCAATGGGAGAGGAAGGTGACGCCGTGGTATGAAATTCAGCCCTTGGATTTTGGATGTAGAACATGTCTTGGCAGATGTAGCAGTGCAGATTTGATTGATGCTTGCATATGAAGAGTGAATTTTGAACTTGTTGCACTGGAAAGAAGTTGAATGCAATGGAGTTTCAACCTCTGAGACTTCATATAGCTTGATTGATGATAGATTTGCTTTTTTTCTCAACATGATTGCTGAGTTCTAAATTGGTTCTAGAAATGTGATGAAACTTGATAGACAGCTTAAGGTAGTGATACAAGCCCTTTATGGATTCATCTGGACCTGCTGTTGGAAACTCATGAAACCAGGGAGGATTGATGCCAGCTTGTTCGTTGCTGTAGGACAGTTGTTAGGTTTGGCACATTTTCCTGTTGTGTCTGGTGGTTCTAGGTGAAACTGGACCAGTGAATAATTGTAGCTTGTAAATATCTGCTTGCATTCACACATTCATGTCTTTGGTTTTGGGCTGAACTTTGTTGTCTCCATTTTGGAAGGGAGTGAGTCTGAAAAGACCTCTGTTTTGGCTCTGAAGTGTGTTTGATATAGTTCTGAGCATCCTTGTATAGTGTACACAAGTTCTAGTAGCTTTGGTCACATGGTTAAGATTCAGTGTTCCTTAGGTGGGAACCCATGGACAGCAGCTTCATGAACAGATTCTAATGTGGCAAAGTAGTGGTTGCAGGTTATTGCTGGAAAGGGTCATGAGACTTATCAAATAATTGGTAAGGCAAAGGAGTATTTTGATGACCGAGAGGAGTGTCGAGATGCTTTGCAGCATGTTGATGCTCTCCATGCTGCTGGTGTTGATACCAGCGAGTTCCCTTGGAGGTAACAGAATTCTGCATATTTCCACCTTGTTCTCTAACACTGAAACTGTGGACCTAGATCTATAACCTGAAACTTTAACCTCAAATTTCCAATTTTAGATGCAAAGGTTGTGTTATTGGGTCATTGTTGTACTGCTTGGAATTCAGTAGGTTGTGTTGCTGTTTACTATGTCATTGGTTTTCCTTGGTTTTGTCTTGGTGGGTTGTGTAGTTCTCTGAAATATCAGTGATGTGGAGAGCTTGAACGACCTCTTTATTTATTGTTCTTAATAGAAGTTGTGGGTTATAATAGGGAAGTGAAATGGGGGTGCCAACAGGGTTCCTGAAAGCTGAGGTATCCTGCATTCATGGGGTCTATATGTGGATTGTCATGTACACACTTTTGAGGAAGGCAGAAAAGAGGTCATCTTGTTGCAGGTAAGATAACCTGCCACTATGGAACAATAAGAATGCCCAAGGGGTCAAAAACTCAGAATTTTTGAATTGGAAGCATAAATTTTTATTTTGTGGAAATTAAAAACACAACATAGTCAGCATGAAATATGTCAAGTAGTTTCATTCAAGGGCCCATGAGGGTAGTACATTTGTGTTAGAGGCAGGGCAATAGTTCTCCAAAGACTCAACTGGAGGCAAACAATAGGGATGGGGCATTGCTGATTGTTGGTATTCCTTGCTGTTTGTTTTGATGCAGGGGTTCCAAACCAATTGTTGGAGCACTGGGCATCATGGTACTGAAGCACTCGTCTTTTGCTGTTCAGTGGCAAAAAGCACCCAAATCACCCAGTTTTGTACCCAGTTTTGTTATTCTTCTTCCTTTACCTCACAGTTAGTTTCAATTGGGAAAGGCTGGTAGTGGTATCAGTACATATACTCTTACCATTCCTTTTTTTTAGCGAATCTTAAAAGAGTCTAAGAGTGTCTTTGTGAGTGGCATTCGATTCAAAAGGTCCCGTATTAGTTCTTTGTACAACTCTTGTAACACAGATGTAAGTAGTTAGCTGTGGATTTCTTTGCACATTCGATCCACTTACTCTTTCTTCCATCATTGAACATTCATAACAACAAGAATGTGTAACAAATTCACAAATTCACAAATCAGAAAAACATCGAAGTGTACAAGACTCCCTGAATCCATTCCAAAAATCCAGATTCTTTTTGGTCAGCTGGGTGTTTTGCTGCATTGAAGGTTCTGTGCACTTGCATTTGATCATGATGTGCAGTATTGCAATGAAGGTTCTGATGCGCACATGTGCACTTGTATTCAATCATACTGTGTGCTGGAGTCAAAATTTAAGACACCGACTGAGCGCCGCAAAGAATGAACACAGTGTTCATAATCTTCTGGTTTCCACTGGAGAGGAAACATAAATAGAGATTTGTGAAATCCAGTGCCGCAAACATGTTCACTGTTTCTCTAACATGCTGAGACTTTGCAGCACAGAACATTACACAACAACAAGAATGCACCAAACAGGTGAAGCAAACACAGGGCAGCATGATTATCAAATGTCAGACTCACCTTCATAGATGAAGCAAACACCCATGGGGGAAGAAGAGAGTTATTCATCCATGAAGCGATTGTCGTTTGGTTTATAATCTTTACCTCCTTACTTCGTCAGCTTTGTGAACCATGGTTAGAGAGTGCGGAGTTTAGGTGCAGTTAACGGAACGAGGGTGAGCGAGAGAGACGGGAGAGAGAAAGAGCGATGGCGTTTGTCGTCGGTTTTTGAGTTCTCTCTGTTTGCAACCCTATTGTCTCTTTGCGGACCTGAAGGCTGGATTGTAAGCTGAACTGGGAGCGTTTTTCCGTCTCCGAGTGGAGGCGCGTATCGAGAGCGTTCGGGGGAAACAAACGTCGGGCGATTTGGTGGAGAAATGAGCTGGAGAGCACTAGTTTGTGGAGAGGGTACGAGGACAGATGGGTTTTGAGGAGGAGGAGGGAGAGACGAACTGTGTATGGGAGCTCAGATCGAGGGCGATCGTGTGAAATGATTGCGGAAGAGTCTGGCAAGTGAATGAACCGCAGCGTTTATGTATGTGTTGCATTCTGCAAGAAAATTGCGAAGAGGCAGGATTCGGGCAAAAGAAGGGTGCGGGAAGGTCTTAGCTTTTAGCAGTATTTTTGGAGTTGTTACAGTATGTGAATCCTTGGAAGTGACCCTGATACCGAGAGCTCCAAGAAATCATTGTGAAACCCGAACAGGACTAGGTCTCCTTCGATGGAACCCCGCGTGGGCAACAAGTACAAACTCGGAAGGAAGATCGGAAGTGGATCATTCGGCGAGATCTACTTAGGTAAGCTATGGCACTTTGCACAAACCTCTGGATTGAACAGCAAGCGGCAGTCATTTGAAAATGAACATCAGCTCATATCGTCGAGATATCGGCCGCTTGAAAAGCATGGAGAAACTAATTTCCTGGTCTGTTATCTCATTTTTGTTTTCTAAAAGTAGAGGAATTATGATAGATGCATTGTTTTCTTGCGATGTTGATGTTGTGCCGTTCAAGGACAACATTGCAGGATTATGGCGGAGGTAGTTTGTTTTGCCAACACTTCTCTGATGTTCATCTTGTTGATTTCTCACTCCCCCCCCTTTTTGTGTTGAACAGGGACTAACATCCAAACCAATGAGGAAGTTGGTATCAAACTGGTATGAGAGCTCTCTCTCTTTGGACATTGTGATTTGTTACTGAAAATCAATCACAAAACACACAACATTTGTAAAAGCTAGCTAGTAGGGGTCAAACAAAACATAAGACACATATTGTTGTCACAGGTTCAATGCAGAGTGAGCTGTGCAATGTGATGGGTTGACGAGATTAGTCAATACAGGAAGGCATGAAACATCAGATAGTTTTGACTCAGCTGTTGGAGGAGTATAGTTCAGCATCCAAGTAATCTCTGATGGTCTGCTTAAAGGATATGTTCATGCTGCAGTAGGCCTCAACCACTGGCCTCTCTGTCGGCCTCATTATGCCTTGGGCCTTAGATTCTTGCTGGCACAAAGCTAAAAGAAGATGAAGCTTGTTGTAGCTTAAATGAGGATTCTATTAACACTTTTTTATAAGCTATGTCTTTCGAGTGGTAGCTAGCCAACATCACAGCTGAGTCTATCCATTTGTTGCTTCTGGAAATGTGTGAGAAACTCAGGAAACTACAGTGGGTATAGAAACTGCGGGTTTTTGTATAATAGTTTGTCTGATGCTTTGGTCAGATTATTGGTTAGTTGTCTGTACCCACTGTTGGAAGCTGATGAAGTCAGTGGGCAGTCATGGCAGCTAGTCACTGTGATGCACGGTGATTATTGGTGTCACTCAAAATGTTTCAGGTCCTTAGTTGTTGCCTCTAAAGTATTGTTGTAGAATTTTCTCTGTGATTTCATAGGTATATGGAGTAATATTCTTTGCTATCCATGATATTGTGCAAGTGCACAGCCATCGTTGCTGTAGGTCTACCTGTTGGCTGAAATGGTCTCAAATTTTTTTTTCTTGCTTTGTCTATGCTGTGTTGATTGTTCTTTGTCATCTTGTAAAAACCTGTATCACAGGTAGGAAGTACACCTGGGAAGGGAAACAGAAAGGGGGAAACAAGACCATGGCTACTCATGCATTTTCTCAAGTTGCTCTGGAGATTTCTGTTATGATGGCATCTCCTGATGGGTTAGAGTTGAGTGCTAAGATGACCACAAATGTAGAAGAAGCTTAAGGATACAGAAAACTGTGACTGCCAGGTATTGGTTTTGTGAGAGGATTTGTTTTTGAACAACTGGGACTGTTTTCCTGGAATCTGACTGCAGACTTTTTTTTTCAGGAGAGCATCAAGACAAAGCATCCCCAGTTGCTCTATGAGTCAAAGCTCTACAGGATTCTTCAGGGTGGAAGTAAGGACTGCAAAATATTCCTTATCAATCAGTTTGTCTCATGGGATTCATCTGTTCATATATGGAATTGACTGAATTTGGTAGTCCTGTCTGTGCAGCTGGCATCCCAAACATCAGATGGTTTGGTATTGAAGGGGATTACAATGTCTTGGTTCTTGACCTGCTTGGACCAAGTCTTGAAGACCTTTTCAACTTTTGCAGCCGGAAATTCACACTGAAGACTGTTCTAATGCTTGCAGATCAACTGGTTTGTAATCTGTGAGCTTGCTACACATTTTTGTGTCATAATTGCTGTTATTGGTTTTTGTGGCTGGTTAGTTGTCCTGATAAAGGCAAGCAGTCTAGAATTAGCAACTGTTGTATTTCCATTTCCTTTTGGAATGTCACCATGGCTGTCTTGTGTTGAGCAACATCCAGGTTCTGTGACTCTAGTATTGCAGGGTTAACTCCGTATTTACCTGACAGATCAACAGAGTGGAGTATGTGCATTCCAAGAGTTTTATTCACAGAGATGTCAAGCCTGACAACTTCCTCATGGGCCTTGGCAGGCGGTCCAATCAGGTATTGCTTTCCTGCTTCTGTGTGCTGGATCAGGCAAGCAAACAATTCTGGAGAGGGGAGCACTTTTGTGTTAAAAGTGAGGGCCTTATCAAATGAAATTCCTGAACTGAGCTTGGGTTGCGTGGAAATTGAAGGCATTCTGGTGTGGAAGGTGAGAAATATTGACTCATGTTGGAGATGACCTCTGCAGGTCTATGTCATTGACTTCGGTCTTGCAAAGAAATATCGTGATTATTCAACACATCAGCATATTCCTTACAGGTAAACTGAAGCTCTTGCTTTTCAGGTCAGAGACACCCCTCTACAGGAGTCCTGCTATGATCACCCAGCATCAATGGCTCTGGCATACCTGGTATTCACAGATAAGGTTAAGGAGTACAATGATGACACTGTATGTATCTTTGATAACAGACCACCTTTGCTAGCCTGCATCAGAGGAGTTGAATAGGTTATTGAAGCTGGCCTAAAGCAGGACAAGAGTGTCTCCTATAGCATCATGCTTTTCATCAGTATGGTGCTCTTTACAACAGTAGGATCAGGAGGAGAGACACGTTCTCCTCTATCTCTGCCTTGGTTTGAAGACAAATCTCTGTGATGCAGGGAAAACAAGAATCTGACTGGAACTGCGCGATATGCAAGTGTCAATACCCACCTTGGTATTGGTAAGTCAAGGTCCAATTTCAAGCAGAGCGACACCTGTAATCATTTTGTTACTGCATCAATTTCCTATGTGCATGTAGCTGATCATTGTTTGGATTGTCTTGCATGGCAGAACAGAGCAGGAGAGATGATTTGGAATCTCTTGGTTATGTGCTAATGTACTTTCTCAGGGGCAGGTTAGTAGTAAGCATCTTCTGCTTCCTTCTACATTGCAAGTCACTCTAGGTGCTGGATTCTTTCTGACTTGAGAGCTTGCATTTTGGCAGTCTACCTTGGCAGGGATTGAAAGCAGGAACCAAGAAACAAAAGTATGAGAAGATCAGTGAAAAGAAAATGTCTACTACGATTGAGGTGCATGCACCTGCTTTTTTGTTTCATTTTGCACAGTTCCATCAGTGTTGGGGTTTTGCTTGTTGGTGGTATGTCACAGAGAACAATTTGACACATATGACAGTACTTGCAAATTTGTTCTAAATTCTGTCAACAGTCTCAATGCCACATGAAAGTTCTCCAAAGGGTTCTTTGGAGTAGAATTCCATCAAGTATTCCCAGTGACAGCAGGCTTCTGCTTTTGCTGAAGATGGATAACACTGTTTCAAAGTTTTTATGCAAAGAGGCTAACTAAGTTCATTAGCTTTGCCATAAGTATGGAGAGTCTTCATATCTTGTCAATTGAGATGCAGAGCTTCAAACAGTTGATTTGCTCATTACATGGATAAGAGTGGCAGTGTTCCAAAATGAGTTGTAATCCTGGGGTAAAGTTTGTTTAGCGTTCTCAGGATAGGCTACCTTGCACCAAAGGATTAGTATGCTAAAAGTAGTGATAATGTTCATGCCTGGAAACAGACACAACTAGAGACAATGCCATGCTGATGCTTCCCTGCAGTCTATTGTGGATTGAAGTGGTTTGTCTTTGTGAATGATTAAAGCATGTTGCTTCTGCAGGCTCTTTGCAAGTCATACCCATCAGAATTTGCATCTTACTTCCACTATTGCCGCTCCCTCCGATTTGACGACAAGCCAGACTATGCTTATTTGAAGAGAATTTTCCGTGATCTCTTCATTCGTGAGGGTACACACCAAAATGTTGAGCATTTGAGTTCTTAGGTTCAGTAAGTTTGTCAATTCAAATAGTTTATTGTGCCCCCAAGAGTGTAGGTCCCTTTCATGAGGAACTATTCTTTGAGATTTTCAGCTTGTTTTTGAGCATGAGGGTTGTTTGAGCAGACATCAAGGTGTCGATCATATTTTTATTAAGGCATTGCTACAATTTGGAGCAGGTTTCCAGTTTGACTATGTGTTCGACTGGACCATTTTGAAGTATCAACAATCACAATCTACAGGTGGCCCACAGCGTACTTCTGTAGGTCTTCTATAAACCTTTTTACAGTGTCCACATGTTAGATAAATGAGTCTTGCTTGAAAGGACTTTTTGTCTGGTCTCATTACAACAAAGTATTGTTCTATCTGATCTTGAATTACACCAGATCCTTTGTTGTCAAGGCTAGTTCTTTATTTTTGGTTTCAGAGTCGCCTGACAACCCTCTGATGCAACCATGGAAGTGAGACTTTTGTCCATGACTTTTTGTCAGCCTGCACTTGGAGGGACGAGCAGTGGGGCAACTGGGGCTGGGGCTGTTGTTGACCATGTTTCAGGTTTGCACTTAATTTTGTTTATTCAGATTTGAGGATGAACTGTGTACATGTGGCAATGAAGATCCTAATAATTCCCAAGAGCTATCTTGTTTAGAACAGCTGGACTCAAATTATAGTTGTCTTGTTCTCAACAGTGCTTTGAGATTGTCTTCATGTGCTCTCCTGCCTTCTTGTGATGCTTCCAAAAAGTGAAAGTTGCTTATTTGGTTGTTTGAAGTCAGTGATCCAAGATCAGTTGAGGTGCTATGATCACCTATGGTGCTACGTGTAGGCATATGGGACTATGACTAAATTGGGCTACTTTTGCAGGAGCACAAACCTTGCGAGATGCTCAGCGTACCACTGAGCCAGCTGATGCTGCTCGTCAAAGGCTTGCTACAGGTGTAGTGGGTTCTGGTGGTCTGAAGTCATCAGAGATACCAAAGCTCAAGAGCCCGGGACAAGATGAAGCAATCACCAAAGATTCAGTAGGCCTCGGAGTCAAACTGCTCTTTCTGTTAAAGCTGGATATGTGCTTGTCTATCCTGAGCATGTGCTGCAGATGACCTCTTGCGTGTAGTCTTGTGGCTCCATCTCCCACTTTTTTGAGTGGTATCTATGATTTCTCGACACCAGCAAATTACTGATGCTTCAGAAAGGTTTCATATTTCAAACTGAGAGGACATATGTAGCTCATTTTCACCACTGTCTATGCGCATGGAGCATGACTTACTAGTTGCATCAATGTGACAATGAAACCAGTATGGCAATAGTGACATGACCTGAAAGTCAGTTGGTCGGTGTTTGTAGGGGATCCTAGGTCTAGCAGACACACAACGCATGCATACATCAACATTTGTTCGAGGTGGAAGCTCATCAAGGAGGGCTGGCATATCAAGCAGGGCTGCAGCACCAACAGAAATTACTGACTCAGCACGGACCTTGACAAACAAGATGGCTCCAATCAGCCTGTGTCCCCCAGGAATACAGCGCAGCTCTCCTTTGACCCCAGTGGAACCAAAGCAGATGTTACCTAATCCACATTTGCCACCTAACAGTCCTTGAGGAACTTGATTGGATTGCACTTGACCAATGGAGACAATAAAGTTGGCTAGGTTTCTGTTGGAAGGCTGGACACGTGCCTGCTAATTTCGCAGTGTTCAAACATGGTTATTTGACAATCTCACTTGTATGGCACAGCCTGGACAGGAGTCTGTTGTCATCACTTCAGTTTTCCTGGTACTTTCCTGGCAGACAATGCCTGGAAGTTCCAAGCCTGCCTCTTACCTTTTCAATTTCATTAGAAGCAATAACAGCAGACATCTTACATTGGGTATGGCTGGGTTGTAGGGTCAAGAACCTTATGGTGGAAATTCTGGAAGGAACCCTAGTTCCTCTTGAACTTCAAAAGAGTGAACACATTGGAGGGAAGAGGGTTCCTGTAACTGGTTTGAGGAACTTCCATCCCTAATTGGCCTACAGGAATTCCATTTTAGTGAATTTTCGAGTTGCATTTGGTACATATCATGGGAATTGATGTGCAAACGACTGCCTGTCCAGTCTACAGGAGCTGCAGTGTGCATGAGTTGAGTTTGCATGCTGTTATATGTCTAGGCATGCTTTATTGTCAGACATAAATCTGAATATAATGCCTCACCTATTTGCATAAACTGGCATTTTGTGATTGTGCACTGTAGTTGGAATATTGCACAGCTTGGCACGACATTTGTTTAGTATGCAAATTGAGTGGGCTTACTATCCACAGAACTTGCTGGCTTGCTTCAAGTCTGCACTGTCAGTCTCTACATCTAGAGGATTCACACAGCTGCATAATGGTAAACAAGCAGTGGATATTTTGCACAGTGCGCTGTCGTAGTCAAACAGGACTAAAAGCCTCCACAGGAAGGTACAATTCAACAATTTCTATTTCACTGTCACCAAAACAGAAGGGGAGGTGATTCTGAAATGGTACTCTCTATCATTTTGAATCTAAGTTCACCAAGGTTTACTGAAAGCTTTCAAGGAGCAGAATCCAAGTTACAACAAATATTATTCCTAAATCAAAGGTCTTTTTAGCCAAATAAACTTTACAATTTTAACTCGATGGACCTCAAGGGATCAGATCTCTCTTGATTTTCTTTGAAGGAGCCAATTGGTTGTTGATGAGTGTGGCAATTCATCATTCAACAACAAAACCCCACAAATGCTACCTCAACATCATCATGTAGTTCCATTTAGAAGTTGGATGTAGATTAAGAACAAAGCAGGTAATTGTGACAATCTAAATCTCATAGTTTCTTCTTGTTCCAAAATCCCCGGAGCTCCCACTATATGATAGGTACTCTCTTTTCAAAATAAACCACATTACACATTCACATCAAACACATTCACATCAAATTCCCCAAAACCTAACACAAATGATGATTGCCACCACAATTGCTCCTGGAATTGTTAAACTCTTTCATCATTTCCGTTCATTTGGTCCCTAAATATAAACTCTAGACCTCCTATTCCCTTCTTGACACTCGTGGCACAACGAAAACCAAGCATGAGGTTAAAGAGAAGAAGAACTCCAAAAGGGCATCCATCCCTAGTTGATTATTCTGCCAAAATCCAAATGAACTCAACAACTTCACAATTTGAAGAATCGAAACTTAATTTCTTCTAGCCCCCCAAAATTGCCTCTACTCCTTTTCCTTTCTTCAGTTAGCTTCATATAGTTTTTCTTCATCCACATCCTTCCACTCCCTTGAAAGCACAATACCAATCATCTTCAAGAGTCGTGATTCACATTCACTGTGAAGATTGTCAATCGAGTAGCAAGGATTTCGTTCCATCATTGAAACCAACTCACCAAAGCCACTCCATTGAAAAACAACATTAAACACAATAACCTGCAAAATAACAAAACAAAGTCGAAAAAAAAAAAAAAAAAAAAAAAAAAAAAAAACCTTCCCAACCATTAAAAATAAATTCTTTTACATCATTATTATTCAATTCTTTTTATTTTTTCATTTTTTTATCA
>Ga0116229_10002181_pt1 | contig 31429 bp, 22 predicted proteins | sample S1TSphgellanicum_3_FD_87313 | JGI IMG/M metagenome (GOLD analysis project Ga0116229, IMG submission 87313) | Host-associated microbial communities from peat moss isolated from Minnesota, USA - S1T2_Fc - Sphagnum magellanicum MG | ecosystem: Host-associated > Plants > Peat moss > Unclassified...
AAATTTGAAAATTCTTATCATCCAAAAAGATGTTGCATTATACTACGATGTAAATGTGTACATAAATGTTTTCTCATAAAAATGTCATTTTCAAATCATTTCATGTCTTTCAAAAAAAAAAAAAATTATAATGAAAAACACTGGTCACATTGTTTTAAAGTCTTTATGGGTACTCCATATTCATTATATCAAAATTTTCCCGGTGTTCCTACAATACATAAAAAATATTGTCATATAAGTTCATCTAAGAATTTCAACATTACCTTAAGTAACCATTTACCATAATGGAAATTAAGCAATGGTTACATCTTGTAGTGGTTCCTTATATCATGTTTACACCTAACATAATTGTGCATTCTTTGCAAAATGAATTACTAAACATGGAGCCCATCGTATACTAAAGATGCAAGAATAATGAAGGTTGAGAAAGAAGCATATTGTTAATCAAAATAATATTATTGTGTGTCATTTTTGTGGTGAACAAGATCATTAACATAAAAAATGCTCAAAAAAGAAAAAGGTTGAAGCAAATGTGGTTGAGATGGAAACTAATGAAGTTACCACAAATGAAATTTTTTGTACAAGTCATAGTTTTTGACAAGAAAAAAAAGTTGTCATCAAACATTAAAAAAAAGTCTATTAATATTCTACAAAAGAATATTAATTATGCACTTGAACAATCTATTGTTGTTGTTGTAGAAGTCATTGATGATGTTGTAATCACCAGTAATGATTTGGCTTGTTATACTAAAGCAAAGTTAGATAACAATGCTTGGTTGGGGATTTTGGTGCATCACATCAAATGATGAATAGATATCATTGGTTTAGAAATCTTCAAACAATTTTTCAAGGAAGATTTAAAGTTCATGTAACTAATGATGCAACCATTTGGGTCATAATAATAAGAAATATTCCTATTCAAAATCTTGTTAATAATGAATGGAAAGATGGAGTGCAAAGTTTTCTATACGTTCCAAAGTTGAAGAATATTATTTTTTATGTGGGATAAATGATTTACAAGGGCAAATCATCAGTTGATTATGATTTTACATCTTGTAGAATTCATGTGATCCAAAAAATTGGTCATCTACTTATGATTAGTAGCAAAAAAGGCTAGCTATGACATATGCATGTATGTGTAACATCAATTGGTGTACATGTTGAAACAAATATCATGTTATAACTAACATTGCAATGCAAACTTGGGCCTACACAAATATTAAAACCATCCAGAAAATGGCTAATGCCATGATTGTTTCCAAACTATCTATTATTGATATCAATGAACATTTTTTCTTTTGATGCATGCATGGCAAGTACCACTACTTGACATTTCCAAAACACATTCAATGTGAACAAACACAAAAACTTGGTGAATTTTTCATGTAGATATAGCAAGTCCAATTTGTATTGATTTTATTGGTGGGAATCTTTATTACGTTGCAATCAAAGAGGATCATATCACATTCATAATTTAATTTTGCATGAAGCACAATAATGATTTTTTCACTTGTTCAAGATATTGTAATGTATTTCTTTTGTAGAAATAGGTAATGACATCAATAAGTTGAAAACTAATCATGTAAGATAGTTCACAAGTACATAATTTGAAAACATTTGACATGAAAATATTACACCTTATTATTTGGAACAAAATGGAGTTGCAGAATGTGAGAATCACACACTTGTCAAAATGACAAGGAACATGTTATACAAAAGGGATATGTGTATGAAAATTTGGGTATAGGTTGTGACAACAATAATTTATCTACTTAACCATGTTGCTTCATGTGTTATTAACCATAAAACACTTATAGAACTTTGGAACTTTAGAATGGATAGATTTTTAATTTGAACATTATTCGTGTATTTGGTTGTAGAGCACACGTTCATGTGCCCAAGACCTTGTGGCATAAACTTGATTCCAAAAGTGATATTGTATGCATTTTTATCAAATATTATACCAAAACAAAGGCCTATAAATTATGGAATGAAAATTCCAAGACATTATTAGATGTGATGTTCCATTTCATAAAAAAATACCATTATTTCATTAATTGTTCCAACTTTTAAAGGGACTCATCGAGTATTTGTTATTCTTCAAATTAATGGTGAACATTACATTATTAGTGGTATTATACTTATTACACCTAATCATCTTGCTCCATCCATTTGTGATGTTTCAAATGCTATAATGGGAAAATTATCCTTTCTTAAACTTGTAGAAGCTTTAGGATCCATAGAATCGTTGGGAAAGAATCATGTTTTAGTGATTTTAAATGATTTTCATGAAATTCTAGTAGCTAAATATGAGATGAATTTTGCACACATTCTTGTTCCATTGGTTTATATTTTCCCTTTGTAAAAATGACATGCACTTCAACAATTTTGAGAATGGGTTCAATTCAAAGGTACTCACCCTTCATTCATTGGTTTGCTAGAAAAAAATTTCCTATTTAGAAGCCTAAGAATTACCATGAAGGTTTGAAATCTAATGAGTGAGAAGCTTGGCATTAATCCATGACCCAAAAATGTGATACCTCAATGCAAAACAAGCCATAGATTCTTGTTGATTTGCTTTCAAAATGTTGTGCAATTGAATGCAAATGGATTTACAAGTAGAAGTACAAAATTGACTAGAATATCAACCGCTATAAAACACATTTAGTGGTCAAAGGATTTTTTCAAACTCAAGGTGTTGATTTTGATTAGACTTTTTTTTGAGTAGTTGTCAATTATGAATTTATACAAGTATTTCTTGCTATTTTAACACAAGAAAATATGAAGTTGTTTTAGTTTGACATTAAGATTGCTTTTCTACATGGGGAGTTAGATAAAGAGATATACATGGTTCGACTTTTAAACTTTAAAGAAGCCAATGTTAAATAAAATGTCTATCACTTTTTCAAGTTGTTGTATGGATTTCATTAAACATCATGTCAATGAAACATGGAGTTCAATGCATTTTTTCTAAAGTATAATCTTCATATTAAAATTGTTGACCTTTGGGTGTAGTATTATTATTGCCCTTAAGTTTTACAATTGAATCTACTTACATTAGGGTGGACCAAAATGGGTAGTTGAAAATCCATTTTTAGAGTTAAAATCTAGTGTATTTTTCAAAAAAAAACATTTAAATGACATTAAAGTTCACATTTTTTTCATGTCCAAGTTCATATGACCTGAATTTAATTTTTAAAAAACATCTCTCAAAATATGGGCCTTGAAAAAATCAATTTGGATACCTAAATGGACTTTACAATTTGAAGGTTTGAGTTTTGAATTTTAAAAAGAATGAGAGACTGTTTTCATTTGATTCTTTCATCTTAAGTGTTATGATATTTCAACATGTGATGGTAAAAGTTGTAGGCATGTTCTCTAGCTTCATTAGAAACAAAAAGTTCATAATCATAATATTTTGAACTATGAGATTGGATGTACCTTACATTGCAAAGTCCACCTTTGATTCAATATTGATATCTTTTGTACAAATTTTTCAGATTTGGGAGGATTGAAATATAAGTTTTAGTTTCTAAAACTAGTTCAACACTAACTAATATGAGTATGTTGAAAGCATTGACAAAACTTTGCTATAGTGCATGTTGCATGTGAAACATCATGATGCTACCAATGACTTATTTGTAGGGAAGCTTTGCATCAAAATCAACAAATTCATAATCAACTTGATTATGAAGTTGAACATTTTGATTAGTTGGTGTGAAACTAATTTTAATTCCTAACACTTTTTTCATACTTTCCATAACAAGTGGGAATGTTAAGCATGAGTGTTCAATTCCATTGAATAAAATGCATCACATGCCACATCACATCACAATATATTTAGGTTCAAATTGAATATTCTCACTTAGTTTCTTTCTTATTCAACTTTCATTTCCTATTACTTCATACCATTATATGGACTTTGTCCTTCTTTTTGTTTCTTTTGTCTTTAGCACTATTGGTCTTACAACAATAAATAATGGATTTGTTTTACATTCCTTTGTTGTTTGTTCTTATGTGTGTGTGCTTAGTATCTAAAGTAATTTAAATTGTATAACATTAAATTATGTAAAAATTATACATATAAGAATTGTTTTTTGTAAAACTTAAAGAACATTTGATTTGTAACACATTTTAATCCATATGAATGTAAAAAGATTCATAAATTATGACATCTATTTATGAACACTCTAGCTTGTAAATACCTTTATGCTATCAAGCAAAGTACTTTGTATTGGATGTTTGACATTTGAAAGTTATTAATTGATTTCAATGCTAGTGTGTGATCCCCAACCCTTCAATATAAATTATTAGGTAGAAAAAATCAGTTGGATATTATTTGCATTTTAAAAAAGTCCATGGCTGAATTTTTCTTGCCTATGAATGTCAATCTATGGAATTTTATTCAATGACTATTACTTTGTGGAATATATATATAATAGGTGAGTGAAAAATTACTTTTTGATCTTTTTGACCTTTAGTTCATTATTGACATTTTTTTCTTTTTCTTTATTCTCATTAAAGACTTGAGAAACTTTGCAACAACTTTTTCACACGATTCATGCCAAAGGATTCTAACCAACACGTACAGAATGAATTATTTTATATTTATAACTTATCATATGCATTATATGGTCATGCATGTCACATGATATTTATAAGGTAAAGCCCTAGGGTGGAGGCAATCTTGAAATCAGGGGGCTTAGGATGATGTGCTAGCCGAGTCTACCCATATGCCCCATCTCCATACTTTACACATCATAAAACATGACACAAATATTATCATGAAGCTAATCATACATATTTCACAAGTTGAAGGAAGGGGAGGGTTTTAACACCTATTCCTTGAGAGTGGAGTGATTTTACACCACACTTAGCTGTAGAATGATTAATTGTTATCTTCCTTAACACTTAATTATAATTCCTTGAAATGCCATGTGATTCACTTAACATCACCTTTCTTATCATCATCATCTAACATTGATATTATCTCATGAGTTCACTGTTGAGTTCATTTTACATAACGACATTGTCTATCATGCCATGTCCATATATATGTTGCATTCAAACATCATATAATGGTAATTCATGGGTACCGTTGTTTTATAAACAAATTCCTGTTGTACCTACCAAATACATGTCAAGTATCATGGGGAAAAAAATCCTACAACCTTTATGAAAATTGTAACTTTACCTTTGTGGGCATTATGCTTTTGGACAAACTTTTAAGATTTTGTAAGGCATCTTGTGTATACACTAGAAAAACCCGGGATACGATTTCAATTTACCACCAAACCTTTTAGTGAAATTTACATTTTGGACTAGATTGAATGCTAGATGAACAATTGTCACTAACTTGCCAACAAGCATACCGCACTTATTTTTATGTTTTCTAACATTGCATATGTGAAATACAAAGGTAAAACTAATTTCATTGCCATTGACTTATGAACGAGATAACATTAGATGTGACGCTATCACTTAAGCATAATTTCCCTACCACTCATGCATGGAGTAAGCGTAACATCCCTCCTCTTTTCTAAGAGGGATATTCAAGTGTAATGTGAAGCTCCAAGGTGGGGTCATTCCTCAAGTAAGGGTCCTATGATGAGGTGGTAGTCAAAGTTCACACACACACACACCCCGGGGCTTTACACATCATAAAGCATGACACACATACTATGACGGAGCTAATCATACTAGATCTTTCCATACTCTCTTTCTCCCTTCCAGGTGAAGCCACAAATGAGGAAGTTTTCAAGTGGGTCTATCCTTGTTTCTACTTTGCACCTTTCCCAAAGTTTGTGGTATCCTCCACTTGGTTTAATGTCCGTATACCTATGAGTACATCAACACTTGGAAGCCAACCTTGAAAACCCACCTTGCCCTCAAGATTGATCTTTCTCATAAAATGGAAACGAAACTCCCTCTTGATTCTCCAATATAACCAATATTTTGTTTTTTCAATTTTGTGATATAGCCGAATTGATGATCATTGATAAAAAGATAGAGCCAAAATTGCAATATCCATTTAAAAAAAAAGGAGCCAAAATGGCCATTGATCCATAAAATAGATGGTGCCAAAATGAAAATCCATGGAGCAAAAATGGTAATTCATCCACACAAAAGATGGGACAATTCATCCCTAAAGATAGCTGGAGCCAAAATAACAATGCATCCATAAAAAAGCTGGAGCCAATGGAGCAAAAATGGCAATTCATCCACCAAAAATAGATGGAGTCAAAATGGTAATTCATCCATAGGTGACAACAATTCAGGCATCATTCTCTCTACCTATTACTATTTAATAGGTAAGCTACTACTATTTAAAGAAGAAATGTAGCAATGATTTTGATTCTTTTAATACTATTTACCTTAAAAAAAGTCTAGATTGGCCATTCAAAAAAAATTCCCAAAAACCTTGTAATTGTCTTTTTTAGGAGGATGTCTAAACCAAAGGAAAACACGGGGTGTGTCACACTGTGGCCTTGCCATTTACATTGAAAAATATCTTAAGGCAAAAGAAGAATTATGGAAACTCAAATATTTCACCATGCAAAAATTTAATCTTCACAAAAATCCTGTAAAAGAAACCAAATTCCTTCAAGATATTGTAACTCTAAAACTGATCTCAAGTTTCAACACAAGCCAAGATATCATCTTTCAAAAATCCTCAAAAAACTCAAATATTTCACCATGCAAAAATATAATCATCAAAAAATCCTGTCAAAGGAGAACCAAAATCCTTCAAGATATTACAACTCTATAACTGATCTCAAGTTTCAAAACAAGCCAAAATATCATCTTTCAAAAATCCTCAAAAACTCAAATATTTCACCATGCAGAAATATAATCTTCAAAAAATCCTTAGAAGAAAAACCAAAATCCTTCAAGATATTATAACTCTATAACTAAAATCTCAAGTTTCAACACAAGCAAAAATATCCTCATATAAAAATAGACCTATTATTACCTAGGGTCCATAATCCCTCAGAGCATCTCCACCGGTGTTCATTATGTCACTCTGGACAATAAAATAAAATGTCTAAGTTTATAGTTTTTTTTTGCAACCCCACCAATAAACTGGACCAATCATTATGATCGACCAATCAGAAATACTGAACTGTAGTTAGGTCCAATTCATTACACTCTTTTTTGGATGTGCACAACTGTGTTGCGCCTTTCACCAGCCACGGCAAGCTGCACGAATTTGGTGCAGAAAAACCAATTTCCTGAGATAAACCGACACATTATGACTTTTTCGCAATAAATTTTACTGTGCTGAATCCAGACACAACATCCTTGCCTTGTTGATAGGCAAGGCCAAAAAAAAAGCATACACACAAAATTCCATTTTTTCTTCCCCTTGCACTACCTACTCTTTTGCTCCGAAGGAAATTTTCTTGTTAGGAAAAAGAGTAAGAAGAAGAGGAAGAAGAAGAAGAAGAAGAAGAATGAGAACAGCAACCACAAGATGATGACGACGTATTCATGAGGATTTGGAGCTAGATCGAGATTCAAGCTCGACTGGAGGTGAGTGAGTGAGTTTTTGACGGAATTAAGGAAGAGCAAGAAATGATGGTAAATCAGAGGCTTTAAGAGCAAGAAGAAGGTGAAGAAAAAGAATAAGACGATGATAATGATGATGTATTGAGGATTTTGGATCTAGGTCGAGGTATAAGCTCTGGAGGTGAGTGAGCGAGTGAGCGAGCGAGTTTTTGAAGGGAAATAAAGAAGAGCAAGAAATGCTCGTGAATCGATAATCTCAAGAGTAAGAAATTATGAAGAAGAAGATATTGATGATGATGATGTATTGAGGATAGATCCAGATACAAGCTCTGAGTTAGTTTTTGAACGTAGTTAAAGAAGAGCAAGAAATGCTCGTGAATCGATTGCTTGTGAAGAAGAGTAAGAAGAAGAAGAAGATGATGATGATGATGATGCTGTATTTTGGATCTAGATTGCGATACAAACCCTGGAGGCGAGTGAGTTTGAAAGGAGATAAAAAGAAGAGCAATGAAATGCACGAGGGTATGCAAGTAGTGGAAGAATGGAGATCTTGAGTTGGATCATTTTTATCTCCTTTTAAGCAGATTTTTTTTTTCCCTTGAGGATTTCTTTTTTTGTATGTTGTGGAGGGCCTCATTCTTTTGGTCAAGGATCTTTGATTGGATGTAATAAGAGGCGGAAGATATTCATGTGCTTGATACGGGATTGGGAATCAAAAGCTCTCTTGGGTTGTAATACGTTTGCTTTGGTTTGCTTCAATTAGGAGGTCGTGAATCAAGAGGCTTTGAATGGAAGTTTTCTGGTGAAGAAAAGTAAGACAAGAATGATAATGATGATGTTGTTGTATGGGCTTCTATTTGTTCTAAGCTAGGCCTTCTCTCTCTCTTTTTGTGGTTTGCATTGAAGTGGAGAGGGATTTGACATGTTTCAAATCTTTGCACTAGTGAATGAATCATAGAGCTTCAGTTAAAGGAAGGAAACACAAGCAAGAAGACGGTGGGATTGGCAGTGGGTTCTAGATCATTGAGATGGAATCAGAGGAGGTTAACTCGTTGAGGCTGCGACTAAATGTGACAAAACCTGATCACAGCACAGAGTCTCCCACCATTTTTGGTAGACAAGCAGAGCCAGAAGAGCCTGTTACACCATGTGGCAGGTTGTTTATCCAACCTAGTATGAACTGCTACATCATGTGCACCCTTGGGTTCAAGAATCCCATCAACTTGCCAGAGGTCAGGGTGGCACTGGAAGAAACGCTGGTGAAACACAAGCGCTTCCACAGTGTCATGGTTCGTTTTCCTTGTTCTTGTCTTCCTTAGTAATTGCAGCAGACAAAGTATGCATCCATTTAGCCTCTTTTACAGAAACTAGAAGGTGTCCAACTCCAAAATGGAGGTAATGGCTATAAGGAAAAAGGTAAAGTCACTCATTGTTATCAGAAATGTAGTGCATTTTTGTCTTCTCAGCATTTCTCTGTGTTCAATTAACTTTCTCCACTAGTGCAGGCATTATCTTGTTGATCTGTTTCCTGCAGATTCTGTTGCGTATAGGGTTTAGGATCTTAAGTATTCCAGGATATATGTCACACTGATCAAGCTAATTTCAGGTGATTGGTGACATGGTGCAGAAAAAAAATGCAAAAGGTACAGAGGTCTGGGTACCTGCAGATGTAGACATCAATGCTCATGTTTTCGAGCCATTTGGTTTCTCAGTAGAAGACTTTGCAGCTCCATCTTTTGTTGAAAAGTATGTTGCAGATCTTGCAACTGCACCAGCCATGAGCTTCTCACAGCCTTTGTGGGAGTGCCATATATTGAACGGGACATCAGGAGATGCAGCTGCACATTTGATTTTCCGTTTGCATCATTCTCTAGGTGATGGAGCTTCTCTCATGTCTCTCTTATTGGCATGCACACGACGTGTTGATCACCCTGACACAATGCCATCAATTCCAGCCAAAAAGTTGAAACAGAATGCTGATCCACATATTTTCCTCCTGACTTCATTGTGGAAGACATTGATTCTTATTTGGAACACGGTGACCGGCATTGCCTATTTTATGGCAACTGTTTTATGGTTAAAGGACAGTGATACAAAGATCAAGGGCCATGCAGGCGTGGGCAGGGCTCAGAAGAGTCTTATGTATGCTGTAATTGACATTGATGATATGCGTATAGTGAAGAATGCTGTTAATGGGGTAAGTTGTTGGATTCTTCTTTTCATGGCTGGCTTCTGGTCAGAATAACCTATCATTCAGAAAGACAGCAAACAAAGAGAATGTATGCTGTGGAATTTGTTGTGATGATGATTCATGAGGCTAAGTATTGTTGATCACAGACAATAAATGATGTTCTCATGGGAATCATTGGAGCAGGCCTTCGACGGTATTTGGAGGGGCAACACCTTACGAAACCTGCTGGTATTTGTCTCACATTTCTTCAAGCAAACCTGTGGTTTTTGGGTAAACATGGAAGTATCTACTTGTTGCCATGGACCATGCATAGCAAGGCTGATATGTATTCATTGTCATAAGACCATATAGACAAGATGATCCCTACCAACTTGGTATGCTTGCTAACTGGATAACTTGGTATGAACAACTTTTGCAGGTGAGCTTGAATCTGAAGGGGATTACAAACAAATGGAAGGAGTAGCCCAAACTCCCACAATGACACAAAATGAAGTTGTCAGTCACAGGAAAAACACATCAAAAGTGGACCACCTCCGAATACGTGCAACAGTCTTAAGGAACATGAGATCATCACCAGGCCTTCAGGTAGGGGATGCATCAGGCAGAATGTAGTGACCCCTGGATAAATTCTTTTCCAAAACAGTGTTTGTAGTTTATTGAACACAAGGTTACATTCTATTCACTGTTGCTACTGGCTGCAGGAACTTGCATCAATGATGGAGGGTGGATCCCAGACACAGTGGGGAAACCAACTTGGATATTTGATCTTTCCAATTCCTCTCAAGCATTCTAGTGATCCACTTGAATGTGTACGAGCAGCCAAGAAAACTGGCAACCGGATGAAGGCATCTCTTGAAGCTGCATTCACATACTGGAGTGGGGCACTCCTGATGTCAATTACTGGGCCAGTTGTACGACCTTCATCTTTCAACCTATTTCCATTACTCTCAGTGGTTCAATAGGGTCTCTATTCTTTATTAGAATTCAGGGAGGAAGTCAATCTATCTGTATAGCTGACAGAGTTGTTTCTTGTTTTGGAGTTCTACCAACTTTCCTATTAATGTTTTTTTGACACCAGTGAGGTGGGGTTTGTTGGAACTTGATCAGCTGCCAACATGGCTTACCGAGCATGTAACGTTACAGATGACATTGGCAGTGTCAAATTTGCCAGGGCCTCTGGAGCCTGTCACATTTCTTGGAAATCCTATTGTGCATATGTATGCCATTACAGCTGGACACCCAGTGGTGAGTACACCTTCACATTATCCATCTACAAAATGAACCAATCTGCTTTGTGTTTTATAGACTGGCTTTCCGAACTGAACCCAAATTTCAACGTCTGCAAGGATGTTGGTGTTTTTCTGTATGCCTGGTAGTAATATGTGTTCATGTGGATGCAGTCACTATCCATTTTCTTTCAGAGTTATGCTGGAAAGGCAAGCTTGGTTGTTGAGACAGCCAGAGACCTTATTCCAGACCCAGACACCCTTTGCCAATACATGGTTGATGCCCTCCAGGAGATGAAACAAGCTGTTGTCTCAAGAAGGCAAGCTTCAAATTAGCCTACACTTGTTTGTCATACCCATGTCCCATACATCTGATTTGTCTTAGACTGGCTGTAAATGCCTTTTGTTGTGAACAGTCTGCTTGATCCTTTCTTAGCAAATATTGTCAGTTTCAGGTGACTTTCATTCTTTTTTTCAGGGCAATGACAAGAGTCTTGCTCAATTTTTTGTTGGGCTGCCACCCTGTATGTAGCTGGGCCATGAGTGAATTTTGGATTTTACTTTCTTGCACTTACACCTGGTTCAGTCTTATCAGCCCCTACAGCTGCAAAGTCCCTGGCCCTTTACTTCAAGATGATATTTCTGAGGAGATAATGAGTGATTATTCTTTGGTCTTGTATTTTTTCATATATTTTGTGTTAAAGTTTATATTCTATCAAGCAAGTTTTCATGCTCAAGTGGACCTCTAATGCACTTGTTCAAATATGTCAATTATCAATGCAGTTTGAGTTTTTTTGTTCACACTAGTATGCAGCATTTCTTGAATCAAGATAAGGTTGTTGTGACATGTATAGAATGCATGTCCCACCAATACATCCACCTATGTATCTGGGAAGTCAACTTCAGCTCATGTGTTCTACGATGAGTTCACAGTAGAATTGAGAACCTTGATTGAGAACAGTTTTAGAGTGTTTAAACAGAGTTGAGCTAAATTGAAATGGTTGGGGGCTAATGCAGTTCATCTTTAACAGAATGTTGTTGCAATCGTGGTACATTGTAGATGTGAGGTATTTACTGTAAAACAGATTAATTTTTTTGTAGGATTGTTCTTGCTAGAACTCATTTCAGCTTGAGAAGGGTTTCAGCATGTTGGTGTTAGGGTTTGGGAGTGGCTCTGAAATCTCACTTTTTTGTGAGATTTTAAAGCAGATTCAGGAGTAGGAGGCAGCTTGGCTTCCACACCATTGTTTTGCTTGTGTCTATTTGTGTCATTTTAGACTTGGATTATTTATGTTACTGATAGTTCCATTAGTGTTTGGTGCTGATCTATGAATGCACAAACATAAAACTTTTAAAACATGATTTGAAGATTAAGTCAGTGCAATTGTAAAACCTGAAAGTCGAATATCCAAACTTTTTCTCCCTTCTTTAGGGTCCATTCTGACAGCCATGATGTCTTTGATGATTGTGGAGGACTGCTTAGATAGTTTTTGGGTGATTTACAGTTGACAAACATTATGGAAATTGTCCACGAGTTCAATTGCAAAGGACAGCTTTCACAGACTTTAGAGTCTCAATCAACTCTGGGAAAGCATTGTGCATTGTGCATTGGAATGCACAACTTGTTTGCATTTTGTAACTTTCATAGAATGTGCTTTGTGCTGTGGGACATACAGATGATTGCATTTTGTAACATTTGTAGATTGTGCTTGTGCGTTCCAATGCACAAACTGTTTGCATTTTGTAACCTTCATAGATTGTGATTTGTGCTTTCTGACATTCAAACTGTTGCATTTTGTAACTTCTGTAAATCGTGCTTTGGAACATTACCATCTGTTACATTGTTACTTCTTGTAACATTTGGTACATTGTGCATTGTGTTTTGGAACATTAGAAATTGTTGCATTTTTTTGCATTTATAGATTGTGCTTTGTGCTTTGGAGCATACAGACTGATTGCATTTTGTAAAATTGGTTCCATACACATGATCCAACCATAAGCAATCAAATATAATGTATGCAATCAAGATGCAAACCAGGATTTTGCCTTACTAAAAAAATAAATAACAGTAGCAGGGCAAAGAGGGCCAGTAAAAGAAACAGATATTTATTTGTGAAATATGGACCAACCTTAAACAAATAACTTGCGTCTTAGTGGAAGGACAATGGTTATCATGAAAAGAAACAGACAGACATGGTTGACTTACTTTCCAGCCCATATGCCTCTCATTCTGAGATTCTGTTGCTTTCAATACCTTTTGTATGAGTGTACAGGGAACATGACTACTTCATAAGACCAAAATCTGACATGAATGGGCAGGCAAAAGTGTCTTTTAACCATATAAAAAAGAGAAATTTTCTGAATCACATTGACAGCTCTGGGTACAAAATGAAGCTTTTTCCTACTGTAAATTGTTGTGTCTATGACTTGATTAAGATTGAGCTGCGACAACAGACTGAATGACATTACCCAAGGATGAGGACACAGAGAGAAGCTCAGCTTCAGTGTGACTAGCTGTCACCATAATGCGAATTCCTGCCCCAAGCTTGCACTTGTCTAGTAGTGAACGTTTGCTGGCACTAAGAAGCACCCCTTCCTCCAACATCTGCTTTCCAACATCCCATCAAGACAACTCAAAATATGGAAATTATGACCCTATAGTAAAAGACAGGCATACCTATATGGCATTTGTCTCCCTCAGAAGACACTTCTCTTACAATGTCCTCCTGAAGCTTATTGAAACTGTGACACAGTTTAATGACCAATGTTCTATAGAATCTCAAAGGAAAGAAACAGAATACTAACTTAGGTTTATTAAGCAAACAACTTCAGGGAATGTGGTTTTTCAATTCATAGCTGTTTTTTGAGGTTTCTTCCTTGACCTGATGCACTACAAAGCTCTGACCTGACATCCACATTTCTACTCAGATTTCCTTTATAAACCAATGCACAGAGTTTCACTTTCTCGCACAAACCTAACAATCACTTTTGATCTAGGATGTGATTATGTGTACTCAAATACTGTAGTACTCTGAATATAGATGGAAGCATATATATTACCTTATCAACAATTTGTTGCAAGATGACTGAGTCTTCAGCAAAAGATCCCGAACGTTGCAAATGCAAGAAAATTAATGGAGACAATGCATGTCCTCTGACCACCACTCCAGGAATTGTTGCAAGCTCTGTCCATGAGACCACAGTAAGTGCTATGGACAAAAAGGGGGAGTGCAAACATCTTCACTAATTCACACTACAGAACTTTTCAGTTAGACTGGCATGGATTTCTATGGCAAGAACAGACATTGAAGTTACTTTGATTAGCTGCAGATTTAAGAGTTCTCTTTGGGCAGCTCCTCAACTACCAAAGCATTTAAAGCATAGGATGAGATGTACTTGAGCGGAAGAAAGAAATGTTGCGTCGAAGTCTGGTAAGCAGCACTGGATTATCTTCCAAGAGCTCCAAGGCAGCGATTGATGCACTAGCTAAAAATGGCGGTAGTGCTGCTGAAAAACAATAACCTGCTCCACTCAGCCGCTGCATAGCTACAAGCAAATTGGTCAAGGGAGAGAAACAAACAGAGGTCATGTATATCAACTAAGTCATGACTCATGGTAATTTTTAGAATTTCAAGAAGCCTTTATGTTTCAGGGTTTGTGAAAGCAAAAACCTGTAGTGGGTGCTAATACTGGAATAGCCCAAGAGTAAGCAGACAAACCTGGTGATCTACAACCTTCGCACTGCCTGTACAGAAGCCACCAACAGAAGCTAGAGAGTGGCCCATAGCTGATGTGATTATGTCTATCTTCTCCACCTGCCATGGACCAATTGCTAACTTAAGAAATGCCTTGTCCACTTTAGCATCAGTATGGTCATTAAGGAGAATAGTATTGCAATATTGGGTGAACTTACAATCCACGGTTCACAAACAGAGGATAGTCACAAGGTGAGTACAGTGATGTACCGGAATATTGAAATGTTCTGAAAGTCCCCGACCAGTTTTGCCAAGAACACCAATGGAATTGCTCTCATCGACAAGGACTCTGAAAAGATATTTCTCCTTCAATCGCACTATTGTATCCAAGGGTACCATCTCACCTGAGTTCTGCTCACAGAAACCAAATTTAACTCATGCTGTCTGTCTATAGAACATAATAAAGGTTCTGTACCAGCCACTTCAAAATCAGTTTAAAAAAGACTGAAGGAGCATAAGATCCAGCTTCAAATACTTACTTGATAGATGGCTTCCACAACAATGAATCGACGATTCAGCACCTTTTTCTTCCGCCGGTCCTCTTGCCTGACATCCTCCAGAAGGGCTTCCAAGGATGCCATGTCATTGTGCTTGAAGTACCGCACTGTGCTCCTTGACAAAAATAAACCATTTTGTATGCCCCAGTTCACACCTTCATCACTGCATTTTCCATCCAAAGCAAATGAAAATTAGCACACAGTTAAAAAACTTTCCCAGGAACAGAGGGTCATCACTATGTGAACAGATCCATTAGAAACAAACCAGGGAACCCATTCCAAGAGAGGGACATACGCCAGGATAAGATCGCCTCGTTTGCAAAAGGCAGGAATCACACTTGACACTGTAGCCAGCCCATAAGAATACAAAATAGAATCCGGTGTTCCCATGAATTGTGCTATCTTTGCTTCCAAGTCCAAATGCACATCTGCTCACCCAAACAAAGCAGGAATTCAGGAAAACCCAGAAGACTGCATCACATTTTCAAAAATTCAAATAGGGCATCCTGCACTATCCAGGTAGGAGGACCCATAATTGGCCACATTTTGCCATGATGGCTAGGCTGATGAAAAAACCCAAATGTAGCTAAAACCAAACAAGTTGAAGGCAGGAGGTTATCATACATTGTCAAAGCTAGCACCCTGCTTGAAAGAAGGTAGTAAAGAACATCATTGTCAATGCAAAGGCTCTCTCAACCTTCAACTCTCACAACCATACATCAACTTATAAGTTGAGCCATCTGACAACTTATAATTTCTAACCTCTGATTCTAAGACTTCTGGCCATCTTAAAGCTGTGTAGAAAATGGAAAATTCCTATTGAAACTTTCTCCATAAAACTGGGCCCAGTATGTACTTTTATATACATAAAGAAGGAGATATTCCTTACCAATGGTACCATAAAAGCCACGAGGACCACAGGCTCCAACTCCATACTTCTCTAGGGCAGCGTTACATGCTTCCTACAGCAGCCAGTCACCATACTTATGTTACAAACTAGATGGTCTATACAGTACCATGGCTAATGAATTGAAACATATGGATACTGAAGGAGGCCACAAGCAATTACATTAAAGTCAAGGGCTCATTATTACCAAGCAGTGTATCCACATTGAATTTGAAGAATCACAACAAAAGCCAAAATCCTAAAGCAGAAAATATGATAAGAACTCCAATGCCAGGCACCTTGATTTTGGGATGCCCAATCAGACCAAGATAATTAGCTGAAGACAAATTGATGATATCCTTTCCATTGACGACTGTGTGTGGTCCTGCCGCACTGCATTTTGGAAACATTTAAAAAGTTGCAGCAGCCCCAGGCAATCAAGAAAACTGACAATGTAACTCACAGGTGCTGAAGCTGTCCTCAGATTCTCTCTGAAACCCATTTGACAATGCAATTGGATGCTCATCTGAATAAGATGACAAAGCTACCAATTTTTGGAATGTCAATAAGATGGGGTATTCTACCTTGGGGATAGATATATTTACCTTTCAAGCACAGGCGGTGAAAGTTCCATCTCTTTGGTGATGGGTGGGTGGAGGGGTTCTGGGGTCCATTCATCACACAACTGATCAATTTCCTGATCACACCCCAACACCATAGGAAGCTATCATGACACTGTTGCCACACATGGCAATGAAGCTCATCACAGTAGAAAAACAAAAGGAAGAAGAAATTATGAAGGGAAGTAAACAAGAATGCTTTTGAGAAACCTTGAAGGAACAGGAAAACATAACCTAATACTACATAAAATCTGATCATAGTGATTCTACACAAATCATGCATCCATAGTTGAATTTCATTATGAGTCATGCTTAAGTCTTGATCTGGCTATTGCTGCTTGTCATAATGCACCCCTTGAATCACTTACTGAAATGCTTAAACCTGTGTAGAAATGGAAACTCCTGGAGGCTATTAAAAACTGCAGACTGGTAGACGAAGGTCCAGAAAGAGAGTGCAAGACTTTCAACCAAGGAAGTAGGTAGTTGAAACAGGGAGAGAGAAAAAGAGCTTGTCATTGTGAAGACTGAGTGGAAGCTCTACAGCATGGAACACAGCGAGAGAGAGAGAGAGAGAGAGAGAGAGAGAGAGAGTTCACCTGTTCAGTCAGGGGACGCTTCTCAGGCTGATAGCTCTTCTGTAGCAGTAAGAAAGCAATCACCACAACAAGCAGTGTCTCCAAGAACAAATGACCTGTGAAATCCCCGTTCACGAAAGACATCAAGCAACTATTAGGGTTAAGCTTCCTCCCACAGAAACAACGTCCAGATGGAAAAAAAACGCTCGTTCTCCAAATGCTCTACTCAAAAGGAAAATACTAAGAAAAATGAATAAGAACGAGCTCATCATCTCAAGCGACAAACTGAGCATATCCTGAATCTATAGGGGGCCTAGTTCTCGACGACCTACACTTTTTTAGCTGCACTAACACGGTTGCCTAAATCAGAAACTCAGAAACCCCTAGATTCTCATACGCTGGACAACAACTGAAGAACCCGGTAAAGAAACCAGACACACACATACAAAAAACCCAACAAAAAAAACACGCGCACACAATCACATACCATCGATGTGAATGCCAAAGATGACGGCATCAGCAAGCGGCGCATCCAGCAACGATACCAAAGTCTCCTTCATCTCCATCACCATCCCCGTAGCCATTAGAAACCTTTGCTCTCAGCCCTGTCACCATACACCACTTGCTCGCTGTGTGTCTTCTTCTCTCCCTCGCGCGCGCACACACACTGTCTCTTTGAGTGTTTTTGTCTCTATCTGTCCCCCCTTATGTCTCGTTCTCTCTTATCTCTCTACCGTTTCTGGCCTCGTCTTGCTATTTGCATCAACTGAAAGCAGAACCACTAGAGCTTTGCAAACTCCGAATTTCTATTGCAACAACTTCAATAGCAAAACCTGTGTAAGCAGGATCGAGAGACACAGGATCCACGATCGATCTTCACGAGCTCCTGCGAAACATCCTCCTTCGCCAAAATCCTTCGCTGCATTTACCGCGTTGGTCAGGCGAAAGCCTCTGAAGAAACTCTTTGAACCCCCAGTCCTACGTACCTACCTACCTAATTTCCTACCTTCCTACCTACCTACCTACCTACTCTGAGTACATAGGACCGAGTAGGTTCAACCGCCCGGTAACCGCACAATTGCCGGTAACTAGTTACCCGTTACCGGCTAATAGTTACTAGTTACCTGTTGCCAGCTAAATTGTTACCACTAGTTACCAGTTGCCAGCAAATAGTGATCAGCTAGCAGTTGCCCGTTACCAGCTAATAGTTACTAGTTACCAGCTGCAAGCTTTACAGTTACCAGTTACCAGTCACGAGCATATTGTTACAAATTACCAGTTACTAGTTGCTAGCTACAATATACTAGTTACCAGTTGCCAGCTTAAATAGTTCCCAGGTATCAGTTACCAAGCAAATAGTTACCAGTTACCAGTTTTTAGTTACCAGTTACAAGAGACTAGACACCAGTTACCAGTTACTAGTTACCAGTTACTAGCTACTAGTTACTAGCTACTAGTTACCAGTTACTAGTTACCAGTTACTAGCTACTAGTTACCAGTTCGCAGGTGATGTTGGCAAGGTACTTTACTGAGCTGGCAAAAAGTAAATTAAGTGGATTTGCAGGGGTTACGTCGGTTGTGTTTCTTTTGCGCTTTCCAACCGTCACCTCGCTTTGTGTAATCGCACTTTTTACCATGCCTTTTTGCCCCATCCTTCCCCGTCCTCATTCACTTTTTTAGCATTTACAGTTTTATTGACCTTTTTCTTCCTTTATTGCGTACTTTTTTGATCTCGTCCCGCTTGTGTGTGTAACTTTTGTTCTTTGTTCCTCCTCCTCCTCCTGCCCCAAAGGTCCGGGCAGCTTCTTGTTGGCAGCAGACAAGTTTAGGGTTTCACAGTTCAACGAGCTTCTCGCGGCTGCTTGCTTGATTGCTTTGCTCGCTGGCTCGCTCGCACTCTCGAGCGAGCGAGAGAATTTTTGGACGCGATTTCATGACTTTGTTTGTGTGAGAATCCCTTTGTGAAGCTGCTGGTGAATTGTGAATTGGGAGAAGAAAGCAAGCAATATTCGGAGTTTGTTATTGTCATAATTTTGGGGAGGAAAAAGAATGCGTCAGAAAACTCGCAATATGCAGGCTTCCAGCAGGAGGAGGACGAAGAAGGGGGCGGCAAACAGGAAGGTGTTTGTCAGGAAGTCCAGGAGGAAGGATCGCGTAATGAAGGTGAAGAAAGAATTGACGAAAAGAGTCAAAAGAACGAAGAAAATGAAGGAGGATCGAAAGGGAAGAAGCTTACCAAGCTCTAGTAGCGCTGATTTCACAGATGTGAACTTCTCTGATAGCACTGGTAACATGGACGTGTTGGAGGCTCCAAGAGATGCGAGACGCGAGTGGAGTGATACCGCGAGTGGACCGGCATTGATTTCGGAAAGCCATAGTAGTGATATGATGGGTGATTCGGAGAACAATAGCCATGATGACCCAAGCATGAACAAGGAAGTTCTGGCTGTTCGTGTGGGAAGCACCTTCAAAGAAGGTCGTTATAAAGTGCACAGAAAACTTGGGTCCGGTTCTTTCTCCACTGTCTGGCTTGCTTGGGATTCGGATCAAGAAGCGTTTGTAGCACTGAAGGTACAAAACGGTTCACGAGATTGTGCACAAGCAGCTCAAGAGGAAATCAAGATCTTAAAAGAAGTTGCTGCTGGAGATAAAGCAGGAAGCAAAAGCGTGGTTCGATTACTTGACCATTTCGATCACAGGGCTCCAAATGGTCGTCGACATACTTGCATGGTGCTGGAGTACCTGGGCGACAACTTGCTTGTCTTATTGAAGAAGAACAAGTACAAAGGATTACCTCTCCCTCTTGTAAAAAAACTCTCCAGACAAATCCTTGTGGGTCTTGACTACCTTCATAGCAAGCTCAAGATCATTCACACAGATGTCAAGCCCGAGAACATTCTCCTCGTCTCCCCCTTGGATCCGGATAAAGATCCTCGCAAACAACCAGCTACTGACGCTGCTACCCACAATCCAGTGACCAAAAGAGCACGACGTGAGAATCAAATCCTCGGCAACAACAACAACAACAACATCAATCCCGTCACCAACAACCAGGGATCATTAAGTGAGAAGAACCCTGAATGTTTTGACGACAAAGAGAATCTGATGAAGACGAAAGACACCAACACCACTGTCACCACTACCACAAGAAAGCTTGCGGCTGCACATGAGCCTGGATTGCCCTTGAAAATCCATCAACCAGCAGAAACCGTTGGTACTTACGATTCTACAATTTCACCTGATTCCACGAGTCGAGCAAAGCAAGAGGTGAGCAGCAGCAGTAAAGAACCCCCTCCCGTAGACTCTAGAAACCCTAACCCTAATTCCAGCAGAAACAAAACAATGACAACGACGACAGCACGCGGGTGGCAATGTCAAGCTGCTGGAGTCACGTTTGTTGGTGGCAGCAATGATTCTCCACCACAGCAATCACCGAAATCGAAGACCGCCGTCGTCGATCACCGTGTTGCAAAGACGAATCAAGCAACTTCATCAATGAGAGTTGTTCAGGACAAAACCCAATTATGTGCTGCGAGCAGCAGCGGCAGCTTCTTGCTCAACAACATCGATACCAGGTGCAAGATTGCAGATCTGGGGACAGCTTTTTGGACGCACAAGCAATTGACGCGTGACATTCAGACGCGACCTTACAGATGTCCGGAAGTACTGTTGGGTGCCAAGAAGCTCTCGACATCTGCGGACATTTGGTCCGTTGCGTGTCTTGTTTTCGAGCTGGCAACGGGAAATGCGTTGTTCAATCCGCGGAGTGGAGGACACGAATACTCTCGAGACGAAGACCATCTTCGAGAAATCATGGAAGTGTTGGGTCCTTTGCCACCTCGCAACGTCTTCGATCGAGCTTCCAATTACAAGGATTACTTGACGAGAAACGGTGAGCTTCGCCGGATCAAACCTCAAGGACATTGTCCTCTTCATCAACACCTCATTCGTTCTTACAATTTCTCTGACAAAGATGCTCATGAGCTTTCGGATTTCCTTCTCCCCTTGTTAGATCTCAATCCTGATAAGCGTCCTTCCGCTAACCAATGTTTGCAACATCCATGGTTAATGATTGAATGATGAATTTTATTTGTTTCTTGAGTCAAAACTTTGAAGTTTTCACATCAAATCTCAAGGACATTGTCCTCTTTATCAACACCTAATTCATTTTTACAAATTCTCCAACAAAGATGGTCATGAATGAGCTTTTGAATTCCGTCCACTTGCTAGATCTCAATCCTGATAAAGGATCTTTCTACTAACTGATGCTGGCAACATCCATCGTTAATGATTGGACGAGTTTTTTTTCCCTCGAGTAAGAACTTTGATGTCTTTGTGTTGAACCTCAAGGACATTGTCCTCTCCATCAACATCTAATTTGTTTTCTCAAATTTTTCTGACAAAGATGTTCACCAGCTTTTCGATTTCCTTTTCCTCCCCATGTTTGATTTCAATCTTGACAGGCATCTCAGTAAGCATCCTTTCACTGATCAAAGCTTTACAACATCCATGGTTGATGATTGAATGAGTGCTTTTTTCCTTGAGTCCAAACTTTTATGTATTTGTGTAAAACCTCCAGGACATTGTCCTTTTCATCAACGCCCAATTCATTTTGTCAATTTCTTTAACAAAGATGTTCATGAGCTTTGGGATTTCCTTTTCCCCTTGTTAGATTTCGATTTTCATAAGCAATTGTTTGCTAATCACTACTTCACAACATCCATGCAAAATGATTGAATGAGCTTTTTTTGTTCTTGAATCAAAACTTTGGGTACCAACAAAATTGTCAATGTCTTCACATCAAACCACAAAGACATTGTCCTCTTCACCAACAACTGATTCATCCTTATCATGGACATCGTCCTTTTCATGAAGGCTGAATTCATTGAGTCTTACAATTTCTTTGACAAAGATGCTTAGGAGCTTTCAAATTTCCTTTTCCCCTTGTTAGGTCTCAATCCTAATAAACATCCTTCTACTAATTAATTAATCAATGTTCACAACATCCATGGTTGATGATTCATTGATTGATTTTATTTTTTTTGGAGTAAAAGCTTTTGGGTTCTATACACAAGAATTTCAATCTTGATAACCCTCATTTTCTTAATCAATGCTTACCAACATCCATGTTTGATGATTGAATGAGTATTTTTTGGGGTCAAAACTTTGGGTTGTATTGCAAATTGGCGTCTTTTATTATTCTTTCCGTGCTATCATCTTTTCCTTTCTATATCTTTCTTCAGTTCCTGCTATCTTTTCTTCTTCAAAATGATGTTTTCTACTTTACTTCCCTTCGCATTATCTTTCCCCTTTTTCCATTCTAGAGAAGAGTTGCACAAATAATGTGATCAAATTCATTTGCATTCAATCCATCTCAACAAAATAATTTGCACCACAGAAAACTAAAAGTGTTCCAAAGTTCAAAGGAACTAAGCATTTTTTGGTTGATGATTGAATATAATTTTTAATATCAAAACTATGTTATATATTATAGTTATTCATAAGGTCAACCCAATTTTGGGCATTAGTCCGGACCTTTGTTTCTCACCTCATGTTGAGTTTGTTTATTGTTAGTTAAAGTGAGCACCAATATCTGAATATTAAGATTGAGCTCATTATTTGACAAAATTTCATTGTTTGAGATAATATAGGCAGGGCATAAATGTTAAGGTACTGCAGTACTATGCTTCAAAGAGAGAGTATCAAGGATCCAAGTCCAAACTCCCTTTTGGAGGATTAGGGAGTTTCATCCCTCATTTTTTCATTGTTTTGACTAATGAGCTCTTTTGGTGAAAGTAGGGTTCTCATTCCTAGTTTTGGCCACTTTATCAATAACTTCATTGCAAAACCAAAAATCTATACTGCAGTTGGGTGAGCAATGGGTTTTACATAAGTAAAATTGGATTTGTATAGTAGGTTTCTCAAATTGTCTCACATAATAATATCTTAAAAAAACAAACTTTATTTTCATTTTATGTGCATATTTTCACTTCAATAATGTTAAACCTTAAAACAGCAATAAAAATTACCATTGGGTAGTCACTGGGTTTGTCATGGAGATCATGCCAAACATTCATTCATGACGTCCATGACCAATCTATGCTTCGTATATTGTGACTCATAAATTAATTAGTTGTGGGGACCCCCAAAGTTCAATTTTTTAATCTTTTGTAATGGGCATGTTTGATTGGCTCATCACACCAAAAAAAAGAAGAAATCAAGGTTTTGCACAGGCCCAAAATAGATATGCTTTTGGGCTGCTTATTACAAGAGTAGAATGTGGTGGAAAGGATATGGGATAAAGTGAGGAGCTATTGGGAACTTGGGGAACTGATTGAGAACCAATTGGCAGCTTGATGAGAACAAAAGTGAGAACAGTTCTAACTGGGGGTACTTATTGATGACTATTTGTTGAGTGCTAAATGATGTCCATGTTTTGTTTTCTTTTCATTTCATGAAGGAAGAAAATCCCCCATAGACTTTATTGAATAATTTAGTGTCCTAAGTAAAAGGTGGTGGACAAAAGATGAAACCACTTATAATGAAACACATGCAATTCAATGCTTTGCAACTATACTTGAATGATTTAGTGAGTTTTTTCACTGAGTAATGATTTTAACATATTAAATGTGAATGGTTTAATTCATGTACACATGTTGATAATCAAAGAAATGTGAAAAAACTGCTATATTGAATAGCACTATAAAGTTTAAACTCCAAATTAAATTAGCCTTTGCCCTACTTTTATCTTGATAATTCACACATTCTCAACCTTGGTATTTAACCATGGCGTTCATTTGGGATCTAAAAGTTGCACCTATTCCCTTCCATTTTGTGGAGGGTTGAACATGCATTTTTATAATAATGTGCATGGACTTTATTTTGTTATTTATTTGTTATTTATTGATATGATCCATTATTTATTTGTTGACTATTTCTTCATTTGCTAGGTATGGGTCTTGCAAAGGATGATGGTCCCAATGATAGCAAGTAGAAGGGTAAAAGGAATTGCACAAATTATTTAATACATTATTATATGATTGAGTTTACGAATTCCCAGTGGTGTTTGGATGAGTGTTGGGTTTAGTTCTAAGGTTTTTAGATTTTGATGTTTCATGTTTTTTTTCGAATTACCATTGAAATCTAATTGGAGAATCGGCTTATTTTTCTAAATTGAGTTAGAACTTGAACCAAGGGTGCTGTTCTGTTTTAAAAAGATTCCAGTTCTCTAAATACTAAACATAATTTTGTTAAGAGAAAAACTTAGTCTTACATTTTAAACAAATTATTACATTTGGTTGGTTGTACATAATTAATATTATGTAATTTCTACTTTGAAATGTATGCACTAGTTGAATAAATTAATTACATTTTTTTTTTCGTGTTTAGTTGTGTGTAACAAAGATGAAACTAGACCAAAAGTTAATTCATTTAATTAATTAAAATAAATATTTTTAAAACCCAAAAGAAAAAAAGGGAAATTCAGGGACCCCTAGCCTCTAGCCAAAACAACAATTACACTCTACCAAAGTCCAAAGTTGTTTGCATAAATGTTTCCATATTTCCCAATGAAATCCCAAAATCATAAGGACCCCTAGCCTAGATAAGGTCCTTATGATCTAGGCTTAAGGGCTGCCAAGTTTGTTTAGAACCCCATAACAAGTTTAGAATTAGAATTTCCACACAAAGGGGTGTCCTTCTTTAGGGTTTGGCGCTCTTCGTTCGTCGTCATTGCTCTATGATCACTACCGTAGCGTTGCTATGAATGTAGCTTGCATGCACAATCGTCAGCGTTAACACAAAAGAATTCTATCGATCTTCAAGTGCAAGAACAATGCTTCATCTAGTGCAGAATTCTTCATTACATGAGTTTTTTTTTTTCTTGCTGCTTGTGCTCATTTCGCACTTGTGAATATGAGTATTTGTCTGCCCTCGAGACGTCTAACTGCTCTCTCCTGAATCTCGACGTTGTCTTCTTTCTCGAGACCCGGCGCGATTGCCGATTTTAGTCATGGATACCGCTTGCTGCAGAGTCTGGACTATTGTTTATGAGATTGAACAAACGTCGTCTTTGCTGTTTGGTGAATCCGGAGCCGTCGAAGAAGGCACTCGATAGCAACCAGACGTCACTGTGCACGGCTGCCGTCTGTAGCCAGTCGTAGTTGAGCGTCTCGTTTCTGGCACAGTTGATTCCCACTACAGGTTGCGGACGACTTAGCAATGCGGGAAGTTGTTGTTGTTTCTGAGCCGGCTCTGCTATTCTCACGGTCCATGATCCATCCGGCAGCCCGAATAGAGACAGATTTTCCTCCGTCTGCGACTTGAACTGCCGGAAAAGCTCATCGACATCGCATGTCAAAGCGTTCAGCAGTCCCTCTCTCCTCCCTTTGAAATCCTTGAACACTTGTTCTACGGTTGAAGTAGACTGCAAGCTGGAATGTAATTCGGAAGCTGCATCGTCATCAGCATCTGCTCCTCCAATATGTGTCAAAACAATTTCCTCTGTCGACGACATCCTGCACGAATACTAGCTAAACTGCTTCACAGGCAAAGGACCTCCGAAATCATGTACGAAAGTCGCAATGCATTTCTAGTTCTGAATTTTTTTTAGTTCAGGAACAACACGATCGAAGACAATGTCTAAGAAATCTAGATAGTCCTGGATGATGAGAGAGTGATTCTGCAGAAAACTCTCGGCACAAGGATACCACACAAGCAAAACAATGGAACACGGCAGCGAGCGATGCCGAAGCTGCTTCGACTGGTTCACATCACACATATTTATATTGGTGACAAGCTCCAAGAGCTCCTGGATCTTACCTTGAAGGGAGGAGGGAGCGCTATGAGTGACAGTCTCGGGAGGTTAGAACCTTCCCAGGAACTCACACCCATCGGGCGCAAATGGGTCGAGATCAGTTCCACGCTATAGGTACCGAGTGTCGGACTTCGCAATAGGCGAGAACGTTGGCCTATCTAGTGGTATGCATGAAGAAAAAGCTAAATAATTTTGTGCATGAAGTTTATGCATGAAGTCTAGTGCATGAAGCTCACTAAACCCTAAACCCTGAACCCTAAACTCATCCTCCCATACAGATTCTCATACACTGCACGAAATAAAGCATGAAAGACGCACAGAAATGGTTGGATTTTATCTGATTGAAACACATGAAATTTGCTGAGTGAACACTGAAATCTCTAAACCAGAAACCTGAAAGTATTGTTGATATTGCACACTAATGAAATGATTTATGAGGAAGGGCACGATCATGGTGATTTGGAAACAATTGCAACTCACCTCAGGTATGGCACTGACTTGAAGAAGTTGTTAAGAAATGTAAGCTTTGTGCTCCTGACAGGAAGGAGGAGATAGTGCCTTCCAGATGGTTGTAATTGATAGTGATGAGTGCTGTGACACTGATCACTTCGCCTGACATTTAGTTCTGGTTGAGCATCAAGTATGACGATTGGAAAGTGAAGAGCAAACTCAGTATGACACCTGTAAATTGATCAAAGCTGCAAGCCAAGTAGATCAATCTGCTGGATGTCACCAAGCCTCCCAACCAGCCAGTTTCAGGTGAGGGATAAGTATTGCAAGGAGAGTGGGAGGCTGGAAAACTGGCCTGCCAGTTCATTGTTTCTTAGGTCTAGATGAGTGGGGGCTCATGAGCTTGAGAAGCAGCTTGGAATTGATCCAGACAGCTTGTTATTAGATAGAATCAGAATCTTGAGAGCTGGAAGCGGCCCAATTCCCCATGGAATCAACCCATCCAACCCATTCATGCTCAGCAGAAGAATTTCAAGGTTTCGCAAATTCCCATAGCTTCCTGGGATGCTGCCTGAGATTTAGTTCTAGTTAGAAGAATATCTGAAGATTTTGCAGGTTGCCAACAGAATAAGGAATCAAACCCTTCACTTCACCTGCAGAAATTGTGAGCTGAGTGAGGTAGACCAAGCTTTCCCAGCTAGGACTAAGTGTGCCTAAAAGCCCTGGTGCTCCAGCAAATTGTGGGCCAAGGAAGAGAGAGCCCACTCTGTTGACTCCATCCACTGTTATGCATTCAACTCCAGTGAAAGACTCACAAGGATCAACATTGGCTGCAAACTCCCAAGTGGACAAGAAGCTTATACCTCCAGGCAAATCAGCCATGGTGTTCTTCACTGATGCAAGAATTTCACAATCCTGCTGGTCAAAAAGCTGAGCTTGTAGCAGGTTCACAACACACAAAAGCTCGTACACCAAAAACATGACATAAGCAGATGCCATATTCTTGTTGCTTGATTTCCCATCCCAGTAACCAAAACCTGTCTGCATCTTGTGTCCCTCCAACTCCTCTTCTAGGATGCACCTGCTTGCAATGAAGACTGATTGCCAAAGACTGCTAAGCCTGCTTCCCTTTTCCTTTCCCATCACAGCAGCCAAAAAATGCCACAAGAATGTCAGAGAATTCTTCTCTAGTCTTCTCTATGAACTAGTTCTCTAAAGTCAAGAAGGTGTGAGATTTGGAGAGAGAGAGATGGCAGCTCAAATTGGAAGTTTACGCCTCTTGATAATGCTGTTCTGAAAAATGTTATAATGCTAATGGGAGAAGGAGATTTTCATTCATGTGCACTCGTTGCTTCAATGCTGCCAATACTCTATTTCCATTACCTCGAGCCCTTAACGTGAGAAAAGGGGGAGAAAAAGGCTCAAATGCTTGATGTTCAAATGCTCAATGCTGTCAGTGATGCAAACAGAGGGAGTTTTTGTTGAGGGGAATTTTCTTTTGCTTTTCAAAATAATCATGAATGAAGAACAATCTTCCAATAGCATGAAAATTGGCTAAATACCTTGCAATGATCTCTACAAGCCCTAACAAAGAATAAGCAACCCATCCAACTAATGGCCTTGTCCTTTATGGCTAGTTCAAACATTAAACCCTAAAAAATCCCATTAGGTACTTGATCTATAACTTTTCATCTAGAGTCATGCATGCATTTTTTATATGGACATGGTCATCCATCATATGCACATATAATATTTTAGATGTCACTCACACATTGGGTCAAGTTTGAGTCAAAATTTTAGGCCCAAATGTTACATTAATGTCTAATATCTTCTCTATAGCTAGAGCCTACAAATGATTATTCCAATTTTATGGGTGTGGATCATAAGAACAATTAACACTATGTTAAAAGTGATAAACACTTGTAAAGGGTCAAATGTGGGGTGTGGGTTTGGACGAATGTTGGGTGAAGATTTGTTTTTTTCTAATAAGAGTCTTGTCCCATTTTTTGAAAAATTAGAAAAACATGGGGAGGGTTTGGGTTTTGCAGGTATTTATTGCACGATGTTTAGTTTTTATAGGTTGCCATGTGTGGTTGGAATCTTGTGCAATGTGAACAAGGTTTTAACTTTTTTGTGTTTGGGGGTTTATGTTCATAGTGTGATTTCAAAGTCTCATTTTTTGTGTTTTGAGATTCTAAAGCACACAAGAGAAATATGATTTATTTGTCGTCGCTTTAAACTTGGATTCTTACAGTTTGCAAGTGAATTTTCTTGATATATGAAAGATCCTTCAAGTTTAATTATTTGTTACAATTAGATTAGTTTACTTTAGCACTAGAGATTTGTTGTTAAAAATGGTGTTGCAATTGGGGGGAGGATATATTTTGAGACATTGATCTTGGTTTGCTTCTTTGAGTTCAAGAAGCTCTTGAGGTGAACATGGTGTTCTTTTGCATAGATTTTCATGAATCACTCCTTTGGGAGTTGAGCGCAAAATGGGGTTTGGACCTTGGACTGTGAACAGAGGCAAGATTTTACTTTTAACTGTTTTAGGTGACGGTCAGGAGTGCCACTAACCAACATCATCAACAATCCACCTTAGAGCTCAGCCCTCCTAGGGCTTCCAGTGAAGGAACATTGGGGGGGGGGTGTGGGTGGTCGTCCTCCTCTTCATTAGCGTGAACACGACTACCAGTAAAAGGCACAATTATTGCAACAACCCAAAATGAGGAGAGCGACAGGCAGCTTCCCTAGTTGTCATCATTGTTTTTTGTCGTCTTTGATATTGATAGTAGAAAAAGGAAAAAAGAATGATGACTTCCAAAGGAAAATGTTGGAGGATTTCCCTATGTGACCTTAGATTCAATTGTTCAAGCATCAAAAACGTGATTAAATTATATGAAAATATTTAGGTTTTGTGAATTATGAACTTTTGCAAGGGGAAGAAGTAAAGTCATTCCATTGGTCCTTGCAAAATTCATCATGTTTCAACTTTCATTTGCTTCCATCCAATTTAACTTCACGTGTACCTCCATTTGGAAAGAAATTAAAATTTTATTTGTTGTTTATAGGTAGAAACTGATTTCATTTCTAATGTGAGATGTATTGAACAATTTCATTTGTAATCAAATCAAAGTTTGTTACGTTTTCTTCTCTTTATAGTATGCATATCATTAGAATAATTTGATTTTGTTGGGGTTTTTGTGTCCTAACTATATCCCATATAGTTAAGACCTTTTGTTCATATTGACATTGAATATTTAATTTGTCATTGTTTGAATACATGAATCTTTTTAGTTCCAACAAAGGTTTAACCAAGAATAAATAAAAGAAATTGCCAAAAGTTAAGGTTTAGCCAAAAAATAAGTTTTGTTAAAAAATAGAGATTCAACCAAAAAAACAAAAAAAAGGTTTTCTCAAGCAATATAAATTTAGCCATGAAATGAAATAGGTTTTGTTGAAGGGTAGAAATTTAGCCAAGAAAATATTTAAAAATTGTCAAGAAAAAAAAAGGTTTTACCAAGAGGCATCAGTTTAATTAGGAAAATACCATAGTACATTTTTAGGTTTGGAATAAATTAAATTATTTTCTATTTTTTTAAATTTTTGGGATATTAATAGTTAGTTATGACGAAAATTTTAAAAATTCATGTAACCAACCAAGTTTGATCCCTAAACTTCTCCGAATGGCTTACAATAGTAACTTATTGACCATCTAACCAGAAAAACACTAAACTTATCTTCTATAAACATTTGGTTATAATAAATTTAATATAGAATGTCAAAATTTTTAGAATTCAAATTTTAATCGTTGAATTACGAATTGAAAATTAAATTAATTATTTGACACTGAGGTGTTGAACTTGAAAAGGTATTACGATATATAGGATTTGCCAAGTGGTATAGGTTTAGTCAATAAATAAAAAGGTTTTGTTGAGAAGCAAAAGTTTACACAAAAAAAGATATAAATTTGTCAAACAATAAAATTTTAGTCAAGAAGAAGTAGAGGTTTTGTTGAAAGGTGGAGGATTAGTTAGGAAGATATAAAGGTTTGTTGAAAAGTAGAAATTTAGTTTATAAATAGAAAGATTTTGCTAAATGGTGAAGGTTTAACCAAGAAAAAAAAAGCTTAGACATGAAAATATAAAATGTTTGTCAAAAAATAAAGATTAACCAAGGAATAGAAAGGTTTTGCCAAGAGGTATATGTTTAGTTTTTTTTTTAAAAGTAAGTAAATAAATAAGGTAGTTAATTGTAGTTGGTAGGTAGGGCCAAGATATAGGTGAATAGGGTAGCTAGGTCAGTAGGATAGCTAAGTCTATAGTGCAACTAGGTGGGGGGTTAGTATGGAGGTCATGGTTGACAAAAAAAAGGATAAGAAAAATAGAATAAACCAAAGGTCAACCGCCAAAAGAAGTTGTAATAGTACATACTATGTTGGTTAACAAAGGTCAAATGCCAAATGAAAAAAATAACCCACCTGATGGACAGAACAACCAACGGGTGTAGTCATGGGGATTGGTTCACTTTGGTTGTCAAGATGTACTTGGTTGAATTACTTGACCAATTGTGCCCTTAATGAAAACATTTGCAATCCCCATCACCTTTGTCATAGCTAGAGTGAGCTAGCAACCACCAATGCATTAGTTCCTCGTTTTGTCCACTAGATGGGTTACGATGGGGTTCATCATGGTCCATTTCTTTTTGTTGCTAACCATTGTGTTTAATTTTTTTGTTTTTATTATTGGCCATTTGTTTCCTAAACCTAACCTTAGACATAGCTACCCTACTCACCTTCCGACCCTCATAAATAGTATGTCGACCTTGATACCTTACTAATTACCCTTTATTGACATAGCTACATTAATAACTAGTTATCCTATTGACCTAACTACTATACTAACT
>Ga0116229_10002182_pt1 | contig 31427 bp, 26 predicted proteins | sample S1TSphgellanicum_3_FD_87313 | JGI IMG/M metagenome (GOLD analysis project Ga0116229, IMG submission 87313) | Host-associated microbial communities from peat moss isolated from Minnesota, USA - S1T2_Fc - Sphagnum magellanicum MG | ecosystem: Host-associated > Plants > Peat moss > Unclassified...
TAATTTGGAAACACTTCACATAGGTAATCCTTATATCAAATTATTGGGTTGATGTTAGGTCAAGAAATTTGAGCCAAAATATATAATTTAATTTGGAAACACTTCACATAGGTGTTTTTTATATCAAATTATTGTGTTGATGTTAGGTCAAGAAATTTGAGCCCAAATATGTAATTTAATTTAGAGGAAAATTTACATACACAATTGTTATATGATTATTGTGTTGATGTTATTAAGAAATGTGAGCCCAAATATATAATTTAATTTAGAAAAAAAATTACATACACAATTGTTGTATGATTATTGTGTTGATGCTACTAAGAAATGTGAGCCCAAATATATAATTTAGTTTGGACATGTAGTCTATTGTTATATCAAATCATGTGTTGATGTTACCAAGAAATTTGAGCCCAAATAAATAATTTAATCTGGAAGTGTTTACATATATAACAAACTCTCATATGTTTATTATGTTGATGTTGCCCATAAATTTGAACCAATATATATAATTAAATGGAGGTATTTACATTTAACAAACTAGATAACATGATTATTATATTGATGTTCATGCCAAGAAATTTGGGCCCAAATACACAATTTAATGGGAGTATTTACATTTAACAAACTAAATCATGTGATTATTATATTGATGTTCATGCCAAGAAATTTGAGTGCAAACATATAACTTATTGAAAAAAATCACATAGCAAATTGATATACGATTATTGTGTTAATGCACTAAGAAATTTGAACTCAAATATATAATCTAATGGAAGCATTTGCATATAACAATTTCTCATATGTTATTATGTTGATGCTACCAAGAAATTTGAGTCCAAATATATATAATTCATTGGAATCATTCACATACACAATTATTATATGATTATTACATTAATGCTACCAACAAAATTGAGCCCAAATATATAATTTACCAAGAAAATTTAGAAAAATAAATTCTTATATAATTCTTGTTCATTGATGTTATAAAGAAATTTGAACACAAATATATAGCTCTTAGTTCTTACCAAGCACAAGTAATTATATTCATCACATGGTGTGGATGTTACCAAAAAATTTGAGCCCGAGAAAATTTCAAGCATGCTTATGTCTTTGATAGTGTGTCTTTACTTGATTATCTATTCCTTGAGTACTTACTGTTTATGTAGTTTTTTGTGGTAAAAACATAGTAATAAGACATAGGGTAGCCATGCTGGTCATTGAACACATAGTGTCTCAAAGGTTTGCGAATTTACGAAGAGTGCTCCTTTGAATTTCATGCCCAAAGAGGAATTGTAGCCCTACTATTTGCGCACTCGCAAAAAGTTGAATCATTGAAAAAGATGAAAAATGAGTTAGACATGACCTTCCAAAGTAGGAAGGTTTAAATATTGTGGTGGAAAAACTTCTTTCTCTTCTTGTTCTTTTATAGTTATTCCTTTGCCTTTGTTGTTCAAAGGCGAATTGGACAGCTCAAGGTAGCACCCCTGTAACATTTTAAATCACTCAAAATGTAAAAGAGATGAGGAAGAAGCTAATAGGTGGTGTTCGGTCATAAGGCAGACTACCCTAATTGAACTTATGACAAAGTAATGGAATATTGAAAAATACCATAAAATTTTCTACATTTTTATCAGTCTGTAGTGTAATTACTAAAAAAATCATGCTTACATGCTACTCTCCTTCGATGTGTTTCATCAAAATCCATTGAAGGCAAAATATGAATTGAAAATGAATCACCATGTAACCATTTACAAGTTTCTACAATCTTAGTTCTGCCATTTACAACTTGAAACATTTTTTTGCCTAAAAACCATTGGAGATATTGATCAGGAACTATATAATACTCATATCATATACCTTTGCAAGAACTTTTCTTTTAGTTCTACTTTATGCACTAATCTCCTTGAATTTGTTGAATCTATAATTTAACCCAAAACGAATGTACTAATTATAGATGAACCATCACACCATAAACCTTTGTAAGTTCTCATTCAATAATGCTTGCAAAACACTAGTCTTTGGTTTAAGTTGTTTAATCCAAAATCCATTTTAGAATCCTATTATTAGTTCTTGCATTTCTCAAATTACTTTTTAGGTTCTTGATATGTTGTCATGAATCCAACAATGTCCAAACTTATAGTCCTAAATCCTTGAACAAGTAGGTCAAGATAATGCTATTGTTCAAATATCAAGAAAAAAAAATGTTAGGTCCAACAATGTAAGGACATATAATCTTGAATCCATAAATTCAAAGTCTTGAATCCTTGAATTAAATTGTGAATAAACATCAAGAAAATTAGACATGGGACATATGTTATTGAAGACAAAAATTATTTGAAGATGATTCACCTCATGTAAACCTATGAAAGTTTCTTTTGTATGAGCTCTGATCGATTTGGTCACCATCAATTTAGTTCTTTGATAGTTGTTGAAAGTAGAAGATGAATTGAACATGGTCCTCATATTATGTGAGTAACCATTTGTATAAGCTTTTCCTTCTACAACTCTTTGCCCACACATGTATCATTCACAATCCCCCAAGTCAAATGACATCGAAAAGTCTAAGACAAAAAATGGGTTGAGGATCACACACATCATTAAACCTCTGCAAGCTTCTTCTTTAGCTCTACTTACACACATGTAAGATGAATAAAGAATGTGAAAACATAGACAACATAATACTTTTCTGCACATTTTTTATGCTTTCAATTCCAAAATTGGATTCAATTGGCATGACCATAGCCTAGTGCAAAAGTAATCAAAAAATCATAAAAAGAATTTAGAAGTGAATGAAATTAAAGGAGAAGAAACAAAACAAAATGATAAAATAAATGAGTATTAAAATCATGGCCAATTGTTTTTCAAAAACATTTGTTGGCAAAATGGTGCCATGGTTTCTTGGGCTAGAATATTCCTTCCCTCTTGATATAACCCAAGTCAATGGGACACCAAAAAAATATGTAATCCAAAGCAACCATACACCAAGGTTCAAAGGCATCTACACTACACATGTATGATTAATTCAAAGAGACATAATAACACCCAAATATAATTTTCAAATTAAAACTTAAATACACAAATGGATTGAGGATCAATGGTACCATAAAAAAAACCTTCGCAAGTTTCTCCTTCAACATTGCAAATATAATTCTTGGCACTAGTCCCCCAATTTTTCATCAGAAGCCAAAGTTGAAAATGGATTGAAAATCATGTACATACGATGTCATAACCTTTGCAAGCTTCTCCTAAACATCTTTGCATACACCCATAAACTTTAGTAGTTATAAACTGAAAAAACAATGTTTCAAATAAGGTTCAAAAGGATTTCATACACTCCTAAAATTTGGCGACAATAAACCCAAATTTCAAGAACACATAATCAACAAATTATGAATTTAATCAACTTAAGCACACTCCCAAAACACATTTTGTAATTGGAAGTTACACCTTAATTGTTTTTAACAATGCATCAAAATAGTCATGATCATGGAATGAACCATACACAATAGTGCTTGAAGTAAACATCCTTGCATTAAAATATATGCCAAAAATTTGGACAAACAACCATACCAAAAAAATGTTTCATGACATTTTCTAATTATCAATTCATTAAGTCCTCTTGTCTTCTTTGATATGTTCACCTATGCAAGACGTGATCCTTGTGTTTGGTGTTTAAAAACATTCAAGGTTTTGCATGACTTTTTAGAGGGTCTTTTCCCCTTAGATGGTTGGGTTGTACAATCAACATTTGAAACCCCTTGTTCCTCAATGCCCTTGGTGGAAAATTTACTAGCACCTTCCCAAGTTCTTGCAATGGTGACAATCTTGCAAACACATTTGGGACTAAAACTTCATTTGGGTTTAGGTTCTCTTTTTCTGCATCAAGGTCAAATTGGTTTGAGTGCCACTTAACACAACCAGATGGTTCATCTTCAATGTCAATTTCAGACTGAAAATCTACATGTTCATCCTCTTGAATAACATTTTGATTTGTTTGTTGGTCAAAAACAATATCCTTGTTCTTCAATGTTGTGTTCAAAATAGGTAGGTTGTGATCTACAACCACTTTCAATCCAAGAGTAAAAGACATAACAAGAAGGTTCAACTTGTTTGGAAATATAATTGATTGTTGACGTTTCCAACCAATAATATGTTGCCATAAGTTGGGCAATCCTGCAACCCTTGGCACACATGGGCCACAAAATTCGAAATGGCCACAAGTTTACAAATTACAATTAGACATTTGTTAGGTTCTTAGCATTTGCACTGTCCACAATTGAATAACTTTAATTTACCAACAATTTGTTTTACACATCCAAAGAGAATTTGCATAAATGTGATGGTGTGGAATGACATTGGAAGTGTAAGGTTCAATTTCATAATACTATTTACCTAAAAATATATTGGATGGGATATAATTAAAGTCCAGTTCAGTACCTCAAGGCTAATGGTAGACGATTGTTGAAGCAAATGTTGCAATCTTTGGTAGGAATTTGATCTAATGCATGCTCAATTTGTGGCAGCTTTTGTTCATAGCACAAGTTAGAAGTTTTGTCACCTGATATTGGATTGGGCAAAGATAGATTTTGATTGTTGGCAATGAGTTCCTCAAAGTTAGTAGTTGAAGCATAAACATTGTTAGGTTTTGCTGCTAAGTCTTCAAACCTTAAAACTCAAAAACATACATTCAAGATATAACAAATGATTGGAAATTAGTAAGTTCATGATGCAATAATTGTTTAGGACTCAAAGTTGTAACCTAGTATTAATCAAAAACTCAAAAGTCTTAATTTAAGAATCAAACTAAAAACAAGGATCAAAAATCCAAATTCAAAAATATAATTTGTCATCTAGGAAAAAAATCATAATTCAAGACCAATAGTCTTAACATTGTCCATTGCCCTTCTTATTTCAGGAAAAGTATGACAAAAAGATCAATCATAAAAGATTGAAAGTTAAGACTTAGGAATGAATCTTTATTTACAAGTCCTAATCATGAGGAAGGACTTAAAGTCCTTTCATAAGCTTTGGATTACAACTCACTACTTAGGACTATTGTCCTCCTTGATTCCTTTGGTTCATTGTGAGGATTTATGTTAAGACTCTTAACTTAAATGGAACCAAATAACTGAACTTATGTAGGAAACTCAATGCAAGGAGTTGGACTCAAGAACATGGGAATCACAACAAAGAACAACAAACAACCAAGGAATTGAAAGGACTTCTAACATTTCATGTGCATACATACTACTGAAGGGAATTGTCAAATCAAATCGCAAAGCTGAAAGGAAAAGCCATACAAGTGCACCAAGTAGTTAAGGACATTCTAAACATGTTTAATACTATAATTATGAACCTTGCCAAGCTTTTCAAGAATGAATGTAAAAACAAACAAAAAGATCCAGTGCTTACCATGAATCATTGGAATTGGTTGTTATTTTAGTTTTTTGCCCATGTTTGTGACATAATCTCCAAAAGGTGCAATTGTCACTTTTGGCATATGATTCACTTTTGGGCAAAAACCCATGTTAGCACACTAATTATCAACAAATTTCACCTCACAATCCTTCACCAAACATTTGGGAAAAACCTTTAAATGTTCAAGAAGGTACCACGGATGATAACTATGACCACAACTGGAAAAAAAATAGTTGTGGCAATTATAACATAATTTGCAGCATGGACACGAATTCAACTCAACAAAGTTTTCATTCAATATGCTTGGGTTGCACAAAATAGGCAAGGGATACAAACTTGGCCCACCCCCCCTTTCCATTTGTGAGAATAATTGGCTTAATCCCACAACTTCCTTATCCAAAGCAAAAAGTTTTGTTATATTTGCTTCAGAAACAAAGGCAACACATCTTTCAACTGTTATTTTGCACTCAGCCCTCATTTTTTCAAGCTTTTGCGCAATTCGCTTCTCATCATTCTTCGCCAACAAAACCTTGATTTCACATTCCTTTAGTTTATGGGTGTCTAAATCACCCAATGATGTTAGTGATGTTATATCTTGTTGAAACAAGGAAGCAACATTAGTGGCAAAATCCCCTCCTTGTTGAACTTTTTCTAACTACAACCCTAAATCTTTTTACTTCTCAGAGTTGATCCTTGTGAAATCTTGACGATTTGAAGGATTGTTTCACAATTCTATAGATCACTAATAGCTTGATCAAAATTGATTTCCTTGGTAAATAACAAAAAATTTAGCCTTTAGACTTTTCAAATAACTCATCCTTCTTTGAATTCAAGACTTTGAGTTTTCTAGACATTTATAAATACAACTTTTTTCTTGCCTATAAATTTTTTCTTGTTTTTTCTATTTCTAAAATGGACCAATGGGGAAGAGAGATGGCTTTCAACAATTGAAACAAGGTTTTTGGTCATGGCAAGGCGTTACTTGTAGATGACATACCTTCAACCTTCACTGTATTCACATTCAATTCAAGCAAACATAGTTTTGACTCGACATACCTTGCCACAACAATCTACAATAGGAGAGCCAATATAATGATGTTGAATGGCCAAGGGCAAGGATACATCCACTTTTGGTAGTCATGTGGCAAGTCCTTTCAAGTTGTTCAAAAAGGCTTTTTTAGCCCTTTTTTCAAACCCAGTCTCCTTCGACTTCTTTACTACATATTGAAATTTGAACACATGAGAAGCATAAATGGTTGAGTTGATAAGGAAGCCTTTTGACATCTCAACAACGATCCCTTTAACAAAGCTCATGTTGATTTGGTTGTTCAACACTTTAGCCTTGCCATTGATGCGCTAATACAAGTCTAAAACATGTTTCACCTATTGTTCATTTTGGGTGTTCATTGTACTTCCATCCATTCTTCCCTTGCCTTGGACCAAAGAAAGCATTGATCTCTTCAATCATGACTTCCTTATTCAAAAGTTCTGTCACATCCAACCTTGTATTGTCTAGACCATGGTTGTTGGCAAATCATTTTTCATTGTAGGTTGCCATAGAAGTTCAAACCTAGCCATGGCCACAACCAACAAATGCGTTGCATTATTCTCAAAATTTGATTGTGTATAATCACCAATATAATTTGTTATGACAAAATAAGAACAAAAATGAAGACTTGCAAAAACATTAGCACCAGAGACAATAAGTTACAACTCTTACTCCATACACATAATTCGGTAACTTATAAGGAATACAACATGGGTCACAAGCTCCCAAAACATACGTTGTAAGAAGATTACTCAAACATGTGCACAAATGAAACTTTTGACAAGTATAGAAGAAGTTTAATTATAACAAATAATTACCACGTATGAAGATGAGTGCATTTGAGGCTACGAGGAAACCCTGGGCATGTCAAACAAACCAAACACGTGAATTTTTGGGTGATAAAGTTTTTCAACCAATAAGAAACTTTCATTTTATAAAGTAACTTTTGGCGCCTTGTAATTTCAAGACAACATTTTCCTTGGATTTTGGTTTCTAATGGAATACCCCAATCGTGATTAAACCCCATTGTTTCAACATGAAACACATCACAAGAATAATTCCACCTAATTTAACAATTGCCTAGATGCACAAATGAAAGAATCCATGTTGGAGGTGCACATGTCAATGACAAGGAGCCCAATCTTTACCAAAAATCAAATGCTTTTGATTAGCACAAATGGTGTATGCAAAGGTGGCATTTTTAGTTCAGGTTGACTAGAAGATCATTCCAAGTGACCAAAGGGACAATGCGCTTTTGTGTCAAACAAAAGCAACTCCAACATATCCTTTTGGTGCTTCACCATACTCACCAACTATTCCACCCACTTCCCCAAGTCCATGTTCAACAAGTTTCACCAATACTTGTTGTAGCCCAATCAATGATGCATGCATGTGGAACCATCCATTGAATGAGTTGTATACGTAGTTCCCAAGGTTGAAAATTGACTTATACAACGCACATTGGAAGAAAGTCCTCCTTGTAAAACCTTAAGCACAAATGAGGCCGCGGATGGAGACATTGCATCCTAAGAATAAATGGAAGTTTATTTAAATGTTACGATTCAAATGGCATCATAGGATCCATTTGAAATTCTAGTGAAACACTCAATGAATGTGAAATCATAAGACACTTATTTGTACTTCTTTTGGAGATAATGATAAAACAGATAAAAGTTCTTTTTCATCCTCACTATCTAGCAATTTATAAATCAAGCCCCATTTAATTCTAGTGTATATAAAGTTTTAGGTTTTGATCTCACCTTAAGGTCACTCTCCTTTATGAAAAATTTATGACTCTTGATGCCAAGTCCGCAAATAACATTAATAAATATATCATTTCAATATAGTTTTATGGATGTCTAACCATATGTTAGCTTATAATTCAAATGCAATATGATTTCAAGACTTTATAGACATGATGCAACTCCTTGTGTGTTGAATAGGTCATCAAAATAACCATTAGCACTAAAATATTGTTGCAATTTTGCAAATATAATGAGCAACAAATGACCAATGACACTATTGCACCAACAAAGATTTAAGGTGGAATTTCAATTCTTTTCTTTGTATTACTAAGCAGTGATATTTCTTTTATATCAAGACTTTCATCTACTTAGACCTTAAACATAAAGAAGAAAGGACACATTTACAGTTATAACAACCAACAACCTCTTGACACCCAAAATCCTTCACTTCTTGTACAATTCAAATTTCACTAGACATGGCAATAAATACTTGGTGAAGGGATCTAGAAGCACAACTATGAAATCTTTTCTTGATAGTAGATCCAATGGTATTCTTCATCACTATATTTGGTGCATAACATTTGTTCAACTCTAAGTTTTTTTTTCCTTGTATCAAATATTCATAACTACAAGTAGTTCAAAGTTGACCAATATTTTTCAAGGAATGCTCCAAATGTTGGTCAAATGCAAAATTCAAAGATTTGCAACAAATTAAATGATATGATCACAAGGATGGGAAATGATATAAGTTTTCATATAAATTCTCCATGATCAATAAACAAATTGCTTCAAATTCATCACAAAGACAATTATGGGTAGATATGGAAATTACTGCTTTTTGAAAAATGGTTTTGTGTCTTCATGTTCATGTGTAACTTGCAAAGAATAATATGCGATAACCCTTTCAATAAATGCAAAGACCTGGAATATGTATTCAACACCACTCAATTTATTACTTTGATTAAAGGTTACTATTTTGTTCTCACCATGGATATAACAAATTTTGCAATTTGCAACTTGTTGCATTAAAGTAGATATCAAGCTTCCAACTTTCAAAAATTGCAAAAAATTGCAACACTTAATTGATTTAAGCCCCAAAAGACCATTACCATGATGAAGAGATTATAAATCACAAGTAGAATGGATGTGAAATAACCTTTTTTTTTAAGTTAAAAAAATAATCAGGAAAATAAATTCTTTCGGACACGGTTCTAAACAACAAGTTTATGTTTCCTTCACCAATTTGCTTCATTACAAGTCAAACTTAAACTTCACAAACTTGGGAGTGATTGAAATTTGAATCTTGACTAAAACAATACCATCACAAACAAGTTGTAAGTATTAAAACAACAATTATACAATGCATGAATATAATAACTATTGTGCCAAGGGATAGAAGTAGGGAGATCTATCGCCATAAGCAGATAAGCAAAGATATATATATATATATTTAGTAGATATCAACAAATTTGACTTAGTAAGGCTAAAATTTAATTCAAAGTTTGTTTTGAAATTTAAGTACATGTACATATCACAAGTTAAAAGTTACCATGAACTTTTAAATTCAAGGAAATACACAAATGTGGGGCTTATTCATAGTTGGGGTTCCAAAAAAAGGAAAAAGGACTATAAGACATTTGTTGGGCTATTTTTTGCAAATTTAACATTTATTTGAAACAAATTTAAGTGAGGAAAATTAAATAATCCAACTTAGGATAATTCATATGACAATGTTAAATTTTCACATTCATATATAATTGTGTATGAATATTTTGGTTTATAGCCAAAAATGTAGAAAATCCCAAAATGACATTCAATGGATTGAATTGAATTATTGTGAATCATCACTAATAAATGGTTCACATTTAATAAATTACTAGATAAATTATTAATTTTTAAAAACATGCATGGCTCACATTTGATTAATCACTAAATGAGTTATAAAACAATCTAACGTGCATGATTCACATTTGATAAATCACTTGGCAAATCATTTAGGTATGTAGAACTTTAAGAAATTTCTCATGATTTTTAAAATTTTATATTTAAAGGGAGGTTCATGCTTGTTGTGGAGATGTTTACACAAGAAACTATTGCATCTTATTTATACATGTTTTGTACAGGTTTTAGATTAATAACATCAATGTTTAAATAATAAGAACCTATGAAAAACATGAATTATTTCTTTTAACACCAAATGTGTTTTTAGATTTCATTTATCATTCAAGACATCAATTATAATTAAATTTTGGGGATTCAAAAAAATCTAAGAAAAAATGAATGTTTTGAAAAAAACAAAAAAAAATTGCACAATGTTTTTGTAAACAAAACCTTATATGTTATAATTTAGATAAACAATATATGATAGATAATATTTTCTATTTAGAGACTAAAAAAATTATTTTTTGTGAAATTATGCTACAAAATCATAAATTGGACTATTTTGATTTTAATAATTTAATAAATATTTTAAATTTCATATATGTAGATTTTTAAAAAATAAATAAAAATTTAAATGCCAAGATTGGTTGGTTAAAGTAGAGTTGAAAATGTTAACATTAAAAAAGGTACAAAATTTTTAAGTGTTTAATTTTCAAAACATGAAATGTTAATTTTATCATCATCATTAAGCATTAGTGGTTCAAGTTCACATACCGATAAAGTTCTTGAGGAACAAAAAACTATTGGTGAAGTAAAAGTCATAGTATCAAAACCCCAACCTAAACCAAAACCTATTAAACCATGTATTCAAATAAGAACAACACTTAATCATTTTGGTCAACCACAAATAAACAACTTTAGAGTATGCCTCAACTACAAATTTAAATGTCATGTGTAGTGAAAGGGTTACTCACACTCATAATGGTTAATATCTTGTTAATGTTGTTTTTGAAAAAATATATTTGAATAGAATATCAAGTTTGGAAATGGTGAGTCTTTGTAAAGAACTCCATCAAGAAAATAATTATAGTTTTACTGTGAGCTAGTTGGGGTCATTGGAAGTTTCCTTATACATGAAAAAAAACTTTGAAAGTTATTTGAGAGTTAACAATGGGATAGTAAATAGTTTAGTGCTTAATATTTGACTTGAATTCATTGAAGCTTGGGGCTTTATAGTTGATGAAATAATAATAAAAAGGACAATAGAAGTGATAAACAAGAACCCATGAGTGTTATAAATAGTGGTCCAAATAGTTCATTTCACAATCAAACATGAATCTTAAAAACAATTAAAAATCACGTAATTGACCATGGAATAAAATGAAAAAATAAATGAACCATTTTTCATACCCAAAAACTACTAAGAGCAATAACATGGAGAGAAATTTGTTGATAATTCAATGTTACAAATTTTGAAATATTTTTAGTAGACAAAATTCAAATACATTTGATTGAACCAATGAAGGCAAGAGACACCTTAGATGGGGTTAGGAAAATATTTCAAAACTCTTGAAAATATGATTAATGTTATTGCCCAAACCAAATGACTAGTAATTGAAGAGTTCATTCATTTTGAAGTAAACATGGAAATGTTCCAAAACATGACAAGGATGTTCAAGAAGAAGAAAAAAATGAAGGCAAAGGTTTAGATTCCAAGACTTTCCAATTAAAAAAATATATGATCTCTATTCAATCGTGAAGGATGTGGGATTTCAAAAAACAAACATCATGATTGTGCAATGAATGACAATGGCATCATCTATTTTGAAGGAATTAAGGAAGGGGAGGGGGAGCTATTAATGGGTATGAACCCAAATTAAAGCTTTTGAATGCCGTAGTGATTAATGTGTGAAATTATGTGATCCAATCATTGACATGTAATTTAATGGATTAATATTTGTGAAATGCTACATGTGAAATATTGAATGCAATTCAATAAAAAATGTGCAATATAATGTATTAACGTTGCATTGAATATCTAAAGTTGAAATTGATAGACCTATTTTCGTGATTTTAAAAATGACTAACAAAAGATTTGTTAAACCAAAAAGAATAATTAACAATGTTGTAGTTATTGTAATGGGAATGTTCATCAATTTTTTAATTTTGATGTGGTGTTGAAGGAAAACAATGCTTACACAATGATATTGGGCAAGCCTTGCACATGCAAATAACTATTGGGGCATCCCAACCAATGAAAAAGTTCAATTAGAAAATTGTGTGAAAAGATATAAAAATGTTAATGAATACAATAATGAATCAAAAATTAACCAAAGCTCTAGTTCTAAACAAATTTACACATATGATTCTAGCAATGAAAAAATAGGGTTATAAAATTTGAAAATAATTCCCAAGGCTAAAGCTTTTACTAAGGTGCAACAAGGTGTTAAAAAAAAAATTTCAATTTTCACCATGTTGACAAGATAAAAAAATGTAAAAAAAAAGAACAAAACATGACTTGGATTAGATTTTTTTTCAGAATGAAAAGGGACAATGTGAAGATTTATTACATAAGGACATTCATATTTTTGCCTACAAAGACTATAAAAAAAATCACCTTGGAATAATATTAAATCAAACTATGACTAGATGCCAAAATAATTAAGATCAAATAAAGGAGGTGAAATTTAAGATACATGGGTTTTTCTTGTGACATTAATTTTCTTAAAATAATGGCAAGTTACAGGTTTGTGTCAATTACAAGGCCTTAAAAAAAAGGGAAAAAAAAGGATTAATGCCCTTTGTTAGAATTTTGTGGAAAAATACTAAAGGAGATAATAAGGCACAATTAAATGAACATCTTTGAGGTTAACATAAATATAAAAGCATAATTTTTAAAAATAATTTTATAACATATATATATATATATAATATTTGTGGGTAGAATCCTCTTGAAAGTTTCATACATGGCAACAACCAAAATGTCATAAGTGAAATGGATCAAATTGAAAAAAAATCAAATTTGATTAAAGTTTTTTTTGGTTTGGACAAGTGCATTTATGTGATTAGAATATTGTATCTCATTTATGTTGGCAAACCAACACCTAGTCCATCAAATGACTCATGCCCCAATAATCTCCTCCTCTTGAACATTGGGTTTTATTTCTAATTGAACAACTTCATTTTCATTATCAATATGAAACTTTTTGCTACATTCAAATTCACTACATTGAGCTTCATTTCTTTAAATGCTCAATTTTTCCAAAGGTGTATCTTGAACAATTTGACTTTTTTTTTGGGCATCTAGCCCATTTTGTCTTTAATGCATATTTATCTTCCTCTTCTTCATCTCAAATCAATAAATGTAGCATGGAATTGGGTTGAATTCTTTCAATGGAATTCTTACAACAAGCTCTTCAACTACTTCCACATAAACTAGAATGCACATAAACCAATACCTCCATCTATTTTACAATCAATCAATTTCACTTAAAAATCTAGCCATGGTTGAATGCACTTCAATTTTGCTCACAAGCTAAAGAATTACAATCTTGTGACAACATTTGCAAGGCAATATGTTATAACATTCCCATACATTTTTACCAAATTTCTTCCAACATGAAACATGTTGTAACGTTGGTTCTCATAACAAGGTAGCCTTTCTAGCAAACAAGTCTTCCTTGCAGAAGAATTTGAACAATTCATCTTCCAAAGCATTTTGGTCAATAACATCAAGAAACATGGGATATGTATGAGGACATGTGTCATGAACATCATGGCTAACCATTCCATCTTTGGTTTTCTATAAAAGATATAAAATGGATGGGTTGTTTGGAGCCATTCCTAACAAGATGTTCATTGACTTGTAACTTCTATCGCCTTGGTTGAAGACAAATTTTCACATGATTTCAAAGTTTGGCATGGTCTATTCATAAATTCATGTAGTAGGCAGATGGTACATCCCTCCCTATTAAAGAGGTGAAACACTAAATATAATAGTCCCAAATCATTGAAAATTGTTTCTATATCCATTCAAAAAGGATTTGAAAACATTGTTTGTTTAGATTTTGCATGCCAATGGGGTTTGAAAATCACATCAATCTATCGAAGAATTTGAAACAACCATTTGCCTAAATGTGTTGTGAACTTTCAACAAACGTGTTAGCACAAAAAAATGTATGAAAATCAAGTTTTGAAATGTTTCATTGTTTCCAAATTATTGTATGCATAGTACATTATAAGGAGTTTGGGTTTGGCAATGACAAATTCCACTAATTTCTTTGCGATAAACATCACACTCTTCAACCAAGGTAATCTTGTTATGTCCTGCACTATCAAATCCAAGCACTTTGCACCACAAGGAGTCTATATAATGTGCAAAAATTCAATTGTTTTGACATTTCCCCTATAGCTTTGTGATTGACTCCACAATTGTTTTGCCATGTTGAAGGGATAATTATTTGAAGTTTAGATGTGTAAGTATGAAATTGCTAACCAAATCAAGTATTTTATATTCTTTGACATCAACTATAGGGCATTTAATATTTACAACAATTGGCAAAATGGCCCATGCAAACCTAAATGAAAAAACTAATTAAATCAATAGTTATTCAAGATTTTGTGGTTATTCATGTTTTCCAACTTGAGCTTGAAATTGATCAAGCAAATTGTCCATGCTTTAGAACTTGGCTCTTGCCAACATTCAATGACTATCCTGTTTGATTAACATTGCCAACATTAAAAATCTAGAAACAAAAATTTGTCCTTGCTCTTAAACTCAAAGACATTGTCAACATTAAAAATCTAGAGACAAAATTTGTCCTTGATCTTAAACTCAAACACATTGCCAACACTTTAAAATCTTGAAATTGTCCTTCCTTGCACAATTATTTTCTCCTTTTTTAGGAGTTGACATGTATGATGACCATTGAATTGTTTTATCTTTTGTTGGTAGATGTTGTTGGTAATGACCATTATTGATACTCGTGGATCACATGAATTTTTTTTTCCAAGTTACCTTTTAGTCAACTTCTAAATTTTTTGCAAGTATGTGCAGTGTAGTACCCAAGCGTGCTATGACCTTAATTCTTTTATTATAGTGAGGAAATTTGTGAGTATGTGTGTTGTAAAACCCAAACATTTTTTTATGGTGGTCAAATGGTTTCCAATCTCTTTCCATAATGTGCCTCTCAATTCTCAAATGCATCATCTAGACGGGTGAATGCAAGCTATAATGGCTCATTTTTGGTGTCATAGTGGCAATTTCTATAGGGTGATTTGTGTTTAAATGCTTATGGTGAATAATTTAATTTTAAATACATTAAATGATTACTCATTCTAAACTGAAAATTTGATTATGAAGATATTTGCACAATTATTTTTTGAAAATAATGCATTCATTATCAATAGTGAACTTTTGAAATAAAAAATATGGACCGATCAATTGGTTGGATTGTTAAAAAATTCAAGAATTCATATTAAATTTCACACCAAATTATTTATAGGGACTAAAAATGGGTTGAAGAATGAAATCATAAAGTTAAGTGTGAAATCTTGTTTTGTGAAATCTTAACCAAATGATAATTATGAACTTTTGAAAGGTTAAAATTGGACCTTATTTTCAAAAGTCCTTTTCAAATGAATTTCTATTTATTTGTTTAAATTTTTATGCCGAATGTGTACATCATTGAAATATCTTATAAGTGAACTTTTATTCTTATGGATTTTATAGGTTTTTTTTTTAAGAGTTCCAAAGTGATTTCACCATACTAGCTAACAACAACAATTTTCAATATGGGTTTTCACTTGGTTTTAAGAGGTTTTGTAAGTGAGTGAAATTATAATAATCAAAGATTACACCAATTGAAATCTTAAAATTTAAACCATATCCATATGAATAATATATAAAAACATGTTAAGCACTCTTGGGAGTTCTACATCTACCTAAAATGAACCAATATAGCTTCCATTCACCCACATGATAAAATCTAAATGTGAGATCTTTGCAACCACAAAAAATTGTGCACCTCAATTCATTGGGTTCCATTTGGCAATCTTCATGTCATTGGGTCTTGCACCAACTTAACATCAATATGGACCCCACTTGCAACTAGTTTGGTTCATCTATCTTTTTCATAAAAATCATTCAAAATAATTCAAATTCAAAAGCATTTCAAAGCAACATTGAATGTGATCATTTGACTTGTGTTAAAAAAATTCTTGATCAAAATTCATTCATAAACATTTTGAATTCTTATTTAATTTTTGTTAAATCATGTCCTTGATATAGGGATGGCCACAAAAATTACCACCAAGCAAAAATTGCTTCGTTGAACCAATTGAAAATTGCATTCACCATGCCATGGGGAACATTTTGTTAGAGTAATAATGCATTTTGCCATTGTAAGCTCGAAGGACGATACAATGCGTGATGAAAAACAACCTTTGAATTATTATTGAGCTTCTTTCTATGAGTTTTCGTTGATGACTTTGAAGTTCATAACGATAGTTCCTCTCACCTCCCCAAGTTAGAATTACTCTTCTCATGTGTGGACAATTTTCTGAAAGGGAAGATGATCAACCATATTGTGTCCAAGAATGGAATGGCATGGCAAATCATTTCTAATTTATTCATGTGATGCATCAAGAAAGGCTATAAAGAACACATTAAATGAAAATGGACATTATCATCACATTCATTTTGTTGGTACGTGGCCAACTTTTGGCCTAATACTTAATCTAGTGAAACTTTTGATACATCCCAATCTATGGGTTTACTAACATCCTAAATTGGCTTGTGGGTAAGTCTCATTGTTGCAAGACCTTGATATGAAGGATTTGAGCTTGACAATGGGCACGTTGTCTCCCTCCTCCAACACCCTTACCATCATCACCTTGGTCTACCTTGCCTTTGGACTAAGTCTCATTGTTACAAGACCTTGATATGAAGGATTTGAGCTTGATTAAATGAGTGTACTATTACCAGATGACCAAGGCTTCTCTTCTCAGCTGTGGAGTTTTCAAACACCTCAACAAAGCCAAATTGCATTTCCATGTCTCATTTGCAGCGGTTTACTACCTCCTTGAAAGGCTCAATTCTACTTTCACCCAGTTCTGTGAACTAACCTGTCTAACCTGTCTGTATTGGATTGCAGACATCTCACAGACATCTTGCCTTGCTAATTGAGATTTCCATGGATATCTATAGCATGTTTTGAGCTGCTGAAATACTTACCTTTTTTGTTTCCTGAAATTGAGGTTCAAAATGTGCACCATCTTCTGGGTTGTGTAGAGATTTACGACTACAATGATTGCTTTTCTCTTTGTCTTTCCTGACTTTCTCCTAAGTGGGTTCCATTTTTCAACTTCCATGTTTACATAATGGAGCTCATACTAACTGACCATGTAATCGTAATAGTTGCCGATTTGAGTGTGAAGAATTAAAGGAGTCAAAGTCTGCTTAACCTCTTTTGCTTGAGTCAGACATTTCATTTTTTCATTAGTTTTGTCTATGCTGAGGATCCACCCACCACAGTGAAGAGACCCTGCAGCAGCTGTTGTAGATCATCAGTTGCAGAGCGGCCCATCTGCAGCATCTCCACCAGCAGTGTTTCTTGATACTCTGTGCCCCACCAACAGTCTCCCCCCACCCCCAGTTTGATGATGAAGCATAAAGCAATATATGTTGCAAACAACAAGTAGCCTTTTATCCTATTTTTGGAAACATTTTTCCATTCTGATCAAATGACATACAATCCACCAGTCATACAACCCAGCAGTCAATCAACCATGAGACTACGAAGAGTTTCATACCTGCACAGTAGTAGAAGAATCGAGAGACCTGATGAGCTGCTGTCTTTGCAAGAGAGACATTTGATGATGAAAGCTGCCGTATTAGGCCCTGTGCAATGTTGGCTGCACTACGCTCACTGAGACAGACAACAGAAAAGGGTACAAACTCTTAGAATCCATACATTGAAACCCTCTGCAAAATCTTCCTGCTTATATGGGCAGGCCAGAACCAAGCTCTTGCAAATTTCTCCCATCCATTGTGCAGCAGAAATATTTCTACCTTGATCTAAGACAGGCACACTGTGATGAAGGTCTACAAGAAAACCATCAACACTGTGCAAGAAATTCACTAGTGGAATTGATGAATTGATGTGTATTAGCACTGAGGCACCCGTCCTATGTGGGAAAGGAATATAGTACATACCTTGGACAGTGCAGAAGCAAGCGTTCGAGGAGAATGTAGGCCCGGTCTCGCATATCAGGGTCATTGATCTGTGTGAGTTCCAGGAGTGAGTCTTCTAGAACTGAGAGAATTGCAGGCATGCGAGCAGATGCACGCTCCAGATCAGTCAGTGTTGCATTAAGGTTGACCTCCTCTGCATCCTCCTCCTGCTCCAAAGTTCCATAGCAAATCACAGTGTGTTCGTGGAGCTATGGCTACAGTAAAAGACTAGCAAAAGCCCAGGACTGGTTGTGTATTGTTCCTTACCATGAAATAGTATGGAAATCGGTATGACTTTAGACCTGTGCCATACAGATCATACTTTGAATCTTTCCACACTGCAGGGCCCTGCCAGCTGATACACTGCAACAGCTGGCTACGAACCTTGAGGACATCTTCCAAATGGAAAGATGGGGGCCCAAGTGAGCCTCCAACCATCAATGCTGTTCCATCTGGTAGCCCTAATAAGGAATTTGGAGCAGAAGGGGTCACGCTCAGCTTGTCGAGCATCCCAAGGAGGAAACCCAGTTTCTTGATCTTACCAAAGATCTGGGTAGTTGCTCTAAGTATGGCTTGGTGAGCAATGACAAAGTCCCTGTAGCGGCCTCCTGCTGCCACACAATGGCAGAGAAAATCTGCCAATCTTGCCACCACTTTTGCGAAGATGGGGCGGTCAGGCACCGTCAGGCACTCAAGGAACTTGAAGTAGAAGCTCAAAATCGACTCCAGGAAGCTTTGCTCTGTGGAATCTGCTGTGTTTGTCTGATGATTCATCAGAAGATGTGGCCAGAGAGCATCCAAAAGGCCAATACCCAAAGAAAAAGCACGGGCAACTGTGGAACGAACCTGTGACTCCCCTTGCTTCACCAGCGGTAGCAATTCCTTCAGACACAATAAAACATTATCATGAGCTATATTGTCTCCTTTGCATGTTGCTACTATTTTTTATGTCCAAGTTCTGATAGTTCAGCTGAAACTTTTTAAGGTCAGTTTGACTTGATTCACGAACCCATTTGGTGTGTGGGTTTCTAGGTTCACCAAGTGCCAGAAGCTTCAACAGTAGCAACTCAGAAAAAATCTATACAGAGCAAAGATGGCATAGATTACCTTGAGCAAAACACTGAGAGTTGGCAGATGAGGGATAACCAAGGTTGGATGCTGTCTGGTCATGTCATGGCAGAATCCTGCAACAGATCATGAAGTAGAATCACATAATGTCATTTACAGTTGTAAACCATGTACAGGATCAAAGAAAAAGTTCTACAACATGCCTGGGAAGCTTGAGCTATATCTCAAGTGGGAGAGTGAGCGACAGAGATGGGTATATACCATATGCTGATTTGGCTTCCTTTTCACTGCCATTGCAAATCGATCTCAGAGCATGATGTAAGACACCATTGAGAGCACATGTCTGCACCCAATAAGACAAACATCCACCAACCATGTACAAACAGGTGAGACAACCTTACCAGATATCAACCTTAAAGCAAATGACCAATTGCAAGGAAATGGATGTCAAACCTGGCCAGATCTGTTTTTCATGCCTGCCCTTTCTATGGTCAAGGGCATTGGACCCTGCAACAGTAGCTTCTGATCTGTCTTGGCTTGCAAAATGGCACCCACTGATACTGGGAATGCTAAGTAGAGACTCCCAAGAAGGTCAGCAGCTGCTGCACTGACAGCTGCCCTCACAACCATCTCCTTTTCGGCTGCCCTTAAGTCATAAGCAAGGAAAACATCAACATTTCTCCCTTGTTCCCAGTCGTACCTGTTGCAACAAACAAGCTCATAGTAAACAACAGACAGAAATTCATGATTCAATATATAGAGAAATGGGATTGCACAAACACTTCACGAAACCACTTTAAATATAGCTGTTGCAAAATTCAAGATAAATCTCACTTAGAACTGGCAAGCAAAGGAATAAGGAAAATCACCCAATGCCCACTTTTATTTGCCCAAGAAAACTTTTTTGTGTCGGGTAGAGAGAGAGTGTTACTCACAGCTGCTGAATGATGGTGGACAAGATGTGGGATCCCTGACAAGCAAATGCCATAAGCACTTTCATAGCTTGATATGGTGATGACAGTGATTGAGCAGTTGTTGCAGGCCGTAGGCTCTCATTCACATCCAACTCAGCACTGGGGTTTATGGCACCAAAAGCCATCATATCTGCCACTGCCAACATTGATGCGGCATGTGCTGAAGTAGCATTGACAGAGAAAAAGACCATGTTTGTCTCTGGTTTCTGCACCACACATGTCACATAAAAGTGATTCAGCATTTCTTCCCTGTCACCTGAGACTCTAACATTTACAAACTTGTGGCAAAGGACTTTCTGGATTTTTCTGGAGAAAGCATAATAGAAGGAAGCAGAAGTTTCAGTAGAGAGGAAATAATCATCAATCTGATGACTTACAAAATGTTCCAGATCATCATCCAATCGGCAGCCAAGGACAGATCGTGGATGCCGCATACACACAGTCACAAATTCCAACACAAGATCAGCCTCTGAAAGAACTTGGAAGGTACTATGTTGCATTTGAAATATATCCTTGTGTTCAAGCTTTTCCAGAGTTCCTTCACCCTTCTCCCCCACAAGACATGCAGACAAGAGTCCTTGAAGTGTCCGTGATATTGAACTCCAAGAGCTTCTATGGATGATCCATCTGAGAGCGAGATTTGGAACAGAGAATGACTCTCTTATCCTCCTCCGTGGTCTTGGGTGCTCCTCAAATAATGAGTTAAAGTGGGGTGCAGATACAAACTCTGGATCTAGATATGCAAGAAACTCAAATATCAGTGCACAATACCCTGTCCATTGCACTTGCCCCCTGAGATCTACAGGCTGAATGCTACCATGTTTACATCTCCATGCCCTCAGCAACTCAACCATCTCCATTAAGACCTTGCTTTTCATAGTTCCCAGCAACTTAACTTCAACGTCTTGTGTCTGGTCTCCTTGGGAACTGGTGTTGAACTGCCCCCATAAAGGCTTCAACATTTGACGTAGAGCGGATCGTAACTGCAGCTCAAAACTATGCAAGGGCACCTCTACCAAATTTTTTAAAACAAACAGGTCTACACCAGTAATTGACACTTTCTCCCCTTCTACACTGACATCCTCTAAAGTTTGCCTGCCTACAGGTTGCAGAAACTTCCCTAGAATATACGAAACCCGGGCTAGAAGACTCTGTGATTCCTCAGAGCTTGCACGTTTCATTGTGAAGTCAACCCCATGATGGATAAATGTAACTAATTCATCCAAATCCTGTTGAGATTTTCCAATTCTGAACTGGGTGAAAAGGAAGAGAACAGGAAGCCCAAGTGATATGAAATTCTTGTTCAGGATGGATCCATCTCCTTTCCTTGATAGCTCAAGACATACGTCAACATGCTGAGTCATATCAAACCACAACCCACTCTTCACACCGCAGAGCAAGGTCTGATGCAATCTTTGTCGAAAAGCCACATACGCTGCTGCATGGTCTCCAATCCCTGTGCTGTGATAGGCAGCATCATTGCTACCAGTTGCTTCTTCATCGACCCATGGGCTTAGCCACTGATATACTCGATATGACAATTGATGGCCAAGATCTGAATTGGGTTCATCTGTGTCCATTCTAGCAACATCTTCAGCCTCACCCAACCCTAATGGTGGCACCACTTGTTGAGCTTGTCGCTCAGTAGGCTCACTGCATGCAGCCAAGACCTCCAGATTGCTGGCAACCCAACACTTGGATTAGATGGAAGAACACTAAAAAATACTCAAACTAACTACAATTTCAGTAAAATGTATGGCCCAACACCAGGTGCATGAGATGGCTATTTGAAATAAGAGTAAGGGAGAGATGAAGAAGATAACCAACTACAGTCAGTTGAGCTCAATCACTTGGCAAGAGAGTGATGATGGCCGTAACACATTTGATCAGCACAATGTACCTCAGGAATCGAACACCACAAGGGCTGCCAGGTTGCATCAATGTGCTGACACAATTCTGTAGCTTCTTGGCTCGCTGCCTTGAGAATAATCCCCTTGCTCCCAGCATTGGTTCTAGGCTGTCCCAATGGAACCCAGAGACCCATAATTTGATATTCATATCCAGTATTGAAAAGAGAAACTGTAGGCTTTCTGGTTGACAATTCAGACACCCAACAGACTGAAGAGAAAAAAAAGGTGCTTCTCCTCAAACCTTGAAATTAGACTGTGTCCCAATGGAACCCAAAGACCCATCATTGGAGATAAGTCTGCAGTATAAGAATTCCACTGTAGAGAAAGAGAAAGAGTTCACTATCTGAATGACAACTCAGAGAGGCAACAGACTGAAGAGAACCAAAGGCAACTTTGTCCTCAAACCTGACATTAGAACCCAAAGACACACAACTGCCAGTGAGAAGACTGTAGGTGTTCCTATTCCTGTAAGTATTTGTCACCTGGCTAGAGATACAGCATCCAGCTCTTGGAGGAGGGCTGTTATAGCTGCTGGAGACAGACCAAAATTCTCACACAGGTCCAGCTTTGCTCCAAGTGATAAAGCTGCCAGCCCTGAAAAGCCCACAGGGTTTAGAGTTTAGGGATTAGTGCACTGAAATACTATCCTGAGGGGCTACCACCGTGTCTAATACACTTTGCAGAATAGAGTCCAAGAGTACAAAAAGGGATATATAACCTGCTGTAATCAGCCTTGGCACTTTGCTCCTTGCAAAAACATTTGCCTGCACCTCTGAAAACAAAGGCAACTTCAATCCATCTCTTCCTTCAAGCCATGCAACAGAACCAATTGCATCTGGGAAGAGGAGGTTCAACAGTCGTAAGAACCCAGGCTTTTCTCTGCTACCAAGGCCTTCCTCACAGGCAAGCTGAGATATCACTTCCAGTGCAGCATCTACCATCACTTTGTGCAGACTCACACGCTGCACAACATGTTCATTATTCCGGTACTGTGGTGAGACAAAAGTGACAAAAGGTGATGCTGAAGGTGTGAGCTCTTCAAAGGCTGCATCCGCTACTGTGCCAACTTCCAGAGCCTCACAGAGAGATCCTAAGATCAGATCCACAATTCCTGCACGATGATCTGGTTTTACAGTGTTGGCATCAAAAGTATTGGGTAAGGCTGCCAGTGGTGCTGACAGGAGGCTGCTAGTGAGCATTCTTCTCTGTGTCACAAACACAGCAAGACCGCAAGCAAGAGATCGCCATGATGGAAGAGTTGGCGAGTGCTTTTTCAAGAAGTTCAAGTAGGCTATCACCTGGATTTGCAGCGAACACCCAAATGAATTTTCAACAGTTTGAAGCAATACTGGCACTGCTATGAGCCAATTGTGCAGACAGAAGATAATGTGGAGCCCCAAGATATATACACAATCTCAATACCCAACTCTGTATGATGAGACAAACTTACCACCCTGATTGAAGTTTCTTGTTGCAAGGCCAACCAGACAGCAGGCAAGACAGCAGAGATGAGCCTAGGGCCTGTCGGAAGTTTCTCCACTAAATGAAGCCATGAAGTGTCATCCTCTGTACCTGCACTTGGGTATCCTGCTCTCATTCTGTCACGATGATTATCAGTGTGTATGACTGTATGGTTCACACCTGGAGAGACACCAGGTGACAAATGGGTTGAGCTATAGCTTGTAGTGGTGGTCCCTGCTGATTTCCTCGTGTGAACTGGAACTGCAGTATCAGTAGAAGAAGAAGAACCCCCTGGCCATCTGCCTAATCCTCCAGGTGTATTGTCTGGCCGCTTTGAATCTCGAGGCGAAGAAGGGTGAGACGCAGCTGGCGTCTCAGAAGTTTGAAGTGAGGGAGAGAAAAGACCAGCAAAGCATCGACGGGCCCGTGAACGAACAGCACTCTTTGTTGCAGCAAGCTTACGTGATAGGAAGCCCACGATGGCTTCCACCTCCCCCTCTCTGCTGGGTTCCATTTCAGTAACCACCTGGATAGATATATTACCCCACAAAAAACCATATAAAGTTCTGGAAAGCTCAATACTGCAAACCTGTCTGGAAAGCTCAATGCCATGAACTTTTATATGCAAAAAATGTGGGTCCTCAGAAAACTAAGCAAACGTAGAGCCCCAAATAGGGCCTGGACGGGAACTATGAACATGAATGGCACCTGATGTAAGTTTGATCGAAGCTTCACAAGGTCCAATGACAGTTTCCGACCAGTTGGTTGAACCCCTTCATGCATGTACAGTAGCTCACACTGTTCCATCATCATCCCCAGTCACCAAATGGTCATCCATCAAATGGGTCATCGAATGGGTTATAAGTAATTCCTCCTTGACTTGTATGACACTATCACTTGTTGGGTAACAAGGAGGCTCACACTCTGTGGGGCTCTGCACCTACAATATTAAAAAAAGCACAAAGTCCTCTGCAGCAACCAGTCTGCCTTTGCACTTTGCAAAGTCCTTTTCGGCTAAACCCTCCTCATGAGTATGGTTACAGCAATGAGAGGACAGAGGAAGTGCAATAAAAGAGATGAGCCTTCAGCTGACACCAAGGGAGGCAGCAGACCCAAAGAGTGCAATAGAAGAAAAGCCAGCAGACCCAAAGAGCAAAATAGAAGAAAAGCCTAAGTTAGCACTGATCTACACAAAGCTCCACATGGTTTCCAAAGACGAAACACTGATTAACAGCAATTTAAAACCCAAGATTTGCAAACAGAATTTTGAAGACGACAATGCCCTCAAATTCTCGCAAACAAAAGTAGCAGAAAAAAGAACTAAATCACCAACCAGACTGCACAGAATGAGAGAGAGGACATGCCTGCCAAGCTGGAGGTAGACAGGCAACCACCTCAGGTTCCTGGACCACAATCTTCTGTAACCATGGCCAAGCCTGTTGTAGTGTCTGAATCCCACAACATATGAGGCATGTTACTACATACATATAGCCAAGAAACTGGAGTTTCTCTTGAATTTACTATGTCCTCACAAAAGAAAATGCTGCCAGACTAATCCTTAAGATTGCAATGTCATCCTGTAATCTATGCAATCATGACGAAGCAAAGAGCACAGATGTATTATGCCTGTACATATATTGTATATACTACCTGGATGCCTGTAACCTCAGAGAAAAAATCAGGGTCCCTGCACTTTCGCAGTAGTTTCCCAAGCTGATAAGCATTGTTGAAGTGGTCGAGCTGGTCATAAACTGACTGTGGTGGTTGCCGCACAGGTCCAGCCTGGTTAAGAAGCATCACCTTGCCTTTCCACTCTGGCAAAAGATTGGCATCCACATCAACCCCAGGAGACTCTGTGGTTCTCTTTTCTGCTAAAAACACAGAGATTGCTTCTTCTGCCTGTTTGTCCATTTGTTCTGCATCTGCCTCCATCTTAATGAATTCTGCTTTTGTAGCCTCATTTGCACTGGCACCCCCCCACCCATGCAGATAATTCTCAGAGATCAATTCAAACCTTGCACTGAAGAGATTTATACAAAGAACTCAAGTGGGTGGAGAGAGAGAGAGAGAGAGGGAGAGAGAGAATCCCTTACCTAGTTGGCAGAAAATTCCTAGAGCCTGTCATAAGAGCTTCCATGAGACATCGAACAAAGGGCAGACTCTCCCACACAAAACGACCAATGGTGCCCGGGTTGAACACTGCTACTATGAGCACCACCAGAGCAGCCCTCCAGTACATGTCCTTCAACTACACCCACCCACCAAGCCAACCAGCACAGAATCAATTCAAAGTTGACAAATCATAGGTTCAGGGTTCAGGGTTTAGGGTTTCTTCATCCAGATCAATCACAAAGATCATAACTCACAGACGTATGCTGCCAATGCTTCATAAGCAAGAATACCAACATGAAGTTTACAGAAGAAATTTGTAAAGCTGGGAAGAGGGTGTATTTGAAACCAGCTAACTGAGAGAGACAGAGACAGAGACAGAGAGGGTGTACACAAAAGAATCTTACCACTAGTTGCATCACAGACTGTTGAAGGAATCCTGGCAAGTTCAAGGAAGCAAGCTTGAAGATGGCTGCTGGAAGCTGTTCACATCCACCCAAACAGTTTCAGCTCAGCTTCCCTATGGGTTGAATCAGATTACCCAAACCAAAAAGGAAATGTGAAGTGAGAACCCACCTGCACACTTGTGGCAGCTAGAGAGTTCTCCATGTGCTTCTCCAGTTTTGCTGCTCTCCAAACCAAAAGCTCAATTATGTCCAATGCTTCTTCTTGGCTCATTGGAAAATTCTGTAAATTTATCCAACACAATTGACAAACTCAAATAGAGTTTTTTTGCGTTTCAAGTACTATATAGCAACCGTGATCAACAAAAGTTGCACACAACACAGCACTAAAAGGGTTCCACTTAACAAGCCACTGTTGCATTCTACATCAAAAACTGGAACGAGATGTTTTGATAGGTCTATTTCCTGCATGCTTACGTGCGTGGGTGCACAATCACACACATCAGAGAGTACTTACAGATATACCCATGAGAAACAATCGTGCCACAATCTCCTCTGGGGCTCGTGTACAGGCACCCAACAGTTGGATGTAGTTTGTCTCCACCTCATCTGCACCATCTCCATGAGGGAAGTACACCTGCATCATGCACACCCAGCATCAGATTCTCTCAAAAATAGTGTCTTCCTGTTCCTTCAACAAAGCTTTGAAGTTGGTAAAAAGATTGAACCCATCATTGGAGGACCTTGATCATCATCTTGACTAGTTTCTTCACCTTCTCAACTGTACTAAATGTGGAGATGGAAATGATTCATTCCTCAAAGTGTAAACAGATGGACAATCAACTGGACAGCGAGGAGGAAAACTAAGGTCTGAAAGGAGGGGAAGGGGAACCTCTGGCTCTTCCATGAACAGCAGTTCACAGACGACTTGCTTGAAATGGGCTCCACTTATATTTGGAAGATACACAGCCAGAACATCGGTGCACCACTCCATAGCCACCGTCTGATCATGTCAGCAACACATGCTTAATAATGCCCATCATACTTCACCAACCACATATCTACAAGATTGCAGAAAGACATATATCCACAATAGCACTTTCAAGGTAACTGCTCTATCAATTCCTGGCAAAACCAAAAAACTAACACAACAAGAATGAGTGCAGTCATAACCTAATGAGTGTCACCCACAAAGTGTCAAACCATCATCACCAGTTTTGGACAGTTATTAGAAATGGGAACAGACCCCCAGCAGCTATCAAGGCAGTTCTTAGGATTGATAACCATGGTTCTCCAAAAAATCAAAGACCCAGTTTTGGTGTATAACCACAGTTCTCCAAAAAATTTAAAGAATCAAATAACCAGCTTTGCACCACAGTGTGATAGAGGGTTTAGGGTTTAGGGTCCAAATAATAGTCAAAATGATCTGGTCACCTGAAAGTTTTGAGTATCAAGGCTGAACTTCTCAAGTTGCGAAAGTCTGTCTTTGAATGGGGCACCAGAACTTGATCTCTCTAATCCACTTCCAGGAGCTACTGAAGCTCCTGGTGCATTGCTACCTGGCTCCAATGATAGAGTGATGGCAGCAAACAGAGTCTCGTCCGCAACAAAGGGAGCCGCAGCATGTAACAGAAGCTGGGTTGTAAGTTCCACCAGCTACAGCAAACACATGCCACAAACAAGATACTCAGATTCAGAAGCGCAGAAAAAGAGAGCTTGGTGTATACAAAAACCCAAGCTGCTGCACACACTAAACACAAAATGAAAACCCTAAACCCAAAATGCAAACACTACCTGATTCAGCCATGCAACCTTCAAGGTCTCCTCCTGCTCAGCCATGAGCTGCCATGGCTGCATGAGCCCAAGGCACAGCTGGTGAACATCAAATTCTGTACCCGCTTGCTTCATCAGCCTGTTTCAACCATCACTCTCATGCCAGTTTTTTATTCCAGTCGGTACTAGGCTTGGTTTAGATGATTACCCAGCCATCAGAATGAAGCAAAGCAGCAATAAAAGGGAAAAAGCAGGTGAGGGAGAAAGCATGGCAGACATTATTCAAGAAACCACAAACCTGCAGACAAAATCTCGCAGTAGACCTTGATACTCATCACTTGCGGCCAACTCCTGCATGCAAAAGCCCTGCTGCTTAGAACTAGCATAGATGCTTGGCAACAACTACACACATACCCTCAAGGTTTAAATTTCACCTGTGCCAAAGAACAACACGACAGCTTCCAAGTCTGTGAATAGCAGAGGAAGCTCATCACAAATCCACCAGGATCCATGTGGCTTAAACAAGAAAACTGATTTTCTAGAAGACAACAAAGGTTTAGGGTTTACACAACAACAAACGAAAACAGCTTTTGTAAAAAGACCCAGTAAAGATTTCTTCAACCCTTTGCCCTTCAGCTGCTGCAAACCTGTAATATGAGTGCAAGCTCTTGTTCAGGAGGAGTTGATTCTGATGACATGGCTCTCAAAACAGTGATGATGCTCTTGATGTTGTGTGGGTGCTTGCTCTGTAACTCTGCAGTCACAAACGTCTGTAAGGCCCCCCCACATGCCAAGAAAGTCAGTACCAGCATGTGGCAGGTCTGACATGGAAAGCATGTGCTAGTAGACCCAGACTTGATCAAAGTAGCAGAAACAGACACAAACAAAAATCAACAAACTTCCATCAAGAACCCCACCTTGTTTTCTACGTCTCAAAACCATTAAATTGGCCACCACAATACAACATGGAAGCAGTAAGATACAGAGTCACAGTTCATGGAGCACACACAGCATAGAGTCAAGAGTACCACTGAGATCCAGCATACCTTCAAGGCAAGGGTTGCATATTCTGATCTTCGTTGCACAAGCTGAGCAATCAAGTCAGAAAAAATATTGTTGAGCGCCTTTATCTGCAAAAGATATTTTTCCAATAACTGTAAAAACACAATGGAATAACTAGATTAAGAAAATATGGTTTAAACCTAAACCCTAAACCCAATTTCCCAGAAAAAAAGAACATGTATCTTTTGATCAATTTTAGACATCACAAAAAACCTGGCCAGGAGCTTGCAAAGAGGTGACTCGGAGAGCTAATAAGTTTGCAACAGTGTTGAAATCATTTTCACTGGTGCCACGAGTGTGCTGAAGGATTCGGTCAAGAAGGTCCTTGGCAGCACGCAAGTGCGCAGGATTGTTGAGCCAACCCTCAAGCATGCTGGAGCCCACCACTCTCACCTCCTCAAAGCCAGCACCTCGCATCAGCAACCTGGGAAAACAATCACATCCTGATGCTATGTTTCTTCTGGGACATAACAAGAATTGTACAAGCTACAACACCACTGTTCAAAAAGCTAGATATGCAGAGCAGCTTCAGGATGAAATCTATAGTAACAACACAAATGAGTGGAGTGTTATTCACTAGAGATTGAACTTTACAAGCAAACTGCACCTCAGGAGAGGATGAGGGTTGTCCTTGGTGGATGCTGCCCCTAACAGCTGTGTCAGAGACTGCAGAAATTCTGCCCGAACTTTTTGCCGAACTTCTTCTCGTGGGTATCTATTCTTGACCACAGCCTGAAAGTTGAGACAAGAATCACGCACACTGTGAGTAAGCTCTGATTGCAAAGACCACATTGTTAGTGCCTCGGATGTGAGGGGCTTTTCGCATCTACTGTAAAAGCAAATCTTGCATTATACTGACCACCTTCCTTTCATGTATTCTGCTGGATGTTTCTTCTGAGCACTATTGAGCTACAAAGACAGACTGAGACATCAGAGAATTAGAATACTTCACTCACTGTTCAAGAAAGCTACAATAGAACCAAAAAATCATGCACTCACAATGCCCTGTGCTTCAGATTTCACAGTTTGACTTGAGTTTGTGTCTCCTGCTGCCCTGCAACATTTGAACAAGCAGAAGGAAAGATGGGCATGGTTTAAAGGTGACTTTTTCCGCCTCTCTGATATGTAAAGCCATCACCCTTGTGAGAACCAAGGGGGCGAGTAATACAAAACAAACATGCAAGCTGAAAAGCTCTAGTACCTATAAGCCACCAAATGATCAGGCATGAAGCTAAGCACAAAAACTGTCAATGAACCACAACAAATGTTCACCAGATCTAGCCACTTACACTTGTGGGTCTGGTGGTTTGGCATCCTCAGATCCCATTGGAACATCCTGTGTCAACCAGCACTGACATAATGAGTTTTTTCTAAGTACCAGAAAGTGAGACAAGCTTCTCTACCCTTCATACTTCTTGATCTGACATAAACTACAAAAGTGTATAAGAGGACAACATCACCACCATCTCCAATCTCGTACCTAAATCAGTTTATTTTTCCATAAGAAAAAGGCAAGCTTACCAAGTCTGCATCAGGAAACGCTGTGCGTAAATTTGTGACAAAATCCTTACATCCCTCATCTTCGACCCATGAACAGCTACCCACTGAATCCAGCAAGTAAACCTGCGCAGAGAGAGATCCATACACCCACCAGGGACATCACATGACAAAGAAGAAATTGGTGTCAAAATCCTCCAGTAGACACCCCTATTGAGAACCAAATTGACAGTGTTCAAAGAGACCTCCTCAGAGGCCGTCATTACATCAAGCTTAATATCAGGCTGCTGGAATGGCAGCTACTGAAACTGTTCCGGTTTAATGTCACACAAGGGGTGGGGAAATCATGATGATTAGGCAGTAAGTACCTGGACAAATTCTAAGGGCCAATCAGGTTCTGCCGCAAATGCCCGGAACAGGAGCTTGCAAGCCAATATGGGCAAAATGAGCTGGCGCTTAACCACGGGTTGGGCCCGAGTGGAATCCAGAAAAGAAAGCAAGATCTGCATGAGATGGGGAGCAGTAGTTGATCAGGCACAGCTTCTTCTTTTATTACCTTTGATGACTTAAAACCTTGAAGAAAAACTCTACCATGATAAGGATTTTGCAAATGGTGTTTTTTTGTGGTGTACCTTGCATGTTCGAGGCAGACTAAATGCTTCAGGTAGCTTTTTGGAAATGTACATGCAGCTGAGATAACAGTAGCGGTTTGGACTGAGAGGGTGCTTTGCCACTTCTTCCAGAGCATCTGCTAATGTCATATCCAAAGCATCTGCATCCTCTTGCTGCCATGCATTCCAAACAGATCTAATGATGTCCAAATCTGCACACACACCCAAAA
>Ga0116229_10002185_pt1 | contig 31416 bp, 20 predicted proteins | sample S1TSphgellanicum_3_FD_87313 | JGI IMG/M metagenome (GOLD analysis project Ga0116229, IMG submission 87313) | Host-associated microbial communities from peat moss isolated from Minnesota, USA - S1T2_Fc - Sphagnum magellanicum MG | ecosystem: Host-associated > Plants > Peat moss > Unclassified...
ATCTAATTTGTGTAAACTAATATCCTCCATAAACTAATATCTTCCGGCCGGTCCCAAGGATATTAGTTTAGAGAGAGTTTACTATATGTAATTTTTAGGGTTCAATGTTATAACTTGATGCCAAATATTTTCCAATTAAGTTACATGAGTACAAAAATAAAACACTATGAAAAAAAGGGGTGTTTTACAATTATCCTTGCAACTCAATTTTTAAGTTGCATCGAACACTTGCACCTCATTGCAACTTTGTCAAAACAACTCATTTTCAATACTATCCAACTCCATTATAGCTATACCCATGATGTCATGTTAATGTGATTAATTGTTGTCCATCCATTAAAACCTAACATGTGGCATTATGAAGATTTTTAGACATAAATTTATTTATTTTTTGAAATATTGATCTCCATCGTCCATTATGATTGTTAATGATGGTCCAAAATTCTAATGCGTGGCATAATTGAAAATTGTGGCATATTAATTATATTTTGAAAAAATAAATAAAATAAATATTTACTTTAGTAGTTAAGTAGGTCATAAATAATCATAGGTAAGTAAGTAGGAAGCACAAGATTAAACGAACTAAATAATAGCCATGAATTTTTATTTATTTATTTCATGTTTTGCCTTTAAGGTTAAACTTTTATAAGTTCATCCCAACATGACACATGTATTTTCATGTGAAAATGCAAAAGAAGATGCTTCCTTTATAGATTTTGTGGGATGAGATCTTGAAAACAAAACATATGGGTTAAATTTTTAAATTACACCCGACTTGCAATTGAGCTACAATTACAAAAAATAAATTCCCACATGCTTTGTGTTTGATTTTAATTTTGTAATTAATCTGCATTTTATAATTAATCATATGACATAATTATTTGAAATTTAATTTTATGAATTAAATATCTGATAGTTAATTAATTAAATTTATTATTTGAATTAATTAATTATTTAATTAATTAATTCACGTAATTAATTATAAAAATAACTATCAGATAATTAATTATCAAAATAATTATTAATTGATGATCTGAATTCAGATATAATTCAGTAAATTTTCACCTAAATTATAAAAAAATCATTATCTAAATTATTTGAATTAATTAATCAAATTTAAATATTTGGTTAATTAGTGAATTTAAATAATTAATTATTAGATGATTAATTACATGGTTTTAGACGTTTATTTACTTATTATTTAAATTTGATTAATGAATTCATATGAATAGTTTGTCATCTGGTTTAATTAATTAGTTCATAGTAATTAAGTATATTACATATTAGTTACTAATTAATAAATTATTAAAAAATAATTCATTATGAAATATTAAATAATAAACGTGAATTTGGGTAGAAGATATCGAGGTATATAGAAACATATCTATATGTACACCTTTATTGAATGTTTATTAAAATATACATCTACGTTGCTTTTCATTTTGATTCATAAGTAGACTTTCACCCTCCATGAAATTCTATGGTTAAATATGTGTGTATGCCAACATGATATTGTGAGTTGCAATGTAGTGGAATATTATTGATACAATAATTGAACACCAATCACAAAAAAAGGACTATAGGGCAAAAACACAATAAAAAGAACCACAACAACCAAGGTTGAAGTCCTTACCAAGGACTGCATTTTACACATGTCCTACATGTATTGGTCTATTAAATATCAAAACAATATTTTAAATGTAATTTTTGTGACTAGATATTAATATTGAGACCAAACATGACTCATATTATAATAAAAACTATAATTTTTTGCATGAGGACCTAGATTATAATCAAATCTTTTTCTTTTTTTTAACCATGATGACAAATTTTGAACTTTTTTGACCATTAAGGATGTTCAAAATCAAAATCATCAACATCCATTAAAAGGATTCAATACATGTGTGTTTAAAAATATAAACACATGTGGCCCTTCTTATGAAGTATATTAGAACCCATAATAAATTTGAGAACATTTGATGAAGGTTTGAGTAATAAAAAACACATTCACATTTTTCTAGTGCAGTACTGTATAAATAAGCCCAAATTTACCAATGACCTTAAATTTTATGTATCATTTTTCATGAAAATGAAACATTGTTTTCCTTTAAACAACAAAAAACATATTGTCTTTTCGGAAGATTTTATAATTTTATGTTTTTGAAGGTGATAAACATGTTTAAATGCAAACAAAGCACACCTAGCTAAGGGCAATTTAGGGCATGCTTTTATGTTTTTTTTCATACTTGGCCCTTTGGTTCATCCATATGTGGTCTTCTATAAATTTGGAGCATGAATGGTTAAGTTTAACATAAGATTAAATATGAGTGAAATGAAAAGCAATATTCAACTATAGACTCTCCACTACTTTATGACCATTAAAACAATTGGGAATCACACAAAATTCTTTGGGATGAAATTTCATTAATAATAAAACATGGTGCAATAAACCTAATTACATTTTGATGTTTCAAACTTTTATAATGATTTTTCAAAGTTGAGAACTATAGAAATTAAAGATAGTCAACACAGTCCTTAGCACATTATACTATGAATGTACCCTATAGTATTTATTATAATATTTAAAAATTAATTGTTTACTTAATTATGCAGAATTAATTATCTAAATTAATTAATTTCACAAATTATCTGAATTAAGTTGATTAATTAAATTAAAGGCCAATTTCTAATCTAGTTTCTAGTTCATACTAATTAAGTAAATTAAACCATAAATTAATATTTAGTATTTAGTAAATTAATTCTAATTTTTATATTTTAATTTTGCCACAAGATGCAACCTTTGTGGATGTCAAGGAGCTATCTGCAAAATAATCAACTATTATGAATTTTGCACTTACTCATGTAGACTAGAAAAAAATTTAGGTGTATAAGCTTGAATACCTTGATGTACCTCAAATATAAATATTTAAAATATATTTTATGTAGCATTGGGATCTAATTTGAGATCTACAAATTCACATTTTATATGGATAATGAATCGATAGTACTTTGTTAATGGCCAAGTGGTAGCACATAATGGCCATTAAATTATAAAACAACGCCAATATTATGGCCCCATAGTGGCACAATAGTGGGTAACTAATAGAGTACAATAGTGGCCACTTAATGGCAACATAATGGCCAATTAGTTACATGAATAAAATTCATAATTGAAAACTAGTTACAAAACTTGGACTTCATGGATAGTGGGAATGTAAACACATGGTATAATCACACATATGAAAACCATACACTAGTTGTAAAAAAGTTGCTCAATGTGTAGCTCATTTTTAATAGTCCTAACTTAGTTGCACATTACAACTATAGTGCAATTCCTCAAAAAATCAAATGGAGTTGATTACTTGGGTAAATATGGTGCATATAAATTACCATATTTGAAACACATTTAGAACTATGGTGCAACTACCAAACAATGAACTTATTTTATGAAATGAAAAATTATTTATTAAATCACTATATTTATAAATTGTAGTTACATAGGAGTTGCACTTTGGAAGATGTAGTTACAACACAGTTGTACTTGAGTGGTTTTGAGCTTTAGTTATGGGGTAGTGTGATCTCCACAGACATGATTTCTCATAGTGAAAAAAACAAAAAAATACACACCCTTTCTATCCATTATATAGGCATTGTTTCACAAAGTTAATATAATTTTGTTGACCAAATAAACCAATCATATAACAATCTTCTAGGGCAAAAATTAGTAAAACTTTTAATAGTAAATGCCTTTGCTTTCCCACCCTTCTTGAGTGCATTGCAACTACTTCAAGTTTGTCTTTTGGTGTGTCCTTATCTTCTATTGTGTTCAAATCCAATATGTCTTCACTAACGTAAACAACAATGATATCCATAGTTTTTGGTAAAAGCTTTGTGGTAATTGCACTAGGTGTTGGGCTAGGACTAACTTCAATTGATTCCATGATTGCAAAGTAATTTTACAACCTAGTTTTTGCAAAAGTAATGCAAATGAAAGGTGTAGAATGTCATTTCATAAATTAATGCAACTTGCACATTCTTGTACAATAAACCCCTTTGCTCTAAGTACTTTTCCAATTAATGTTACAATGAAGTGGTACTATTATGTGTACATCAACATTTGTAGACTTGATGTTCACATGCAATGCAAACCAAAAAACAAATGAAAAAACCCTAAAACTTGTTTTGGAAAAAGACGTAACTTTGATTAATGTTCTCTTCATGTGAATATATTTAGAAATTAATTATACATGCAACATGACCATAGTTTTAAATAATAACACCTTCGAAACTACAATCAATGATGGAAAATTTTGAAGGTGCTTAATAATGCTTCAAATGTTTTACAACTGACAAATGGTGATGGGGCATGTGAACTAAGAAAAACACCAAACAAAGCTCAAATGGGAGGTATTTAACGTCTTGCCTACATTGATATTTTCACCTTTTTTATTGAGGTTTTTTATAATGACTATATTCATGACTATATTCATATGTTAAATTTAGATGTAGAGTTCCCCATGTAATCTTAGGATGGGATATTTATCTATTTTGTTTGTTTCATTGAAATTTCCCAAACCTTGGTGCTTCCCCCCCCCCCCCCCTTTCTTCCCCCCATGTTCATGTTCAAGTGGTACGAAAGCTTTCAATGAATAATGGTGTTGCGAGGCATAAAATTTGGATTTATGTGCAAGAATTATTGAATACTGAATAATGTTTCCAAAAGAATTTCAACAAAATCAAAATTTTTAATTTTAAAGCAATTGGGGCAAACTAATAGTACTATTGGAAAACCCTTAATGAAATGTGGGATGTCTTGGAGGTGATTTTGCAATTTTTAGACATAAGATATGGAAAATATTGAATTTTGAATGATATTTGTCATTGAAAATTAATTTGAAATCTTAGAAAAATCACAACTAACATTTATCATCAGGGTTTTGTTCACATTTAAAACATAATCATGTTCACATTTGTGCCAACAACACAAGCCACACTATGTATTTACGATGGAAAGCGATTTACTTTTTTGTTTATCATGTTGAAATTTCCCAAACCACCGTGCCTCTTGCCATGTTTTTGGTACCTTTGGAAAGCCTTCAGTTAATAAGGGTGCATTAACTTGGTATCATAATGTTTCGACCTACAATGGAAAAGGTATTGAATGCTAAACATTTTTTTCACTGAAAATACATGTATATCAAAATTAAAAATCATAAGAAAATTTGGGCATGCTCTTGATATTGATTGAAAACATTTGGTGATTAGGATTTAATGAAGGTGATTTGGAAGTTTTCAAACCTAAGGTGTGAAAATTATTGAATTTTGATTAGTTTTTGTCGTTTGGAATTAAATTAAAATTTTAAAAACCGTTTTTGAAGGAAAAAATAATTCACACATAGACTACATTAATTTGTATAATGTTTACAAACAACCCAAATTTTTTTGAGGTTTTAACTTTTAATTGTGTAACAATGTGGGTACTTGTCCACCTCAGGGTTGAAAGTGATCCAAAGATTTCTATTATTAGCAAGCAAAACCTAACACAACTTTAGCCTACTCTAAGAAAAACAAGGGGTGTGTCACATTATGGCCTTACCATTTATATTTAAAAGTATTTTAGGCAACATGAAACATTAGTAGAAAAACCCCCCTTTTGCAACTATGCTTTCAACTACATCTTAATTATAAAACATAATTGAAAGTAACAAAAAAAGTTGTAAATATTTTTTCCAACTAAAAAATGTTTTTTTCAACTTCAAACCAAAAAAGTTAACACGTACAAATTGACAATTACGTTTTAATTGAAAGAGTTTGCCACATGTCATCACCGTAGCAATAGCCATCTTAACCATTTTAATTGCAAACTATGTTACGAACCTAGTTGCAAAATGTTGTCAACTCCCCTCGATTAATGGATGAACTTCATCCGTTGACTACGTATAACATTGACAAAATATTCAATTACAATTTCAACTACATTTCAATTATGTCAATTAAATGTTTAGCCGATGATGTGGTGATGTGTGGCACACCCAAAACATTCCACCATCGATCAGCCATAATAAAAATTAAATTGAAAAGTAAACTATGTTGCAACTATGATGGTCAATGCATTTAGCCAATGGTGGGATGACACCTGTGGTGATTTAATAAGGTTTGGGATGAACCGGTAGTTAAATGAGACACATGGCATAACCTAGGCTTATATATGTATGTGGTGCCTAATCATAAGCGGTTATTTAATTACCTAAGCAAAGGCTAGGTCTAAACCTACGTCCCTTAGTTTAAGCTTAAGGTAAAATTAGACATAGGCATTGAAGCTAGGCCTAGACATAAGCAACCACCTAGCTTAAGCTACAGTTAGACTTAGGCATTAGGTTAAGCTTAAACCTAAATCACAAATAAACTCCTATTTCATTTAACTTAGTCTTTAAAGTTGAACCTTTTTTATTGGTTCATTCCAAATGGCTATTACATTTTCATGTTTACTTTGATTCTCCATCATCCTAATGCGCTTGTTTAATATATAGTTTGGATAATTTAAATGGAAGCTAAACAATATGGGACAAACATTTTAGTTGCCACCTTGGGAAGACAAGCCTAAGAACACACTTAGGCCTATAACTAAACATTTCTAGATCTTTCTCATTTTTTGTCCGATTTGAGTGATGTAAAAAGTTAGAGGAACACCAATGTAAGCTCTAGAAGCAAAAGAACAACACATAAGAAACATAAAGCATGTCAAAATCAAATAATGTGTTTTTTCAAAAAATGACCCATTATTTTTAAATGTCATATTTTCTTCATTTCTTATTCATTTTGCACGATCTAAAAAGTTATGGGTGCACCAAGCTAAGCTTTACATTACTTTTTTAAGCTTCAAAGACAAAGGATGAATAGAAAAGAAACACAAAGAAAATGAATGTATTAAATTTTAATGTGTGAATCAGACCTATGACCGAACACTTACCCCACCTACTTTCAATGCCCATATCTTTTTCATTTTTTATTTATTTTGAGTGATCTAAGTGGCCATGGGTGCGCCAAGTCAAGTTCTAAAACATCATTGTGAGCTTGAAAAGCAAAGGAAAGATGTATTAAGATTAAAATTTTCTAATAGTTTAATTGTATGGTGGTCAACTACTTTACTTTAATTGTAACCTTATGATAATGTAATTGCAATTTAATTAATTGCAACCTTGTATTAATGTAGTTTAAACCAAGACCTAAACTAATAGTTTACTTAGCCTAGGTTTTTTAAAATGATAATTACATGCATAAATATTCAAAACAATTTTTAATTCCATATTTTATAGTTAATTAAAATCATTTTAATAAAATATTATTTAATAATTAATAATTAATAATATTTTATTAAATGTAACAAATTTATATATTAGTTTAAATATTATTAATATACATAGATAATTAATAAATCATTATAGTCATAAAAATAATTAATAATACTATTGTAGCTATTGTAAGCTAAGTTGTTATTTAACTATTATTATTATTATTATTAAAAAATTTATAACTACTTTAAATTAATATAATCTACATTGAATAAAGATAAAATATAATAAAATATTGAGGTAAATATAATAGTGTTAAAATATTTTTTTTAAAAATTAAAAAAATTTCAATTAAATGTTCATACTAAATATGTTAAATATTATTATTATTTAATATCAAATAAACTCATGATGAAATAAATGATTTAAAAATATATTCAAACCAATAGTTAACATTAAATTAATTATTAAATTAATTCCAAATAATCATAATTATGTTTGGTTATTTATGTTGTAAATAAAAATTTAAATTACATAGAAATGGCTATCATTACATGTGTTGAATATATTATTGTTAATTTGTATTTCAATACACTTTTTTTTATATTTATACTTCAATTCATTAAATTTTATTTTTATATTTAATTTATTACTTAAATGAAAAAATATTTGCATCATACATAACCATTCATTTTTACAAATAAAATTACATGTATTTCAATGTTTGATGAATTTTGATCATAATTTTTTATGAATGTTAAGCTATCACACGAAAAGAAATGAATAAATGTTAGAATTCACAATTTAATCATTAATTATATGTCATTATTTGATATGTCATAAACTAAATTTGATCTACATAAAAATCAAATATTACATGTATGAACTTATACAAGATTAAACTACTAATTTTTATTCAAGAAAATTTATTAAAAATGTATACGCATTACAGAAATTACATCACACATAACTATTCATTTATATACATATATTTACATGTAATTTAGTGTTATCATAATTTAGCATAAATATTAAGGTCATATATCATATGTATAAAAGTAAAGTCACCTATTAATTATTTAGTTGAATTGAGAGATAATTGTAACAAAGTTACAAATGAAATTGCATTTCATGCATCCCTTAATACATTTTTATCATCCATACATGTGTTCATGGTGTCACCAAAATAGTTGAACATTAATTAACGTCTTAATTATGTGTTAACTAAAGAACTTTAGTCAAGACATGTTTTTCACTATTTACCAACATAGTAGACATTTCAATTTGGAGACACCATAAATGCCAAGAATATTCAATGACATATTTAGCAAAATATCACCTAGTTGAAAAATGCTTTCAATTATATACTAATTTAGTTGATGAGTTGACTTAATTGGTAATTGATATTATTTTATTTAAAAAATTTAAAATTCCAATTGCAACATAGTCGCAAATCACATTTAGTTGAAAAACATTTAGTTAAAAAAGGGGGTTTTCTACTAATGAGAATTATGGAAACTCAAATATTTAACCATGAAAATATATAATCTTCAAAAAAAATTTGTAAAAGAAACTAAAATCCTTCAAGATATTATAACTCTACAACTAATCTCAAGTTTCAACATAAGCCCAAACACCATCTTTCAAAAATCCTCATATAAAAATAGACCTTTTACCTAAGGGCCAAAATCCCTTAAGGTACTATATTGTATAATGAATTTAAACACAATATCCTTGCCTACCAAGGCAAGGCCAACAAAACAAGATGAAAAACTTTGCATATACACTTTAGATGATCCAAAACAAGGATCCTTGACAGTTTTGGGGGAAGACATTCTCACTGATAATACTAAGTGTCTTTGGGAGATTAAAATCAAACATTTTTTTTTTCTTTCTTAGCCCCTAATTTGCCCAATTTCTATGTGAAGCTTATCATCAAACTTTTCTTTTCTTTTCTTTCCTCCAAGGTAAATCCTTCCAACTAGGCTTGACAACATAGCTTAGTACCATTGTAAGATGAAAAAAAAGTCAAGATGAGTTTGTTTGATGGATGAAGGCTTAATGAAGAGGAATTGTGCATCATAATATGAAAAAGACAAAAGAAGGGATGGTTGATGGAGACCTCTTTTGCTTCTTAAAGGTTGTGAGTAATTTTGTTTGTTTGTTGTAGGGATATGGAGATCAAGAAGCAATGGTGTTGAGTTGGGAGGTTTTAATGTATGATAGCTATTGGATGGCGAGTTGTTCTTTTGTGCTTGATGGAATTTTGGTGATGGTGCGAGGTTGACAAGAAGAATGGCTGGTGAATTCAATGAAGGGGCCGTGATGGAGAGGATAAAAAGGGGCACTTTTCAAAAGCTAAACGTCTAATCTTTCATAAGCTTTTCTTATGCATGTTTTGTTGTTTTGAACATTAGGCATTTGGTTGTTAATGTTGTTTAGGTTACTAAAGAGACTTTAGTATTGTTTTGCTATGCACTAGAGTTGGGATTTAGGAACCATGTAATAGAGCAATATGAAAATGCATGTGTGTCAAATGGAGATGATGAAAAATAGGGGACTTAATGGCTGGTCTGTAGCAACCAACATCAAAGTCATGTGCTAGTGGGAAGTGCATAGTGAAAATCTTGGGAAGTTTGAAAGACCTAAACTATTCAATGTTGGGAACTCCAGGGAATTTGGGATTGGGTATTGCAAAAAGTTTGTGAGACAAGAGATACACATATCCAAAGAATTCCTTGTGAATTTTCAAAGGGATTATTTGTTGAGATTGTTGGGAGTTTGTCACTGAATTAGGAGGATCCTTGATGTGGGAAAGAAATCATGATAACCACAAGAGTGATGTCCAGAGAGATCTGATTCACCAGATCATATGATGTTGTTGTTGTGAATCCTTTAGTTTAACATGTTTGTTGGACTTGTGCAACTATTGTGGAAGCACTGAGTTAAGTACTTAGTAGGTACATCATGCCATTGATTCTATGTGCACTCTCACCATTGTTGTGTGCCCAATGCTATGAATAAATTGGCATCTGTAGAACAGTGAGATTTATGTCAATTATACAGTCCTGCTTTTTTGTTACATTGGATCAAACTTTTGCCCCCATTTTTTCCCCTCGTATCGTAACTCATAGCCTCAGCCAAACTTTCTTGGTTGCTTTTGCCCACAGAGAACAAACTTTAAATCAATGTAAGACTATGTACCGCTATTAATGCCACTGGCATTAGTGTAGGGCAAAAATGGTGGCCAACAAATTTAAAGAATCAAACTTCTTAGCCAATTATTCAGCCAATGAAGAGATGCAGCATGCACCCCAAGAGGCACATGATTTTTTCTTTTGCAAAGGGAGGGTGGAGGGGAGGCCAGGGGATGTGATGTTTTTTATTTTGGGTTATTGATGACTTCTTGACACACTTTTTTTGTAGTTTGCAAGGTGGTTGTGGAGGTTCAAAAAGAGTTTCAATTTTTTCACTTGCATGGGTTGGTCACATGTATGTACAAAACACTTGACGTAAACTTTTGTTTTGATTTATTTACAAAGTGATTGTGAAGGTCCAAAGAAGTTGTATCCTCTTCACTTACACGGGTGCGCCACATGTGCAGAAAACTAGAGGTTCTTGTTCTTCGCTTTCTAATTTTTATCAACCTTTTCCATGAGTTCATTGCTTTCTTTTCATGTCATTTTGTTTTTCTTTGTTTTCTTATTGCTTTTTATTCTTTGTGCTGTGGAGAGACAGAGAGTTGCATGCTCAGTGTAAATATAACTTGTCTTCTGCATGGAGATTTAAAAAGTTTTGGTTTTTTCCATAGATAAGTTCCAATTAGTGGGCTATGTAAGACTTTGGTGTTGAATTTTGTACACACAGACAAGGGTTATAGTATTAGTGCTACTGAAATAAGCTTGTTGTGTTTAGGTTTGTAAAAAAACTGTTATGAGCAATGAAATTGCTGGATTTGGTGATATGAATTTATTTTTTCTTAATTATCTTGAGTAAACAAATAGTTCAATTGTGTAATAGGATTTGGTAGGTTTATGAGAAATTTAAAGGACCAATGAAAATGTTTAAAAAGGACCATTATTTCCAATGCTGAGCAGAATAGGGTTTAGAATTGTGTACATAGGTCTGAAAAGTTTTTTTTGCAGGCCAATGGGATTGCTGGATTTGGTTGTTTAAATTTTGTTTTCTTAGTCATCTCTAGTGAACTAACACTCAATGTGTAATAACTGTTTACAGAGAGGGTTCTAGCAGTTGTAGTAACATATTAATTTGCACTTTGTTGGCCTTGCCCACGAAGGCAAGGATATTGTGTTTAAATTCATTATAGAGTATAGTAGCTTAAGGGATTTTGGCCCCCTAGGTAATAATAATAGGTCTATTTTTATTATATGAGGATTTTTGAAAGATGATATTTTGGCTTGTGTTGAAACTTGATATTAGTTATAGAGTTATGATATCTTGAAGGATTTTGGTTTCTGGTAGAAGACTTTTTTGAAGATTAAATTTTTGCATTGGTGACACATTTGAATTTTCATAATTCTTCTTTTGCCTTAAGATACTTTTTAATGTAAATGGCAAGGCCACAGTGTGAGACACCCCACATTTTGTAATGTATTCCAAGGCACCTCATAAAAATGGAGGAGGAATATTACACCTACTCCTTAAGAATGGGAGGATGACCTCTGCCATCTCAAAAGCATGACGAATGTTCCCGACTCCTGGACTTTATCCGGATTTGCATTCAAGTTATGTAACCATAGTTCTCACAATTTTATCATCTCTCATGATTTTGTTTTGACCTGAAGTAAAGTGCAGAGCCATAACACAATCAGTTAAAGTTGCTTGTATTAGACCACTTTGTACTAGACCAGTTCCACAGCCACACCACACCCTCTATTTGGGATTTAAAGCACCGGAGGTCACATTTCAGGTAGAGCCCCCAGCCTATCATTTAACATGAGAAATTGGACGGTGTAAGGTGAAAGACTCTTGAAATGCTCTCAGTTATGGATAAACCTCAAGTGAGTTAATATTCGGTTTCACCTTGGTAACCAATTTTGTAGGAAATGGGTCTCCTATTTAGATAAACAGGTAAGTATGTAGATGGTTTATACATAGGTAATGGCTGTTTTTACTACCTATTTTTACTAACAACCTGCTTGTGGGTGTTTAGTAGGTAGGTAGAAAAAAATAAAAATGCATCTGAGCTATGGACCATAGCCCAACAGAAAATTGTTTCCGGACTACTTACCATTCATCCTTGGTGGTGCACCTTGTGGAGACCACTGTATCATTATACAAATTTTTACAAGGCCAAACCCATTTTCAGGCTAGTTGGAGGGCTGTACTTTATCCAAAGGAGATGATATGGGTCATTTTTCTTTTACCCACAACAAGACAAAAAAAGAAAAAGGAAAACAAAATCCTGAGCATCCCTAAAGAACCTCTTCAAATTTCTAAGAGCTACATAGGTACCTACTAGGTATACTTATATACGTAAAAAAAATGGACTAAAAAAATAGTCCAATCACACTCTGTTTGGGGGGTTTGAAGGCATGCACTAGGCTAGTGTATATATTTTAACTAAAGAAATGAAATTATAAATGTTGGTTTGTGTGTGTAGGTACCCTGAAATGGTGCTATTTTTTGTTTGAAGGAGCATCTTTGTTGCTTCAAAGGCGCTTTCGAGGCGCTTTCGTGCATGCGCGGAACGCGCGCCGTCTGCCCCCTTCTCCTCCTTCCCTCCAATGAATGAAATTAGTGAAGGAGAAAATTGTCGCCGTTATCTCCTTCACTAATACTCCACTCCATGATCATGGGTACCAGTGTTTTTTTTTGGGTCAATTTTGTGGTGTAACCAAAATGGCCATCAAATCCTTGTGAAGATTTGGCCAAAATATGAGAGTAATAAAGTTTAAACAATTTTATATTTTTGGGCTACCTACTTGAATCCCTCTTGCCATTTTTTCTTAAACTTTGGTCGAACTCTGGCTATTTAGAGAATCTGAAAAAAACACTTCATTTTAGCACTCTTAATTTTTAATTTATCTTTTTGGCTATATATATAGCCAATTAAAAAAAGGCTGGGTGGGTATGTACTACCTTACGTAACTATTGGCGCAAACATGTTGCGTATTCTCACCAAATTTTTCAAAAAATTTAAAAGAAAATTTGGTGTCGAAATTCTGGCGAAACTTAACAATAAGATTAGCAATATTAGCCGAATTTACACTAGAAAAAAAAGAATCCATTTTTTTTTCCCAATTTGTTTGTCGAAAAATGGCGAAAGTTCGGCAGTAAAAAAAAAAACATTGTTTCTCACAGAACTTGTTTTCTTTCCTCGTTGTTTTTGGTGTGTGTCCTTTTGCATGTGTTTTCTCAAACCTGCAACCAATTCTTTCTTAATGGAAGAAAAATTTCATGATGGCAGTAGTATGAGTCGTCGTCGTCGTCTTCCGTTGTTCCTTTGTTGTAATTTTGGTACTGTAATTTGATCCAAGAAATTTCTGTTGTTTTATTGTTGTATTTGTTCGGACAATTGGGTGTGTTTGGTGGCTTTGATTCAGTTCCAGCTGCTCTTAGACTATGCGCTATCTTCTGCTGCTGATGTTCCAAAAGCTTTCAACGTGTTGTGTTTTGGAAGACCATTCGACAATTTTTATTTAGTTTGAGATTTTGTGTGTGGGTGTTTTGTTTTTGTCTTCCTGTCTGTTGTTGCAAAAGAAAAGCTGGAAGCTGGATCTCTCTGAAAGTTGCAACTTTTCCAAGTGATGGGTGACTCGATTAAATCCGTGAAGAATTGAATTCCGCATTGAGCGAGCGCTGCTGCTGCTGCTGTTGTTGTTGCGGATTTTTCTTTTGTGCTTGAAGAAGAAGAAGAAGAAGAAATAGAAGATGGAGGACGGTGGTGCAGTTCGACTATCGCGGCCGTTGCTACAATTTTCCAACTCCTATGAAGAGCAGCACAAGAATCTGTTGGGTAGTCTGCAGACAGGCAAACATGGGTTGTTAGCAGCGGCAGCGTCGCATACGGGGCTCAGCTATGCTCGCACGCGTTCGCTTCTGAGGCAGAGGGAAACACGGAAGGCTAAGGAGCCAACGGAGTCCATCATCTGGAAAGTCTTGATGTGGCCCATTATAAAGCTCAAGGAGATCGAGCGGTTCAAGAGCCCTGTCACATTGCCGGTGAAAGCAGGTCTTGCAGCTTTGATTGCGGGATTGTTGTGTTTTGCTCCTGGCTTTCTTCGTCCTCTCAACAAGAATGGTGTATGGGCCGTCATTACCGTCGACATAGTTCTCGAAACAAACGTCGGTTTAACTTTCAGCAAAGGTATTTGTATCTTTGCTATCAATTTCTTCAACCCACACATGATTCTTCTTGACTGCACAGAACCAATGTGAAAGCTCCCAACCCTAAACTGCACTGAAATTCCTGTTGCACACCTGCTTAAACCCTAGAATTTTCTTTAAGAAATTTATAGCTGTTTTTTTGCATACTAGCAGTATTCATGCTTAAGGTGATCAGATCTTTTGCAGAGTTTCAATTCTAGGGTTTCATCATCAGAGCTTCTGTGTCAGAGTTCTTCTCCTTCTTGGACTTCTTGTATTCACAAATTTTCAGAGTACAATCTAGATATCATTAGATGATTCTCTAGTAATTTCAGCATACCAGCATTTCTTCAGAGCTCTTGGTTTTCTTCTGCCATAGACTATGACTGAATCATATACCAGAATCATCCCCTTGGTAGAAAGGGCAAAGGAAGTTGAGGGACACTTAAAGCAGATGGTGTTTTCTCATCATATGCTTGCTCAAGGTTGAGACAGAAGTTGATTGATGTGTTTTTTGTATGCTTGCACATTGTTGTTGACTTCAGGTGTAAATCGTACTCTGGGAACATCACTGGCAGCAGCACTTGCCTTGGCAGTTGATATCATTGGAAACTTACTAGGTGCATATGAGAACCACTTTCTTCTGTTTTGTACATTTCTGGGAGGTGCGATTCCAACTGTGTTCAAGTTTCGGCAACCTTTCAAAGATCGTTGGAATTATGCTGTGGTCATGTCTATGATCACATTCCATCTTCTGATCCTCACCCAAAGTGATCATGATTCAAAGATGCGACTGCCCATCATTCGATTTGCAACAATTGCAATTGGGTTTGTCGTTGCCACTGTGGTGAATGTTGTGCTCTTGCCCAATTTTGCTGGTAATAATGTCAACAATCTGCTTGCCACCAACTTTGAGCGTGCTGGAAATGTGGTGGAGAAGTGTGTCCAGGTGTATTGCAGAGGCACTGTGCTGGATGACTTCCCTGACACCTTACGCCATGCTGCAAATGATGATCTACATGCATCCTTCCATGAAATTTTGTCAACAGACTCTGAATTGGAGAAGCTTGTGAGTGCTGGAACATTCCTTGGCCTTTCTGTGTCTGTCTGTCTGTCTGTCTGTCTATTGGTCTGTAGTGAGCACTGAAAGGCTGCCTTGTCTCTGCTGTGTACAAGTCTAGTGCTTTTACAATCTCTGCAGCTGAGCACATTATCTTGTGGAACTGATGTCATTGCCTGTGTACTGACACATGTGTTGTGCAGTTGACAGCAGCCAAATTTGAGCCTCCACATGGCAAGTTCTTCTTCAGATACCCATGGCATCTTTATGAGGAGGTGTCAGAAAACCTGCGATTTGCTTTTTATGATGTGGTGGCACTGGATGCATGTCTACGTGCCGAGATCCAGGCACCTTTAAATCTGCGTGGTATGTTCAAAATAGAGTTTCTGGCTCTTGGCAAAGAATGTGCAGAGTAAGCTCTGCACCCATCTCTTGCCCCCCATACTGACTCACATTCTCCCAGGATCCCTAGCCTACTTTTTGCTATTTTCAGACCAGGTGCAAGCTGCATTTGACAAAGGCTATGTCAAGCAAAGTCCTCCAGGTGCATTCTATGAATATTGGAACTGAACCTTCATAACCCCATGCCTGGTCCTGTCTTTTGTTGTTCATAGATGTGATGCCAGTCTAGCCTAGGTACTGAACAGATCAATCATGCAGCACTCTGTGTCTTGTTGGGTTGGGTGTATACAGTGTCTTTCGAACACTTGCAAGGATGATGCGCAATATGGAGCATGTTGATAGCCAGCAAATTCTGGAGAGGGCAGAAGAAGTGGCCATATTGTTGCAACACAACATTGCCAAGTATGCAGATGTCTTGCTACGAGGAGCACCATGTCCTGCCGTTTCCCACGAGAATGATTTGAGTCACGATACAGGGCGTTCTTTAGCAGGATTCCTTCACATGACACATGTTCCATCTGAACCTAGTGATAACAATCCGCATGGATGGAGTTATCCAGAAACTGTATATGAGGGCAATCCTGATATGCACAGACCAGAGCAGCAACAGGAACAGTATGTCCTCAACCTGCTCTTTATCTGTGGTGTGTGTAGTTTCTATTTGTGTAGATTTTCTTGATTGGTTTGCCCAGATTCTGGGCTGATTATTATGTACTACAGAATAGTCAAGCCGCTGCCCATTAAGTTGGGTCAGGTGGCAGGCAAGTCCTCTAGGGTGAACTAGGGAATGCACCCAACATAATGGGCATGGGCAAGACCATTCTGTGACATTATGGTCTGGGATGGCAGATACAACAATTTCAAACAAATTCAATGTTCAACAGAGAATTTGGTCAATATTATGAGTGTGTATGATCATCACCAGAAGATTGTGTCATATACTGTGGTCAAGAAAATGACATAATCTGCCACCCCAGACCTCAATGTACTAATCTACACCCACTGTCAGGAGCTGATGAAGTCAGTGGGTAGTCATGGCAACTTGTCACTGCTATTTCATGATTAAAGGTCATGGGTCTGACACTTTGTGAGCAACTCTCATAAGGTTATGACTGCACTCATTGTCATGTTATCTTCAGATTTTTTCCATTGAGATTTCTCTGCAATTTCATAGATATTTCTATTGCTGTAATGACAACAGGATCAGTGGAGTTGTGGGAAGTAGAAGAGTAGAAGGTTCAGTGGATGATAGGATCATTGTTCCTAACCACACTCATGAAAGGCAGTCAGGAAAGTGCTAAGACATTTCTTGTGTACAGAAGGGAAGACACTGACCAAAAGGAAAACAAGATTAAACAGAAGGGCCCAAAACTGGAGGGGCGGGCTGGTGAGTTTCTGAAGAGGAGGGGATCTATAAGTGACCATTGGGATCTAACAGTGCAACGCCTTGCAGCTCTCTCTCTCCTCAAATTTGCTTCAATCCTTATAGAAATTGCAGCCAAGGCCAAGTTTCTGGTTTATGTTGTTGATGATCTTGCTGTCAAGGCCCGATTTGACCATTCTGAGCTGGGACACTCTAAAAGCTCAGCTGAATTTGACTCTCTATTTGGCAGTGTTTGAGATTCTCAAACAAAACCAGAGGCTAAAGCTCGAGAGTTATATTGAGTCTTCTGTTTTAGCTGGAGGTTGACTCTATAGTTAAACTGCCCTTAATTGTGATTGACAATCTTTTGTCATGTCTACAATTGACGACTCCTTTCTCATCCATGCTGCCCAGAAGAAAATGCATGGATTCTTTAAAAACATTTCAGAGCAGTTCGTTGATATTTTGTACAGCTTTCAAATAGGAGGATTCTTCCAAGGAGAATCAGGAGAATAAGTGAAGATACTCATGTCCTCAACACATCGTTGAGGAACATTTTATGCTTGTGTTTTAAGGTAATTCTTGAGACAATGGCTGTGTTGTTCATTTGGTGAATCATTCTATAGGGAATTTTTCTTCTTTATGATAGCTGCTGTGTGGGAACCATGGAGCAGTGAAGTTGGCAATTGCGGGCCATCATAAAATGCAAATTTTGGCACTTGGGTTTTTCTTGCAAGGCTCCATCAATCATCATTGATATATCAGTGGTGGGCAGGTGGGTTTTGTGCAGATCCTTTAAAACATTGGGTGGTTGTGAAAACTTGAGATAGAAAGAGGTTCTAACGTGTGAAAACTGCAGAAGAATATTTATATGAAACTCTTAACACATCCATGGAGGTGGAGCATTCCCCTTTAATAATACAATTGATCTGTGAAGTTCGCACAGGTTAGCTGCCTGAAACCTGAGCAGTGGAAATTTTTGACTTTCTGAGGTCTTTTGACAGGCAATATTACTCTGCAGTAATGCCAGAACCACTGGATCCTTGATGCTAACATTCTCAAGATGCACAATGGGATAGAGTTAGTCCCTGTTGAGAGGTTTGTATTGAAAGAAAAATGTCTTTTGAGAAAGGGCATTGTGAAATACACAAAGGCAAATGATATTATTGCTCTGTGCAAGCATGTTGATGTGTCTCATCCAAGCTTGTTTGCTGTGAGGGAAGTACAGGTGATCATTTTAGAGATAAACAATCACACTTGCCAACTAGCCAAGAAATGCCCAAGACCAACTAGAGCTGCTATCACATTTAGATTGGGATCCAATAATCATCCATACAAGAAGAATGATGTCAGCCAGGCAGCCTTTTCTATTGTTGGTGAAAGTTCATCAGAAATTCAAAATTCAAAAAAGAAGTGATTTTAGGGGATTTGAATTGCCAAAAGTGAGAAAAAATAATAAAATTTGCTATATTTTTATATTTGGTATTTAGTGTGTAGCCAAATATATAGAAGGGAGAGTAAAGGTTTGTATTTCAGATTTGGTAGGTATATAATTAGCTTTGCCTAAATCTTCCTACAATGGTTGCAACTTTTTTTACATCTTCTTATGGATGATCATAACTTTGGTTACAAACAAAAGTTTGTAGAGAAAAGCATTGGTTTGACACAAATCCAACGATGGATTTGAGAAGAACAACTATTTGAATTAAAACTTCAAAGGTTTTGTCATGGAAATCCTTCTATGAACTCCCCTATAACACCCTCTGCTCCTGGCAAGTGTAGCTCCTTTACAGCCAAACCAATGATGCTGAAATTTGAAGAGAACCTTTTACACCTCCTAAATAAGAACCTTTTTAAGTTTAACACAAATCCAACGGTGGATTTGAGAGAAACAACTATTTGAAATAAAACTCCATAGGCTTTGTCATGGAAATCCTTCCATGTTTATTTCTTGCACACATCTTTTCCATGAACAACACCTTTTCACACATAAGAACTAATCTTTTCCTCACACATTCATTCTTTTCCTTTCCCCTTCTCCAACACAAGATACTCCTTTCTCCCTTTGTAAGCTTCCATGACCTTTCCTTGAACTTGTTCCCCTTGTCCAATGGAAGCTTCAAAATCCTTCCCTCTAATCAATGGCCCTCTCATCCTTCAAGAGCCAATGAAAATTGAAAATGATTTGCCCTCCAATTGATTTTAGGATGAAAATTTTTAAGCCCAATGAAACACAAAAAATATTTCATCTTTCAATCAAATAAGATGTTAATCCTCATGACTAATGAGATTAGAGGACTCATCCTTCCCCTTATCTTGGATATCTTGATGAGGTTCTTGAACTTGATCCTTGTCATTTCCGTCCGTTGACCCTCACATCCTACTTTTTCATCCTAATTATTTCAAATAATTAACTACTAAAACAATTTGTCGGTAGTAACAAGTAAACATCCTTGAGTCCTTACTTGACTAAATCAATTCAATGGTTGAAGTAACATCCCCGGGTACCATTTACTCTTTTGATATCCCTTACTTATTTTTTCTGCTATGCGCTAATTAATTATGTAGTACATAATAAATTGGAATTAAAATTTGCATCACCAAAAAACCCCACATACTTCTAAATCCATCGTCGAAATTAAGGTTTGATGAATCCATTAGATCTAAGATGTTCAAGTTTTCATAAAATTCCGCCATCATTCCCACACTTTATGCCTACCCTAATTTGTTAAACAAAAAAACCTCGACCCCTTCTGAATGCAAGTACCCCATTGTTTCTGCTACCCTCCTTGGTTTTTGTTGATGCAAGTGAGAATTTAGTCATGGCGGATGATGTCGCTACACCCTTGAATCCTCTAGTTTCACTAATAGAAAAGGAAGAGCTTGAAGAAACATCGTTTGACATGAATGTTTCTCAACGATCGCAAAAAAAAACTGTCTAGAAAAGTGGTGTGCACTCGAGTCGATCGTTCAGCATGGGATCGTTGATTATCTCCTAACCCACATGCCTTAATAATTTATTTAGAATTTGTTCCTGCTTGTGGAGCCACACCAGAAAGGTTTGAAGAGTGTCAATGTGAAAACGACAATTTTCATCTTCATTGTTGAACTTAGGTTCCTAGTGATGGCCATTATCGTTGGCTACGAGGCCCAATTAACCCCCTTTCCATGGAACATTGAGCCGAATACCTAACTCACACCATTTGTCGCATTCTGGAGTTTTTGCAATTATGATCTATCCCCTTAAAGTTATTTACTAAGTTGTAATTCACTTGAGGCCACTCAGGTGAAAATATTAATACCTAAGTTCGATTTTGATTGTATTTAAAAGTCTGATAGAAGTGAAAACTAAATAAAAATGTATTAGGACTACATCTTAAAAATATTTCAAGTACATCATTCGTGCTTAAAGATCATTTTACAGACTAACTTAATATTGTCATGGTGAAATGTTATTATTAATTATGGACTTGTATTCCCAATATATCAATAAATCACATCTAATTCTACATCCCCTTTCCCTTCTTTACAACATAAAAGGATAATGCACTTAAAAAGGTTTACTAGGTCCTAAAATTAACTTAGCATTGCATGAATTTAAATAAAAGAGTCTTTTACGCTGAAATATCCAAAGTCTAATTCAACTCTTGATAATTATTACTTGGAGGTTTATCAGGATTCAAATCATTAATACTAAGGAAAACTATGGAACTAAAGTTTAACAATTTGTGATATTATAATCCATGACTCATGGATTGAGTATGCAATTGAATCTCAAGTGATATGTTACAAGGAAAGTTTTGTTCATTGCACAATAAAAGTAGGTGAAAAATGGTATCTCTTCTTGAACCTTTTCAAAAGTTTCTTATGTTTTTTGATGCATGACAATCACATAATATGTTTGTCATTATGCTTGATCTTTTAGGGTGCGAGTATAGAGATAGGAGCTAAAAACCATGTTGGATAGTGGTGAAAATTATGAACTTTTTTACATTTTTTTTTTTTTGACATGTTAAAATTATGTTAATCATTTCAAGTTGTGTTAAATGACTAATATGAATGTTGAGGAATTCAAATAAAAAATTCATTAAATTAAATTTTGGGTTTCGATTTTAAAAAAGGACTTTTAAACTTGAATAAGTGTTGCGTTAAATGTGGTTAATTTTACAAAGGACTAGGTAAAGAACTATTGTAATAACATAATTTTAATGGTAAAAAAATTTAAATGATAGCAATGTACTACCCAAGTTCAAAAAGCACTCACAACTTTAAAGACATGAAATTAATTTTTTTTTTAAATTCAAAGTATTTTTCAAATTTTCAAAAAAATTAAAATCTTTTATCACATGTAAATGGGGTGTAATGTGCATGACATACAAAAAAAAGCTTTAATTTATGATGTAAAATAAAAAATCGAAAGTAATTATCATATTTTGGTATGATTCAAGATTATGATAAATTTTCAAAATGAAATGCAAAATCTGGCAGAATTTACACATTTTGAAAAATTCATATTTATTCAACAATGATTAACACAAAACATGTGATCTATTGGAACAACTATATATATATATAATAACAAGTTGTAAAATATTTCATTAAAAAATTCTTTCATATGAAAAAGTGAAAAAGGACTAAAAAAGACTTAAAGTCCTTTGGTAAAATAATCCCTTTGGTTCCTATCTACATACTTGCACCCTTCATTCAAAATTGTACATTTTGTCATGGAACATGACAGGTGTAAGGAGTTTATCATTTCATTGGTTTATAAATATGATTACGAGGTTGTTTTGTCCTTGTTTGTTGAAAAAACACATGCATTTTAACAATGTAATAAACATAATTAACTTAAGTTTGCACCCATAATTTTTTTTTCTTCACAAAAGATATCAAATCAATATGCAATATACAACAATAGTAACATTACATCTAACTAACCTTTTTTTTTTTGGAGAACCAAAAAGTGAAATTAAAATTAAAATTTCAAAATTGAAATGATTTTGGAGGTTTTCAATTGTCAAAAGTGAGAAAATAATATTTTTTAAAAAATCAATATTTGATTTTTAGTGTGTAGCCAAAAACATAAAAGGATAATTAGAATTTTGTACTTCATATTTAATTTATAGTTAGATTTGGCTAAATTATCCATGGGACAGTTGCAATTTTTCCTACATGTTCCTATGAATGATGACCACTTTGGTTACAAGCAAAAATACCTAAAGAAAACATTACATCTAACAACCCTTAAGGACTATGTGCCTAAATTATTTGTCATAATGCATTGAAAACATTCAAAATATCATGCCTTCTCTTAAAGTAATAATTCATTATTCAGTAGAACAATGCTACTAATAATAAATGTTAATATTGATTCACATTGCCACTCAATGTTAACATTTACTATTGGCATTTTCACTTTTATGAACTAATTCCCAATTTATTTCAGAATTTAAGAAGCTTCTCAAGTGGTAAAGCTTTGGTGAAAATATTTTCAACTTGGAATGATGTTGGAGTATAGACTATTTAGTAAGCTCCCATTTAAAAAATTTCTCTTTGAAAATATGTATGTAACATTATATTGTTGAGTTCATTTTGGAAACTCAAGATTGTAGGATAGGTGGATGGCAACTTGGTTGTGTGAAAATAATAGCTCATGGATTCTATTTGAGGAAATCAATGTTTAAAAAATTCTTTTCACCCAAATGATTTCTTTAGTTGCAATTCAAATGTAACTATGTAATCCAATAATGCTTGCAACTATACAAGCCTACTACATCTACCCCATGAAATAGGTCTTCTATTTTTAAAAAGAACATATACAAACTTTGATCATTTGTCATTTAAATCAACTACATAATCTACATCACATAAAACAATAAGCTTATTCATTTGAAGCATAAGACCCTAGCAAATAGTTAGGTGTAGTGTTCCAACCAAATATCAAATTATCTATTTCAACACCATGCAATGGAGCTTCGTTGATTTCTTTAATAAACTTGGTAGCATTGTTGACAACATAAGAAAAGAAAGTGAGGTAAAGTGGCAAGAGTAGCATTAGAAAGACTCTTGACCAAATGCTTGTATGAAAATGTCTATTGTGACAAATCATCAATGGATGAGAAAAAGACCAAATGATTTGTAGGATCTAGAAGAATTACCATTGGATGTGCATCTTAAAACCAATAATCATGAAGAATAATTTGAATGTAATGTTCATAGTCTAGAAATAACATCTTTTTGACTCAATCTTTCACAATATGTAAACTCACATAAACACATTAGGAATTTTGAAATTGCCATACATCCATAGGTTTTATTATCCAATTGATGGATCTAATCACCTAAATGTTCGGGTGGGGCACAACTCCAAAGAAACAATGTAAAAACATTTTATGTGTCTTATTACGAAATCATAAATTTGTTCATAATATCAATTGGCTTGATAAAATGTTGATCAAGTCTAATGTCCTCAATATTTAAGTTTATAGAAACATCAATGACATTCACATCTTGTGTAGTATTTTCAAGAATAGCAATATGATTGGCCTCTTGGTTGATTCTATCTTGAATCATACAATCAATTTAGGAAAATCCAAAAAATAAGGTTATGTATATTTTACCATTTGGATTTGAAATACATTCGTTTCCATTCATAATCTCATAAAAAATAACATTGTCTAATTCAATAATTTGGAAACATTTTTGAAGATCCCCAAGTTGATATGCTTTGCAATGGTTATTGTATACCCAAAAAATGAATCACTTGTTTTTCAAAAATAACTTGATGCTGGTTCTTTAGGAATGTGAACAAAAATAATACAATCAAAAACCTTAACATGCACCAAATTTGGTTTATCTCTGTATCACTTGCTTCATAAGGAGTTGTGTTGGACAAAGTTTTTGTTTATGTGTGATTCAAAATGTGAACAATTATATGAATAATTTTAGCCTAGAATGCGATCAACAATTTTGTAGAATGTTTCACATAGAATGAGCAAATTCCACAATAGTTTGATTATCACATTTGCTAACCCCATTTTTTTGGAGATGTACTTGAAGTTGTGTATTCATATATGATGAACTTTCATCCTTCACAAATAGGTGGAAGGATTGTCCCATACATTCTCCTCTTTGGTTAGTTATTTCCTTTTGTATTTTGTTACTAGAATCACAAAAAGCTTGTTGAACAATGGCTTTGAAACAAACAACATTTGACTTGTAAACCATAAGAAAAAAAAAACATACCATAGTACCTTGGGAACTTTGACAATAATTAATTTATTTGCAAAAATGTTGAAATTTTCTAGAAATATGTTTTTCAAAGAACAAAATTTTGTGAAGGAAAATAAAGAATTTATAATAATTATATTCAAAAATCATTTAACATGAAATATTCATATTTAATTAATTAATTAATTGACACACATATGTCAATGTTGCCCTTTTACAACAATATAGCTTTAATGATCATCCTTGAAAAGGATGTAGTAATGAGAACCACCAAGAGAATCCACAAGTTTTCCATGTATATTGTTATGGAAAAATATGCTTGGTTGCAAGGTTCTTTCTCTTTGGGAACGAATAGGGAATGGATCATCATGTTTCTTTTTCCAAAAATAGACCCACAAAAAAATATGGTTTAGTATTAAGATCCATGATTTTGATTATTGTAACCAAGTTGGACACAACAATCTTCTTAATCATGCATGGTTTAAATGTTCAAAGAGATCATGTCACAATCTTAGACTCTTAACTACCTCCATATTTGGAGAGTTACACCGACTTTAGAAATGAAATGGGCTAATACATTTGGATAACTAGGAAGGAGTGCTTAAAAATTCAACATATAAAATTGCCATTACGAAGAACTTGTAAGAAGAGCTTGGTTGTGAACAATAGACATACTAGGCGTCATGGCTACTTATTTAACCAAAAAAAACAAAATTCCTTCAAACTTGGAATGTAAACAACATTAATTAGAATATTTTTTCATAATGTACATGGTTGGAAATGATCACATGAATCTCCTAGATCCTACTTACCTAGCCATTAACAATTAGCCACTTCAACTAGCCAAAAACCTTTAGGAAACTCTTCAAAATTATGAAATAGATCTTTGCAATATGTGTAGCGATGTGTTGTAACACTATTGATAAACCAATTTGTAAACATGTTTAAATGCAAAAGAGTGTTCATCATTCATGCCATGGTAGGAACTTCTTTAATACTCTTGGTGCAAATGGAGATTTATATATGTGTTTGCTTCCAACAAGGTGGATACATACATTCATTAACCCAATGTCCTTGAGTTTTATAATCATGACAATCTGAATTGAGTTTCTTGGTCATCATTTTCATATTTTGTGCTTGTCATTTTTCATGAATCATTGGAGGTCTCCAAGAAATAATTCCAATAGGTCGCCCTCTCCACTGTTATAGTAGAAACCATTAACTCCAACTACTTCCCCCATTCCATGGTTGCACACCTCGGGGTGGAGGATAAGGAGGTGGTTTCCCTTTAGGTGAAGGTTTTCACCATTCAATATATGGAAGTGAAAGCTTAACGTTATGTTAAATTTTTAAATGCATGCGTAAACCATTTTCTCAATGGCCATAAATCAACAATAATGGTCAACTTTGAAATGGATGAATTTGACATATTGATTCATGATGCATTTTTTTACATGCTATAATAATTTAAATGGTTTCATTATCATTAGCTTTTAGTCATTGGCTTATGTATTTAAAAGTGAAAGTTAGATACTCGTTTTGATAGGTGTGTGTAACCTATTTATAATGGAAGGTGCTTATTATTATTTGCCAACTTTGATATAGTGGATGGTTTATAGCAATGTTGACTAATTAATTATTGAAAATACACCCAGTAACCAATAAGCTTATAACCTACCTAATAATATATATTTTTAAATAGAGTAAAAAAAACCCTATCAGACAAGTAACACCCAATGAATCAATAAAACTTTTATGAATGAATTTTTAAAAATTACATACATGGATTTGATTAACATTTCATCCATGTTAGGTCATCATTCCTAATAGGTTTTCATTCCTAAAAGGTCAAAATAAATTATTAGGAACCCATTCAACAATGATTAGTGTTTTTCTAACATGTTTATAAGTTTCGTCAACTAAAAGAATGTTGAAAATGTGTGTTGTATATGTATAACGTTTTTTTTCTATTATATCAATCTAACATTTGGATTAATTTGAAAATAATCCAATAAATATATGGTTCTTTTTAACATGTTTTAAAACTTGAAATTAATGACACAATATAAAACATTGTCTAAGCATCATTGTTTAACATTGTTTCAAGACTTTTTGTCTGATCTTATGTTACCACATCAACTTGTCAAGATTCGTTGTAATTGATTTAAGAGGTTCTAGGGATTCATATTACCCTTTTTTACCTTACAACCCTAAACATGCTCGTGTCATGTGTTAGGACCATGATGTATATGGAGTTACCACCACATTTGAAACAAAATCATCTTCAATTATTAGCATCCCCTTTCACATTTAAACATATTTAATTTTCTCGTCATTTTATAACATGATCTAGTTAGTTGTAAAACCAAAAGTTGAGGCTTAAACCTTGGAAATTGGGTTTGCTTTCTTCTCAAATTGGAAGCCATAGGCCAAGATTCCTCAGACAGGGTCCAAACAAGATATAATGAGCCAATGTGTTTACTTTGCTATTAGGACTATGGTCTTTTTCAAGGTTCTTTTCAAGGTTTTTTCATTTTGAAAAATGATCACAATTTCAAATTATACCATAACATGTTGAAATTTTCAAGTGTTATTTCTTGTATTACAAGCTACAACTTTTCTTTAAACAATATATACATTGCATCACATTTATATGTTGTAAAGGACTCATGAATTTTAAACAAACCCTAATTTTTGATAACCACAAAATTGGAAAAATATGAAACTTTGAATGTTTTTTATGTGTGTCTAATAGTAACCTATTACTACAAAAAAATTGAGCATCAAAGAAATTGTATTATGAAAACTAAAAGACCTTTGTGAAAGTAGTATCATCGAATGAAGCCATTAAACATCCTTTGTTCCAACCAAACCTTGATATTGGAAGATTTTTTGACACATTTTAGATTTTTCAATATTCATATTAATGAGTAAGCACAACTTTCCATGATTAACATGCCATTAAAGTGGCATCACATAGAGATATGTAACAAGAATTGCAAAAAAGTTAACGTGTTGATGAGGATTTTGTCTTGTTTGTATTCATTTGCATCCCTTAACGCCCAATTCATTGTTGAAAAACCCAATATACATGAATCATTTCAATGTCCACAACAACATTATGGTCATGGTTTCCATCTTAGAAAGGGTTAAAATGAACTAGTACCCACATTTCACATATTAATTGGTAACCTTGTTTTTGAAAATAAGGCCATAGGAAAAAAACTAAATTAAACCTCAAAACCTCCCTACTTGGGTTGTATAATAGGTGGTTTACAAAGTAAGTATTTGAAAACTAACCATTATGCATAATAGGCAGTCATTACCCAAAAAAACCAAGTAAATTGGTCACCACAAATAATATTTTGATAATGAAATTGATAATAGGTGGGGTTTTTTTTTTTTGAATTTTAGATATCAATATCCCCTATGTGATCCAAAATTTAAAAAATAAAATAAAAATTTCAGCTAATTAAGAAAAAAGAAAAAAAACCACATTGACTTGTACTTAGATTAAAGCTTGTTTACCAAATTTCTAAAGTTTGAACTTGTGTTAACACTACATTGGAAATGTTTATATGGGCATGTTTCAAAAATTGATCTTACCTTATGCTATCATTTGCACAAGTAGTAGTTGCTCCAAAAGAAGTTGGATTTGTAACTTTAATTACACATGGTTTAAAATTTGATTTGGGCAAGCATATGCACTTGATTTCTCAAGTCATTTCAATAAGTTTTTCATAACCTTTTAAACATCATTTGCTTTAATAGTCAAAGGTAGAAAAATGTGTTATACCAATTACACATATTTATTCCATACAACCATAAGTTTGTGAAAGGTTTATGTGGGAATCCAATGTCAACAGGTTTCACATCCACAATGCACCAATCACCTTTCTTTGATCTAGTTTACACAAGAATATGTGGTTGATATTTTGAATGACCAAGAGATTTGTATCAAAGGTTTGAACTTGAAATATTTCTTTGGCAATTAGCATAGTCTCATATTTCCTCATGAGTATTGTTTGATCCACACATTTGTAAAAAAAAATCAATGTCATTGTAATGTGGAAGCAAAATTAGAATTGAAAGTGCATGAGTTTTATGATGCACATGCCGTTTTGTAGAATTGTAACATTTACATCATATCTACCAAGAATTCTTTAGTAGGAATTTGCAAAAAAAAGAAGTTTTAGCTTGGAATTAGTAACCTTGATGTGGTTCAACATTTTAAAAATCCATTTATTCATATATTTGTCCATCCTTTCTTTTCCATGTTGCCTTGTATAAAATCATAAAAAATGTGCACAATATGATAATCGACCAACCCTAGTTAAATAAACCACAAGATTTCATTTTTGGGGGCTCTATTTTTTTGTTTTCAAAAACAAATGATAATGGATATGGTCAACCAATCTTGAATCTCACATTGTCTTTATTTATAATTTATTGGTCATTTTAGGAAGATAGAAACCTAACAATGCAACAAATGTAAGGCTTGAAAATTATAGACATATGGGATTCTATGTTAGGTTTAGTTTGAACTTAAAGGCCTCAAAACTAAAGTCCTTTGGATTCTTATAGTCAAATTTTGAACATGACAACTATAAAACATACAAGAACAATGGTGAAGCGGCAAAGAAATGTTAAAAGAATGATTACATATTGTAAATTACAATGGATGTAGAAGGAAAATTATTGTCATGACATATCACATTGATGACAATGGACATCTTTTGAGATATGATGTCCATTAATTCATATTGTGAACATGGTTACAATATGATATATTCATCTAACAAAGTGACCTAGAGTGAACATATATAAATTTAGGGTTTGTAAGCTGTATAAGTTTGGTGTACTTAGGCATTTTGTTCATTATTGTCAAGTTAGAGGGTGAGAAAAAATAGGGGAAATGGGGATTTCATGAAGATTTGTCATGAGATGTGATCTTAGTGTGGACTTTGATTTATAATTACAACTTGTTCTACCTAGAGACAAAATGTGTGAATTTTTTTTGAATATAGTAATGATTGTTTCAATCCTTCCAATTTTTCATGGATGTATTTTAATCACATACGTTCTCAAGTGGTTTATGTGTTATGATAACTTGTAAATTATGATGTGTGTGTGCATGTGTTTACAATGTGATTTTTGTCATGATATGACTTTATTATTTACTGATAACATGATAAACTACTAGTAAAATGATGATTAAATGATGTGAGAACTTAATTATTGAGAGAAAGATGCAGAAAAAAAGGAGAGAAAATGTTGTTTAAATGTAGAAATAATTGAAATTAACCAACAGTATACTTGTGAGTGTGAGAGGGAGATTGCACATGAAGGGTTCATTACAACTAGATTATTATGAGGGTTAGGTCCTGGACTAAGGAGTTAATTGTGCAACTCAAGAGGGGGGGTGGGGTTTGAATAAATAACCATAGTTTGCATGGACATCATGACCATGGCACATGTGTCTCATTTCAAGTAATTACAAAAAGAAAATGTTCAATCATGGGTCGGTCGGTTGGATTACATTGGTTTCATCCTATGAATGCGGTTTTATTGCTTACTTGTACCCATGTTGGTGTTGTAGAAGATATGATGATACGTTATCAAACTTGAATTACATTTGGCATGTTCAGATCTTAGCCAATTTTGAGATTTGCCTTGTGTCTTAAACACCCCATTTCTATGTTTCCATATTATGAATAATTAAATGAAAAAATGGAAACTTACGAAAATGACTAAAAAAATCAATTAAACAATCTTGATAACAAGTACAGACTCAAAAATAGACTTTCATTCTAGGTTTCCTCTAGGATGCATTTGGCATACAAAGATAATAATTGAATTTGAGCTTAATTTGGGTCTTATAGCTTGTTATTTTCCTAGCTCCTTTTGGTTTTCATGTAATGAAAAAGTACATGTTGCAAACAAATGTGGTTTTGAAGAACAATGGCATATCCATTGGCTTTACTAAAAAAAAAACCCCCCGGTTAAAACAACAATAAAGTTTTGCATATCAAAAATTAAGTGATTAATTGAATGAAGCTACAAGTCCCTTAGACTAAGGGTTAGTTTCCATGTTGCCCACTCTCCAACTATTTTATGGAAATTAATGATTGAATGATGTTTTTATGTCAATAGTGGCACCCATTCAACAACTATTTTCTAATGGTTGTAGGGTGCTATGGTTGGTCTTGTCCTCACCCACTAGACTTTAGCAATGTATAAATATTTCTCATTTTGAATGGGTTGCTACTAATGGCACATTCTTATGTTGGTAGGTGTTTAATGTATTTAGATGCCGAAGGGTAGGTGGTAAGTCCATTGAAATGTGGTGGAAGAAAATAAAACTGATATTTAAATGCGTTATCATCAAATTTTCAGTAACTCTTTAGCAAATGGTCTCGGATGTACTGGTAATTGGGTGGGCTGCATGGAAATTGACCCTAAGGAAGCAATGTTGAAAATTTATAATATCCTGCCCAAAATAGTACCCCAAAAAAAAAAGAATGGATTATTGGAACTCTAATCACATAGACACAGAAAAGGCATTATGAGGTAGCGCTTCGAACTTTTCAAAAAAAAAAAAAAAAAAAAAAAAAAATTTTTGGTTTTTTAAAAAAAACAATTTTGCGATTGTGTAAAAAAAAAGGTCATAAACCTTAAAAACCACCAAAGTAACTGTTGGGGTTTTTTTTTTTTTTTTAACCATACCCAAAATCGTTTCA
>Ga0116229_10002187_pt1 | contig 31412 bp, 24 predicted proteins | sample S1TSphgellanicum_3_FD_87313 | JGI IMG/M metagenome (GOLD analysis project Ga0116229, IMG submission 87313) | Host-associated microbial communities from peat moss isolated from Minnesota, USA - S1T2_Fc - Sphagnum magellanicum MG | ecosystem: Host-associated > Plants > Peat moss > Unclassified...
TATCCTGAAATTTGTCACGTCCCAAAATCCCGCCATATCCCACGCTCTAAAGAGCAAACCAGGTGATGACATCTCAATAGATGCCCTTTTCACATGTGGAAATTGTGCGATGTTGTTTTTTTTACCACACATGGGTCTTGCTATATTATATTAAATTAAATTAAAATTGTGGCCTATTTTAATTGGGAGGACAATATTTGGGTAAAATACATACTTTTCTCAATAAGCTTTTACTTCAATATGAAGTATGTATTTAAGATCAATTTGTGTTGTTTCAGCATTGATAAGATCTTATTCATTGAATGTGTGTTGAAAAAATGTAAATTATGTCAAAACAATCCCAATGTTAACTCAATACGTATTGTTATAATGCCCTCAACATATTGTATCAATGACCATATTAGCATTGAATCTTCAACATATAGTCATCAATTTGATGACTTATTAATGTATGTTATGTCAATGTTGATCACATTTTTTTCATTGATTTAATATTGATAAAATGTCAAATGTTTTAATATTATATCAATGCCATTTCAAGACATGTTGTTACAATGTCACCTTAACATCATATCAATGATTGTTTCAACATTGAATGTTGAACATATTGTTAAGGTGTTGTAAAAGCACTAATACAAAGAGGGGGCAAGTTTGTGATGTATCCCATGTGGTGGCCATTAGTTTCCCAATCCACTCGGTAGTACGCATGTTTGAACTAGTTGTCAATTGTGAAACCAGGTGGAAATAGGGCCTCTTGCCCAATGAACACATCATAATTGGTGGCATTGGTGACTAAACATCTAACTTGTAAGTAAAATTCCTGATCTGTACTTTCATTGAAGTTAAGTGCAATCAAATTCGAACTTTCCCCAAGTACCTCCTCTACGCTCCCACTAGCGGTGCGAATTTGCCACTTAGATTTCCGTAGTTTAGAGTCAAGCATGCCCATCTTCTTGGCGAATTGAACTCCAAGAATCACCGGTTGGGCACTCGTATCAAGAAGTACCATTCTGGGTTTATGTCCTCCCACTTGGATTGTTGACCTAGTATTGTTGACAATGGCAACTCCGATGGCGATGGAAGTTTTCTCACTAAGCACCACCTTCGGAAATGAATGAGAGTCTTTGTGAAGAGAATGGTTATCCACAACACCTTTGCTAAGTAACAAATCCACAAGTGAGGTGTTCTTAATTCTCTTCTAATATGTGAATGTAAAATCAGAGGTAGGAAAGCCCACTAGTTTAGCCATGCTAAAACTAATGACCAGATTACGAACGCCATCTACAACACGTGAACCAATCGAATGTCTTTCCAAGGTGTTGGATGGGACCTCTGTAGCATGTGGATCAAGGATTGGTAAAGGACCTAATGTAGTGTTCAGGGTATCCTCTAATACTACAATTATGTCCTTAGTGCTTAGCTTCAAATCTTGAAAACTGAACAATGGTGTATTCATAAGCTTTTGCACCATTTCATGCATTTGAAGTTGGCATTCCATAAGCTGATTAATGGAAAATTTTATGTTTTCCTAATGTACATGTACTCTTGGGACACAAGAATTTGATGCCCTAACAGCTTATGGTGTAGTAGTTTCCTCCCCCCTCGTCAACAAGATGCGTTCTTCTTTTGTGTTGAAAGGACGAAAAGATTGTGGCATGATTGTTTGGGTTCCTCTAGCCCTGGTAATAGGACTTGAACCAAATGCGAGTCCATTAATCTAAATTACCTGCCTAGTGGCAGAAACTTTGGGTGCCACATTAGCTTCTTGTGCCGCGACATAGGAAGGGCAAAAAGAAGTAGCAAATTTTGGGGTGAGACTATAATTGTGTGGAGTGGAAAGAACATACTCCCCAATCATGGCATCGTGTGGGAGGCCATAAAACGATCTAGGAGGTCCCTCTCGTGATCCTGAACCTTGTATAGGTTGGGCATGACTAGTTGGTTGGGAGGACTTGTCTTTTAGATTAGCAAGTTGGGCCCTCAATGATTCAAGTTCATTTTGTAGAGTCTGAACTTAAATTGCATGGGCTTGAAACACCTCCCTCTTGTCAGCATTATGTTCCTTCTTCTTAACATTTTTGTTGGAATTACCCTTGGTGGGCAAAGCCTGAGTGGAAGGCTGAGGTGCCTTAACTTTTGTTTGAAGGACAGTGGAAGATGCTAGCAAATTTTGCCGTGGTAATCGGAGTTGCTTCCGTTCCGAAAACTTGGCAAAACAAACAGATTCCTAATGTCCCTCTTTCCCACAATAATCACAAAAGCGATCCTCGGAAGGAATGTTGCATTCATTAACTTTGTGGGCAGGATTGCCACAGTAGTTGTAAGAAGGTAGGATGGGTGTAGCCAAGTGCATCGCTTTAGTCTTTGAAGAAAAATGTGATGATCTAATTGGCGTAGTTGGTGTAGGCTTAGGCCTTGAACATGATGGAAGCCTCATAGTACTGGCTTCATAGGGTGCATGAACTAATTCCAACTTTTTGGAAATGTTATACACATCCAGCAAAGTGTATGAGTCTCCAAATTCTGCAAAAACCCGTTGCAAAACTTGCACATGGAATGTTGGAGTACCTTCCAAAGAACGAAGATACCGGTGGGCAGCTTCCAAGTCTATGATGCTTTGGGTATCCTCTTTGAGTTTGAGAAGCCTCCTATAGAGCATCTTGAGGGTTTCATCCTTTTGTCGAGAGAAGGTGGCGAGCTACAGAATTCTTTTAGAACTTTTGATTAGAAATTCCAGTTCAAGAACTCGAAAAAATTCCCCCACTGGATCAACAAAAGTTGGCACATCAGTGGTGGGAGGAATGTTTGTGGTAGCAATAATGAGTTGTTGAGGAGAAAGGTTTACTAAGGTAGGTACCGAATTTAGATTATTGGGCACAGTCCCATGATGTGTAATTGCAACTTGCAATGCAACTTAAGAGGCGGTGGTGACGGCTTTGGCATAAACTGGATTAGGAATCTGGGTGATGCCCAGAATCCTTGTAGAATGTTGCTCGTACACATCTAATGCCTCATAATGCACATAACGGGCCAATTGTTTGAATGCAAACACTTCGGTGTAATTAGTGCCATACTTGAGCTCCAATTCACAAACCATAGTTGAGAAAGTTGCTTGAACTCCCTCCAAGAAATAGTACATGGCCTTCTGCTGAACTTTTCAATTCTCCCAAAGGAACTACTGACCTCCATGGTGTATATGACTATTGAGGTCATAACTTGCAACGGAATATATGGTGATGGTGTGAAAGTAGGTGCGACAACAGGTTTACTCCAATGATGAGCCCTTCCAAATGAACTTTGATGTACCGTTGATGTAGTGTTACCTAAACCTGAATTCCTAGTAGGAGTTATACTGGATGATGGTGGTGTTGTAGACACTTGATGGTACCGTTGTGAAGATCGTGAACTTAAAGAAATTGGCTCAAAGAATTGTGTGTTACTTCGTAGCTGATACCTGGGCTTTGGTTAAACGGTACTGCTTTCATCATCCGAGGACACGGTGTTGTCCCATGCCCCAAAATTTTATGATAGTACATAGCACTAGCTACAAAATTCTAACACAACATATAGTTTGAAGAATACAGTGCATTATTGGGAATGACCCGTGACACATAGACGTTGCATGGAGGTCAAACGAATGTCCAACGTAAGTCAAACAAAAGTCAAACGAAAGTCAAACATATGTCGAATGAAAAGGTAGGACAGCAAAACGGTAGGACGTAAGACGGCAAGATGGCATGGCGCATGACATCAAGACGTAGGACGGTGGGGCGCATGACAACAAGGTGAGGATGAAAGTTCGACAAACGTTGGATGGAAGTCTTTGAATGGATGGAAATTCGACGGACAAAACTTGAACGAATTATTCAACAAATGTCGGACGAAAAAATATCAGTCGTTGCCATTATGATGGCGGGCGATAGCGCTACACTACAGCTCCAGGCAACGTCACGCTGCGGCAATGGCTAATAGTTCGCAACGTTGTGGCGATGGCTGGCAACGCTCTACAGCTCGTGATACTGTGGCGATGGCCAACAATTCGCGAAGCTGTGACAATGGTTAACAACACGCTACAACTCACGGCGCTGTGGCGATGGTCGGCAATGTGCTGTAATTTGTGGCGTTATTACGATGGTCGGTAACGCATTGCAGCCCTGGCCAATGCTATGCTACAGCGTGGAGAAACAAATTATTTTTTATTTTTTATTTTTTATTCAACAATTTCAAGACCTTCCTTGAAGACCACCTCTTTTTCTCTGTGTGTGAGAAAGAGAATTAGAGAAAGAAATAAAAAAAAAGTGAGAAAGAAAAAAAAAAAGGGAAAGTTTTGAAACCTGTTCTAGGATCTCAACTCTATTGGTTGGGATAACACAAGCTCCTTCTTATAACAATGCCAACTCCCTTTGGCAATAACAACACCAATAGTAGCAACAATAATTCAAAAACTCACAAGCAAAAAAGATCTACCGCTTTCAACATGAAGCAACAGAAAGTGTAGTTTTTCTAGAATTGAATGAAAGAAAAAGTTAAAGTGTAAAGAAAGAAGAAAATGTAATGTATGTAGACGGTGGCTGTGCAATGGCCGCTATGAGCATTTAGAAATCCTATCTGATTATGGAGGAAACTTTCTTGACAAAGGAATTCTATAAAATCTAAAGAAAGAAAAGAAGGGCTTGGCCTTTTATATTGCCGCCAACAAACTGAAACCCTAAATACTTAATAATGTACAGTCATTTAAGACCGTACATTAACCCTAAAAGCACTCATGGGCATGTATGAAGCCATGTATGGGCATGACAGGTGTCCACCAAATTACAACATTTTTGCATGCACTTTCAATAATTCAAGTTCATTTTAATTCCACAATTTCAATTTTATATAATGTCATTTGTTATTTTTAGGATTATCTTGTGGGGCACTAAGATCAAATCATAATTGTTGATGATTTGAAATATCACAAGTTCATGTGCATAAATATTGACTCTTCAAATTTTTAATTATAATTTTTGAACTTTTTTTTAAGTCCATAACTAATAAATAATGTTAGATATTAATATAAAGAAAAAATCAATTTAAAGTTTTATTCAAAAAATTAGGGGGCATGCAATGTTGATAAATTGAAACACAATAATAGTTAAATTGAAGATGTAACAAAATTTTTGGGTTACATATTTTGATTGACAAGCACTTGATGTTGTTTTAATATTCCAATGTTTTGAAGTTGTTTTCAATGTGTATGGCATTTTAGCGACATTCAATTCTTGCATGATTGTTATAATTATAAAACAACAGGTGTCGAATGATTAAAAATGAAACATTTGTTGATATTCTTAACCTTTAATTGACATTTGATCAAAATAATCCCAAATGAGAAGAGGGAACTACACCCACATTAACTACCCAATAATCATGTAAAATGTTGAAAATTTAAAAGTTTGACTAAATGGAGTTGTAAGGAATTTCAGGGTTGAATTCTTTGGTTTAAGAAAATAATTTGGTTGAGGAATGGAAATCCCCACCGTTGAAAGTGCAAGTCTACTAATTATAGGTAACCTTCAAATTTTCACATTTTTGAAAATTTTGACCAAAATACCATGCTTTATTGATGGTAGAGATTTCAAAGTAGATAGAAGGCATCCGTATCAAGTTGATGAAAAACAATTTGTTTGATTTCAACTTGGGATGAAAGCAAATGAATGGTTTGAAAATGGACATCTACACCTAATTTTTTTAAAAACATTTTGTGACAATTTTTGAGCACATGCATTAATTGTCTTTAGCCCTTCTCACATTCCAATGCATTCAAAGCACATGCATACAATAAAACTTGGGATGTTGGAGTTGCTAGACCTTCACCTCATGTTGCCCAAGCTTTTAAAAAAAACAAGCTCTAACGAAGCTTGAAAGATACCAATGAGACATTGCAACTTGTTTGTTCACATGAAAGTTCATTGACTTTTGGCAAATTCTTAAAGATGGGACAATTGATAGAACTTTACATTATGATTTCACACATTTAAGTGCTAATCCATGGGGATGACATCCAACCCATCCATTCCTTGCTGCATAAATTCATGACCCATCCTATTACCTTGTAGTGAGAAAACATTCATTACATTTCAAGGCCCCAATGTGGTGTTGTCCACCATTTCTAGAAACTAATGATTTTGTGTTGTTCAAACCTACTAGTCGGGAACCTCTGCATAGATTTTGGATAAAATATTGTGCAAAAGTCATTATGCATACACATTTGCAAACTTAAGATGATGAGTACCAAAAAGTAGAAAAGGCTGTCAAAGTGGATCAATTTGGAAGCATGGTAGAGTTGAATGAGTTGAAGAGAAATTCATCAAAGGATTGCAAATTTAAAGTTGTTACATCAGGTTTCTAGTACTTTTGGGCATGTGCAATTAAGCATGATTGGAGTGATAGGCATCTCATTCAGTACTCAACATGGGATAGAATTTACATTCAACAGGAAGGAGTTGAAGTCTGGCTACTTTGTAATAATTATGACGCTTAGCATTTCTCTAAGTGTAAATGGGGAGTTGATAGTCCAAAGTTCAAACAAAATCAAATGAGCTAGATGTTAATTTAAAATAAGATTAAAGGTTTAATCCTTTTGCTTGAAAATCAAGCTCCCATAAAAAAAAAATTGTTGAATGAAGTTTTTTGCGATTTATTGCTAAATATGTTACACATGGCCCAATACCACTCCGATCGTGTGATTATCTCTACATTGAAAACATTTTCAATTTTGAAAGTTTGCATGTTTCCTTCTAATTTTAGATGAAAAATGATCAATTTTCAAATCATACAAAATTATGATTGTTATTTCATGGTTGATTTTCTTTTATTGTAAGTTTCAAATGTGCATTGTACCCCATTTACATGTGGAAAAGGACTTTTAAAATTCCTTATATGTACTAGAAGTTTCAAATTACACCTTTTCTTTATTAGTGAATATAACTATAATTTCTTAAGCGCTTAAATTTTATAGACCATAAACAAGTTTTTACTAAGAAATTGAGGGGACTCTTTATAAAAGGTTCATTATCTAACACAATAATTGGTTAATTTCAAAAGTTCTTAACTCAAATCAAAACTTAAAATTGGAGTACTGAACTACCTTTTATTTTTAATTTTGATTTCAAAATATGCATTTGATTATCATGATTCAATCGACAGTACATAGACACATTTATAATTGTTTACAATTTTTGTAACAATTCAATGCCATTTTTTGGCTTCTTCAAAAAAGATTATGCTCTTGAAGTATTCAAATTTGGTATTTTAAAACTAGAAAATCTATTTCCTTGGAAACCCACTTGAAAATTGCCTTGCCTCCCACATGGAACTCACATTCGAAACTCACATGAAAAACTAAAGATAAACTCCTCATAAAACTAATTTTAACATTGAATTCAAAACCTCTCAGAGAGAATTTGAAAATGAGGGCTTGATACAAGGTATTCAATGTGTTTTCTTACCCATCACAAGGGAGGATGCCAAATTCAAAACTTTAAAAATTTCATTATGAAAACATGGTAAGCTGAATACAAAATTTATGATAACTTGAATATAAATTTGAAGTTTTTAAAAATATAATAAAAGTGAGTAGTAAATAAGAATGAAATTGATTAGTGAATATTATGTGTTTTAGGGTTTAGTGAATATTATGTGTTTTTCTAATTTTTACAATGTAAAGTGAATATAATTTAACCATACTATGAAAAATTGAAACTTCATAAATTAGTTTTTTCACACCATTGACTTGAAAACTAAAACATTTCAATATATTTCCTCTACTTGCAAATTATTTTTTAAAGTTACCACATGTTGAATTTTGATGAATTTATTTAAACTTATTTTTAAAATAAAATCAATTCAAATAAATGTTCATAATAATCATTGAATTAAAATAATATCTTTGAAACCTACTTAAGACCACTCTCTATTTATGTTGCAAAGTAATTGGGTAGTTCATTTTAGCATGCCTTCACCAACCCCATATTAGGGTTAGGGTTTATGGAAAATATTCAGGGTGTTGTAGGGATTCAAGTGTGGAGTCTAGAAGAGATTGGTAGGTTTGGAGTGCAGTGAGAGCTTCGCAAGAGCACAAATGGCTGCTTGCAGACGCTCGAGAAGGAGTAACCCCAGGATGCGCAATCTACAGAGCTCAATGCCGGGAGTAGGGTCTGCAGAAAGCGCTGGTGGTGGTGGTGGTAGTAGTCTGTAGTGATGGGAGTACGGGGAAGAGAGAGCAGGTGCTCTGTTAGGGTTTGCAGAGATCGACCTTTTGCGACGGCGTCTTTTGTGCAGCTCCTTAAAATGCAGGTACGGCTGCCTCGGATCATTGACGATTGTTCACTGCATCCTGATTAGTTGCGATCTACGCTTGATCTATTGGCTGAATGCAAGGGGGAAGAATCTTCAAGGAGTTCTGATTCCAGTAAAGCCGAGGATTCCACCCAGCTGGTAGTGGGCGATGACTAGCAATGGTATCCTGGAGGTTACTCCAAAGTCTCAAAGATTGGAACCTTGAGGCTGCAAACATTAGTCAACTTGAAGTGTGAAGATCTGACATGCAGCCACAGTAGTACTCAACTAACTCAAAGGACATAATGTGGCAACAGGAGGATGCGTGGTGGAAGTAACGTGATTGGTGGAGATGTCGCTGAAGCTCAACTGTAGGCTTCTCATTGGACCTGTGGTTGATCGAATTGACTGGCCTGAGGGTTTGATTAGCTACAATATTGGGAGGAAAGATGCATCCCACTTGCAGATGTCATAATAGGAATGTTCTCTCAAAGAAGATTGATGGATACCATGTAACACCTTTCTTGCTGGTTTTTTGCTCTAAAATCTGACAATAGACACATATGTGGAACACATTTGCTCTTCAGTAATGAGATGTGGTCAGTGAGTTGTAGCCTTCCTGCTCTTCACTGACGAACGATACATCTGGATTCTGATTGAGTTTTTTTTGGCAGAATGCACATTCCTCATACTCGTCAGGATTCGGATTGAGTTTTGTCTGGCATTAGGCACATTTCTTGTACATGTGTTTCAGATCGGTCATACAAATCCAGACATGATGAAGCTGCATGGATCCATCAGACTGCAGCAAAACTGAAGTTCTCATCTGCTGCTCTTGATCAATAAGCCAGACTCTCAATTCCCAGGTACATAAGTGTCACTGAAGTTTTATCCTCTTGCTTCTTGGTTCTTGGTGGTTTGCAGTCACATGAACTCAAGGGTGGCCTAATTCTGATGTGCATTTGTGTAGATGGTTATTATCTACTTACGGTACTCTCAGTCAATGATAAAGATTGAACTCAATTGTTGCAAGAACAGGTTGTTAAAATTCTTTGAGACTAATCTAAAGAGTCTCCAGCAGTGTGTCAAATATTCTTTGGATTATTCTCTTTTAAAAAGACACAACTATTTCAGATTCTGGCAAATCCTGTGTTGTCTTTTTTCTTTCGGTTTGGGTTTCTTCTTTTTCATGTTTCTTGATTTGGTTGCTATTATTATAGTGCCAAATTGGAAATATATTTAACCTTAGTATTTGAACATCCCTCAGTTCCTTCAAGATTATATAAATGATAATTCTGAAGAAATTTGAACTATTTTTGAAGTACAGAAGGGGCCCGGTATGGCAAGCTGTCATTCTGTTGGTTTGTAATGGGTCTACCAGCGCCTGTTACAAAGTTTAAGTAACTGGTGTTCCCCACCTTTGATTGACATTTCAAGCACATCCTCCACCGTCAAACTGAGGACAATAAATGTGAAACTAGCCGGTGGCTGCCTATCCCACACATAACTGGTGTCAGTGCTGCATAGGACACCAAAACCAGTTAGGAAGATACTAGTTTCTCAAGATACATCTGGGCATTATGAGCCAGTATTTCACATGAATTGATGCAACAAAAATTTGCAATCACACCATCCAGCTGAGGTGATCCCCATTTTGGTACCAAATGTCAGGCATGTAATTCATTTACCTGGATGTACCCACAAGTAAATATCAAGGTAAATACTATACTTTATGTAGTTTTTTCTTTCTTTTTCCTACCCTATGCAACTTTTTGTATTTTGAGGATATTTGTTTTTATGTGCAAGTAAAATTTACTAGGGTAAATAATATACCTTATCTGGTTGGTAAACTAAGTGACAGCATTGTCTATGCAACAAATATTTTGAATAAGTATACAGAATCAAGTTGCAAGATACATATAATGTTGCTCAACTGAATGGACCACTGGTACTATCTGCTATAAGTCGCTAAACCTTAGACCTTGTGCATGAAATATAGGACTTGGTTCAGAAGAGGACCTTCAATCCAGCTATGATGATATACCTATGTGTAACATTGCCATCTGAGTTACAGTAGACACCTTATATGGTTTCCAATCCACAACATCCAGAGATTGAGAAATAGCAAAGCTTCAGGGACTTAACCCTACAATCTCCACCACACCTGACCTTGCAAGCTGATCTGTGTGCTTACCAAAGCAAATACACTCTGGCACAATGTTTATACTCGCTATTCTATATTGGGTTCTCTGCCTTGCTAGGAACTATAGACAATCATGGATTACTCCATTCAAAATGTCTAAGCTTTTTATGTTGTGACAAAGTTATGGCATTCTTGTTGCTGGGTGATTTTTTATTTCCCCCAATTCTTTTCACCACCAATATAGATTGCAAATTGGGAGCAGAAATTCAATAAATACTTTGCTGTTACTCAAGTCTAATAGAGTTGGCAGGATTGAGAGCCTCTTTCCTTCTGAAAAAGGTATGACATCTTTTCTGAGCTGGGTTTTATAAGCAAGTCTTTGTGGTGCTAACATCTTCGGTGAATTATTTTGTCACTTTATAAAGCATACCTAGTATGTTGGGTGACTGGTGCACATCAAGTTGCCACATATCACTTGGATGATCGAACTTCGGATGAGAAGATTATGTTCCCTAATCTTTCGGGGTAGAAAGCACTAGGCACATTCATGCACAACCCATCACTATTGTGCCTAGTATGCAGTAGCCTTGAGGTTAACTGAAAAAACATGGTAAGAACCTTTGTACCCAGTCTTCAAATCCATCTAAGGTAAACCTTGCATCTTGTACTCAATGACGGTCAATGCTTGGAACTACTGATGCAACTGGTGATGGCACAACATTTAATGTGATCCAATCTTTCTCTAGGGGCTTGGGCATGTAACCACTAAAATCTTCCACTGTTCCAAAGTGCAAAGGGTGATCAGTTTGGGTTTGCACTGAGGGACTTTCAAGCCTGGTCCAAGCAAAATTTGGCTTTGGATAGAGAAAACTTGTTGGAATGCTACATGGACTATTGGGCATTATGTTGGCGGAGCCTTAGAATATTTCTTTAGGCTCACCTTGGAGAGCTCTAAAGTGAGCCTAGTGGAAATAGCAATAGCCCATGGGACCCAAAAAATCTTAACCACTAATCTATGATATTTAGTGGAGGTAGGCTTGAGGGCTCAAAATGCAATCTGAAATTTCAAAGTGCCACATGGCATCATTTCAAGCACCTTCACAATAAAAAAATAAATTCTTGCTACTACCTTCTTTTCACGCACCTTCACAATTAAAAAAAAATTCTTGCTGCCTTCTTTTCACACACCTTCACAATAAATAAAAATTTCTTGCTGCCTTCTTTTCACAACCCTTGAATTATTGTGACAATCAATAATTACATTGACAATAAAAAAAATTCAATAGTTATTTGTTTTTTGGTGTTGTCATAAGTACAGTAGGTGATTGGGGTGAGTTCATTTTTTTCTTGTTGCTGTAATTATAGTAAGGGAAGGTTCGGGTCTATTTTTTTTATTGCCATAAGTACAATAGATGGTGGGATTTATTTGCATTTTTTCTCGCGATGTAGAGATGAAAAGGAACAATAGTTCTTTGACAAAGGATGAGATTTCAGCGTTTTGGAGTTTACTTGCTTGTTGTACAAGCAGCCTATCCAAAGGCTTACAAGAGGACTGCAACAAATTCAAAAAGCTACTATTGTGTTCATTAGATAAATGATAGAAACTTTTTGAAGTAAAAACTAGGTTGAAATAACATAGATCAGAATAAACCCTTTGATTTTATAAATCTACAATGTAATGCTCATAGTTGATTTATGTGATGTTTGATTCCATGATTGCATGACAGATAGAATAATGGTGGGTCATCATTATCAATAGTAGCAACAGTTCCGATTAAAATGCCAAAACAAGCGACAAAGGAAATACAGTTGTGCACTGCAAGCAGCCCAAATTGGTATGTCACTACAAAGCTTTCAACTCAAATATTCGCACAAGGAAGTTACATGTTGTAGTAACATAATGAATTTTAGCTTACAGATTAATATCAATTTGAAGCACGAAAAATGGTGAAAGTCTTGACATCTTGACCTAATAAGATGGAAAAAAAGGGGGAAAGGGTTTTTGCCTTTCGATATGTGTAGTGTTTTTTTGTCTTTTCTTTTCTTGCAGAAATCACAAGTTGCGATTGACAAACTTGTTGTTTCACATGAAAGTGAAAAAATGATGCCAGAAACTACAAGTATAATAGAAAGAAGACTGACAAATATTGAATTTTCTTCCCAAAGAGTTGTTGATGAACTCAAGGTGAGCTTTGAGGAAAGTATGACAGAAGATCAGGAAAAAAAACAACTTTCTAACAACAATGCAAGAGTCAACCAATGCAAATGACCTATAGAACTTTTCTGACCAAGTCTTACTTAATTAGGTGACAAATGTGGAGGATGAAAAAAAAATTGTGAACATGAAAAATGAGTCTTCTCCATTTAATCAGGGCCAACCACTTGAAATTTTGGAGGGTGTGGAAAAGGTGATACTTTTGGTATTTGATAAACCTATTGAATATAGAACTATGGTTGTCATCAAATCTCTGCTCACAAGTCTTGAGAGAATTGAAAAGAAAGATCTTCTCAACATTTCTAAAGATTTTTTGGTGGTTTTTAGGTAGAAAAACTTAATTAATGTGTTTGTTTTTAGGTTTTGAAGGTGGGCTTTGAAGAAACCACTCTTGAGGCTAATTGAAAGGGCTTGCAGAATCCTATTTGTTGATCAAAGATAAAGATATTAAAGTTGAAAGATTCAAGGGTGAAAACAATGGCAACAAAGATGTAAATTTATTAGAACATTCAACCAAACTAAAGCACTTATACCTACATGCTTTGATTGATCATGTCAAGTTTTTCTTCTTACATTTATTTTTCATAGTTTTGAATCAATGACATTACAAGAACAAGAACCATTAGCCGGGGAAGAAAATACAGTGAGGGCCCCTATTAACAATATTCATCCGGTGTGAGCAATTCATGCTGCAAAAGCAAGGCAACTCCAAGTAGATGTTTAGCAATATGGAGTTTTTCTACTTAAAATTAAGGTGAGTATGGGATAATTTTAGTATTGTGTATTATTGTTTCATCTCCTAGTCCAATTTAGTCAGATGTAATAATAAATGTCGGGTTAAAGATGCAACTGAGATGTCAAATAATTTTACAAATTTGGGGCGAGGTCAAGCTAACGGAACTTTTCTTTTCATTTTGTTCTTCTTTTCTTATCTGGTATGTGATGGGTTGGGGTAGTGCAAGTGGGGCACTAATCTATAAGGCGCAATCACAGGATGAAGATGTGTTTGTCCAAGTAGCTACTCAATTATAAGTGTTGTTATGCAACAAAATGGGATCAATTATTGGTGGGTACCTTTTGTTTCACCACAATTTTGTCATTGCAGTAATCCTACTATTGTGGGTCTAATATTTAATCTTGCCAATTTTACATAAACAAAACATGGGTTTGTTTGGGGTGGTTGTATATTGGTGTGTGATTTAGTTGCTCATCTTGTATTTTGTCAGAGATTGTCAAGCACGCTAATTTTGTGATGTTCCATACTTATGTAGAAATGAACTTGTTAAGCAAGGTGCTAGAATTTGAACTTCTAGACACATTGGAGTTCACATCAAAATGCAAGCGTATATTAGTGGTTATTTAGGAATGTGGTATAAAAGCATTATAGCTACTCACAAAGGGTGCTGATGAGACTTTGTTTCCTACTCTATGCTCAAGTTTAAAAACAATGTTATGTTAGCATTTACTATTCCAACTTCTTTCTCTTCCCTTCGTGCCATGCTTACTCATGTTGAAAACCAAGGTTTGAACACATTAGTTTTGTCTTCCCCTTGATTTGGCACATCACTTTCATTTTTCAATCATGTCTTAAGGTTTCTAAACAAATTTGATTAAATGCAAAAATAAAATATATGATAGATATTTTGGGTGGCCATGCAGATGTGGATGCAAGCCTTAATTTTACACAATCCAAGGTGAGTATTTCACTATTTTTTTCCTTTTTTTCATGGGTATATATATGGCAATTGAAATGCTATGTTAAACTTATCATAGTTTGGTTTCCCCCAACTACCGGTAATGGAGGGAGTGGTGGGATATGTGTAATTGCATATAAGGTTAGAATTTCATCAATGTGTAGGACAAACAATTGTCAATGTAGCTAAGGTTTCTAATTCCCTCACTGTTTTCTTATCTTTATCTCATTGGAGCACATATTTAATCAAATCAAGTGCCAAAATGGGAATGACGATTTAAAACCTAATTTTTTTTTATATTAATTCTTGCCTAGGGTGGCATTTAGAAAAAGGCACATAGTGGGATATGAAAGTGCATGCACGGTGGAGTTCATTGTTGATATGTTTTCCAATGACTCTAGAAGTTTCTTATATTGGTTATTGCCTAGGGTGGCATTTGGAAAAAGGCACACAATGGGATATGAGAGTGCAGGCACGGTGGAGTTCATTATTGATATGCTCTCTAGTGACTTCTATTTTGTGGAAATGAACACACGGCTATAGGTCACTTTAAGTTCTTGCTTGATAATTTTTTTTAAAAAGCTCCTACCATCATGTTATTGTGCAATTTGGCTCCTTGTTTAATTTACACCTATGGAGTGTTTTATGTTCTTTGAATCTTTAGCAAATTCAAGGATTTTTTCTTTAAGAATCTTGTGTATTGAATATTTGGTAGGCTTGAATTTGTTGGATAAAATTTGGACCTTTAAAAACTCCATGTTTTTGAGCTGTAGGTGGAACACATTGTCACAAAAATGGTGATAGGGCAAGATTTAGTAGAATCGCAAGTCCGAGTTGGGAGTGGGGAGATTCTCTCCCTTCATCAAAACTAAATCAAGTTTTTTTTTCCTTTTGGGTTTATTCTATTGGAGAAAATCTCAAAACAACAATATTTTTTGTCTTAGTTAATGATTTCTAGCTTGGGATGTTATGTTCTTGACAATTTGCAAGTTTTTTTTTTGTCTCAGAAACCATTCTTTTCCAACTTTGGTGCAATTTGCATCTTTGCATTCTTGGGAACTTTTATCACATCGATTCTCACTAGAATCCTAGTGTAAATGCCCATTCCAAAACCTTTGTTTTTGTTGTTCAGATTTCAAAAAAAAGATTCCAAGAGTTTTACGAAGAACTTGAACACTATAGTATGTTATAGTATTGTTTCAATGGCCTCCTTAGGTTTTTATACTCATTTTTCAATAACATTTTTTGCAAGTACTTGGGTGGTTTATTCTTCCTTATGTATAAACTTCCATTCCAAGAGAGCATCATGTTTGGGGCTCTTATTTCAGCAATAAATCCAGTTTTAGTCTTAGCAATTTTCTAGGTACTAAATTCCTTTGTGTTACACATTATGAAGCACCTGATAATCTTATGGAGGGAGTTTGAAATTTTTTTTGACTATCATAACCGAAAGATTGTTATGGAAAAACCCCTTGAAAACTTCTATGTGCGCACACATGTGAATGCATGTGATAATCCTAACAATCCACAATAGTTATCACCTTTTAGAATCAACTCATTAAAAAGTGGATATCTAGTAAAAAAGTTTCGCCCTTTTTACAAAATCTACTGGTTTCAAGTTTTGTAGCAATTTTTTCTAGGGAAGCCAATTGAAGATCCCGAGGTTTGTTACAAGGTCGGTTTATTGAAACGTGGTGTGTGGATAGTTTCAAGCCAATTATGGGCGGCCATTACTAGCTACTAGGGATGCCAATTGCTCAACAAAGGAAGTACAAACTGGGGTTTTAGCTTTGGAGGCTTTCCAAAAACTAGAGATCAAATTGAAGCCATCCCTATAATGGAAAACTAGGAAAAAACCTTCATGTTAACTTGGAATCATTGTATCAAACTAGGGATAATATACGAATGGTTGTGGGCTTTCTCTTAGATTGGTTGGCTATTGAGTCTGAAGGGGATGTTGTAGACTCTTAGATTATATCTATTGATGTTTTGGCATTATCTAATAAATGTGAAACTTACATGCAACTTTTATTATTTTCACAGTACTCTAATGTTTCTTGTCCAGGAATCCACACATTTCCATGATTGGTCAAGTTTATGTGTACCAATAAATTAAGAAGCAAAAGAGATTAATGTCAATTCTTTTTCAGGTGAAGAGGTGGTGTAATGTATCCAAAAGGAAAAAGAAGGTGACAAAAAGTGGCCAATCATCCATGAAGATGGCAAGCTTATTGTTGAAACAATTTGTTATCCGTTGGCTTTTGATATCTATGTTAAGAAAATGACAACAAAGATGGCCACAGATTTGAGTAATGAAATCTATGATAACATGGGAGTTAATTAGAAAGAAAGGGTTTAATGCATTTATATAGGGAGTTTTCTATGGCTTCAAAGTCCAACTCCTTAATTTTGAGAGATGGGATACATTTGGTCAGTTATTAGAAGCCCCCACTTCAATGCAACAAAAGCTAACAAACCTTAATGTTTTGCCTTGGGAGATCCATGGCTCCTAGCCTGCACTAACTATCAAGACTCCATTATTTGATTCATGTATTATTCAATTAAATTACACATGATCTTTCTGAATTGGAGGTGTTATCACAAAATATGCATGGAGATTGTGGCACTTTACACCTAAAGTCTAACAAAGCAATGGGTATGTCAACTATGAAAGCATTATAATAGTTTGAAAATGGTGTTAAGGTTTTTTGGGAGGTGGTTTGCATGCTTTACAAATAACAGTGAAGTGAACATAGCAAAATATTCCTCTTGGATTTGAAATACATTAACAGTTATGAAACTTGAAACCTTATGAAATTATTGAAGTCAAGAGGTTATGAAACCTAAAAGTTCTATTCTTTGAAAGCCAATGAATAAATTATAGTGTGTGGCCTTTGAAGTTGATGATTTCAAATATCTCAAAATATTGGTGATTAAGGTGCAATTTGTAGTAGTTCAATGAAAGCTGTATATTGGGTTGCACTTATGTTTACATGATGTGGCTTTCTAAGCATGTCACAATTGTAGGTTTATGTATGTGTATGTTCTTATGAGCTAATTTCTTGGGTGCAGATTCAAAGCTGGAGAAATCAATTGACTCACTCTCTCTATTGGCTGACATTAGATAAATTCTTGGCCTACAGCCAACAGTTGACAGAGAATTAATTCTACCATTGGAAATAGACCAATTGCCCACTAAATACTCATTAAATACTTCCATTTTCATAAATATTTCCATATATATATATATATAATTTTTATATTTTTATATTTCCATTTGTATACTCTTTTATACTTCCATTTTCAAAATATTCAAGGACCTTAATACAAGTGCCAAAGGTGAAGATCTTTCCCTCCCAAATAGAGTTTCTACTTAATTTTGTTTATCCATGTAACAACTTCTCCATGCATTTGTATTATTAGTTCATGTATTTTCCCTCTTATTATCTTACCAACTGATGGTGACCCACTCAACAAATATTGATATGCATTGTGAATTTGTCCATTTTGCAAATAACATAACTTGTGTCAAGCTTATTTCCAAGAAAATAGATGTGTTATGATCAAATTGACCAACCACTATTTCACCCTCAACACATTCACCTACCCATGTGTGGTGGTCAAATGGTATAGTTACTTCACTAATGTTTTATTGGCCTCCTAGATGTGGCTAGATGCTCAGGTCCACCTTAGGTCATTGAAGTTGTATGTAGAAAAACACAATTAAGGTTTTCGTGTTGTTGATTTACTTATGTTGATTCTACTACAGATGGATCACCCAGCTAACCCAATGTATTATGGGGGAAGCCTACTAGCCTTTTCCAAGTGGGTTCCTCACCATGGAGGGCCTAGTGGTCCTTATCATGGTGGAAAACCAAAAGTTCACTTTGGAAGGAACGTGCTTAGGTTGGGTGGGAAGTTGGATGTTCAATTTGTGTAGGGTGTGACAATCTTTGATGGAACCGAAATTGCACTTGACATTCAATTCACCAAAATATGGTGTTTACGAAATTGTGCTTCAAGTGCATGGACACCACAAACTCAACTTGTACATGTTGGTGGGGATGAATTGGGGTTTGTATATGCAACAACACTGAAGTTGAAGGAAAATTAGATTAGATGTGCATTCTTGTATAATTGCAATTGCCACAAAAGGGATTGGCTCCAAATGGTGAAATAGAAACATCAATGGATCTTGTGGCCCCTAAAATACCAGGTCATTATGGATAGTGTGGAATAGGTGATACTTTTGGTCTCTGATAAACCTATTGAATCCAAAGCTATGGTTGATGTCAAATCTCTACTCATAGGGCTTGAAAGAATTTTAAAAACAGATCTTCCCAACATTTCCAAAGACATTTTGGTGCTTTTTGGGTATCGAGATTTAGTAAATGTGTTTGTTTTTAGGTTTTGGAGGTGGGCTTTGAAGCAACCACTCTTGAGTCTCCACAAAAATTGAAAGGGCTTGTAGAGTCCTATGATCAAATATCAAGATGATGAAGTTGAAATATTCAAAGGTGAAGATTTCACGATTGTAGGAAGATGCATTCAGTATTGGTAAAGTTGTTGATTATGCAAATCCACAGTTAGTGAAGGTTGTCATGGAGAAAGTTCCTAAAATTATCAAATTTTTAATGGTTATGGCAATGTGCAACACAATTATTCCATGTGAAAGGTGGGCATACTTCAAGCTCTTGATTTGTCTTTTCTAAGGAAATCACTATTGTGTTAGAGTTACAAACTCAATGCAACTACTTAACATTCTTCATGTATCATTGGTTTTTTTTTCATTCTGTTCCTCTTTTTTATCTGGTATGGGATGGGTTGGTGTAGTGCGAGTGGGGCATTAGTCTACAAGGCACTATCATAAGATGAAAATGCGCTTGTCCAGGCAGCTGCTCAATTGCAAGTGTTGTTATGTAGCAAAATGGGATCAGTTGTTGGTGGGTATCTTTTACTTCACCACAATTTTGCTACATCTTATATATAGTTGAAATATTTGTACATTTAGGTAATTAGGAATGAACTTTGTTTAGAAGAATCTCATTAAAGATGCAACATTAAGAGAATCAATTGGAGCTTATATTACCTTTATTGTTTAAACAAAGTTGCATGGTCATGGAGATGTGCACGCATTATTTCATTCCAATGGATTCCTTTCCAAGTGGTACTACACTCTCACAATGTTAGAATTACATGTAATTACTTGTAGTTGAGTAGCCTTGGTGGTTTAACTTATAGCTTATTAATGTAAATGGCATCTTTTCATAGACAAGCAAGCCATTACAAAGATGAGATGTTGTTGTAGTGTGGGTTGCTATGTTTAGGCAACAAGAAGGATGAATGTAGTGCTTGCATTTCAAGGTGAATACAATATACACCTATATGGCAAGGTATTAGTTTTTGCACAATGTCATAAGCTAGAACATCTTGTGTGAAATAAACACAAGGTTTTCCATGTGTTCTCCTTTTCCTCAAGCCATATTCATGCATAAGGATACAGCTAACAATGCCATTCTTCCTACATTTGCCAATGATGGATATTTGTTGATAGGAGAAACACAATGACATGAAGTTAATGGATAATCATAAATACCTGAAACTACTAGGCATGAAAATGTTGAAAATTTTAGTTTCTAAAAGGTAGTGAAGAATTTGATACCCTTAGAATATGGATACATCTCTATGCTCTAAATGCTAAAATTAGGTGAAAACAATTTGGTTGAACAAAGTAGGCTCAAAAGATGTGTGGCTTTCATTATGTTCAACTTATATTGGGTTAATTGTCATTATGTGGTGGGCATGAACACATGTCTGTCAACAAGGATTTGAACATAAATGGTGTGTGTGAATGGTTGGATCCATAGGTGTTGGACATTTGGTTAGTTGATGCCCATGTGAAGAATAATGCAGAGGATGTGACAAAGGCAAGACTTTTTCTTTTGTGGTCTCAAAATCACAACATATGATTTCAACATTTACATATGTATCATATTGTTCCTTTTCAAATACCAATATTTTTTGTATGATGTAGGTTTTCTTTTAAGGTTATTATAGCATGTATGAAAGGTACTATCAAATTATTGAATGTAATGGTTTTCCATTCTATCAACCTTGTACTTATGCATATTTGAATACAAAATAACCAACTTAAATGTTAGATTTGGATGTCAGACCTAACACCTATTGTTGAATTGAAACACCTATTGTTAGAGTTCCACATGGAGATGAGGGCTAGTTATGCCTGATGTGTGAATGTAAAATGGTGTATAGAAGTGATCAATGTTTAAATGAGCACAACCTTTGAAATTGGGATTAGTTGGGAAGTGAGTCCTTCAATTTTTTTAATTTGTAGAAACTAAATTGTAACCTCTTGGTTTGATGGATTATAGTCTACTTTAGACATTTGCATGAAGACATATTTTCAAACTATGTTTATGTACTTTTGTTGTTAGATCAAATTATGCCATGAAAGGCAAGGACTTTGTTGCAAAAAACTATAAATTAGATTGAAACATGACACTTTGGATTTGGAAACATGTTTTTTTGATCAAAGATTCAACTATCTTTGTCAACATGAGTGTGTGGAACTATAATGGAAATCTATTAATGTTAACATCAAAATCAAATAATATTATATTTTTTTGTAACAACTTGGTTTAAACTTATAGTTGGGCCTTTGTATGTAAAATACTTGGACATGGCAAGTAGTTGTCGTGTGTTGAGAGAAATATTGTTTTCTTTTGCACCCAACCATCTATAAGCTCTTTCAATTGTTTGTAGCGTTGAAATGATTATTTGGTTTGAAAATCTCAACATCCACAATTGTCCAAAAGTGTTTCTTGGCCCGTGGTAACACACCATTATTTTTTTAATGGTGATACTAATTTTTGTTTGGTGCCAACACAAAGAATTGAAGTGTAGATTTTGATCTCAAATTTTGGAGCTTAGAATTTAGTCTACTTGAGGAATTTGAAATCATAATTACAAAAATCAAAATTTAAATTAGTTATTTGTCATGTTATTTCATTCTTTAATACACAACTAGAAGTTGAAAAAATGAATATTGGAAAGCCATAAGGTGTCCAATTCTCTTCATATTCTTAAATAGACAAACCCCTTTGGTGTTCCATATTATTCACAAAAAACCTTCAACTTTTTAGGGTGTTACATCTAGAAACAATTATATGTCTTATGGTGTTTTGAATCTACTAAAAATATTGGAAGTCCAAAAGGTTTAAGAATCTATATATGAGCACAATATATATCCTCATTTTTGGAATGTGACACTGTGATAAAACCCTACCCATTTATCTTGTCTTCAGTTCTTATTTTTTCTAGATATGTTTTCAAGTGCTTTACTTTTATGTGTGTTCATTATCATTTATCAAATCTTGTGGGTTTGTGAATCACTTGCAGTCTTTTGAACAAATCCAAGATTCGATTCAAGTCCTTTGATCAACTAAAAGTTGATAACAATCTTATCCAGCTTACACTAGTGATCAGGTTTTGTTTATTTATTTCCAAACAATATGTCGTTAAGAAGTTTGAAGGAACCATTAGCAAATCTTGGAATACTGCTCCATCTCTGAAGTAGATGGTAACTATAATAACTACAATTATTATTGCTACAACCACACCTAGATGCTTCCTTAAATTCCTTGCCATGGCAATCACTCAAAAACATAAGATCTTCAAAATTCTTATGCAAGCATGATCACTTAGATACAACCACACATCAAATAGTTGCCCCTTGAAAAGGAGCCTATCATCCAAAAGCAAATTTTGGAAACCATAGAATGAATTCTTGAAGATGTTTGGACCACATTTGAGATTATCTTATTGGTGGGTGGTACTATTGACTACATTTCCTTTGTTGGCAATGGTAGTTGCCCTTTGAAAGGAGGCCTATCATCCAAGAGTAGATTTTGGAAACCATAAAGTGTGAACATGACAACCACCCTTCCTCTTCAAGTCGTTTGAAATAACTTGGACCCCTTTCATGGGTTCCTCTTCAATGTCAATAATGTTATTTACACTCAACTTGGCATATCCACCTGTAACACCACCTTAAAGTTGTCTTAAACTTTTAAACATTCCACAAAATTGCACACCTATTAGAACAAATGAAGTTGTTTTAAACTCCCAAAGATTTCATAGGATTGCACATTTAATTGCATTTCCTTTTGCATTGAAACATACCCAAAAAATCTCGCCCATCGCATCTCCAATGGCAATTGTAGGAATAGGCATTTGCTTTAAACCAAGTGGTGGTGTTGCCTTGTCTTCCACAAGAAGAGCTTCTTAAGCTAATTGTTTTTCTAGATTTGAAATAGAAGGTAAAACATGACCACATATATCCAAAGAATTATTCCTTAAATTTTGCAAATTGTTTCCACATTTTTATGGTGTTGCAAATCCTTTTTGAGCCATTGCCATAAAATAAACTAGCACACAACAACTTATTGTTGGATGTTTAATGTAGATGTCCTTTGCCTTCTTCTTTGTGGTGTTGCTATTAAGAACTCCGAACCCTTGCAAAAAAGACTCACAACATTCAAATGAATGGGTTTCCTTTTCATGAGTAAATTTCATTGATGTTCATTAAAAATCCCTTCTGTATTGTGTTTTTTTTATGGTAAAAATGTAACTAATTTTTGAATTTTTTTATAAACATCTACCAGATTTTCCATAACACCAAACTTGAGAAAGATAGAAGAAAAATAGACCCAAAAAGAAAATCATGCGAAAGTCATCTTTACAAAAAAATATATGTTTGATATAAAAGAAATCAAACATTGTTGGCTTTGAAAAGGTTTGAAAAAAAATCGAATTAGTATACTAAAATGCAACATCATTATGTTGAACACTTATATTTTTAACATTTGTAGCTAAAATAATAACTTCATATTTAGCCTTTGGAGATAAAGTTCATAAATCAAAAAATATATACTACAAGATTGAATGACAAGGAATAAATGCAAGAAATAGATATTATATACCTTAACATAATAAACTAAAAATTGATGTAAATTATATGTATATTTTTGCGACAAATTTTGATTATTTCGGACATGTATTGTAAAAATGTGAAATTGATAATAAAAAGAAAAAATTGTTGTTTAAAAAACGTTTTACATGTCAAATCCAAGAATTTTTAAAAATAAGATGCACATATATCACAATTTCAAATAATTATATAATTAAATTTTAAATTTTCATAAATCAACATATATATACAATAAAATTGAATGAAAAGGAATGAATGTAAGAAATATACATTATAATAAAATAAAAATTGATGTAAATTATGTGTATACTTTTGGGATGAATTTTAATTATTTCATACATGTATAATAAAAATGTGAAATCGATAACACTAATATTTTTTTCATTTAAAAAATATTTTGCATTCCAAATCCAAGAATCTGTAAAATTATAATGTAAATATATCACAATTTTCAGTAATTAAATAACTCAAATTTCAAAATACATATGGTAGAGAATTCAAATTGATAAAAAGAAAGAATTTACATGTATGAAACTTAATATGCATCATCATTATATATTTTCAAATGTATTAAAGTATTATCAATAATTTGTTGGAAAAATAATAATTTTATAACACTCTTTATTGAATTGCATGAACACAATTTATGTATTTGGAATTTGCATTGTACAATTTATGGCATCATCATTTTCAATATAACACAAGTTATTTTTTAGGGTTTACATATATTTTCAAATTGTAACACATATGTTTGAACTTTGAGCATAAAATCAATAGAAATAAAAATATAAGCATCAAAATAGAATATGACAAAATCAATTGAAAAAATAGGTAAATTATATAAATATCTTCAAATTAAATGTGCAAGTTTGAAAATACTAGAATCTAACATTGAAATTAATATGCACTATGTGCAATTCATATGATTGGTATCACCAATCTCCTTTTCACTCAATGTGCAAATTGGGTGCATTTTTTATGGGTTCAAATCCAAGTTGAGTTCTATTCTTTTGGCAATTAAAAGATATTTATTTATGAAAATATACCAAATACATGTACTATATATTTTTAAATATAAATATGCACAAATATTGTAAGTCATTTTTTAAGGTTAAGTCCATGACTTCAATATTCAAAAAATCTAATATAAATTACATCAAAATATCAATTACATATCTATAGTTGGGTATAAATATGTGCATCTTGAAATTTAATAAATAAAGAAATAGTTATCCAATTCAAAGTCTTCTACATCCATATGTTATGAAATATCAAAATGCAAGCATATTCATTAAAACAATACCTAGCAATAAAAAATATTGCCAAATGGCATACATGTTGTGTTAAATGACAATATTAGAATTTTCTAGTTGCAACCAAAAAAATTGATAGATTCAATGCTCATTAAATGACTAATCTAAGTTCATATTACCTCAAACAATATATGTTTAGTACATAGAAGTATGTTGTGTCTCCATTTATCAAAAGTGCAATTAGAATTATATTTTGATGTTCTATATATCTTTCCACTAAGTTCACATGAAGTTCTTCCATGTTATGTGTTCACACCAAGTTCCCAATATATTATGTACTCCTAGTATTTACGAAATTCAAATATGTTCTCAAGATTCAAATGTCCCAAGATGTTCCAAATAGTAAAACAATTCCTCTAATTTCTGCCCTAGAATTTAATTTGTACAAGTGTGGTAAATGGTCATTTATTTTTAGTTATAATAAATGACATTCATATCATCTATTACATAAGATATTTTAAATAAATAATCACTTTTGCAAATGCAAAAAAAAGTTTTAAAATTTGCAATACAAAAATAATGTATGAAAACAAGTCGATATGATATAATTTCAATGTAATAAACTCGAAATGAATTTAAGTATTTTTTAACCTTGCAAATGAGGTTTATAAAAGATGATAATTGAATTTATCTTTTTGAAAAGTGATGAAAAATTAATGACCATAATATAAGGCTATGTAATTTTCAGATAATTTCACACATTTAAAAAAGTTAACCAATCATTGATAGGATGATGTTAATTTCTTATGTTGGTTTAATAATCTTGAAATGTGCATAATCTCAATAACAATATAAAACAATGGAACGATTGTTTTACTACAGACATGAATTTTAAACATTTTCAAATGTGAAATAAAAAATTTGTAACTAATGACCAAAAAATAATCTATGATTTTCAAAGCATTAAATATCATACCACAAAAACATGAAAATAATTATATTGAATGAATACATGCAAAGTATACATTTGGGCTTTGATGAAGTTTGAAAGTATTTGGCAAAATGTGTTATGGAAAATCATTATAGTTGTAATAGATTAAAGAATGTCATGTGGTAATTGATACTAACTAATTTATTTTAATATACCCAAAAAAATAAAGGTTAAAAATATTTAAATTACAATTGACATTTGAAAATAAAGTTTTTAAAAATCTTACGACATTGAATATTTTTATGAAATTAAAATAATCTTATGAAATTGAATATGCAAATGAAACATAAACATCAATAGTAAAATAGAATATTCGAGTGTAATTTTCAAATAATTTCACAAGTTAAATAAGAATTGATAATTAATAAAATAATGTTAATGTTGTATTTTAATTTAGTAATCATGATATATGCATATTTCAATAAAAATATAAAACAATTGAATGAGTTGTTTAAAATAAAAATTAAATAATTTCAAATGTGAAGTAAAGAATTTGGAATCGACTTCATAAACAAAATTCTATAATTTTCAAAGGATTATATATCACACCAAAAAGAGATGAAAGGAATCATATTGAATGATTACATGCAAAACATATATTTTGGCTTTGATGAAATTTTATTTTTTTGGAAAAAGGTGTTATGGATAATAATTATAATTGCAATTAAAGCATGTGTGGCAACTAATACTAGTAAAAAAATCAAATGATTTATAATGAATGTTATATGTAATATTTCATGATAAAAAAATTAAATGAATTTTTTTAGTAAATAATTTTTAATGCAAGAAAAATGATTAATCCTATTTCATATGGATTATGATTATTCAAAAAATATAAGTATGCCCAATTGCAAAATAATTTTACTTTTGCATTGTTTTATTACTTGTTTTAAATAGTTTTAGGACTATAATCTAACATGTTATTTATTTGAACTATGTAGTTGGTGGTGTCATCATATATAATGTGATCCAAGTCATTTTTATAAATAAAAAATGAAATAAAAATATAAACAAAGACATTAACGACAAAATTATATAAGTAAATGACAACATGTTTTCAAACCATTTGATAGGTCATGGATTGAAATTGGAGCATTGCATTCAAATTGGAGTAAATGTACATCTTCATTCATCAAAGATATGAGATGTTGTGAATTTTGTGGATTCACAAAATTACACCTTCAATGAACACATTTTAATGTTGTTCCAAATACATTGGGAATTGTTGTTGGTGCAACACCATATGGTTGTTCAAACATTATTATATTTACATACACAACCACTAATGACGGTTTGCATGTGTATGTATGCAATGCATGTTTAAAATTCTATGAACAACTAGAATGGATCAAATATGTTGTATTTGAAAGCATGAAACAAATCCTTGTTAATAATTCGTTGCATCTTCAGCTTCTTTCACTTATTGATATAATAATGAAAATTGAACAATGAAATTATGGATTCATGCATAACCATTTGGGTTACTTGACAATCCTTTACTCTATTGGAATTCCAAGTTTCAACCAACTATTACATCAAAAGATGTTAATTTGGCCCTCAAAGATCTTTTGCACCAAAATTTGGCTTCAAATCCATTTATACAAAAATATATCATCAATATTGAGAAGCAAAATCAAACTCATGGATAATCTGTTTTATTTTTTTCAATTATAGAAGAAATACTTGCAAAAACTAGTATTGGTGAAAGGCCTTTTTGAATTATGGATGTGGAACTTTTCATTCAAAATTTGTCACTATTTTTTGACATGCATCCCATAATTTCTCACAATTATGATGATGCCTTTGAAATTGGAAAATTAACTATACACAACAATGACAACCCTTTCAAGACTAAAAGGTTATTCTTTGGAGAAGATGGCATGTGCACCAATTTAACATTGAACATGTCATTTGAAAAGTCATTATTCCCATTCCTATTTCCACATGGATGCGGGGCATATGATAGAAGTGGTGGTTTTTGCTTTATTTGAAATAGAGAATGTCTACATTATTTTTTGTTTTTACATTATATCCACCATACTTATTCTTGATGTACCAAGTTCAATAAACAATTCGACTATTGAATGCTACAAAACATTTATGTTTGGAAAGGGATGTACAAAAATCAATGCCAACATCCTCAATGGTTAGAAATTGATGTTCTCAAGAATATTATGAAGTTCAAGTTATCACCTTCTATTCCATTAACGCCACAATGGCACCATACCTAATTCAAAGAGTTATTAGTGATGGTGGAGAACTTTGGAATGTCTCATTTTTTCCTCACTTTGACTTTTGATGAAACATCAAACTTGAGATGGAAAGAAATTGAAGACATTGAAAATTTTGTAGTGTTTTTCAATAACACATTTTTTGGAAGGATTACCCAGTTGAATGTGTGGCATTATTTTGCACAAGGTTTCAAGCTTTCATGTCAATCTATGTTCTTGGTGGTGAAAACATTATTGGCATTGTCAAACATCATGTAACACAATGGGAGCTGCAACATTGAGGTGGGTGAAAACATAATTAATTTAACATAAACAAAATAGTAAATAAGTACATTTTGATATAATCATTTATTAGACACTTAAATCCAACAACATAGAGCTTGAAACCTTGTCAAATCTTAGTATCAAAACACATTTACATATTGCATAAAATTTATAACAAGTTTAATATTGTATAACTTGTTGGAAAACCTTAGTATGATACTAATCAACCATAAGTCAAATAATATAATCATATTTTTCATTGAAATAACATGTTTTTCAGTTTTATTAAATACGTGTTCATTTTATGGTACATTCCATTTATGCTAACAATAATCCAAAACTATCTAAATTTGTATTGTACTTTCACCCGGGTTCTGTACATGCATACATCATATTATGGATAAATGACGTTGATGTTGATCACATCACAAATGAAATAGCTGCAATGGTATCTGCTACTATTAATGAACAATATGGAAAATTCATTTTGCCAGACAATGAACATGATTTGACATTGTTCAAGTTAATGGAACAAAAACAAATGCATCAATGTGGTTCATAATGCAAAACAAATAAGCACATTGGAACTTGCAAATACAAATTTCCCATTACTATATTTGCCAAACAACATGCGGCTCAACATTTAATCACACAAAGGTGGGTCAAAAAAATTCAAATCAAGTGTGTGATTTTTGAGTTAATTATTCAGTTATCATCATCTTTATATTTTTGCAATCAACAACCTTTACTACTAAAAGAGACCCTAATCTTATCTTTGCAGAATTCTTCTTATTTTGAACACTTGATTATTCAAGTTCAAAAATCTTTTGAATGTTTTTAAAATGTGAACTTTAATATGAATTTTTAATATCAATTCCATGATAATCAAGTTTTCCATTTAACATAATTTTCCATTGTTAACATGATATTCACATTTTAGTGGATATTAAAATATTCAAAATTTAATTATTGTTTGAAACATCCACATGGTTTTTGACTTGTTTGAACTACTTATGGACCAAGTGGCAATACTATCATCCACATTATGAAAATCGAAATGTGGTGCCTTACCATTATACTACATTGATATTATGGGGTGCACACATGAACATTCAACAAATCACATCTTCATATGGGTCATATTATCTTTTGAAATATGCTATGAAATGTGAACCATAAGGCATTATTAAATTGGATAACATTATTGCAAAATTTTTGGGATTGGTTGATGCAACCCCTTTGCAACTTCAATTGATTCCAACAACAATAATAGCCAAACCTATATCTCTAGCTAAAGCGGCCTTCTCATGTTTACAAATCCTGATCATATTAAAAAGTGTTGGTGTAAAATATGTTGATTCAAAACCGCCAAACTTGCATACAAAAATGGTGATTAAATCCAAGATACTTAGATTTCATCCCATTGATATATATTGTGTGCAACCTTCTAACATGGCCCAATACACATTTACAAAATATTGGGAACAATTTTCTCCACAACAATGAAAATTGAAGAAGAAGACATGTTTGGGTAGAGACAAATTAGGATTTTTCTTATATAGTGCAATTCACAAACTTCAATCTTGGAAAACATGTTGAACCATATCTTTTCAACATATTATTAAACAATGTTGTTTTTTTAAAAATGCAAATTGATATCTCCCACAAATCTAGCAAGATCATATTATCATGAATGTTTTGTTTGTGGTATTGTGAAGACTTTTAATTGTTTGCAAAACCTCATATCTAAATATGGGAAAATAAACTTATATGATGATGAGAAGCAAAATCAAATATACAACAAGCTTTTGGAAAAATATCCTTTTGAGAAATCACAAAATTTACCAATCAATATCAATATTGATGTTACATGTGTTGGATCACAAATTGGTTTAACCAAATTATTGGATACATGATGTTGGTGATTCTTTGGAAAATACAAATTTTTCACATGAACAAATGCATATACTCAACATCATTTGTTCTAAAACAAATGGTTTGCATGTCATTTCAAGTCCATAACTTATTTAATTTCAAATATTAAAATAACTACCATCTAGAAGTCATGCATATTTCTATTGCATGTATGAAAGATATGTTATGGTAATTATTTTTTATATTTATATTATAAAACACAAATTCTACAAAATATTATGTATATTTACTAAATTTTATAGTCAATTATTTTTATAACCATGCATATTCATTATTTGTGAACATGTTCTATGTTGGTAGTGTGGAAAGACATCTTTCATTTGATATTTGACCAAATACTATTTGTTATTGAAAAAGAAGGTTATCCTTATTGTAACAACAAGATGTGCAACATCAAGGCTTAATTCAAAAGTTTCAACCATCCACAACACATTTCATATACAATGCAAAGCAGTGCTGTCCAACGGCTGGCCGCTAGCCACAGCCGCCTGTAGCCGCCCGCAGCCACAAATCAGCTGTGGCTGCGGCCAGGATTTTGATCAACGGGCGGCTGCAGGCGGCTGTGCGCCCTCAGCCGCCGGCTATGCCTGTGGCCAGTAATAAAGACTACGCCCTGTTTCGCAAAATGATTAAGAAAATTAATGGTGAAGATTGGGAGCCGAATCTACATGTTGATGGTAGCAGAGGAAGAACCTAGAAGCGAACATGCGAATAATGAGTTAGTGAGCACAAACGAACAACAGGATGAGCAAACACATACCTAGACGTAACTTGACGCTGTGACAACTGCGTACGACACGAATAGGACACTGCACAGTGCATACCCGCGCCAAGTCTCAATCTGAGTTTTGAGTCTGAGACATTGGACATGGAGTGCTCCGAGTCGCTTGATGACGCCAAAAAGAAGATATTCACTGATTTGAGCAGCAAGAACCCACAATATCAGGTGATTCCTTTTACATCTTCAACTAGGCCATCAGACAACAAACTATGGGAGCACATGGGTCAGGTGGTCGTGAAGGCCACTGGGCAGTGGGTGTGCTTCGATGTGCCAATGGAGTTGGATGGCAAGGCAAGGACTAAGAGGATGTACGTAGTTGCCTGCATGAAGCCCATTTGCTTCACTATCTACGTATACAACTCTCGTGATGGTACGTCGTCAATGAGCGCCCATACCTGCTCCCGTGTGGCTGTTGCTACTAGCTTTGGCAACCTACATGCTTGGGCGACCAAGAAAGGTGTGCCGACCGATCATGCCAAAGTCAGCATGACCAATTCTCTAGTCAACATGTGTGCGTATGACATTCGCCCGTTTGCGGTGGTGGAAGGCCCGGGATTCCATGATGTCATCCAGACA
>Ga0116229_10002188_pt1 | contig 31405 bp, 31 predicted proteins | sample S1TSphgellanicum_3_FD_87313 | JGI IMG/M metagenome (GOLD analysis project Ga0116229, IMG submission 87313) | Host-associated microbial communities from peat moss isolated from Minnesota, USA - S1T2_Fc - Sphagnum magellanicum MG | ecosystem: Host-associated > Plants > Peat moss > Unclassified...
TATCCCATCAGGGTCAAAACCCCGATATGGAGCTGAGGGGAGTCGAACCCCTGACCTCTGCAGTGCGATTGCAGCGCTCTCCCAACTGAGCTACAGCCCCGCACGAACCGGCTGCGCCGCAACTACCGGACAGACGTGCGACCTCGACAAACGTAACGCCGACGACCGGTCAAGGGAACACCTCGCGGGAACCCCCTCACGAGAACCCCTCATGGGAACGCCCGGTATCACTGACCCCGTTCCCTCCCCACCATGGCGCACGACCTCGACTCCGCCTACGTCACCGACCAGCTGCGGCTTCGTACCGTCGCCGCCAACGCGGCGCCGACGCGGGCGACCGGGGAGTTCGTGCTCTATTGGATGCAGGCGACGCATCGCATCACGGAGAACTGGGCCCTTCGCCATGCGACCCGCGAAGCCGACCGGCTCGGTCTTCCCCTGCTGATTCACCAGGGGCTCGACCCGACATACGAGTACGCGTCGGACCGCATCCATCGCTTCATCATCGCCGGCGCACGGGAGACGGCCCGCGACGCCCGTGCCCTCGGACTCACGTACCAGTTCGTCCTGCGCCGCCGGCGGGACGATGACCGCCGCGTCGTCGATCGACTCGCCGCGCGCGCGGCGCTCGTCGTGACCGACCTCTTTCCGACCGCAGGGATCGCCGAGCGCACGGCTCGATTCGCCGAGCGCGCGACGTGCCATGTCGACGCCGTGGAGGGGTTTGCGATCGTCCCGTCGGGGACGTTCACTACCGAGCAGTACAGTGCCGCCGTGATCCGTCCGAAACTCGCTCGGCTGCGCGCCGTCGCGCTCGAACCGGTCGCCGACCGCGCCCCGACCCGCTCGCTCCCCGTCTCGCTCCACCGGTCCGTTCTCGACGACCTCCCGTACCCACCGCTCGAGCTCGACGCGATCGATCCGGTGGCGCTCGCTGCCGAGTGCGAGATCGACCATGCGATCGGCATCACCGCCATCGTGCCGGGGCGCGACGCGGCGCGCGCACGACTGGCGCGGTTTCTCGACGTCGGGTTCGCCCGCTACGCGGCGGCGCGGAAGGAGCCCGCCGACGAGGAGGGATCGACGCGTCTCTCGCCGTACCTGCACTTCGGCCAGATCGGCGCCGCCGAGATCGCGCGTGCCGTGCTCGAGCGCGGTCCATCGGAGCATGCCGACACGCTGCTCGACGAGCTCATGACGTGGCGGGAGCTGTCGCTCAACTACTGCCTGCGCAATGGTCACTACGCCAGGCTGCGCGCACTGCCGGACTGGGCGCGCGCGACGATGGCCGCCCATACATCCGACGAGCGCCCGGCGCTCTACTCGCGCGAGGAACTGACCGAGGCGCGGACCGGCGACGCGCTCTGGAACGCCGCCCAGCGCGAGCTGCTCACCACCGGCATGATGCACAACGCCGTGCGCATGGTCTGGGGGAAGTCGGTCCTGCTCTGGTCCCCGAGCTACCGGGCGGCGCTGGCGACGCTGCTGCTGCTCAACAACGCATACGCCCTCGACGGGCGCGACCCCGCCAGCTTCCTCAACATCCTCTGGTGCTTTGGGAAATTCGACCGGCCATTTCCCGAGCGGCCGGTCTGGGGGAAGATTCGCCCCATGTCGCTCGCGCGTGCGCGCGAAAAATTCGACGCGGACGCATACATCCGCAGGTGGACGCCGCGAGACGCAGCGCCCCTTGAGTTGTTTTCCGGGCCCGCTGCCACCTGACGGCGCAGCCGGCCGACGCGAACCCCCTTCCCCTCTCCCGCAGCCCGCTCCATCAGAGCCTCGAGCGACCGCCCCCCACGCGCGGGACGGCCACGCTCTTGCCTGCTCGCGTCAGTCGCTCACGTCAGCGATCGGTCAGCCATCACCTGGTGCGGACCGACCCACCCGGCTCCGATCCTCGACTTCCATCTCCGCGCCCGAGTCCGAATTGCGCCGATTCCGCGCGCCCGCACTCCGAGCCCCGCCACCCTCGCGACCGATCGCCGCCATGTGCTCGCGGTCCTTGCTCACGGTCTCCCCACCCTTGCGGCCGGCGACCCGTGCTTCGTCCGCCGTCCACTCGTGCGCCGTGCCCTTGGCGTGCGCGGCCCGACCACCCTTGCTCGCGATCTCCCGCTGCCGCTCCCGATCCATGGAAGCGAACCCGCGATTGCTCGTCCCGCTCCGCTTCAGCCCAGCACCACCCGTCGTGCCTCGGCGGACATCCTCCGTCGACACGTCCCGCTGTTGTTCCGTCATTTGTCCTCCTTCCACATGAAAGACCTTCTCTCTGAACCAGTTGGGACCGCAAAAGAGGGACCAGACGCCGCCCGCGACCACGGTCACCCGATGAATCTCCGGCCTTTGACCATTGGCTGATATAACGCGATGGGGTCGCGTCGTCGAGAATACCCGCCGAGCGCCCCGATGATTCCGTGCATATCCATGCGATCCCACACGCTGGCGATCGCGATGCGTTGCTACCCAACGGCTTGCGTCAGCACGACATAGGGCGCCCGGGCGCCCCTATATTCCGTCCATGTCCCTGACGCTGCGATTCCTCGGCACCTCCGCCTCCCGGCCGACCGTCGAGCGGAATGTCACGTCGATCGCCGTCGTCCGAGAGGGGGAGACGCTCCTCGTCGACTGCGGCGAGGGGACCCAGCGCCAGATGATGCGCTACGGGATCTCCTTCACCCTCGGTGACATACTCTTTACGCATTATCACACCGACCACGTGCTCGGCGTGATCGGGCTCCTCCGCACGATGCAGCTCCAGGGTCGGACGACGCCGCTGCGCCTCTGGGGCGCGCGGGGACTCGATCGGTTCATGCAGCGCGCCGAGGCCCTGTGCGGCGAGCGCTGGGGGTTTCCCGTCGAAACGAATGAACTCGACCCGGGGGCGACGATCGCGCGGACCGGCTACGAGATCCGGCCGTTCGCCGTCGAACACCGCGGCGCGCGCGCCCTGGGCTACGCCCTCGTCGAGCAGACGCGACTCGGGCGGTTCCATCCCGATCTCGCCCGCGCCCACGGGATTCCGGAAGGTCCGCTCTGGGGACGGCTCCATCGCGGCGAGTCGGTCACTCTCGACGACGGCCGCGTCGTCGAGGCGGCGACCCTCGTCGGCCCCTCGCGCCCGGGACGGCGGGTCGTCATCTCGGGCGACGGTCGCCCGGGCGACGAGACCGTCGCCGCGGCGACCGGTGCGGATCTCCTCGTGCACGAGGCGACGTTCGGCGACGAAGAGGCCGCGCGCGCCGTGGAAACCGGCCATTCGACCGCGCGTGAGGCAGCGACGGTCGCGGAACGCGCGGGGGTGCGCCGGCTGATCCTCACCCATTTCTCGGCGCGCTATACGCGCGACGCCGCCGAACTGGAGGCGCAGGCGCACGAGGTCTTCCCGTCCGTCACGTGCGCGCGCGATGGACTCGAGGTCGACGTGCCGTTTCCCGTGCAGACCGAGGAAGTCGGCGCGGAGCGGTGACGCCCCGCGGCGCGACGCGCCGCTCAGGGGACGAGCGGCGTCGGCCCGGCCTGGATCGGCATCGAGCGGCGAAAGAGGCGCGCGAGCGTCAGGTCGTCGAGCGCATCCAGGACGACCGCGCCCGAGAGGCGGCCGGTGACGTTGCGCGCCTCCGCCCCGGTCCAGAGATACCACGCGTAGCGATCACGCCGGCCGCTGCTGCCGCCGCCCGGATGCCGGAAGACGACCATGGCGTTGCTCGCACCCGGGACCGACACATCGATCTCCCACTCGACGCCATCGGTCGCCCGAAACGTTCGTCGTCGGGCCGCCACGGAGGCCCGTCAGCTCCGGCTCGTCAGGCCGCGACCAGCGGATCGACCGGCTGTCGACCAGCGAACCCGGCGTCCAGCTCGTGCCAGTACTGCACCGTCGGCTCGCCGAGGCGCCAGCAGAGGTAGACGGGCCGACCATCACGCTCGGCGGGAAAGTCGATCAGTCCCGTGCCGTAATCCTTGACCTCGATGCCGAGCGCGGCGAGCTCCGCCACGAAGCCATCGACCTCGGCGGCCAGGCGCGTCGTCTCCCGCTCGAGCGACTCGGCCCGCGGGTCGACGGTGTCAGCGGTCGCCGCGGCCGTGACGACCTCGAACTCCCGAACCCGCTCGCGCCAGCGCGCCACGCACTCGACCATGTCCTCGACGATGCGGCGGACGAGCGGGAGCGATCGCGTCGCGTGATCGACGGTAAATCGTGTCGGCATGATGCGGATGGTGTGAGAAGCGAACGGGGTGGTCAAGGGCGATCACCGTCACCGGACTCGGCGCGGCGCTCATCGACGCGTCGCTGGCGCCGCGCTTCGGCCGCGGCGCACCGCGCGATCTCGATCGGCGTCTCCGGGATCAGCGGCGGGACCGGAATCGGGCGTCCCGCGCGGTCGACGGCGACGAACGTCAGGTAGCAGGAGTTGGTGTGGCGGCGGCGGCCCGTCAGCAGATCCTCGGCCTCGACGCGCACGCCGATCTCCATCGAGGTGCGCCCCGCGTAGTTGACGCTCGCCTTCATGATCACAAGATCACCGACGTGGATCGGTTCGCGGAAGTCGACGCGGTCGATCGACGCCGTCACGCACGCGGTCCGCGCATGCCGGAACGCCGCGATCGCCGCCGTCTTGTCCATCATCGAGAGCATGACGCCACCGAAGACGTGCCCGAGCAGATTGGCGTTTTGCGGCATCATCAGCTCGGAGGTCTCGTGCTGTGACGCGCGCACGGGCTTCGGCGCCGGCCGGTCGTCGCCGATCATGCGCGGCGACGCCGCGCAGCGCGATCGGGGCGGCGCGGCCGGCCGGCGAGTCGGGGCCCGCCACGCGTGCGTGGTGCCGACACGAGTCGCGGGACCGCCCGGTGCGGCCTCGCGAGCAGACGCACGCCGCGCGCGTCATCGGCGTAGAGCGCCGACTCATCAAAGGCGCGATGCAGCGCCGCGCGCTCCGAGGTGTCCGGCGCGCTGGCATCCAGCCAGAAGAGCCGCTGCGTCGGGCCCGGCACCCGTCCGATCGCCCACTCGCGCTGCGTGCTGTCGCGGAGCACGAGCTCGACGCCCGGATCGTCGGCGATCGTGTCGTACCGCGCCAGGACCTCCGTCGGCCCGTGCCGCCACTGCTCCGTCACCGATGCCCCGGGGGTCGATCCCGCCGGGGCAGCGCCACGCGCGATCGGCGACGGCAGGGTCGGCATCACCTCGGCCCACCACTCCGTCGGATGATGCACCCGGATCGGGGGAAGCGTGAGCGACTTGCCGCTCCCGCGCCCACCGCGACCGGGGACCGCGAAGACGATGCCGAGCATGCGGCTCGAGTCGACGAGCGTGAAACTCCCGGGATCGAAGGCGAAGACCCCGTCGTGGAGCGCGCGGGCGGCCTCGTGGACCGCATCGCCGGCACCCGCCGTGTCGGCGGCGCGCACGGAGTCGCGCACGGCGCCGAGCGCGTCACGGCCGGCGCGGAGGATGCGGGGGGCGTCGCTCGCGCCGGCGATCGCCGCGATCGGCGCCGACCGGCGCGTCCGCATGTCGACGACCCCATAGCGCACCAGTTCACCCGAGCCGGCGGACCCGCCGCGCGACTCGTGGTACTCGAAGGAGACGAACGGCCCGTGGACGTCGACGATGTCCACTTCGCCCGTCAGCGTGCTCGCCGGCTCCTCGGCGCCGTCCTCGTCCGATTCGAGCGGGCGGTCGTCGGGATGGCGGTCCGCATAGCCGCTGGCTGCCCGAATGACCGTCGTGTCCTCGAAGACCGCCGCCGAGTCGCCGCTGAGGAGGTCGCGACGGTAGATCCGCTGGCCGGCGAAGACGGCATCGTAGAAGGAGCGATCGATGTCGGTGACGTAGACTTCGTAGAAGCGGCCGTCATAGCGCGCGAGCGTCAGCGGCGCCCCTCGCACCCGGATGCCCCGACTGCCGCTGGTCACCCAGAAGGTCGAGTCGCCGGCGACGAGCAGGAATTCCGCCGGCGGGGCCGGCTGCGTCGAGACGGTGCGCCGCGCTGGCGGGTGCGCGGTGGCCGCAGCGCCGGTCGTCGCGACCGATCGGTCCACCCTGCCGCAGCCGGCGACGATGACGACGGCGGACGTCGTGACCGCACGCCGGGTGACCGCAAACCACCGGTCGTACCGGCGGCGAAGGACGTGACGCATCGTGGGAAAATATAGTTCAGCGGGTGTCAGCTCACCCGATCTCGGCGCCCGCCCACCCCTCGACGACCTTCACCATCTCGGAGTGATCCGCCTCCTCGCCGAGCTGGTGGTGCGCGATGCGCATCAGCTCGGCGGTCAGCTGCAGGAGCGGGGCTGGTGCGCGCTGAGTGCGTGCGACCTGCGCGGCGATCCCGACGTCCTTGTCGAGCAGTGCCAGCCGAAAGGTGCGCGGAAAGGCCCGCGTCAGGACGCGTTCCGGAATCAGGTTCATCGACGCGTTGGATCGGCCGCTCGACGCGTTGATCACCTGCAGCGCGACGGCGCTCGGGACCCCCGCCTTCCGCAGCGCGACGAGCCCCTCGGCGGCCGCCCAGAGATTGACGGCCATCAGCGCGTTGTTGACCGACTTGACCGCGTCGCCGGCACCGATCGGGCCGCAGTGGACGATCGTCTTGCCGACGGCCTCGAGGATCGGTCGCACCCGTTCGATGACGGGCGCGTCGCCGCCGAGCATGATCGCGAGGGTACCCGCGGCGGCCGCCGACGTCCCGCCGCTGACTGGTGCGTCGATGAACGGCACGCCGTGCTCGGCCAGCCGGGCGGCGATGCGCGTCGACACCACCGGATCGCCCGATGTGAAGTCGAGCCAGACCGCGTGCGGCGAGAGCGTCGGCAGTGCGGACGTCACGAGCCCATCGACATCGGCTGACGTCGGGACGCAGGTCGCCACGACCTCGGCATCGCGCACCGCGTCAGCGACGCTCGCGGCGACCCGCGCGCGGTGCGCCGCGCCAAACGCCGTCGCCTTCGCCGCCGTCCGGTTCCAGACGGTGAGGTCGAAGGCCGCGGCCAGTCGGGCCGCCATCGGCGTGCCGATGTCCCCGAGGCCGAGAAAACCGATTGAGGTCATGGGCCGGAAAATAGTCGGTCGCGGCCACGAGTTGGCGCGTGTCCGGCGCGGCCGCATCGGCACGCCGGATCCGCTAGATTGCGCCGGACACGGGAGGGATGACCGATGGAACAGCTGTCACTGCAGATCGAGGGGATGTCCTGCGCGCACTGTGTGAAGGCCGTGACCTCGGCGCTCCGCGCGGTCGATGGCGTCGTGCTCGAGGGCGTCGAGGTGGGACGGGCGCGGCTGCGATTCGATCCTGATCAGACCTCGCGCAGCGCGATCGAACGTGCCGTCGTCGACGCCGGCTACGAAGTGACCCCTGTCGCCGCCTGAGCCCGCTCCATGCCGGTCGCGCCCGCGCCGGCGTTCTCGTCCTCGCCGGCGTCGCGTGCGCGACGATCGCCTGCGGGGCACCGATGCCGCCCGGGCTCGGCGTGACGGCCGGTCGCCTGGAGCCGTGCCCGGCGTCGCCGAACTGCGTGTCCACGCTCGCGACCGATCCGCAGCACGCGATCGCGCCGATCCCGTTCTCGATCGCGCCGGCCGCGGTGCTCGACACGATCGCGGCGGTCCTCGCCAGCGAGCCGCGCGTGCGGATCATCGCACGCGACTCCGAGTATCTCCACGCGGAGTTCCGGACGCGGTTTCTCCGCTTCGTCGACGACGTCGAGTTCCTCGTCGATGGCCCGGCGCATCTCGTCCAGTTCCGCTCGGCCTCCCGCGTCGGCGAAAGTGACCTGGGCGTCAATCGCCGCCGCATGACACACCTCGCGGCGCGCCTCGCGCCCGCCCTGACCCGGCAGTCGCCATGACGCCCACGCACGCCCTCCCCGCGGCCGCCGCCGGCTCGTTCCGGCTCGGCGGCGACCTCCCCGTCAATCGCCTGGGCTACGGCGCGATGCGCCTCACCGGCCCGGGGATCTGGGGACCGCCGGCCGATCATTCAGGAGCGATCGCCGTCCTCAAGCGGGTCGTCGCCCTCGGCGTCACGCTGATCGATACCGCCGACTCCTACGGCCCGCACGTCAACGAGTCGCTGATCGCCGAGGCGTTGCATCCGTATCCTGCCGACCTGGTGATCGCGACCAAGGGCGGCTACACCCGGAGCGGACCGAACCAGTGGATGCCCAACGGCCGGCCTGCCAATTTGCGCGCCGCGTGTGATGGGAGTCTCACGCGATTGCGCCGCGACCGGATCGACCTGTATCAGCTGCACACCCCCGATCCGACGGTGCCGTACGAGGAGTCGGTCGGCGCGGTCGCCGAGCTCCAGCGCGAGGGGAAGATCCGGCACATCGGGCTCTCGAACGTGTCGATCGACCAGATCACGCGCGCCCGGCAGCTCGTGACGGTCGTCTCGGTGCAGAACCGCTATTCGCCGCAGGACCGCAAGAGCGACGACGTGCTCGCGTACTGCGCGCGCGAGGGGATCGCGTTCCTGCCGTGGGGGCCGATCGGGTTCGGGAAAGGCTTGCAGAGCGCCGCGATCGCCCGCGTCGCCACGTCACACGGCGCGACCCCGATTCAGATCGGGCTCGCGTGGCTCCTCGCGCGCGCCCCGGTCGTGCTGCCGATTCCGGGGACCGCCTCGATCGCGCACGAGGAGGAGAACGTGTCGTCGGCGGCGATCACCCTGTCGGCAGACGAGATCGCGGCGATCGCTGCCGGCTGACCCCGGGGCGACGGCGCGCCGCGACAGAAGACGCGACGCGCCGCGCGGTCCCCGCGACGCTCAGTGCGCGGCCGCGCCGACGGCGACGGGGCGCTCCGTTCCGGGTACCGGTGCGGGCGAACCAGCCGTCTCTGACGGCGCGTGCGGCATGACGCCGACGATCCCCTGCTCGAGCCAGACGTGCTCGCCGCGCAGCACCTCCTGCGCCACGGCATGGAGCGCCACGTCGTTGGGTCCGAAGAGCGCGCGGAAATGCTCCTCGATCCGCTCGCGCGCCGCGCGACAGAAGGCATCGGCGAGCGCCGCGGCGCCGACCTGGCCGCGCCGGACCATCATCTGCGCCCGCGCGCAGGTCGCCGAGATCGCAAAGAGTTCGGCGCCGATGTCGACGGCGCGGAAGAGCACCATCTGCCGCCGCTCGAGCTTCGGCCCGAACCGGACCATCGCATGGAAGATCGCCCGCCCGAGTCGACGCGTCGCCGCCTCCGCGTAGCGCAGGTGCGGCGCCAGCGCGCCGAACTCGCGGAACCCGCCGCCCGAGCGCATCCAGCGGCTCGCGTACCACGCGGGATAGAACCGTGCCGCGCGCCCCAGCGCGGCGAGTTTCTCCCGTCCCGGCGCGGCCGGATTGACGAGGGCGAACGCCGTCTTCATGTGATGATCGACGGCCTCGCGGGCGATGAAGAGCCGCATGATCTCCGATGATCCCTCGAAGATCAGGTTGATGCGGAAATCGCGCATCACGCGCTCGACGGGGATCGCCGGCTCACCACGCGACGCGAGCGACTCGGCCGTTTCATAGCCGCGACCGCCGCGGATCTGCAGCGTATCATCGACGATCCGCCACCCGGCCTCGCTGTTGTACATCTTCGCGATCGCCGCCTCGAGGCGAATGTCCGCGCCGCCCCGCTCGTAGAATCCCGTGGCCGCTTCGGCAACGGCCTCCATGGCGAACGTGTTGGCGGCCATCAGGGCGACCTTCCGCGCCACCGCATCGTGTCGACCGATCGGCTGGCCCCACTGCACGCGCGACGCTGCCCAGGTACGCGTCACCTGGAGCATCGCCTTGGCGATACCGGCGCAACTCGCCGGCAGCGTCAGGCGGCCGGTGTTGAGCGTCACGAGCGCGAGCTTGAGTCCCTTGCCCTCGCCCCAGAGAATGTTTTCGCGCGGGACGCGGACATTGGTGAAGCGGATCACGCCGTTCTCGATCGCCTTGAGCCCCATGAAGCGGAGCCGGTGCCGCACCTCGACCCCCGGCATCGCCGCATCGACGATGAACGCCGTGATCTGCTTGCGCGACTTGCCGCGCTCGACGACGTCCGGCGTGCGCGCCATCACGACGAAGAGTTCGGCGCGCGTGCCGTTGGTGCACCAGAGCTTCTCGCCATTGAGCAGGAAGGCCGCGCCGCCGTCGACCGGCGTGGCCGTCGTCACCATGTTCGCCGGGTCGGACCCCGCATCGACTTCGGTCAGCGCAAACGCCGAGATCGCGCCGCGCGCGAGCCGGGGAAAGAACCGCGCCTTCTGCTCCGCCGTGCCGAAGAGCTTGAGCGGCTGCGGGACGCCGATCGACTGGCTGGCCGACAGCAGCGCGGTCAGCGAGCCGTCCTTCGACGTCACCATCTGCATCGCGCGCGTGTAGGCCATCTGCGAGAGCCCGAGGCCGCCGTACTCGGTCGGAATCTTGATCCCGAAGGCGCCCATGTCGCGCAGTTCCTGCACGACCGATTCCGGGATTTCGCCCGTCCGGTCGATCGCCTCGGAATCGAGCCGCTCGAGAAATGCCCGCAGCCGGTCGAGAAAGGGCTGCGCGCGCGCGAGCTCGATCGGATCCGGCTCGGGATACGGATGGATCAGGTCGAAGCGGAAGCGACCGAGGAAGAGCTCACGGACGAAGCTCGCATTCGCCCACTCGGTCTCGCGCGCCGACTCGGCGACGTCACGCGCCTCCGACTCCGAGACCGGGGCACTGGCAGGTGCAGTCACGCATACCTCCGCAGGACGGAGCGGTGAACGCCTCGCCGCTGAATCTAACGCCCGCCGCCGGGGGTGTCGCGGGCGCCGCCGGGGACCACAGGCGCGGGCGGCGCCAGCGGGACGGTGCGGGCCGGCGGGCGAAAGACGGCGACCAGCGTCCCGACGACCGCGATCGTCGCAAACGCAAACCACTGGATCGCATAGTTCAGGTGCGGCCCCTCATCGAGCGGCTGCGGCGGCGAACGCGCGGGTACGGACGTCGACGTGGTCGACGTATCGCCATCGAGGGCGAGCAGCACCGGCGCGACCGGATAGCCCGCCCACCGACCGATCGCATCGGGGCTGAGCCAGCGCGCATCGCCCGGGTATCCGGCGCGGGTCGCGGCCTGCGGGAGCGCGGGTGGCAGCTCCTGCACGCGGGCGACCCCGGAGACGCGATCCCCCTCGCGCCACCGCGTCCGGTCGATCGTCGTGCCGTCCGGCGAGTAGACCCAGCCCCGGTCGATGAGGTAGGCGGTGTCGGTGCCGTCGACGCGGAGCGGCGTGATCACGTGCACCCCGGGCGATCCGTCGCGGGACCGATTCGTCAGCGAGAGCTCGTGGGTGTAGTCGTACCGCCCGTCGATCACGACGCGCCGGAAATGCGCCGCGGCGGTGTCACGCGGCATCGCCGCCAGCGCGATCGGCGGATCACGCAGCCGTTCGACGATCAGCGCGTTTCGTCGTCGTCGCTGGGCCAGCCGATCCAGTTGCCAGACACCGAGCCGGACGAAGATCGCCGCGGCGACGGCCGCCAGGCAGAGAAAGGCGACGCTCCGCGCGCCCAGTCGCGTCTTCATCGGCGCTCGATCCGCACGGTCACTGCCGGCACGGTCACTGCCGACACGGCGCGTCCGGGTCGGGCCTCGGCTGGTCGACGAGCGGCCGGTGATCGAGATCGGCGACGGCGCGCGCGACGGCGTAGACGAGGCGCGCCACGCGCGCCATGTGCGGGTAGTCGAGGTACTGCGGCTCGTCGGTCAGCTGGTGGTAATCGACGCTGTAGCCCGTGGAGAAATACGCGACCGGGATCCCGTAGCGCGCGTACGACTGGTGATCGCTGCGGCAGTATTTCTGCGACGGGTGGCCGGGCGCGTCCCAGCTGTAGTCGATCGCGAGCGGTTCGGGGAGTCCGGCGTTGACCGAGTCGATCAGCGCGCCATACTCGCGCGAGAGTCGCCGGGCGCCGCCCGACTGCACGTACCGCGGACCGCCACCGGCGACGTCGGCGGAGTCGCCGTGTCCCAGCATGTCCATGTTGAGATACGCGACGATCGAGTCGCGCGGCACCGTGGGATGGTCGGCGTACCAGCGCGAGCCGAGCAGCCCCTGCTCCTCGCCCGCGTGCGAGACGAAGAGGATCGACCGCTTCGGCCGAGTCGGCGCCGTCGCAAAGGCGCGCGCGATTGCCACGAGGCTCGCCGTACCTGACCCGTCGTCGTCGGCGCCGTTGAAGATCGAATCGCGGCGCGGCGGCCGGATGCGCCTGAGGCTGTCGACGTTGACGACGAGATCCTTCGGTCCGGACCCGGGGTTCCCGGCGGCCGGACCATCGTAGTGCCCTCGCGCGAGCAGGATGTTGTACGCCCGGAGCGAATCGTGGTCGACGCCGAACGGGGCCGTGCCGACGTGATCGTTGTGCGCGCCGATGGCGACGTACTCGCCGCGATGTGCGGGGTCGGCGCCCGGCAGGATCGCGACGACGTTGCGCGCCTTCAGGGTGTCGGGCGCCCGGAAGGCGACCGATCCGGTGAACGCGGGATGCCGCACCGTGCCGACGACGACGGACGCGGGCGCGTCGCCGAGCACGAGTCGCCCGGCGGCCTCGCCGGCGAGCAGGAGCAGCGGAAACGGCGCGGCAGTCGCGGGGCGCGGGACCGTGAACCGGCGGCCGCGCAACGCCATCGCCGTCGCGGCTGGCACGCCGCCGGGATAAATGATCATGATTGCGGCAGCCCGCGCCAGGCGGTCACGCGGCAGGAAGCGTGTCGACCGATAGTCGGGCGCACCGTCCCGCGTCCGACCGAGCGCGAAGACGACGAGGCGGCCCGCGACCGAGTCGGCGCTGAGATGCACCGCCGTGTCACCGAGCTGGCCTTCGTAGACGACGGTCGTCCCGGCGGCGGTGAACGAGACGGCGGACGGCGAGGAGTTCACCGGGACGATATCTCGCCAGAGGACGAGCGGGGTGTCTCCGACCATGATCGTGCGCGTCGTGTCGACGATCGTCGACACGAACGGGACGAACTGGAAGTAGCCGCCGCGGTCACCCGCCGGCGTCAGGCCAAACCGCTGGAACTCCGCGGCGACGTAATCGGTCACCTCGATGTTGCCGCGCTCGCCGGGGAAGCGACCGCCCATCGAGTCGTCCGCGATCAGGGCAACGCGCGCACGCAGGTCCTCCGCCGAGATCGCACCCGGTGGCGCGGCGACCGCGACGCCGGACGCGGGGCGCGAGGAATGCGCGCAGGCGACCGCTGCGAGGACCGCCGCCAGACCGAGAGCACGAGTACGCACCAGTGATGACTCCGTACCTTAAGGAGGGAAGCGCTACAGCAGTGAGAGCTGATCGCCGAGTTGTTCGGGCTCGACCGGCCGGAGACCGACCAGCCGTTGCATCGCGCGCGCCGAGGCGGGCGAGTGGCCGGCGAAATGGTTGTTGAAGTAGCCGTAGATGGTCTCGACGCGCCTGGCGAGCGGGGCGAGCACCTGGGCCCACGTCTCGGTCTCGCGCGAGCGATCCACCTGCAGGCGGGAGTAGTCGACGAGGTCGCGGTTGGGGCCCATCCACCGGAGATACGCAAAATCGGCGGTGGGTCGTTCCGTCAGCGCGAGCATCGTCTTGCGTGGCACGAATCGCGAGTCGACCATCGCGACCGCGACGTTGTGCTCCGCCAGGGTCGCCAGCACGCCGTCGTGGATCCATGCCCGCTGCCGGAACTCGACCGCGAGACGAATGTCGGACGGCGCGCGCCGGAGAAACGCCGAGAGCGCCGGCAGTTCGCTCGGGGCGAACGCGGGGCCGAGCTGGATCAGCACGGGTCCGAGTTTCGGCCCGAGGACGCGGATCCGGTCGAAGAACGCCGACTCCACGTGCGCGGAATCGCGAAAGCGCCGCTCGTGCGTCACTTCCTGCGGCATCTTGAGCGCGAAGACGAACTCGGGGGGTGTGCGGTCGGCCCATCCGCGCACCGTCGACGCGGGGGGCACGGCGTAAAAGGTCGAGTCGACCTCCACCGTATCAAACGCTCGCCCGTAGATCCCGAGATACTCGCCCGGCCGCGTCCCCGACGGATAGAACGGGCCAACCCATGCGTCGTAGTTCCACCCCTGCGTCCCGATCCGCACGCGCGCCGTGGCCATCGTCCCGTGGAATCGGCCCTGCCGGGCGACGAGTGTCAAGACTGGGCCTCTTCTTGCACCAGTCGCGTCGTCCCGCATCGAGAGGATCCCATGGAGCCCAAGGAAGTGCGCACCGATCCGGCCAGTGACACGTCGGCACCCGCCGTCCGTCCCACCACGTCGGATGACCATGAGCTGGGGAACGCGATCAGTGAGGCGGCCGGTGGCCTCTCCGGCGTCATCGCCGGGGCCGCCGTCGGATCGATCGCCGGCCCCGTCGGCACGCTGATCGGTGGCGTGACCGGCGCGGTGACCGGCTGGTGGGCCGGACACGCGCTCGCCGATTCCGCGCGACGCTTCGACGACGAGCATGACCCCGAGATGCACGAGCGGTTCACGACGGCGATGCCGGACCACGACCCGGTCCTCGCGGATCTTTCCTACGACGATGTGCGCCCCGCCTACCGGATCGGCTTCCTCGCGGGGAGCAACCCGGAGTGGGACCGTCGGTCGTTTGACGACGTCGAGGTCGCGATCCGGCAGGGGTGGGAGGGGTTGAGCACCCGCCGCGCAAGCTGGGAGGTCGCCCGCTCGTTTGCCGAAGAGGGATTCATTCGCGCGCGATCGGGCGCGCGGTTGGATTCACGCGCCGGCGATGCGACCGGGAGCACGGTCGATGTCGGCGCATTGAGCGCGTCCGCGATCGCGGGTGGCGCGATCGACGCGGTGCGGGCCGAACGCGCCGAGACCCGCGCGGCAAGCGACCTCGCCGATGCGCCGACGCGGCTGATCTGATGACTCAGCGATAGGTCTCGAAGAACCCCGTCCCCTCGCCCGACAGCACGCCGCCGCCGGCGCGACCGCTCAGTCGCGCGAGGCCCTTCATCTGGATGAAGTAGGGGTGCGCGAGCCGCCGAGCCCCGTCCGCGTCGCCGCGCTCGGCGCGCGAGCCGCGCGTATCGGTCCCGGTCGCCGCCTCGATCGTGAGCTCGAGGCGGAGCGTATCAGCGCCACGCACGTCGGTCATGACGGCGTGCGCCGGCACGCGGATCGCGTGCCCGTCGACCGTAATCACCTTGCGGTCGTCGTACACGATCTGCTGCGGCCGGAAGAGCGTCCGGAATCCGAGCGAGTCCACGAGATACGCGAAGAGCGCCGACGACGACTCGATCGAGTCGGGCGGCTGCACACGACCGTAGAGGATGGCGTACGATCCGAGCCGCGCCGCGCCCCACTCCCAGGTGACGCCCCGCCAGACGCCCCAGTTGTGATCATGGTAGCCCTGGACGCCGTCCATCGCGTCGCAGTGGCCGGCGACGCAGATCGAACCCGACGCATCGGCGCGCAAGGCGGGCACCGTGTAGCCCGAGACGAAGTCCCCGCTCGCGATATTCGACCCCGGGAAGTAGGCACGTGGCGATGGGGTGACGACGAGGTCCACCATTGCCGGTCCGTCCCCGCCGTCGGCCGCTGCCGCGACGGCGTGCACCGCGTACCGGCCGTCCGGCAGCACGACGACCGACGACTCGCCGACGTGCAGCTCCGCGCGCGACGTCGAGAACCGCACCGCGGTCGCCGGCACCGTCGCCACGAACCGGCGCTGACGGTCGACGCCATCGACCGACGCGTGCGTCGTCACCAGCACCTGGCCGCCCCACCGGCCGTCGGGGACGGCGCCGGCAACCATCAGCGTAATGAATGCCCACCGCTGTCGATCGGCCGACACGACGTTGAAGTAGTGCCACTCGGCCCACGTCTCGAGGCCGGCGACCCCGGGGGGCGGCCGGTGGAAGTGATCGATGTCGTCTTCCAGCTCGGCCGTCGTCGGCGATGCCCACCGCCGGTCCGTCTCGTCGTCGCGCCACGCGCCGGCCGCGACCCCGGTGGCGGCGCCGACCGCCTGCTGCGCGGATGGCAGCGACGCCGACGCGCGCGCCGTCCGCTCGACGCCGTCCGCGGTCCGCACATACACGAGCTGGCCGTCGATCTGCGGCGCGACCGCGCGGATCCACGGAGCGAGACGCGGCGCCGCGAGGAGCTGCAGGTACAGGAATCGGGCATTGGCGATCGAGAAGAAGAGCCCGCCCAGCCCGCCGGTCTTCATGACCTCGATATCGATCCCGTCGGGCAGGACGGTGACCGTCCCGCCACCGACGAGCCGCTCGTCGGTCGACTGCACCACCATGGCGTCGCCGATCGACAGCAGGATGATCATGACCGAGACGCCGAGCCCGAAGCCGGCGAAGAGGAGCGCCGAGCGCCACGGCTTGTAGAGGAAATTGCGGAACGCGAGGCGCCCGATCACAGGGCCGCCCCCGCGCCGGGATCGTCGACGATGCGGCCGTCGCGCATGTGCACGACGCGCGCGGCCGCGTGCGCGAGGTCCTCGTCGTGCGTGACGACGACGATCGTCGTGCCGTCGGCGTGGAGTCGCGCGAAGAGCGCGATCACATCGGCACCGGTCCGCGCGTCGAGCTCGCCGGTCGGCTCGTCGGCGAGCAGCAGCGATGGCTGGTTGGCGAGGGCCCGCGCGATCGCCACGCGCTGCTGTTCGCCGCCCGAGAGCTGGCTCGGGCGGTGCCGCTCGCGCGCGGCGAGGCCGACATAGTCGAGCAGCATGCGCGCCCGCGCGGCGCGGGGCGCGCTGGCGACGCCCGCCTCGGCCATTGGCAGCTCGATGTTCTCGCGCGCCGTGAGCGTCGGCATCAGGTAGAACCGCTGGAAGACGAACCCGATCTGCCGCAGCCGAAAGGCCGTCGCCGCGTCGTCGCGCATCGCGCCGACGTCCTGGCCGCGGATCTCGATCGATCCGCCGGTCGGCCGATCGATCGCGCCCAGGAGATTGAGCATCGTCGACTTCCCGCAGCCCGACGGTCCGACGATCGCCACGTATTCGCCGTCGGTGACGACGAGGTCGACGCCGCGGACGGCGGCGACCCGCTGTTCGCCGATGTCGTACTCGCGGCGCACGTCGCGCGCGCGGAGCAGCGGCGTCGCGGCCGTCGTGGTCCCGGCGCTCAGGCGACCGCCTCGCGCCGCAGCGTGCCGGCGATCGGGAGCGACGCCGCGCGCCAGGCGGGGTAGATCCCCGCCAGCATGCCCGCGGCGACGAGGAGGCCGAGCGACGCCCAGGCCGCCCGCGCGCGGAAGACGAAGAAGCGGAACGACGCGGGGAGCCCGGGGAAGTCGCCGAGGATGCCGTTGAGCACGCGCGCCGTGACGATGCCGATCGCGAGACCGACGAGCGTCCCGAGGAGGGTCAGTGCGAGCCCTTCGACGACGATCTGCTGGACGACGTGCGCGCGGCTCACGCCGATGGCGCGCATGACGGCGATCTCGCCGATCCGCTCGTTGACGGAGACGGTGACGAGGGTCGTGACGAGGAGGAAGCCGACGGCGAGGCTGATCCCGCCGAGGATGAAGGCGAGCTGGCGGAAGTAGCCCATGCGGGCGTCGACCTGCTTGAGCGCCGATGCGACCGAGAGGGCGGAGACGCGGGGCACGGTCCGGTCGACCCAGTCGCGCACGACGTCCGGATCGACGCCGTCGCGGACACGCGCCATGAAGAGCGAGACGCGATCGCGGCGCGCGGTCCCCGCCATCGCCTGCAGCGTCGTCAGCGGCAGCGCCAGCACCGGCTGGCGTGACGCCGTGTAGTAGAATCGCGCGCGGCCGGCGAGGACGAGCCGTCGCCGGCCGGTATACGTGCGCAGCTGCGGGTCGAATCCCGTCACGATGTCGAGGGTGTCGCCGATCCGCGCGCCGCTGGCCGCGAGGAAGGCGGCGTTGGCGACGGCCCGGTCGGTGCCGCCGACCTGCACGCCGCGCTCGAGCTCGTAGTCCCCCTCGACGGCGCCGTCGACGCCGAGCGCGAAGCTCGTGACCTCGGCGCCGCTCCTGGCGCCGAGGAGATGCACCTGCGCCCCGAGGACAGGACTGATCGCGACGATGTCGCGGTTCTGGCGGAGCGTCGTCACGATCGCGGTCGCGTCACCGATCGTCGCCTCGCTGTCGAAGGGGAGTGTCCCCTTCGGCGCGATGCGCAGCTGGAACCCGCGGACGAGGAGCATGGTGCGAAACGAGTCGCGCATGCCGCTCGAGAGCATGACCATGTCGAGCAGCAGCGCCGCCGCGACCGCGACGCCGGCGATCGCCAGCGCGGAGCGGAGCGGGTAGCGGACGAGGGTGGCACCGGCCCGGGCGAGGCGCATCGGGGTCAGCGCCCGAGGAGGGTGAGCGGCGGCACGCGGACGAGGCGGAGGGCGGCCGCGAGTCCGGCGCCGAGCCCGAGGACGAGGGAGAGGCCGACGGCGAGGACGACGATCTCCGGCGTGACGATCGAGAAGGCGAGCGGCGTGCGATAGACGCCGCGGTAGTGCCAGTTGATGATCAGCGACCCGATCCAGCCGACGAGGGTGCCGAAGGCGCTGCCGACGAGCGCGATCAGGCCGGCCTCGAGGACGACGGAGGTCACGACGGAGCGCCGCGAGATGCCGATCAGCCGGAGGGCCGCGACATCGCGCCGGCGTTCCTCGACCTTGAGCAGGAGAATGCAGAGGAGGAAGATCGTGCTCGCGACGATCGTGATGCCGCCGATGGCGCGATGGAAGCGGCTGACGACGCGGAACGTCTGCGAGGTGCGGACGGCGATGTCGCTCGAGCGCCACGCGCGGAAGCCAAACGCCGCATCGTCGATCCGGCCGATGACCGCGGTGTCATCGCCCGGTCGACGGGTCGCGATCGCGAACTTGTCGACGCGGTCGCCGTAGCCGACGAGCGTCTGCAGATCGGCGAGGTGCATGTGCAGCCGGTATTCGCGCCGCGCGACCTCCGACGGGTCGGCCGGCTGGATCGTGATCGCGACGATGACGGCGCTGTCGGGCGTCGCGCCGGGCTCGCCCGCGAGTGCCACGCGATCGCCGACGCGCAATCCCGCGTCATCGGCGAGCTGCTGGTCGATCGCGATCGGGATCGGGACCGTCACGCGCGTGGTGTCCGGCCCGCGCATCGCCCGGGCGGCGGGCGCCGTCGACACGAATCCAAGCAGGAGCAGCAGGGGGCACACGCCGGGCATCGCGAGGAAGGTCGGCGGTCGACCGGTGCGGGCGCAACGCGCGTCCGTGCAACGCACCTCGGGTGCAATGCCCGTCGGGTCGTGGCCGTGATCGTGGCGCGATGCCGGCTCGCTGTCGCCTGGCTGTCGCCCCGCCACGCGCGAGTGGCGAGGACGGCTACGTCGCCGAGCGCTCGGCGCTGTGGTCGGGGACCTCGTCGGCGGCAGCGGGTGCCGCGGATGCGCGGACGAGGAGGACGGGCACGAGCGTGCGGTGCCGCACTTCGCTGGCGACGCTGCCACGGATGAGATCGGAGAGGAACTTGTGGCCGTGCGTCGACATCGCGATCAGTTCGCACCCCTCGCGGTCGGCCGCGGCGGCGATCTCGGTCGCCGGGTCGCCGGTCGCCAGCACCGCGTCGGCCTCGAACCCGTCGGCTTCGAGCGCCGCGGCGACGCGTTCGATGTAGGCGCGATCGCTGCGCATCTCCTCCGACTCGCGGAGGTGGAGGTGCCGGATGTTGCGCGCCGCCCAGCCATCGGCGACATGGATCAGCACGATCGACGACCCGCAGAGGCGCGCGAGCGCGCGGACATGTGCGAGGATGCTGCGGTCGGACGACGAGTGCTCGAGCGGCACGAGAATGCGGGAATACACGGTGAGGCCGGGTCTCAGGCCGCGACGAGTGTCACGAGATTGCGGAGGATGCGTTCGGTCATCCCCCAGACGATGTACTCGCCGTGCCGGAAGCTCGGCACGCGTCGCATCTCGCCCCGCGTCCGGACGGTCGACTCCACGGTCGCGCCGGGCGCGGTGAACGTCGTGAGCGGCACCCAGAACGCCGACGCCACCTCATCACTCAGCGTGAGGGGCGGCTCCCCATCGAGGCAGGCGACGTAGGGGCGGACGAGGACGGGGACCGGTGCACTGCGCGGGTGGAGTTCATCGAGGGCGCCGAGAATCCGGCCGTCGCGCCGGAGGTCGAGACCGGTTTCCTCGAAGGTCTCGCGCACGGCGGTGTCCTCGAGGGAGCGGTCGTCGACCTCCTCGCGACCGCCCGGGAGCGCGATGTGCCCGCTCCACGGGTCGCCGTCGTGCTCGGCGCGCTTGATCAGCAGGAGCTCGAGCGCCGCCGCGGCCCCGTCCACCGGCTCGCGCAGCACGACGGTGACCGCGGCGCGGCGGGTCGACGGGTCGCGGCCGACCGCGTCCGGGACGCGCCACGGTGATCGGCCGGCGAGTCGCTCCGAGACGAGCCGGAGTGACGGGCCGCGGAGGTCGGAGACCGCCATCATCCCTCCACTGGTCCGCCGGCGTCGATCCACGCGCGGAACCCACCGGCCATCGAGCGGACGTTCGTGTAGCCCATCGTCTGGAGCGTGTCAGCCGCGAGCGCGGAGCGATTGCCGGCCGCGCAGTAGACGACGACGGCCGCGTCGCGCGGCACGCGCTGCTCGACCTGGGACTCGAGAAGCCCGCGGGGGATGAACGTGGCGCGCGGCAGATGCCCGAGATTCCACTCGTTCTGCTCGCGGACGTCGAGGTAGACGACCGGCTCGCCCTGCTCCTGCATGCCGAGCACGGCGGCCGCCCCGACCTCGGTGATGCGTCGCTTCGCGTCGTTGATCAGATCGGTCGCGGTGCGAATGGTCATCACGGACTCACGACAGCTCGGGGCGTCCGGCTCGCGCGTCGTGCGCGGTCGGGGACCCCACCCCCGGAATGTACAGCAGGCGGTGCTCGGTACAACTCGGACGGGTCAGGCCCCGCGCCCACGCGCCGCACAGCGACCACGCGGACCGCGGGGTCAACGTGCGTGTCAGGAAATGTCCCCTCGCGATACGGCGAGCCCGGCGGTATATACTGCTGCATGAGTTCGATGCATGACAGCGCGCCGATCCGGCGCGAGGCGATCCCGCTGGTCGACGATCGGCGTCTGCACTACCGCCGCAAATTCGGGTCGCCCGGCGTCTGCCACGTGCGGCTGTTCGCGCTGCCCGACCTGCGCCACCTCGTGCTGATCACGGAAAGCGCGGAGAACCACGGGCCATCGATCATGTCCGTCGTCGACACGATCGCGACCGACGTCGTCCGCACGCACCACCTCGATCCGGCGTCGACGATCTTCATCGAACACTTCGACGACCGGTCGTGGCGCACGGCGCGGCGCGTCGACCGCAGCGCGGGCGGCCTCCGTCGCCGAGATGGCGATGAGGACTTCGACCGCGTGCGGTTCACGATCCTGCGCGACGAGGCGTCGCAGCCGCTGCTGACCAACCCGCAGTGGTCGCCGGTCCGCAAGCAGCAGATCGAACGCCTGCTCGGCGGCACACTCCCCTAGCTCGGCACCGCCCGTCGGCCAGCGGTCGACGGGCGACCGGGAGTTCCACCGGGGAGTCAACTCACAACGCGCAACTGGGCGCCCCGATGACGCTACCACGCGTCGATGCGGCGCGCGACGTCCCGATGGGGGCGCGGACCCGCCGCCACGATACCGTCACGGCGTGCGATCCCTCCGGTCCGCCGCCACCCTCCTCCGCGACGCGTCGACACTCGACGCACTCGCCCCCGTCCTCGCCACCCTCGGATTCCCCGACCCGCCACGACCGCTCGACCCGGCCGCCCACCACGCACTCGGCGCGCCGCCGCTCGGCGAGATCCGCGTCGCCCGCGGGCCCGGCGCCCTCCGCACACTCCTCGTCGCCGTCGACCAGACCGCGCCGATCCGCGACACCGTCGCGCGACTCGCCACACGACTGACACGACGCACCCCGACCTCCTCTGGCTGATCGCCGCCGTCGAACTCGGCGGCCCCCACATCGTCCTCGCCGCATGCGAGACCGGCTCGGCGACCGCACCGGCCCGCGGCACACGCACCGCCGCCCTCGTCGTCGACCGCGACCACGTCGTCGACTCCGATGCCGAAACCCTCTGCGCCCTCGAGGCAGCGACCGTCCCCGGCGACGACCTCCTCACCCACGCCCGACGCCTCGATATCCTCGGGCGCGAAAGCCTCACGCGACGGTTCTATCGCGCGGTCCGACACGGCGTCACCACGCTCGCCACCCGCGCCGTCGGACACGCACCCCACGCCGCCCGACACGAGATCGCCCTCCTCCACGCCTGCCGGCTCCTTTTCCTCGCCTTCCTCGAGGCCAAGGGATGGCTCGACGACGACCGCGCGTGGCTGACCCACTCGTTTGCCGACTGCCTCGGCGCCCAGGGAGAGTACCACCAGCGCGTCCTCCGACCGCTCTTCTTCGGCACCCTCAACACCCCGCCCCGACAGCGCGCCCGCACTGCGCGCGCCTTCGGCCGCATCCCGTTCCTCAACGGCGGACTCTTCGCCCCGACCGCGATCGAGCGCCGACACACCACCCTCCGATTCCCCGACGACGCCCTCGGCGTCATGCTCGGCGAAGTCCTCGCCCGATACCGGTTCACCGCACGCGAAGACCGCGCGTCATGGTCCGAGGCCGCCATCGACCCGGAAATGCTCGGCAAGGCCTTCGAGAACCTGATGGCCGACGACGAACGCCGAGCCACAGGGGCGTACTACACGCCGCAGCGCCTCGTCAGCCAGACGACGAACGCGGCGATCGCGCACGCCCTCGCCGGCGCCCACGCGACCCCGGACGACATCGCGGCGCTCCTCGCCGCCGACCACGCGCCGACGCCGACACTCGACCACGCGATCCGCCCTCGGCTCGCCGCGCTCCGCGTCCTCGATCCCGCGTGCGGCTCCGGCGCGTTCCTCGTCCACGCGCTCGACACGATCGCCACCCTCCACACCCGACTCGGCGACCCCCGCGACGGCGGCACGATCCGACGCGACGTCCTCACCCGATCGATCTTCGGCGTCGACATCAATCCGACCGCCGTCTGGCTCTGCGAACTCCGACTCTGGCTCGCCGTCGTCATCGACACCGCGATCGACGACCCGATGCGCGTCACCCCACTCCCCAACCTCGATCGCAATATCCGCGTCGGCGACTCGCTCGCCCCCGAGCACGGCGACGCCCGCATCCCCGCCCCACGCGCCACCACACTGGAACGACTGCGCGAGCGATACACCCGGGCGACCGGCCCCCGCAAGCACGCCCTCCGCGCCCAGCTCGACCGGCAGGAGCGCGGCGTCGCCGTGGACCGTGCCCGACAGGCGCTCGCCGCCACCACCGCCCGGCGCGCTGACCTGATCGCCGCCTGCCGAGGCCGCGATCTCTTTGGCATGCCGGCCGCGCGCGGGCGTGATCGGATGCAGCTCCGAGAGCTGCGCCGCGACGCACGCGCGCTCCGCATCCGCGTGCGCGCCCTCGCCGATGGCGCTGCGCTCCCCTTCGCCTACGCGACGCACTTCGCCGACGTCGCGGCCGATGGCGGCTTCGACACGGTGATCGGCAACCCGCCATGGGTCCGGCTCCACGCCATCCCGCGCGAGGCCCGCGCCCGGCTGCGGCGCCACTTTCAGGTCTACGCCCACGCCGCGTGGGACGCGGGCGCGCGACGCGCCCAGGCCGGCGCGGGATTCGCCGCGCAGATCGACCTCGCCGCCCTCTTCATCGAGCGCGGCATCGCGCTCTGCCGGCCGGGCGGCGTCATCGCCATGCTCGCCCCGGCCAAGCTCCTTCGGTCGCTCGCCGGCGGCGGACTGCGCACCCTGCTCCTCAACGAGACCGCCCTCATCGGCGTCGATGACTGGTCGACCGCCCGCCCGACGTTCGACGCCGCCGTCTACCCGGCACTGATCGTCGCGCGACGCGCGACCCCGGACGGCGATCTGCGACCGACCGACGACGTCGCCGTCAGCGTGCACCGCGCCCGGACGACGCACCGCTGGGTCACCGCGACCGACCGCCTGCCACTCGATCGCTCGCCGGGCAGCGTCTGGCTGCTCGTGCCCCCCGCCGCGCGGGCGGCGTTCGACATCCTCGGGGCCGCAGGACGACCCCTCGCCGACACACACTTCGGTCGGCCGATGATGGGCGTCAAGTCCGGGTACAACGAGGCGTTCATCGTGACAGTGGAGCGCTGCGACGGCGCGATCGCACACGTGCGCGACGCCGCGATCCCGCCCCGCACCGGGACCGTCGAGCGCCAGCTCCTGCGCCCGCTGATCCGCGGCGAGAGCGTCGCCCGCTGGACCGTCCCCGATACGACCCCCGAATCCGTGGTCTGGACGCACGGGCCGACCGGCGCGCCCCTCTCGGCACTCCCCCTGCACGCCGGGCGCTGGCTCGCGGCGTCGCGGTCGCGACTCGATGCGCGCCGAGATGCGGGACACCGCACGCGATGGTGGGCGCTCTTTCGGACCGAAAGCGCCCGCTCGCAGACGCCGCGCGTCGTCTGGGCCGACTTCGGCCGCACGCCGCGCGCGGCGGCCCTCCCCGCCGGTCATCCAGCGGTCCCGCTCAACTCGTGCTATACCATACGATGCGCCGATCTGGGCGATGCGCACGCGCTGACGACATTGCTCAACAGTCCGCTCGCCGCCGCATGGCTCAACACGCTGGCAGAGCCCGCACGCGGCGATTACCACCGATACCTCGGATGGACCGTCGCCCTGCTGCCGATTCCGTCGGACTGGCGACGCGCCCGTCGCCTCCTCGCGCCGCTCGGCGCGGCGGCGGCGGACGGCACGCCGCCAGCGCCCGACCGCCTCTGGCAGACGACGCTGCTCGCCTACGGCCTCGAACCCGACGCGGTCGCACCGCTCGTCGCCTGGACGCTGGGCCCCGACGCAGAGACCGAACGACCATGACGCGATCGTCGCCCGACGCGGTGCGCGCGGCGATCGCCCGCGCCTGGCTCGGACGACCGGAGGAGGAGAGGCGCGCAGAGACGGGCGGCAGCGACGAGTGCGATGCGACCGCCATCGACGAGGCGACAGTCCGGACGCCGACGCCGATCCAACTCGGGACGATCGCGCTGCACGCGCACCAGCGCGCCGCAGCCGACCGGCTGCGGCAGATCATTCGCGCCGAGGGCGGGGCGCTGCTCGCGGACGCCACGGGACTTGGCAAGACGTACGTCGCGCTCGCGGTCGCCCGGACGATCGCGCGTCGAACGGCGATCATCGCACCGGCCGCGCTGCGCGCCATGTGGCTCGATGCGCTGGCGCGGAGCGGGGTCACGGCGAGCGTGCGATCGACGGAGTCGCTGAGCCGGGGCCGTGGAACGCCGGTATCGACGCACCACGCCGACGCCGAGCGCGGCAGCGGTGCGAGTGGCGCAGACCTCGTGATCGTCGACGAGGCGCATCACTTCCGGAACCCGCGCACGAGGCGCTACGCCGCGCTCGCCCGCGAGTCGATGGCGACGCCACTGCTGCTGCTCACGGCGACGCCGATCCACAATCGTGTCGCCGAGCTGCGCACACTCCTCGCACTCTTCCTCGGCATGCGCGCACGCCGGCTCGATGAGTCGCAACTCGCCCGCTACACGGTGCGGCGCGTGTCGGCGACCGTTGCGGGGAGTGGCCCGCCGGACGAAACGAGCGCTCGCGTACCGGTCGTGGAGCCGCTCCGCTGGATCACGGTCGCCGACGACGTCGAGACGCTGCAGGCGATCGAGCGGCTGCCAGCGCCGGTGCCGCCGCGCGACGGTGGTGCGGCCGACGCGCTGGTCGCGCACGCCCTGATCCGACAATGGGCCTCGAGCGCCGAGGCGCTGAGGGCGGCGCTTCGCCGACGTCTCGCGCGCGGCGGCGCGTTGATCGCCGCGCTCGAGGACGGGCGTTACCCGAGTTATCGCGATCTCCGCGACTGGTGCGTCGGGGACGGTGCGGTGCAACTCGCGTTTTCCGAGCTGCTCGTCCCGCCGACGCCGGATGCGGACCGGCTGTTGCCGGCGCTCCGCGCGCACGACGCCGCCGTGCGTGCGCTCCTCCGCCGGCTGGATGCCGTGCCGGATCCCGATCTGGCGCGCGCGGCGGCCCTGCGGACGATCGTCGCGCGCCACCGGCATCAGCCGATCGTCGCGTTTGCCGCGTACCAGGAGACGGTGCACGCAATCGAGCGACGGATCGGTCGGGATCTGCGCGTCTGCGCGTTGGGCGCACGAGGGGCGCGGGTCGCCGGTGGCGCGCTCGGCCGCCGCCTCGCGATCGCGCGGTTCGCGCCGATCGCGAATCACGCACCCCAACCGTCGGACGCGCAGCGGATCGATCTGCTGATTACGACCGACCTGTTGAGCGAGGGCGTGAACCTGCAGGACGCCGTCGCCGTCGTGCACCTCGATCTGCCGTGGACGCCCGCGCGAATGGAGCAGCGCGTCGGTCGAGTGGCACGGCTCGGCTCGCGTCACGCATCGATCGCGACGTACGCGCTCGCGCCACCAGCCTCGGCGGAGGACCTGATCGGTGTCGAGCGTCGCTTGCACGAGAAGATACACGAAGCCGGGCGGCTCATCGGGCTGGTTGGCTCGATTCTTCCGGTCCGGTTGTCGGCGACCATCGGCAGTCGCGGCGACGAACTGAACCACTCGGCGACGATTCGCAGTACGCTGGAACGATGGTTGGCCCGCGGGTTCACGCAGGACGAGCGAAGCGAAGCGTTCGGTGACCGGCTGCTGAGCTCAGCGGCCGGCGCCGACGCCGCTCCCACCGGCATTCCGATTGCCGCCATCGAAGCGGCATGCGCGGTCGATCGACCGACGTACCTCGCGCTCTGCCGCGTCGAGCGCACGGCGTATCTCGTGGGCGGGCTCGACGGCGGCCCCCCGACGGATGACGCGACGGTCGTCGCACGCTGCGTGCGACTCGCGGATGACGGGGCGGATCGGTCACGCACTCGGGACAGGGCGCCAGCGGATGGCGAGGACGCCCACGCCATCGTCGCCGCGCTCGATGCGTGGATCGCGCGGCGTCGCGCGGCGCACGACGCCGGCATCGAGACGACGCGTCCGCCGCCGGGCGATGTCTGTGTGCGGGCGATCGGGCGCATTGCGGATGCCGTGCGCCGCGCTCCGGTCGATCGCCGCCCTCGGGTCGCGGCGCTCGCACGGGCGGCCCGTCGAGCCGTGGAAGGACACGGCGCCGGTGGTGAAGCCGAGGTCGCCGAGATCATGGGCACCAATCTGCCGGACGAGGACTGGCTGACGGCGCTTGCCACGCGCCCGGCGCCGCCCGATCGCCCGTCGGCGGACGTGCGCCGCCACGCCGGTGCCATCGTCGCGATCTTGATCCTTCGCGGCACGCGACCCCCGTCGTCGTGTGATGGCAGGCGTTGCACCCCAGCCGCTCCGTGACCACTGCTCCGGCCGCTGAGCATTGCGTGGACGAGCCCGCGACCCCGGGGCCCGACCCGCCTTGCATGTTATCTGACCATTGGCACCAATCTGCCGATCGTTTCACCCATGAATTGGTGACGCTCGTGTTGAGCCCGTCGTCCCGGACGCAACACCCCAACATGGGAGCAGGCTCATGAACCCTGGTTACAAAAACCGCCTCATCGCGGTCGCGAGCACCGCGCTCGTCGTCGGTCTCGCCGCGTGCGGCAGCAGCAACAGCCCGACCGGCCCGACCGCCCCCACCCCCGCGCAGCTGGCCTCCTTCTTTGATTCGATCTATTCCGCGGATCTCGCGGCGGGAACGGCGGCCGATAGCGAAGCCGCGGTTCTCGTGGCGGAGCTCCTCGAGCTGACGCCGGCGCTCGGCGGCCACCGGACGACGATCTCGGTCACGACGGGGAGCGGGACGCAGAGCTGGTACGGATTCGAGTACGGGGTGAACGACGGCCCCGACTCCGAATTCGTGACGATCGCCTACAGCGACAACAACCTGACCAATGTCCTGCTCGCCGAGGAGGCGGTCGACTCGTCGACATCGCATACCGAGGCCGCGATCTACACGGACAACTTCCAGACGGGCGTCGGCGACTCCGTCGCCACGGTCAGTGGTGCCGTCACCTCCGTCGGCTCCTCGTGCAGCCTGCAGTCCGGTCTGGCCGCGGATGCGCTCATCACCAACTACACGGAAGACGTGACGTGTCAGTTGGCTTCGTATAACGTCTCGGCAAGCGTGGTGTTCGCGGCCTCCTCGAACCTCGGCGCGCTGCAGTCGATTTCGTTCAGCAACGTCGGCTTCAACGGCGTCATGTTCACGGATATCTCGGGCCAGCACGCAACCCCGGGCCCGACGCGTGTCGCGGGCGCGATCCGGCGCCTGATGGCGCTGCAGGCGCGTGGCGCGATGCTGCACCGCATGCACTAGGTCCAGCCAGTTCCACCAGAAATCCGGTTGGTGAGCAGCGCGGCGTCGAGATGACGCCGCGCTGCTCGTCCATCGTGGCGTGGCGTCGAGCGTCGACCGCGGCCGGTGGCTCGGGATATGCGCGCAATTGCGGCGCTGCTCGCGCTGGGCCCGCCACGACTCCCTGGAGACACGATGACGCTCAGATACGGTGTTCGCACTGCCGGGCTCGCATGCTCGTCAGCGATCGTTCTGCTCGCCGGGTGTGGCAGCAGCACGTCGCCGTCGCACCCATACACGCCGGCCGTGGCCGCCGAGTTCTTTGATTCGATCTATGCGGCCAACATCGCGGCCGGCACAGCAGCAGACTCGGGCCTTGCGTACGACGTGGCGTATGGACTTGAGCCGTTCCCGGCGTTCGGTGGCGCGCGCCAGACCCTCACCGTGACGACCGCGTCGGGTACGCAATCGTGGTTTGGATTTGCCAGTGACTTCATCTATGCCAGCGGCGACTCCGAGTATTACACCGTCGCCTACAGTGACAACGACTTGACGAACGTGCTGTACTATGTCGCGGAGTTTTACACCAACGGCGACAGCACCGCCTACGCCGAGCTGGAACAGGACAACTTCGCGATCGAGACCGAGGACTCGATCGTGACCTCATTCACCGGCTCGGTCAATTCGCTCGGGTCGTCGTGCTCGCTGCAGACGGGGCTCCAGGCCGACTCGATCATCGGCCGGGATTACGCGAACTATCCGTGCACCAGTGCCTCGATCAGCAACTCGATTTCGTTCGTCTTTCCGGCCGGCGCCGGGCTCGGGGCCCTCGAATCGTGGTCGATCCCCAACACGACGTTTTCCGGAGGGCGGTTCGTCGAGGGTGGTGCCAGTCGCGTCGGGCTGTTGCCGCCGCGACTCGCCGCGACGCTCGCCCGGATGCGCGCCCGGGCGCACGCGCGAGGAATGCGGCGCGGCCCGCTCGCCCCGTAGACGCCGGAACGTCCGGGGAGCGTCGGGGCGCGAGTCACGCGCGTCGCCGACGACGTGAGTCCCCGGCGTTCGTTCACGGCAATCATTCGCCGCACGACGCTCGCGCCGCGCGTGGCACCTCGCCACGCGCGCCGTTAGCTTCCCGCGCGAATGCCGACCCGCAAGCCCGCCGTCCTGTTCGATCTCGACGGCACGCTGCTCGACACGATCGATCTGCTCCTGAGCTCCATGCGCCATGCGTTCCGTGACAGCCCGGAGCGGATGCCGAAGGTCGAGGACTGGGTCGCCGGCATCGGGACCCCACTCACGACGCAGTTGCGCCCGTATGCGTCCGATGACGCCGATGTCGCCGCGCTGGCCGCGAGCTACCGCGTCTATCAGCGCGAGCACCACGACCGGCTGACGCGCGCCTACGAGGGCGCCGTCGATACCGTCGCGGCGATCCACGCCACCGGCCGGCCGACGGCGGTCGTCACGTCCAAGGCCAACGACATCGCGATGCGCAGCGTGCAGTGGTGCGGCCTCGACCGCTTCATCGACGTCATCGTCGGCGCCGACAGCACGACGCGCCACAAGCCGGACCCGGAGCCGGTGCGATACGCGCTGGCCGCCCTGGCCGCGCCCGCCGAGACCGCCGTCTTCGTCGGCGACTCGCCACATGACATCCATGCCGGAAACGCGGCCGGTGTGATCTCCGTAGGGGCTCTCTGGGGGCCGTTTTCGCGGGACCAGGTGTTGGCTGCCGGCCCGCGATACACCCTCGATCGCATCCGCGATCTCCCCGCCCTGCTGGACCGCCTGGGCGCCGCAACGACCGACTGACGGTCGTGGCGCACGCCCCGGCGCCGGTCGATCGGGGGCCCGTTCAAACCTTTCAGGCGGAGCGACGATCTCACCCCATGACACTCATGGACCGATCGATCGATGCCCGTGGCCGCGCCCGACGCGCGCCCTGAGCCGCCCGCGACCGCGGTCGGCGCCGGGGGAGCGCTCTCCGACGTCGTGGAGGGGGCGGAGACGCGCGCCGACGTCGCACTCGCGGCGGCCGGCGACCGACGGGCCTATGAACGGGTGTACCGGGGGCAGGTGAGTCGCGTCTTCTCGCTCTGCGTCCGGATGACCGGGGACCGCGTCCTCGCGGAGGAGTTGACACAGGATGTCTTCGTACGGGCATGGGAGAGATTGGCGTCGTTTCGGGGCGAGAGTGCGTTCGGCACCTGGCTCCATCGGCTCGCCGTCAACGTCGTGCTCAACGCCCGCAAGTCGGCCGGACGCGACCGGTCGCGTTTCCTCGAACTCGACGCCGAGCCGGGCGCTCGCGAGGGCAGGGAAAGTGCCGGGGGACGGTCCCTCGGCGCCGGGAGTGGCGACCGCGCGGCCGCGCGGACGACGCCCTGGATCGCGATCGATCTGGAAGCGGCGATCGCCGGGCTGCCACCCGGCGCTCGGCGGGTCTTCGTCCTCCATGACGTGGAGGGGTATCGGCATGAGGAGATCGGCACGATGCTCGGGATCACGGCGGGGGGCAGCAAGGCGCAGCTGCATCGCGCGCGGTCGCTGCTCCGCGGGGCGCTGACCCGATGACGACGACGGACCGGCCCCCCGATCCCGTGGCGCTGCGACCCGAGTGCGAGGCGTTTGAGCTCCTCCTGCCCGACTATCTCGACCGGACGCTCGACGCCGACGCGCTGGCGCTCGCCGAGTCGCACCGCCTGCACTGCGACCGCTGCGCGGCGCTCGTGCGCGAGCTCGACACGATTCGCGTCTCGGCGGCCGAGCTGCCGGCGCTCGTCCCGTCACACGACCTGTGGCCGGCGATCGCCGAGCGGATCGCGGCGCCGGTCGTGGCGCTCGATGTCGGGGCCGATCTGGGCGCCATGGCGGCGCCGGCGCCGCGCCGGACGCGCGCGCGCGCCGCGATCTCGCTCCGCGTCGCCGCGGCGCTGATCCTCGCCAGTGTCGGCGCGACGTGGTTGGCGACGCGACGGCCGGGCGGATCGCCGACCGTGGTCGCCGCCAGCGCGCCGCCGGCGGCGGTATCGCCATCGGCGTCCGCGCCAGCGTCCGCGCCAGCGTCCGCGCCAGCGTCCGCGCCA
>Ga0116229_10002191_pt1 | contig 31365 bp, 34 predicted proteins | sample S1TSphgellanicum_3_FD_87313 | JGI IMG/M metagenome (GOLD analysis project Ga0116229, IMG submission 87313) | Host-associated microbial communities from peat moss isolated from Minnesota, USA - S1T2_Fc - Sphagnum magellanicum MG | ecosystem: Host-associated > Plants > Peat moss > Unclassified...
AGCGGCGCTTCGGTCGATTGCGCGAGCTTGCGAACGACCTCGCGCATCTGCACGTCTTCGTCGGAACGCTCGGTGAGCGCGACGCATACGTCCAGCACGTGCGCTCCGCCCTCGACTTGCTCGCGCGCGACCAGGGCGATCGCGTCGTAGTCGTTCTCGAGCAGCAGGCGCTTGATCTTGCGCGATCCCTGGGAGTTGATGCGTTCGCCGACGATCAGCGGGCGCGGGACCTGCTCCAGACTGACCGCCGTCATCGCCGAGGCGACGTATTGTGGTCCGCTCAAGAGGCGAGGCGCTCGCGACGCGCCGGGACGGCTTCGACGGCGGCCTTGAGCGCGGCAATGTGCGCGGGCGTCGAGCCACAGCAGCCGCCGACGGCGTTCACGCCGAACTCGCGCACGAAATCGGCCAACTCGCTCGCGAGCTCTTCGGGCGATTCGAGATAGATCGTTTCGCCCTTCGGGCCCATGATCGGCAACCCGGCATTGGGAATCACGCTGACGAAGCAGCGCGAGTTCTCGCACAGGTAGCGTATCGAGTCGCGCATCTGCGCGGGGCCGGTCGAACAGTTCAATCCGATCACGTCGACGGGCAATGCATCGAGCGTCGCGCAGACCGCGCTGATGTCCGTCCCCAGCAACATGCGGCCGTCGGTGATCAGCGTGGGCTGCGCTTGAATCGGCACGCGCCGCAACCCGTTGCGGAACTCGCGCGCGATTCCCGCAATGGCGGCCTTGAGTTCGAGCATGTCCTGCATCGTCTCGAGCAGCAGCAGGTCCACCCCGCCTTCGACGAGATAGCGCGCCTGCTCGCCGTAGATATCGCGCAGTTGCTCGTACGTGATCTTCGAGAGCGACGGATCCGACGAAGAAATCAACATGCCGGTGGGGCCCATCGAGCCGGCGACGAAACGCGGCCACTCCGGCGTCGAGTACGCGTCGCAGGCTTGCCGCGCGAGTTGCGCGGCGCCGCGATTGACCTCTTCGGTGCGATCGCCCAAGCCGAACTCTTCCAGTTTCAAACGCGAGCCGGTGAACGAATCGGTTTCGACGACGTCGGCGCCGGCGGCCAGATAGGCTTCGTGGATACCGCGCACGATGTCGGGACGCGACAGGACGAGCGCCTCGTAGCATCCGTTGTACCGTGGGCCGCCGAAGTCATCCGGAGTCAGGTCCAGGGCCATGAGCTGGGTACCCATGGCACCGTCGAAGATCATCACCCGCTCGCGCAGCAGGCGCAGGTAGTCAGACACGTTGGTGGCTCGCTTGTTCGATGGCAGCGTCGGGAACGCGAATCTCTCCGACCGCGCGCCCAGCCCGATTATACACGACCGGCCGGGCGAACCGCGACAACGTTCCTAGCTGCGCCTCGTCGAGCGCCCCCAGGCGGCGCAGGGCCGCGATCGTCGATGGGCCTCGCGCGCGGCTGGCTCCGTCGAGGACCTTGGAGACGTAGCCGAAGCCTTGGTCGAGCGCCGCGATGCCGTGAACCCCCTCGGCGCCGCCCTTGCAGACCAAGCTTCCCTTGCCGGCCTGCATGAGCACGGCATCGAGTTCCCCGGTGCCGGCGACGTACTCCGGGTAGGCGATCATCGCGTCGCGCACGACGCGCAGCGCGCTCGCGTCGCGCTTGTCGATCCCCTCGAGCGACGCGAGCCGGGCGAAGGAGAGCGCGGCCCTTCGCAGGCTCGTCGCATACACCGGAATGCCGCAGCCGTCGATGCCGAGCGGCCACGTCGCGGCGTCGTCGTCGCTCAGGCGCGCGCACAGGTCCAGGATCGCGCGCTGCGCCGGATTGGCAACGTCCATATACGTCGCGGTGTCGGCGCCGGTCGCCACGCACAGCGCGAGGATGCCGGCGTGCTTGCCGGAGCAATTATTGTAGAGCGCCGTCGGCTCTTCGCCGGCGCGCATCATCGCGTGCGCGTACGTCTCGTTGTAGGGGTAGTGCGCGCCGCATTGCAACGCGGCGGCATCCATGCCGATCTTGCCCAGAATCGAACGCACGGCTTCGATGTGAAACGGCTCGCCCTCGTGCGAGGCCGCCATCACGGCAATCTCGCGCGGCTCCAAACCAAAGCGTTCGACCACGCCCGCCCGCACCGCGGCCGCCGCGATGAACGGCTTGGCCGTCGAGCGCAGAAAGACGGGCACGTCGATATCGCCGGCTCGGAACTGCACCGCACCGGCGGCGTCGAGCGCACACGCAGCGACCTGGTGGATGGACTCCACCAGGTCGCCACGGGTCACTTCGACGATGAAACCGTCCAACGAACCGCCGTAACGCTAGACGAGCGCCGGCTCGACGACGATCGCCTCTTGCTCGGAGAAGACGGGGTTGCTGAGATACCGTTCGCCGGTATCGCACCCGATGGTGACGATCGTCTTGCCTTGGAACTCGGGGCGTTGCGCGACGGTCAGCGCGGCGAAGACGTTCGCGCCGGCCGAGATGCCGACCAGCATGCCTTCCTCGCGGGCGAGACGCCGGGCCGTGGCGATCGCGTCGGCGTCGGTCACGCGAACGATTTCGTCGTAGATATGCGTGTTGAGAATCTTCGGAACGAAGCCGGCGCCGGTGCCTTGCAGCTTGTGCGGGCCGGGCGAGCCGCCCGAGAGCACCGGGGACGCATCCGGTTCGACCGCAACGATGCGGATGCCGGGCTTGCGCTGCTTGAGCACCTCGCCGACGCCGGTGATCGTGCCACCGGTTCCGACGGCGGCAACGAACGCATCGACGTTGCCGTCGGTGTCGCGCCAGATCTCCTCGGCCGTGGTACGGCGATGGATCTCCGGGTTGGCGGGGTTCTCGAACTGCTGCGGCATGAAGTAGCCGGTCGGATGTTCGGCCAGGATCGCGTTGGCGCGCGCGACCGCGCCCTTCATCCCTTCCGGGCCCGGCGTGAGCACGACTTGCGCGCCGTAGGCCTTGAGCAGGTTGCGGCGCTCGATCGTCATCGTCTCGGGCATCACCAGCACGATGGGATAGCCCTTCGCGGCGGCAACGAACGCCAGCGCAATGCCGGTATTGCCTGAGGTCGGCTCCAGAATGGTCATGCCGGGGAGCAGGCGGCCGTCGCGTTCGGCGGCTTCGATCATCGCCACGCCGATACGGTCCTTGACGGAGCCGGCCGGGTTGAACGACTCCATCTTGACGAGGACCGTCGCGCCGATGCCTTTGGTCAGCCGCGGAATCTTCACCAGCGGCGTGTTGCCGAACGTGTCGGCGAGGTTTTCATAAATCCGTGCCATGGTAACGAGCTAAACAGCTCCCTTTCAAATAGTGTTGCGAAATATGGATTGGATGCCGCCGTTCGGCGGCCGCGCAGTCACCTCGTTTGGCACGAACCCCCTTGTCGAGTCGGATTATACGCCTCGCGCGTCGCGCTTCACAACAGCCGGCAGGGCAGGCCGGCGATGAGGCGAACACCAGTTCGCCACCGCATGTTCACCCTAACCGAGAAGTCGCTCTACGTCGAGACGCTGGATCTTTGGATCGACAGCATGCGCTCGCGAGCGCGGGGGTACGTCTCGCACGGCCACTCGGACCACGCCCGGGAACACGGGGTGGTGGTGGCCACGCCCAACACCGCAGCGATCTGCCGCTCGCGCTTCCGGCTGCGGCCGCAGCCGCCCGGGCTCTTTCCGGCGGCGGAGACGGAACGCGTTTCCTTTGAAGAGCACGCATTCAACGAGCCGTGGGAGGAGCGCGAGCACCGGCTGACGCTCTTCCCGGCCGGGCACGTCCTGGGGAGTTCGCAACTGCTGATCGAAGGCGAGCGCGGCAGCTTCGTGTATACGGGCGACTTCAAGCTGGCGGCGTCGCTGACCGTCGAGCCCCCGGAGGTCAAGCGCTGCGACGTCGTGCTGATGGAGTGCACGTTCGGGCGCCCGCACTACGTCTTTCCGCCGCGCGCCGAAGTCGCCGCCGAGATGGTTGCCTTCGCGCGCGAAGCGCTCGAAGCCGAAGCCATCCCCGTCTTCTATGCGTACTCGCTCGGCAAAGCGCAGGAGGCGATGGCGATCCTCGGCGGGGCCGGACTACCGATGGCCGTGCACGGCGCGATCGACACGCTGGCAAAAGTCTACGCCGAATGCGGCGTCGTGCTGCCGGCATACCGGCGCTACGACGCGAACGAAGCCGTCGACGGCTGTGCCATCGTGTGGCCGCCGGGAGGCAAGGCGCTTCCGCGGGCCGTTCGAGGAAAGCGCGTGCGCACCGCGATCCTCACGGGTTGGGCGATCGACCGCGGGGGCTTTTACCGCTACGGCGTCGATCGCGGGTTCGCGCTCTCCGACCACGCGGACTATCCCGCGCTGCTGCGCTACATCGAGCTGGCACAGCCGCGCAAAGTGCTGCTCAACCACGGCTGGCGCGACTTCGTCTACCGCCTGCGCGCGCTCGGTATCGACGCCGAGTACCTCGAACGCCACCCGCAACTCTCGCTCTTCTAGAAGCCGCTGCAGCGAAAGGCGTTGCCCGTGCGAGCGAGTATCACCGCCGGATGCAGCATTCGCGTCTATACCGCAGCCTCGCGGCCGCCACGCTGGCGTCGGCCACCGCGCTCTCCGCCTCGGCCGCGCTCGCGCAAACGCCCGCGCCGCCGACGATGGACGACGCGATCGCGGCCATCGAGGCGTACGCGCCGGTCGCGATGGCGAATCAAGGCACGCCCGGGCTTTCGGTGGCGATCACCGACCGCGGCAAGACGATCAAGATTATCACGCTCGGCTACGCGAACGTCGACGCGAAACTGCCGGTGACGCCGCAGACGCGTTTTGCGATCGGCTCGATCACCAAATCGATGACGGCGCTCGCGCTGATGCAACTGCACGACGCCGGCAAACTCGATTTCAACGCGCAGGTCAGGCGCTATCTTCCGTGGTTCTCGATCGACTCCGGCGGTAAGCCGATCCTCGTCCACGAAATGCTCTCGCACTCGGCCGGCATCCCCGACGACTACTCAGCGGAGAACGGCTCGGTCTACGACGTCGTCGCCCTGCGACATACGAAGACGCTGTTCGCGCCGGGTACCGCCTGGTCGTATTCGAACGACGGCTTCGCTACCGCGGGCGCGCTCCTCTCGCGCATCGACGGCCGCTCGTGGCCGGCATCGGTGCAAGCCCGCGTCTTCGACGAGCTCGGCATGACGGCGAGTTCGCCGGTCTTTACGCCGGAGATACAAGCCGACTCGACGGCGATGGGCTATCAATGGCGCGACAACGACCGGCCGGGCGCACTGCATCCGCCGCTCGTAGCGTCGCCATCGCTCGATTTCGTCGATCCGGCCGGCTCGGTGCTCTCGACGCCCGAGGACATGGCGCGGTATATCCGCTTCTATCTCAACGGCGGAAAAACCGCAAGCGGCAAGCAACTCGTTACGCCCGCAACCTTCGCGCGTATGACGACCGCCGATACCTATCTCAACGGCAAGCCAACGGGCGCGGCAGAGCCCGAGCTCGAGGAGGCGCCGGCGTTCTACCGGCAATACGGTTTCGGGCTATCGATCTTCAACGAAAACGGCGACAAGCTGATCGGACACACGGGCGGCGTCTCGGGGTACACCGCCTGCATGCAGGCGAACCTGACGCGCGGCTTCGGCGCGATCGCGATGGCCAATCTGGTCGAAGCGCCGCTGCATCCGTGCGCGATCGTGCTCTACGCGATAAAGGTGCTGCGCGCGCAGAGCGAAGGCAAGCCGCTGCCCCCGGCACCCGCCGCGCCCCCCGATCCCCGTAAGACCGCCGGAGCAAATGCCTACGCTGCTACGTACACATCGCCGTCCGGGAGGACGCTGACGGTCGCCGCGCAGGGCGATACGCTCTCGATGACCGACGGTACGTCCACGATCGCGCTGTACCCGCGCGGCGACGATACGTTCTGGGCCGACGATCCGCGCTACGCGACGTTTCTCATCGCGTTCGGGCGTGACGCCAAGAAACGCGTGGTCGAACTCACCTACGGATCGCAGTGGTTCCCCAACGCCCGGTACGCCGGGCCGCGGACCTTCACCCATCCCGCTTCGTGGGACGCCCTCGTCGGGCGCTACGAGAACACCTACCTCGGGCAGACGAACGTGACGCGCGTGCTGATCGTGAAGAACGCGCTCACCCTAGACGGCACCGCGCCGCTGACGCCGCGCAAAGACGGCACGTTTGCCTTGGGCTCGTCGATCCTGGTCTTCGACGCGTACGCCGGCAAAGAACCGCAACGCATCACGATCGACGACTCGCACCTCTACCGGATCGAACTGCCGTAGCCGCCGGTCAGTCGACGCCGATGTCCCAGAGCATGCCGAGGTCCTTCTTGGAGAAGGCTCGGAAGGCGATCAGCGTCTCCGTGTTCACGATGCCGTCGAGCGCGGCAACGTGTTCGGTCACCAAGTCGCTGAGTTCTTCGTGCTCTTTCAAGCGGGCGATGGCCACCAGATCCCAGGGGCCGGCAACCGAGTAGACTTCGGCAATGCCGTCGATCGCGAGCAGATCGTCGGCGATGGTCCGCAGGCGCGGCCGTTCGACGTTCATCAGGATAAAGGCGGTGACCATGGCGCCTGCTTCGCGGCGTCGAAGGATCGCCCCCGTCCGATGGAACGCTTTGCCCGGGCGGCCGCAGCCGTCGCCGCCCGCTCCGCCACGCTCGAGAAGGTCGCCGCTCTGGCAGAGTATTTTCGCACGCTCGACGACGACGACTTGGCGGCGGCTGCGCGCTTCTTTACCGGTAAGCCGTTCGCCGCGCGCGAGCAGCGAACGCTCTCGCTGGGCGGCCGCGCGGTGGTCGCAGCGGCGCGGCGGATCTGGGGATTCGACGATGCGGCGCTCGGCGCGGCGTATCGCGAAACGGGCGATCTCGGCTCGGCGCTCGCGATGCTGGTCCGCCCGCCACAAGCCGCAACGCTCTTTCCCGAGTCGCTGACGCCCGCCACGCTCGCGCAGCGCTTCGGCGAGATCGCCGCCGCAGCAGGCAAAGGCGCCGGCAAGCGGCGCGAAGCGATCCTCGAACGCATCTTGCGCGCGAGCGACGATCCGCTCGCCGCGCAGTACGTCGTCAAAATCGTCACCGGCGACCTGCGCATCGGGTTGCGCGAAGGGTTGGTGTACGACGCGATCGCGCAGGCCTTCGGCGTCGAAGCCGCCGGCGTGCGCCGCGCGGCGATGGCCTCGGGCGACGCCGGCGCCGTCGCGATTGCGGCGAAGCGCGGCACGCTCGAAACGATCGAGGTGACCTACGGCTCGCCGTTCGGCTTCATGCTGGCCTCACCGATTCCGTACGGCGATACCTACCCGGCGCTCGCGGAGCAAGCGTGGCTGATCGAGGACAAGTTCGACGGCATCCGCGCGCAAGCGCACGTGCGCGACGGCAACGTAACGCTCTACTCGCGCACGCTCAACGACGTAACCGCCTCGTATCCGGAGGTCGCCGCGAGCCTCGCGGCGATTCCCGGACGCGCGATCTTGGACGGCGAGATCGTGGCGATGCGCGACGGACACGTGCTGCCGTTCCGGCAACTGCAGGCACGCCTGCAGCGCAAGGGGGTCGACGACGGACTGCTGCACGACGTACCGCTGGCGTACGTCGCGTTCGACGCGATCGCGCGCGACGGCGATCTGCTCGTCGAGCGGCCGCAGGCGCAACGGCGCGCGATTCTCGAGCAGTTCGTGCCGGAATCCGGGAGCGTGCTGCTGGCAGCGAGCACCGCGCTCGAGAACGGCGGCGCGGCGGCCGTGAACGCGGCGTTCGAGGCGGCGCGGGCGCGCGGCAACGAGGGCGTGATGCTCAAGCGGGCCGACGCACCATACGCTCCGGGCCGCCGCGGCAAATGGTGGCTCAAGCTCAAGCGCGAGCTTTCGACTCTCGACGTCGCGGTGATCGCGGTCGAATGGGGGCACGGCAAACGCGCGAAGGTGCTCTCCGACTACACGTTCGCGGTGCGCGGCGACGACGGCAGGCTGCTCGCGATCGGCAAAGCCTACTCGGGCCTGACCGACGCGGAGATCGCCGGGCTCACGCCCTGGTTCCTCGAACACCGCCTCCCGGAGAAGATGCAGCGCCCGAAGGCACGCTCGCACGAAATGCCCGTCGAACCGCAAGTCGTCATCGAGGTCGCCTTCGACGTCGTTCAAGAGAGCGATCTGCACGAAAGCGGCTTCTCGCTACGCTTCCCCCGCATCGTCCGCATTCGCGACGACAAGCCGCTCGAGGAAATCGACACGCTGGAACGCGTGCGCGAGATCTACCGCGAGATGCTCGCACGCGAGACGCCCGGCTAGCGGTTGCTAGCGGCCGCCGAAGCGGCGTTCGCGTTCCTCGCGGATGCGTTCGGCGCGTTCGAAGGCGTCGAGCGAGGGCTTGGCCGGGCGGCGCTCGGCGAGCGAGGTGCGCAGGCGCGAGTAAGCCACGAAGATCAGCAGCACCACGGCGGCCCCCGCAAAGAGCAGGCGCCCGCGAATCTGCAGCGCGGCCAGGCTCGCGAGCACGACGGCCAAGAGGGCGATCAGCGTTTCGATGCGGCGCATGCTACTACACGTGCGTTCGCAAGAGCGTTACGATCTCCGCGTCCCTACTTGCCGAGAAGGTGGGCGATGGTGGCGATCGCGGCCACGAGCGCGACGAACCCCGCCACGTAGAACCATTGCCGGTATCCGGTGTTGTGCGGGTGATCGCCGGGGTCGTGGCTCGCGTTGCCCACCCGCGGAGCTACTTGTTCTTGAACTTCGCGACGCGCTTTTCGTTGTAGGCGGCGATGCCTTCTTTGGCATCTTCGCTCTTGAAGAGCAGCGACTGGAGTTCGCGTTCGAGCGCGAGCGCGTCTTGCAGCGGCAACTCGGCGCCGGTCTGCACGCTGCGCTTGATGTGCCCGACCGCCATCGGAGCCTTATTGGGCGTGCAGAACTGGCGGGCGTAGTCGATGATCTGCGCGCGGAATTCGTCGGCGGTGCCCTCGTACAGGTCGCTGATGAGGCCCCAATCCAGCGCCTGCTCGTAGCTGACGGTCTTGCCGGTCGCCATCAACTCGATCGCACGGCTCTTGCCGACGAGCCGGGCGAGCCGCTGCGTCCCGCCGGTTCCGGGCAGCACGCCGAGCGCGACTTCCGGCAAGCCGATCTTTCCGGCATCCTTGCGCGCGATGCGGATGTCGGCCGCCATCGCGATCTCCATGCCGCCGCCGACGCAATGTCCGTTGAGCGCGGCGATGACGAGCTTGGGCGTCTGTTCGAAGCGCGAGAGCGTTTCGTTGGCGTGCAGGCAAAACATGTACTTGAACTCGGGCGTAACCGCGTTGAGCATGCCGATGTTGGCGCCCGCCGAGAAGAACTTCTCACCCTTACCGGTGAGCACGATCACCTCGACGTCGGCATCGAAGCGCGCGTCGAGAATCGCGTCGTCCAACTGCCGCATCATCTCGTGCGTGTACGTGTTGGCCGGCGGATCGTCGAGTTCGATGAAGCCGATGTGGCCGTCTTTCCAGGTGTTGACGACGCGCTTGCCGTGCAGCGCGCGCTCCTCTCGCCCGAAGGGCGTCTGCGTGGCGGTACCGTTGGTGCTCATAGTGACTCCTTTAGTTCGCGAGATTGCCCTTGGGGGCGATCCAGGCGGGGTTCTTAAACAGTTCCGCCAGGACGGCGTCGTCGGCCGGCGTCGGAAGCACGGTGGGCATGTAGGCCTCCCACTCTTCCTGGGTAAGTTTGCGACCGTCCGTCGTGTAGCGTTCGCCGGCGTAGAGGCCGATTTTCCGGTTGAAGCGCATGTCCGGCACGTAGAGTTTCGTGTCGCTCGCGTTGACTTCGTTGACGCGGTCGACCGTCCCGCGGATCTCGTCGTAGAACTGCCTGCGCGCGCGGTCGTTGAGCTCTTCCTTATCGACGGCGTCGGCCGTCGTGTCCTCATCGACGCGGCCTTTGATGCCCCAGGTGTAGGCCCATTGCGCCGACCCGGAGTGATCCGTGCCGAACAGGTCGAGCGAGCCGGAGATCCACTTGTTGTAGTACTTCTGCTGCACGTCTACCGGAATCACGCCGGCTTTGGCAATGCGGCGCAATCCCGTGATGCCCGTCCCCATGTGAAAGGACTCTTCGCGCAGCATCGGCTGCATCGACGCCGCCAGCGGCGCGAAGCCGGAGTGCGCGAGCATCGTGAGCTGGAACTTGCCGTCGCGATCCATGAAGTTCGTGTAGGCGAAGAAATCCAGCCAGTGCGTGACGTCGTCGTTGAACGCGTTGAGCAGGCGGTTCTTCTTGCCGAACGCACGCCGCTCGAGCATCTTTTGCGCTTCTATCTTTCCTTCGCTGCCGAAGTGGTTGACCATCAGATGACACATCTGGTAGCCGTGGCGCGTCTCTTCCACCATGATGCGCACGAGCGCCGCGAGGTCGTATTCGCTCGGGGCGTTGTGGACCAGGAACCGCTGCTGCTCGTTGGAGGCGAACTCGGTGTCGCCCTGATACACCACCATGTTGAGGACGGCATCGCGCATGCGTTGGTCGGGAATGTCGCGCACCTTCTCCCAGCGACGCTCGCCCTTGAAATCGCCGAAGTAAATCTCGGACGTGGGCAGTTCGGCGTACTTGGCCTCGAACCGGTAGCCGGGCATGAACCGCTCGATCAGTTCCCGGTCCAATCCGATATCGTGCTGCCACTCTTTGAGCAGGTCGACCCAATCGTCAAAGGTGGAAATGCGAGCCATCGGTGGTGCTCCTTCCCGTCCGGGTCTACCCGAGGCGGAGTATAACGGTTTTTTGACTATCCGTGAGAATATTGTCATACTAGTCCCGATGGATGCTCCTGTCAACACGCGCGGCACCACCCGGCCCACCTCCCTCATCTTCACGCTCTACGGGGATATGGTGAGCCGGCTCGCCGGCGACGGCTCGCTCTGGATCGGCGATCTGGTGCGCCTGATGGCGCCCTTCGGGCTCTCGGAGCCCGCGGTTCGCCAGGCGGTGTCGCGCATGTCGCGGCAAGGCTGGCTGACGGCGCGTCGAGAGGGGAACCGCGCCTTCTACGCGGTGACGGAGCGCGGCCGCCGCCGCATCGAGGAGTTGAGCCCCCGGATCTACGGACCCGTCATCGATTGGGACGGCCGCTGGCGCATGCTCACCTACAGCGTCAACGAAGCGCAGCGCGAGCAGCGCGACCGGCTCCGCAAGGAACTCGCGGTGCTCGGCTGGGCTCCCCTCTCCGCATCGACCTGGATCTCGCCGGCGGACGGCCTCGAAGCGGCGCGCAACGCCGCCGCGGCCGTGGGAGCGTTGGACTGCGTCGATCTCTTTGCGGCGACCTACGAGGGCCCGCTCTCGGATCGAGAGCTGCTCGAGAAGTGCTGGGACGTCGCGGCGATCGCGCGGGCGTACCGCGACTTCATCGCCTCGTACGAATCGCGACCGGCGCGAGAACGCCGGGAGGGGCACCTCAGCGACGAGGCGGCCTTCGTCGAACGGCTCTGGCTCGTGCACGAATTCCGCAAGTTCGCCTACGTCGATCCCGGTCTGCCGAGCGAACTGCTACCGCCGCATTGGCCCGGCACCACCGCTGCGGCGCTGTTTCGCGACTACTACGAAGCGTTGGAGACGAAGTCGATGCGCTATTTGTCGTTAGCCGGAGCGGGAGCGGCACGCGTCGAACCGACTGCGCCATGCCCAAACGCGTCTTAATCCTTTTCGCCGGCATTGCGCTGGCGCTGGCGGCGTGCAACAACAGCACGACGCCGTCCGCGACCCCCACGCCCGCGTCGCCTTCGCCGAATCCGTCGATCACCGCGGCTACCGTCTACGTGACCGTCCAAGGGCGGCCACAGCCCAGAGTTCCCGTGCAGATCTCAACGCCGGCCTCCTCGCCGTCGCCGCGCCCGGGAACGCCGTTCGCCACGGTCACGACCGAGCCGCTGCCGGCGAAATCGCCGGGCTACGCGACCTTCAGCAAGCTCAAGCCGGGCGACACCTACTGCTGGGTGGCGACGATTCCGTACCGCTCGCCCACGCCGTACCCGTCGGGCACGCCAAGCCCGAGCCCGAGTCCGAGCACCAGTGCCGCCGGCGCCCCGAGTCCGACGCCGTCGCCGATCGTCGCAACCAACTGCACCAACGAATGGCAGTACCAAGTCATACCGCTCGGCACGTAGCTCGAGCGGCGGACGCTACTCTTCGTCTTCCTCGAGATGAAGGTGGCAGCCGTCCTCGGCTTCGGAGAGCACGTCGCGCGCTTCGCTGAGCACGGCCGTCGAAAGCGGCCGGCTCGGCGGATCGACGGTGCCTTCTTCAGCTAAGAACGTCGCTTCGCTCCAGTCCTCCCACGTTTCCAGCGGTTCGCCGTCCGACTCGGCGGGAAACCGCACGCAGAAGCCCTGCTCGACGTGCATGCCCACGACCATCACGCGCGTACCGCGCGGGAAATACGCGCCTTCTTTCCAGAGGGTACCGCAGGTCGTATCGTAGTGCTCGCCGATGCGTAACCGTTGCGCCATCGAACCGCTAGACTCCAAACGGGTCCATCGGCTTTTCGCCGATGTACGTCAGCACGCTCTTCGTCTCGCTGTAGGCTCGCATCGTTTCCATACCGAGTTCGCGCCCGTATCCCGATTGCTTGTACCCGCCGAACGGGACGCCGGGAAAGACCGCGTACGGCGTATTGATCGCGACCGTTCCGGAGCGAATCGCGCGCGCGACGCGGTTGGCGCGCCCGATGTCCTTGGTCCAGACGCTGGCCGAAAGCCCGTAATCGGAATCGTTCGCCAGCCGGATGGCGTCCGCTTCGGTCTCGAAGCGCACGAACACGGCGACCGGGCCGAAGATCTCTTCGCGCGCGATGCGATGCGCCGGCTGCGCTTCGTACGCGGTCGGGTTCCAAAACGTTCCCGCCGCGAACGCGCCGCCGAGCGCGGGCGGCGCGCCGCCGAGAATCGCCTTCGCGCCTTCGAAGGCGCCGATCCGGCAATACGATTCGATCTTCTCGTGCTGTTCGCGCAGGGTGATCGCGCCCACGTGCGTCTGCGGATCCTCCGGGTCGCCCACGCGCAGCTTCTGCGCGCGTTCGACGAACGACGCGACGAACGCGTCGTAGATGCCCGATTGCACGAGCACGCGCGAACGCGCTTCGCAGGTTTGACCGGCATTGTAGTAGATGCCGTAGAGCGCGCCCGCGACCGCGCCGGCAAGGTCGGTGTCGTCGAACACGACCGACGGCGATTTTCCTCCGAGTTCGAGCGTGACGCGCTTGAGCGTGCGCGACGCCGTAGCGGCGACGAGCTTGCCGGTCTGCGTCGATCCGGTGAAGGCGATCTTGTCGATCCCGGGATGCTCGACCATCCATTGCCCGAGATCGCGGGTCGACCCGGTGACGATGTTGAGCACGCCTTCCGGAACGCCGGCTTCGATCGCAATCTTGCCGAGTTCGATGGCGGAGAGCGGCGTCGAAGGAGCCGGCTTGAGCACGACCGTGCAGCCTGCCGCCAGCGCCGGCGCGACTTTCCACGAGGTCAGCAGCAGTGGAAAGTTCCACGGCACGATCGCGCCGACCACGCCGACCGGTTCGCGCACCGTGTTGGCGAGGTAGGTCGGCAGCGGCGGCGGCATGCTCTCGCCGTAATTCTTGGTCGCGGCGCCGGCGTAAAACTCGAAGCAATCGACGATCGCGCCGAGCTCGCCCTTCGCGGTGCCGATCGTCTTGCCGTTGTCGCGCACTTCCAAGAGCGCGAGCTCTTTCGCCCGCTCGCCGATGAGCTGCGCCATCTTGTAGACGATCTTCGCGCGGCGCGATGCCGCCATGCCGGACCACCGCCCCGCGTCGAAGGCGGCGCGCGCGGCGGCGACGGCGGCGTCGACGTCGGCAGCTCCCGCCTCGGCGACCGATGCCAGCGTCTGCCCGGTCGCCGGATTGACGTCGTCGTAGGTCGCGGCGGACTCGGCGTCGCGCCACGCGCCGCCGATGAGGAGTTGCGTTTTCGTGGTTGCCGGGGCGATGCTCATGGCCTGGTACGTTCCTTACTCTAGAGGCGCTCGAAAATGGTCGCGATGCCCTGCCCAACGCCGACGCACATCGTGGCGACGCCGTAGCGGCCGCCGCGGCGCCGGAGTTCGTGCAGCAGCGTTGCCGCCAGGCGCGCACCGCTCGCGCCCAAGGGGTGCCCGAGGGCGATCGCCCCGCCGTTGACGTTCGTCTTGGCGGCATCGAACTCCAGGTCGCGCATGCAGGCGATCGCTTGGGCGGCAAAGGCCTCGTTGATCTCGATGAGATCGAGGTCGCCGGCGCCCACGTGCGTCCGCGCGAGCGCCTTGCGCACCGCCGGAATGGGCCCGAGCCCCATTACGTCGGGCGCGACGCCCGCGCTGGCTCCCGCGACGACGCGCGCGAGCGGCCGCTCCACCCCGAGCGAACGCGCCTTCTCCGCCTCGATCAGCAGGACGGCGGCCGCGCCGTCGTTGATGCCCGAGGAGTTGCCGGCGGTGACCGTGCCGCCGGCCGCAAAGGCGGGCTTGAGGCCGGCAAGCGCTTCGAGCGTCACGTCCGGCCGCGGGTGTTCGTCCGCCTTCAGCTCCGGTAACGGCACGACTTCGTCGGTGAACGCGCCGCGAGCGGCCGCGGCCTTGGCCTTTTGCTGCGACTCGTACGCGAACCGATCTTGCTCCTCGCGCGCGATGCCGTACCGTTTCGCGACCTTCTCCGCCGTTTCGCCGAGCGAAATCGTCCAGTCGCGCGGCATCTTCGGATTGGTCATCCGCCAGCCGAGGACCGTGTCGTAGAGTTCTTGCTTGCGTCCGAACGGCGCCTCGCTCTTGGGCAGCACGTAGGGCGCGCGCGTCATCGATTCGACGCCCCCCGCGATCATCGCATCGCCCTCGCCGAACGCGATCGCCGCCGCCGCCGAGTTGATCGCCTGGAGGCTCGACCCGCACAGACGATTGAGCGTAACGCCGGGCACGTCGACGGGCAAACCCGCCAGCAACGCCGCCATGCGGCCGACGTTGCGGTTGTCTTCGCCGCTCTGATTGGCGGCGCCGAAATAGACGTCGTCGATCGCGGCGCCGTCGATCGGCGTGCGCTCGATCAGCGCGCGAATCACCGATGCTGCCAAGTCGTCGGGACGCACGCCTGCGAGCGCGCCGCCGAACCGTCCGATCGGCGTGCGAACGGCGTCGACGACCCACACGTCACGCACCGCTTAGCCTCCCCACAATGCCGACGACGCGTCCGGCGACGCGGGCCCGGCAACCGGCGCGGCCTCGCCTTCTTCTTCGACGTCGAGTACCCACAACGACCGGTGCGGTGCAAACGCCTCGCCTTCGGCATCGGCCAGACGGCGCAGCACGCGCGTCAGCCGCGCGCCGCCGATCTCGCGCCCCCACGCGATCGGGCCGATCGGATAGTTGGTGCCCAGCCGCATCGCCAGGTCGACGTCGTCGGCGGCGGCCACGTTTTCGTGCACGGCGATCACCGCCTCGTTGACGATCGATCCGACCACGCGGCCGAGGAACAGACCCGGCACGTCCTCGACCAGCACGACGCCCTTGCCGAGCGCCTCGAACAGCGTTTGCGCCTGCGCGAGCGCTTCGTCCGAAGCGTCTTGCGAATCGACGATCTCCACCGCACGTTGCGACTCGAACGACCCCAACACGCCGAAGCCCACGAGACGGTCCGGATGGCGCAAGCGCCGGGCGCATGCATCGATAGCGGTGGCGTAGGCGTCCACCAGGATCAGCGTCTGCGGAGCGAGCAGCGCGTCGAGTGCGGCGATCGCATCGCCGCGATCGGCGGTGCCGTTGCCGACGTCGATGACGATCGTCGCGCCGGGGCTCACCTCGTCCAGCAGTTCGTCGTTCTCGATGCGCTGCACGCGCGCGAAGCGGCTCTCGAGCCTTTCTGCGAGCTCGTCGGCGAGGCCGCCGAATCCGACGACGGCGACGAGTTCGTCGCGGCGCTCTCCCTCCGGCAGTTCGACGCCGAGGTCGGCCCGGTCGGGCGGCCCTTCACTATAGTCGTAGAACCCGGCGCCGCTCTTGCGACCCAGCCGGCCCCGGCTCACCATCTCGCGCTGCATCTCCGCGGGCATCAACCGTTCGGCGCCGGTGCGCTCGTAGACCGACTCGCTGGTCGCCAAATTGACGTCCAGTCCGATCAAATCCATCAACTCGAACGGACCCATGCGAAAGCCGGCGGCCCGCGCGAGCGCGTCGAGTTCGGGAACCGAGGCGACCTCGCGAGCCAGCGCGCGCATCGATTGCAAGTAGTAGGGCCGCGCGACGCGATTGACGATGAAGCCCGGCGTGTCCGCGGCCAGCACCGCAGTCTTCCCGAGGCGCGCGACGAACGCGCAGGCGCGCTCGATCGCTTCGTCCGAGGTTGCCGGCGCGTGCACGACCTCGACGAGTTTCATCGCAACCGGCGGGTTGAAGAAATGCACGCCGACGACGCGCTCCGGCTGCGGCACGCTTTCCGCCAGCGCCTCGACCGGCAGCGACGACGTGTTCGTGGCGAGCAGCGCGTGCGGCGGGAGCGAACGAGCGAGCGCAGCAAAGACCGCGCGCTTGACATCGAGACGTTCGGAGACGGCCTCGATGGCGATTGCAGCGTCGCTGCGTTCGGGGATCGACGCATGATATCGCACCCGGCCGGCGACGCCGGCATCGCCGGCGCGCTCCGCGGCGGTAGCGATAAAGGCCTGCGCTCGCTCTTGCATCGCGCGGTCGGGTTCGATGAGATCGACGGTATAGCCGGCGAGCGCGGCGACGAATGCAATTCCCGCGCCCATAGTCCCGGCGCCGACGACCACCACGGTTTCTTCCACGGGGCGCCTCTTCGAGAGAGGAGCCGCAAAGGCTTCGTCGATAGGCTCATCCATGGAAAAGCCGCTCTGGCGCCTGCGCTCGTCAAGGTATATCGTCGATTCTCCGCACTTGCGCATACGCTCCGACGAGGTGGAATTGCCCGACGGCACGGTGATTGCCGACTACTACGTGCGGGAGTCGCACGGCTTCACCGTCGTGCTCGCGTTAACAACCGGCGGCCAGGTCGTCTTGGTGCGCGAGTACCGGTACGGCTCGGACGCGCTGCACCTCGGGCTGCCGGCCGGTACGATCGACGCGGGCGAAGATCCGCTCGATTGCGCCCGGCGCGAACTCGCCGAAGAGACCGGTTACGAGGCCGAGCACATCCAACCGGTCGCCGTATACTACGCAGAACCCGTCCGCGCGACGACGCGCGTGTACCTGTACGTGGCGACCGGAGCGCGCCGGACGCGCGAACCAAATCTAGATCTCACCGAAACCATCGACGTCGAGTTGGCCAGCCTCGACGACTTTCGCCTGATGCTGCGCGACGGACGCATCGATTCCAACGCGGCCATCGCCGCGGGCTATCGCGCGCTCGATCACCTCAACGCCCTGTAATGCTCCCGTCGGCGCCGCAGCGCCGTTTGCAGCGCGTCGAGGGAGCCGAACGGAAAAACGCGCTCGGCGGTCGCGGCGACCACGCGAACCGCGCCGGTCGCCACGCCGAAGCCGCGCAGCGCCCGCGCGCACTCCGGCGAGAGCGCGCTCAGCCCGCTCGAATACGGCGTCAACGCGGGCAACACCACTAAGGCCGGCGAGCACAGAAACACGGGAACGCTCGCACCGCGGGCGAGCGGGAGACTTGGATGCAGGTGACCGACGATGTTGCGCGGGCCGCGTGCCGCCGGCTTGTCGCCGTGAAAGAGCCGCCAGCCGTCGCGTTCGACCGCCTCGTGCGTTTCGCCGAGCAACCCGGCGCCGCGCGAGCGGCCTTCGTGGTTGCCCGCGATCGCGGTGACCGTGCAGCGCGCGCGCAGCGCGGCCAGCGCCTCGCCGATCGCCGCGGACGCGCCCTCGCTCATGCGGCTGGAGTGCAGGATGTCGCCGAGCAGAATCAGCTCGCGAGCGCCGCTCGCTTCGATCGCCGCCGACAGCACCTCGAGCGAGAAGCCTGTGCTCCAGAGCGGCAGCGCGCCGCCGATCGCCTCTTCGTACGCCAGGTGCACGTCGGCGGCGACGAGCGCGCGCGACGATTCGAGCAGCAGCAAGCCGTGCGGCAACGCGGAAAGACCAGGCAGCACCTCGTAGCGCTGCGACGCCGGTTCAGGGCGCGACATAGCCGGTGGAATAGAGCGGCAGCACCGGGTCGGCCTCCGGCTGCGCGCCGGCCGGCTCCTCGCCGACCAGCTCGAGCACGCGCGCGTGCAGCGCTTCGACCATGCCGGCGCGGTCGTCGAGAACGACGGAATCGCCGAACGACGACGTGACGATGCCGAACGTGAACGGCGTCGCCGCGGGCGGATGGAGCACGCGCGGCTCGCCCTCGATGCCTTCGAGATAGGCTCGCGCGGCGGGCGCGTCGAGCAAGTCGTGCGTCACCGTGCGAATCGTCTCGCGCAGCAGCGGAAACTCGCGGTCCGCAACTTCGAGCCGTGCGAGGATGCGCGCGGCGTTCCACCGCTGCCGCCCGCGACGCAGGCTCCGGCCCCCGGCGCGCCGCAGCACCAGCAAGCCGGTGTTCGCCACGTGCCGGAACGTCGTGTTGAGCAGTTGCGACGTCCGCAAGCCCGAGAGCAGATCGTCGTCGAAGCCGTCGACGCGCAGCATCCGCGCCCAGACCGCGTCCGGCAGCGTCTTCCGCGGCGGAAGCGATATGAGAAAGCCGTTGTCGTCGGTGGTCACTTGCGTGTTCAAGCGCGCCGCCGCGAAGACGCGCGCGCCCACGATACGCGCCAAGGTCTCGTTCACGCGGCGACCCGCGCACGTGTGAAAGACGGCGGTTTGCATCCGGTCCATCCGGTAGATCTCGACGATCGGGCGCCGGCTCTCCGGCACGTCGGAGAGCGCGAGTTGCTGCGCGACGTAGCGGACGACGTGACCCGCGTCGCTGCCCGCGAGGTTGTAGCGCGAGCGCAGCAATTCGCGCGCGCCGCGCGCGTCCCGCGCGCGCAAATGCCGCGCGACGCCGGTGCGCAGGAGCTCGATCTCGCGCGCGAGCGGCGGCGTCACGCCCTTCATGTGCGAACTCCACGCCGGCACCGTCGGGCGCCCGACGAACGGCTCGGCGACCAGACCGCTCGGCCCGATCTCCTTGACGCGCAGCGAGCGCCCGTTGAGAAGAAAGACGTCGCCGACGCGCAGATTGCCCGCGAAGCTCTCCTCGACGCGCCCGACGTCGGCGCCGCCGGAGCGTACCATCACGTGCTCCTCGTCGGGAATGGTGCCGACGTTTTCGAAGAAGGCCGCGCAGACTTCGCGCCCGAGCCCATAGACCGCGGTGCCGTCGAAGCCGAGCCGGCGCACGTGCGCTTCGTCGCCGCCCGCGCCGCCGGCCGAGAGATAGCGCGCGCAGCTCTCGAGGTCGGCGCGCTGCAGGTCCGCGTACGGGCTCGCGCGCCGCGCGATGCGCAACGCGTCGTCCAGCGTCAAGCGCTTGTCGTAGCAGACGCTGCCGACCATCCATTGCGCGAGCACGTCGAGCGGTGCTTGCGGTACCGCAATCTCTTCGATCACGCCGTCGGCGATGCAGCGTCGCGTGGCGGCCGCCTCGATGACGTCGTCGCGGTCCTGCGCGATCACGATGCCGTCGGCCACCGCGCCCGGGCGATGCCCGGAGCGTCCGACGCGCTGGAGCGTCTGCGTGATGCCGCGCGCGCCGCCGACCACCAGCACCCGATCGATGAACCCGATGTCGACGCCCAGCTCCAAGCTCGAACTGCACACGACCGCGTGCAACGTGCCCGCCCGCAACGAGGCTTCGACGCGATGCCGCACGCTGCGCTCCAGCGCGCTGTGGTGCACGCCGATGCGCGCGTCGTAGCGGCGCGGCGGCTGGTCCGGCGCGACCTCCTCGACGCACGCCCGCTCTTGCTGCAGGCTCATCTCGTGCGCCACGCGCTCGGCCTGGCTGCGGACGTTGGTAAAGACCAGCGCCGTCCCGACGTCCTGCGCGAGTTCGACGGCCGCGCGCGCGACCGTCGCCAGCGGGGCCGACGCACCGGCGAACGGCACGGCGATGCCGAGCCGGATGCTGCGCAGCCCGCGATGATCCACGATCTCGCACGGCCGGCCGGTGCCTGCGAGAAAGCGCGCCACGCGATCGAGCGGGGCGATCGTCGCGGAAAGGCCGATGCGATTGAAGGGCCGCTCGACGAGTTCTTCGAGCGATTCCAGGAGGAGCGCGAGCTGCGCGCCGCGCTTGTTGCCGGCCAGCGCGTGAAGCTCGTCGACCACTACGGTCTCGACGGTGCGCAGGTGCTTGCGGTAGCTCTCCATCGCCAGCATGACGGCCAGCGACTCGGGCGTCGTGACCAGCACGTGCGGCGGCCGCGCGAGCATCAGCCGGCGTTCCTCGATCGGCGTGTCGCCGGTGCGGACGCCGGTGCGTGCGAAGCGCTCGCGCAAACGCCCGCGGCGCAGTTGCGCCCGTTCGCTGTTCGGCCGCTCGAGCAAGCCCATCTCCCGCATCGGCCGACGCAGGTTGTGCTCCACATCGTAGCCGAGCGCGCGCAGCGGGGAGATGTAGAGCGCGTAGGTGCGCGGATGCAGGGTATCTTCGTCGCGCCGCACCGCCAGGCGCGAGATCACCGGCAGAAACGCGGCGAGCGTCTTCCCGGTACCGGTCGGCGAGGAGACGAGCACGTTGCGGCCGTCCAGCCCGAGCGGAATCGCGTCGCGTTGCGGCGGCGTGGGTTCGACCAGGTGCTCCCGGCACCAGGCGCGCACGTCGGCGTGCAGCGCCTCGAAGCTCAGCTCGGTCTCCGCTAGCTCTTGCCGGCCATCGAGTCGGAGAGCAGATTCAGCACGGTCTCGGTCTTGAAGGTGGTATACTGCTCCCCGCTCTCCAGATGCTCGATCGAGTATTCGGTGATGCCGGTCGGGACCTGGTGATTGAAATCGTACGAGATCTGCGTATCGATCGTATTGGTCTTCGTCTTGCTCTCTTTGACGATGCGTGTTTCGTCGATCTTCATCACGCCGCTCGCGTTTGCCGAGATCGTGTAGTCGGCGGTCGTGGAATAGCCGCCGTCGTCTTGCGAGACTTGCCAGTGCCGCTTGGCGTCGAGCTTGTTGGGATCGACGAAGTCGGCGCCGAGAAAGCGCAGCAGGGTGAGTTCTTCTTGATTGATCTTGCCGTTGGGATCGCAGACGATCGTGGTGTTCCCGAAGACGACGCAGGTCGCGGGCAACGCCGTGCGGGCATCGCGCGCCTGCTCGCTGATGCTGACCACTAGGCCCTTATCGGGTTGCTCTCGCAACACGTCGACCGCGATCGTGCCCTTATCGTTGGCGCCGCCGGTCTGGTCGACTACGCCGGAGGCAACGCCGGGGTCGCCGGGCGCGCCGCTGCCGTTCGCGTTGTCGCGCATACCGGAGACGTGCGTCTCGGTGTCGGTGCTCGTCCCCCAGGTGAACGAGTACACCAAATGCCGCAGCGGCGCCGCAGCGGCCGGCGCGTCCGCTTGCGCCGGCGTAAGGGACGACAGAACCGCCAGCGCGGCGAGGTTCGCAGCGGCACGCGATTGGAAATTCATGGGGGAGAATGTACGCTCGGAACGGCGCCGCATCCCGTCGCCGGGACGGATCAGGCGTACTGGTCGACGTTTGCGCCCAGGCCGATCGATGCCGCGAGGAGGGCGCCGATCGAGGCTTGGAGCTGGTTGACGGAGTTGAGCACGTTCAAGCTGACGCCGTCGCCGAGGCTGCTCGAACTGCTGAGGGCGGTAGCGACTCCCGAGATATCCATCTGAACGAAACCTCCACCCCCTCTATCGGTAGATATCGATGAACCCTTCACCCGCGAGGTCTGCGATGCACCCCCAACTCCAGACGTTCCTGAAGCTCACCGGCCTGCTGGCGGCGGCGATCGCCGTCTTCCTCTTCCTCACGTTCGTGACGAGCTTGCTGGTCAAGGTCGTCCTGATCGCGGCGGTGATTGCCGCCCTCGCGATGGGGGGGCTCTTCATCTATAACGCGATCGCCCGGCGCAAGCTCCCCGCCATCCGCTCATCCGTTAAGTAGCGCTTCCAGCGCCTCGGTCACGCGATCCGGTTCCTCCAGCATCGGGAGGTGGCCGCTGTGGTCGCACAACACGAGGCGCCCCCGCGGGAACGCCGCGGCTACGGCCTGCGCCTGCGGCAGCGGCAGAGCGGCGTCCGCAGCGCCCGCGATTACGATGACGGGCACGTCGAGATCCGGCGCGATGTCGGACGCGTCGTCGCGTACGGCCATCCCGCGCAACATCGCCGCGGCGCCGCGCGGGTCGTTGCGGCGCACGATCGCGCGCATCGCTTCGACGATCTCCGGACGGTGCGCCAGCGTTTCGGGCGCGAGCAACCGCGGTTCGAACGCTTCCAAAACGGGCTCCATCGACGCCGCCGACTCGGCGCGATCCGCCAGTTCGTAACGCGCGGCGGCGACCTCCGGCGTGTCCGCGGCGAGCCGGCTGCAGACGAGCGCGAGGCCTGCCAGCCGTTCCGAAAACATGCGCGCGAAAGCGAGCGCGACGTATCCGCCGAGCGAATGACCGGCGATCCAGACGCGATCGATCGACAACCGATCGAGCACCGCAGCGACGTCGGCGGCGAGCGTTTCCATTAGATACGGGCCTTTCGGAACGCTCGATGCGCCCATGCCGCGCAGGTCGAGCGAGATCGCCCGGTGCGACCGCGAGAGCGCGCGCGACTGCGCGCTCCAGACCTCGGAGGCGAGTGGAAATCCGTGAATCAAGACGATCGCGTCGCCGTTTTCGCCATCGACGCGCACCGCGAGCGAGACGCCGGTGTCAAGCAAAACTTGCATCAATGCTCTTAATACTGTATAAGGTAGGCAACACCCCTGGCCGGAATTCCGGCTAGAGAAAGGATGACTCCACACACAATGGCAGTCAAACGAGCAAAGAAAGCGGCGCCGAAGCGCGCTGCAAAAAAGACGGTTCGCAAAGCCGTCCGCAAGACCGCCCGTAAAAAGGCAGCGCCCCGCAAGAAGGCGACCCGCAAGAAAGCGACTCGCAAAAAGGCGGCCCGCAAGACCACCCGTAAAAAAGCAACGACCCGCAAGAAGGCGACGCGCAAGAAGGCAACTCGCAAGAAAGCGGCCCGTAAGACGGTTCGCAAGGCCGTCCGCAAGACGACCCGTAAGAAAGCCCGTAAGACCACCCGCCGGAAAAAGGCTGCAGCAGCCTAACTGTTCCCGGCGTTTTTTATGCGAGTCGCGTTTTTCGCGGCTCGCTTTTTTTTTGTGATGGTGGCGAGCGCTCGTGCATTCGAGGCGGTGAAGCGCGTGCGGTCGACCGTGGCAGGTGCGCGAGCTTGGCGGTGTTGATGGTTGCGCCGACGGCTGCACGTGCGCGGGGGTGGGAGGCCGTGCTGCTTATCGGCGGAGATCGGGCTTGACAAACTATTCTGAATAGTTTAAAACTATCTTACATAGTTTTTCCATGAGGAGTCTCCAATGACCAAGTTCCTTGACGTGCCCGGCGGCCGTCTCGCCTATAGCGACGGCGGCGATGGCCCACTCATCATCGGCGTCCCCGGCATGGGTGATCTCCGATCGACGTACCGGTTCTTAGCACCGAAACTCATCGCGGCGGGATACCGGTTCGTCTCGCTCGACGTGCGCGGCCACGGCGAATCGAGCGTCTCGTGGGATGATTATTCGGTCGGGGCGATTGCCGGCGACATCACCGAATTGATTCGGTCCCTTGATGCGGGTCCCGCGCATATCATCGGCAACTCGATGGCGGCCGGCGCCGCCGTCATTGCGGCCGCGCGCGAGCCCCGAGCGATCTCGAGTTTGATCCTGGTCGATCCCTTCGTCCGCGACATGATGCCACCGTGGCTCGCCGCTGCGGTCTTCGGCCCGCTCCTCGCCGGCCCGTGGGGTGCCGGCCTGTGGCGAGCAACCTTCAAAAAGGCGTTTCCGTCGCAGCTACCGGACGACTTCGCTGCCGAAGAGGCCCGGCGCGACGCGAATCTCTCCGAACCCGGTCGCTTTGCAGCGTTTCGCCGAATGGCGATGGCCTCGAAGATCGAGTCGGAACTTCGCATCGCCGATGTGAGCGCGCCGGTACTCGTGCTCATGGGTACTCGGGATCCCGATTTCCCCGATCCGGCGAAAGAGGCGCGGCACGTCGCGGACCTCCTGCACGGCACGGCCGTCATGATCGACGGCGCCGGACATTATCCCCAAACGGAGATGCCCGACGCGGTCGCCGCGCACCTGATCCCCTTCCTACGCTCGGCCGACGCGGCATTGAAGGAGCTCCACCATGCCTCGTAGGCCCGGACTCGACCGGCGCGCGCTCGTCGGCGAAGCCGCCGCGCTCGCCGACGAGCGCGGCCTCGACTTCGTCACGTTGTCGAATCTCGCGGAGCGCCTCAACGTGCGGGCCCCATCGCTCTACAACCACATCGAGAGCGCAGACGAACTCCAGCGACAACTCTCCCTTTTTGCCATGCAGGCGCTCGCCGATGAGATTGCTCGCGCCGCGATCGGGCTCAATGGCGCTGACGGATTGGTCGCGATTGCGAAAGCCTACCGAACGTTCGCCAAGCAGCATGCGGGCATGTACAGCGCCACGCTTCGTGCGGCGCGCCCGAGCGATGCGGAACAGCAGAACATCTCACAGCAGATGCTCGACGTTCTGCGCGCCATCCTCGCGCCGTACGGCTTCGACGAGGATCGCTCGATCCACGCCATGCGCAGCTTCCGGAGCCTCGTCCACGGATTCGTCTCGCTGGAAGCCATCCAGGGTTTCGGACTCACGCAAGACGTCGACGAGAGCTTCGAGTTTATGCTCAGGTCGTTCGTATCGGGGCTCGAAACCGATTCGACCTGACCGACCGACGTCTCGGGCATCCGTGGAAGCTTGGCATAGCTGCTAGTGAGCCGGATCGTTCGATTTCATTAACGCATGCGCAACCGACGCCTGCAGGCCTCTCGGCATGAATCGCGTGCTAAAGGCGGTTAGCGCGTTTAGGACGCCGGGGACGACCGTCGTCTTCCGGCGGAACATCGCGTGGAGAGCGGCGCGGACAACGGCGTCACTCGTCATCATGACCATGCGTTGATACGGCGTCGCCGTCTGTTTGGAAACCGCGAGAAACTCCGTCGCTGCAATGCCGGGCGCGACGGCGGTGACCGAGACCCCGCTACCGCGTAGCTCGAAATTGATGGCTTCCGAGAACATCAGTACGTAGGATTTTGCGGCCGAATACGATGCGTAGAGCGGCGTTGGCTGAAAGGCCCCGATGGACGAGACGTTCAGCACGTAGCCGGCGCGGCGCTCGCGCATTCCAGGCAGGAAGAGTTTGCACAAGTGCGTGACCGCTTCGATGTCGACCTGAATCATCGACCGCTCCTTTTCCCATGGGATCTGCTCGAAACGCCCGTAGAGCCCTAGGCCCGCATTGTTGACCAACACCTCGACGGGAAGCGGCAGGGCGGCGACGGCGCTCGCGAATCGCTCTCGCTCGTCGTTGCTGGAGAGATCGGCCGGGAATACCCACGATCGCGTCCGACTCTCGGCCTCGAGTTCGGAGGAAAGTGCGCGCAGCGCCGCTTCGCGTCTCGCGACCAGAACGAGTGCATACCCGCGGCGCGCAAGATGGCGGGCAAAATCTCGCCCAAAGCCGCTGGAAGCGCCGGTAACGATCGCCAGTCTTTCCATCCGGACCTCTATCCTTTACAATGTGAAAGCCTTTCACATTTTACGGCTTGCGTAGCCGTTGTCAAGCCCGCTAGAATAAGCGCGTGCCGCCAAAGACGCGTAGCAGCTATCAACACGGACATCTCCCGCAAGCACTTGGCGAAGCGGTCCTCGAACTGATCGGGGAACGCGGGGTTCGCGGATTCACGCTTGCGGAGGCAGCCCGGCGTTCCGGGGTGAGCGTGAGCGCTCCCTACCGGCACTACAGCGATCGCGAAGCCTTACTCGCTGCGGTCGCGGTGCAGGCATACGGCGTCCTACAAAGGCGCCTCGCCGCAGCGAAGACGAAGACGCCCGAGCCCATCGTACAAATCTGCGCCATGGCGGCGGCCTACGTACGCTTCGCTCGGGACGATCGGCCGCGCTTCGAACTCCTCTTCGAGAGCGGCATCGACAAGGCAGCCCATCCCGATCTAGCGATTGCCGCCGATGCAGCCTACGAACAGTTCCTTGCCAGCGTCGTTAGCGCGTGTGCGTCGCACGAGGATATGGTTCCCTCGCTCGCCATGGCGGTGCGCGCATGCGCGCACGGATACGCCGCGTTGTTGCTCGATGGTTCGCTCGAGCAAAGCGGAGTCACCAAACGACTCGCCCCAGCCGTTGCAGGGCGCGCCGTTCGCCACTTGGTCGATGCGTTTCTTCGCAACGAAGAGCTCCATGCAGCTTCGTTCACCGCTACCTCCGGCGGATCTCCTTAGTTTTTCCGATCGGTGCGAGCGAGGCGATCCTGCTCGTTCCAGCGTTGGGCGTTGACGCCGGCGATGAGGAGCCAGAGTGTCAGGGAGCCTTCGCCGGCTCAGGAAGCCCAAGATGCCGAGCACGGTCGTCGCGCCGGCGATGGCCGCGATGATGGAGAGCAAATAGAAGGCGCCCGCCATTCTGGCCTGTAGATCGGGCGGCAGGGCGTCGATTCGCTCCAGCATGCCGGGGTTACGCGGGCGGGCGGCGTTTGTTTCGCCTCAGACCGTTCGCACGGCTGGACGGAAGGTCCAGATGGCGAGGAAGGTCAGCAAACAGATCGAGCCGGCGAGGATGAAGAGGTGCTGGAGGCCGATTGCCGAGGCGATCGCGCCGTCGACGAACGAGCCGAGCGGCACGATGCCGATGGCGATCATCGTGTAGACGGACATGGCGCGGCCGCGCACGTCGTCGGGGGAGAGGATTTGGATCAGGGTGTTGGTGGCGCCGAGCAAGGCCATCGTGCCGATGCCGATCATCACGAGAATCGGCAGCGCGGGCACGAGGGTGGCGACGATGCCGAGCAGCAGCACGCCGGTCGAGAGCGTCACGCCGGCGATCAGCCACAAGCGCGAGCGGCGGGGACGCTGCGCGAAATACGCGGTCGCCATCGCGCCGCCGAAGCCGCCGACGCCCGCCGCCGAGACGGCCCAGCCTAAACCGCGCGCGCCTGCGTGGAAGACGGTCACGGTCAGCGCCGGAATCAGCGAGCTGTACGGACGCGCGAAGATCGCCGTGATGAGGAACGCGAGCACCACCCAACGCAGCACCGGGTGGTCGACGATGAAGGCCATGCCGGTGCGCATCGCGGCGAACATCGGCTCGCGCCGTTTTACCGTCGGCGGGGACGGTTGCATCATCCGGACGGCGACGATGACGGCCAGCGTGGCGACCGCGTTGACGTAGAACGAACCGGCCACGCCCACCCATACGATCAGCAAGCCGGCCAGCGCGGGGCCGATCACGGCGGGCGCGTTGAAGGCCACCGAGTTCAAGCCGACCGCATTGCCGACGTAACGGCGGTCCACCAGCATCGGCACCCAGCTTTGGCGCGTCGGCGCGTCGAACGCGTTGGCGGCCGAGTTCAGCGCCGAGATCAGCACCAGCCACAGGAGGTCCAGGTGATGCAGGGTCGACAGCACCGCGAGCATCAAGGCCGCAAAGGCCATGACGGAGTTGGTGACCAGCAGCACGCGGCGGCGCGGCAATTCGTCGGCAACGACGCCCGCTATCGGCGAGAGCAACAGCACCGGTACGGCGCGCGCCGCGCCGAGAATGCCGAGATAGAGCGCGGCGCGATGCGGCGTTCCGCCCATCTGCGCGACGAGAAAGCCCATCGCGGTAAACTGCATCCACGTGCCGAGGTTCGAGACCAGCAGGCCGAACCACAGCAAGCGGTAGTCGCGAAAGCGCAGCGCGGCAAAGATCGAGGAGGGTTTCGGCGGGAGCGCCTCCGTCACTCGCGCGACCGCACGGCTTCCACGATGGTCGCGGCGCTCTTGGCGTCGCCGAGCGCCGAGGTGTCGATGCAGAGGTCGTAGTTCGCCGGATCGCCGAAGGTGATGCCGTACCACTCCCGCATGTAGGCCGCGCGCCCCTTATCGATGCGGTCGACCTCCTTCGCAGCGGTCTTCGCATCGACCGAAAAACGACGGGCAACGAACTCGATGCGACGGTCGCGCGGCGCGTAGAGAAAGACGCGCAGCACGTCGCTGCGGCGGCCCAAGATCGATCCCGCCCCGCGGCCCGCGATCACCACGTTGCCCTTGGCTGCATACTCGCGCACGGCATCTTGAACCGTCCGCAGCACCGCTTCGTCGAATGCAGGCGCCGCGGAGAGCTCGGCGAGTTCCGGCGTCGAGCGCTCGAGGCCGGTCAGGAACTGCTCGCCGGCGGTGCGGTACGCATCTTCGACTTCTTCGGCCTGCTCCACCGGGATGCTCAGGCGCTTCGCGATCACGACGGGGAGCTGGCGTTCGACGAACTCGTAGCCGAGGCTCTGCGCCGCGAGCCGACCGACGGACCAGCCGCCGGCGCCGTATTGATTCGAGATGGTGACGATCACCGCAGGAAACTACGCAGAAGCTACGCTAAGGCCCTGGAAATGCCGCCCATCATCGAGACGCGGGAGCTCCGCAAGGTCTTTCGGACGGTCAAGCGCACGCCGGGTCCGTTCGGTGCGCTCAAAACGCTCTTCTCCAACGAACGGGAGGAGCGCGTGGCGGTCGGCGGCGTGACGATGGCGCTGGAGCCCGGCGAACTGGTCGGATACATCGGGCCGAACGGCGCGGGCAAATCGACGACCATCAAAATGCTGACCGGCATCTTGGTGCCGACCTCGGGCGAGGTACGCGTCGCAGGGATCGTGCCCTACGCGAAGCGCAAGGAGAATGCGCGCAACATCGGCGTGGTCTTCGGCCAGCGCAGCCAGCTGTACTGGGACCTGCCGCTGGTGGAGTCGTTCGAGCTGCTGCGCGCCATCTACGGGATTCCCTCGGCGGTCTACCAGCGCAATCTCGGCGAGTTCAAGGAGCTGCTGCAGCTCGACGACTTCATCAACACGCCGGTCCGGCAGCTCTCGCTCGGCCAGCGCATGCGCGGCGACTTCGCGGCCGCGATGCTGCACGATCCGAAGATCGTCTTCCTCGACGAACCGACGATCGGCCTCGACGTGGTCGCCAAAGAGGCGATCCGCGAGTTCGTGGCGCGCGTCAACACGCAGCGCGGCACCACCGTCGTGCTCACCACCCACGACCTCGCCGACGTCGAGCGCCTGTGCCGGCGCATCGTCCTGATCGACCACGGGATCATCATCTACGACGGCGGCATCGAGCGCATCAAGAGCGAGTACGGCCGCTTCCGTACGCTGGTGCTCACACTCGCCGCGCCCCTGCCGGAGCCGCACCTCGACGGCGCCGAGCTGGAAAGCATCGAAGGCCCCGTCGCGCGCTTTCGATTCGACCGGAACAGCCAGCGCGCCGATCTGCTGATCCGGCAAGCCAGCGACCGCTACAGCGTCGAAGACGTCAGCATCGAGGAGCCGGAACTCGAAGCGATCATCCGCCGGATCTACGTCGACGGATACTCCCAGCCGCAAGAGGTATCGCCATGATCGTCTCGTCCAGCACGAAAAAACCCAAGATCCACTCCAGCGCCTACGTCGCGCCGAGCGCAACCATCAGCGGCGACGTGACGATCGGGGCCGACTGCGCCGTACTGCACGGCGCGATCCTGGTGGCCGAGGGCGCGCCGCTGACCCTCGGCAAGGAGTGCGTCGTCATGGAGAACGCCGTCCTAAAGTCGAGCGGCGGGAGCGCGATCTCGTTTCCGCTTGCGATCGGCGACCGGTGCATCGTCGGGCCGCAAGCGTACGTGGTCGGAGCGACGGTCGGCAACGGCTGTTTCATCGCGAGCGGCACAAAGATCTTCAACGGTGCCAAGCTCGGCGACGGCAGCGCCGTTTCCGTCGGCGCGATCGTCCAGGTGAATACCCTGGTCCCGCGCGGTTCGACCGTCCCGATGCAGCACATCGCGCTCGGCAACCCCGCGACGATCTATCCTCCGGACCGCGCCGGCGATGCCCACGACCGCATGAACTTCTACGCCGACGTTTTCAACATCGAGAGCGCCCAAGACGTACGCGCGAAGGCGGCGCAAACGTATGCGAAGTTCCTACGCAAGACGCACGCTCAAGATAAGGCGCTCGACGAGCACAAGAACGTCACGCCGCCGCCGCGCCGCGGCGAGGAGCCGCCGCCGACCCAAGCCGCAGACGTCGGCGGCGTGGTCGACGCGATGATGCTCGAACTCCAAGAGATGGAGCACCGCCGCCAAGAAGCGCTGAAAAAACAGGGGAAAAAGAAGTAGCCCGCCGGCCGTTCGAGCAGCGTGCGAACTACGCGATGCCGGCGGTCCCGTAGAGTGCGTCAAGGTCGATCGTGGCGCCGACCGAGCGGAGTGCGATAATTCCGCTCGTCACCGGATCACCCGTCTTCCACGCTCCGTCGCGATCGCGGGCCGAAAGGCGGGCCCAGCGTTTGCGCGAGTCGACCACAAGATACTCCTCGAGCGTCGGAATCGCCTGATATTCGAGCATCTTGGGGCCGAGATCGTCCTTGGCCGTCGACTGCGAGAGCACCTCGACGACGACTTTCGGGAAGCGTATGGCGTTAGCATGTGGGTCTGCGTCCCGCTCGTCGCACGTAACGACGACGTCGGCGTAGCGCGTGCTCGTATCCATTTCGATCAAGATGTCGGAGCCAAGCGTCCGGCAAGGACGGGCGGCGGGAGCGATTGCTAGGGCGAGTTCCATGGCGATCGCCGCGTGAGCCTGCGTACCCCCGGCAAGGCCGTGAATCCCGTGCAAGTAGACGTGGCCGTCAACGAACTCATGCCTCAGTTCTTGGCTCTGCTCCCAGACCGCGAACTCGGCTTGCGTCATGGATCCGTGCGGTACTGCGCTCATCGTCACCTCCATCCTACCATGTGCCCAAAGTAGGGGCGGGCCCGGCGGCGAAGGACGGCCTATGAACGTCGCGCCCTACGTCGAGTTCGCCAAGAAAGCGTTCGCGCGAGAGGCTACCTACCGGATGGAGGTGCTGACCAACGTAGGCTCGCTCGTGCTGCGCGTCTACCTGCTCAAATGTCTGTGGACGGCGCTCTACACGCAGACGGCTGCGTGGGACACCTACGTGAAGTCCCAGTACGGGATGGCGTGGAAAGACGCCCTCGAGGTGGTGGAGAAGCTCAAGGCGCCGTTCCAGCTGGCCGCAGCGAGCAGTCCCGCGCTGCTTAGCCAGTACCCCGCGCTGGCGCGCATGCTCGGGGCGCAGAAGGTCGTGGCGAAGCGGGCCGCCTCGACTCGGGTGAAGAACCAGAAGGCCAAGGCGGCGACGCCCGCGCCCGCCGCGGCCACCCCGGCTGCGGCGACGCAGGCAACCGCTG
>Ga0116229_10002192_pt1 | contig 31362 bp, 20 predicted proteins | sample S1TSphgellanicum_3_FD_87313 | JGI IMG/M metagenome (GOLD analysis project Ga0116229, IMG submission 87313) | Host-associated microbial communities from peat moss isolated from Minnesota, USA - S1T2_Fc - Sphagnum magellanicum MG | ecosystem: Host-associated > Plants > Peat moss > Unclassified...
AAAAAAAAAATCCTTCTAGCTCCCAGCAAAGCCTTGGGTGAGCACCTAATAGCAATTTAATTCAGTTTCCATGGCCACAAGGCATTTCACTCCTTCAAAATGGTCCATTCTGTGAAGCAGAAGACCCCATGCCAGATTTTGCTGGACTCCACAGAGGGGTCTAACCCCAAGGTAAGTGGGTAACTGAAGCACCTAGGTGGCATCCCAGGTGGCACACACGTGTGCATTAGGCACGGGGTTCACTCTCGTAAAGGGTATGTAACATATTACTTGGCATGTTATGTGAGTTTACAAGTGCAAAACATGCCATATTTTATGAGATTACGAGTGCAACACATGCCTGGGTGTCACTTGAGAAAATACGGATGGGACAAATGGGCAGACTTGAGGAAAAAATAGCATCAGTACTTTTGTACTGACTGCATTCATTTTCTTTGGCCTGTTTAATATTTTCGGGCGCTGCAAAAAAAAGGATGCACCTGCAGAAAAAGAGTGTAATAAATGTGATCTAACTGCTACTCAGTTTTTCTGATTGGCCCATCATATTGATTGGTCCATGTGGTTTGCTATTAGTAGTCCACCACCGATTTGCTGTCCCAGTTTTATTGCTGGGGTTGCAGAAGAGTACATAACGAAACTTGGATGTGAAAAATATTTTTGCAGGGTCACATACTGAGCACAGCTACATATGCTCTAATTGTAGTCCTAATTGGGGACTATACAAATGTAATTATAGTTTGGTTCGGTTTAGTTTAGTGTTTTTTTTTCTTTTTTTGGCAATTAGATTTCACCACCATCTTAAGTGTGAGATTAACTTAACATCACCCAAAATAATTCACACAATTGAATATTTGTGTCTAGGAGGGGTACACTATGGGTCCTGCTATGGAGCTGCACATCTTCCATCCTCACACATTCATTCAGTCCTATTACAGAAAATTTTGCCCACTGTAATTTAATCTGCTTGTTTCTGAAGTTTGTTTATGTGAAATCCCTTGTGAATAAATTGGTGCTGAAATCATGTGGACTCAAGTGTTCAACAAGAGAGTTACTTGTGAACTCATCCTGTTTTTGGGCCCTAGCGTGACCCTCTAATGCCCATATCATCCCCAATTTGAGTGTAGCCAAAAATGGGTGAAATTGGGTCCCATTTAATGAAACTAGGGATCAATTCAGAAGATTTGCAGGTGACTCAAATCCAAAATAGGGGTGAAATTCCCTGGCGGATCAATTTAGCTGAGAAAACTAATTTGGTCCCCAATTTTTCTCCTGTGTAATATTTTTATCTAGACTTCTCATTTTGTCCCCAATTTTGGCCAAATTGGGATGCAATTGCCATGATTTGGGGTACTTTTAACAATAACTCTAATGCCAAACAGCTCAAATTTTATGTTTTTTTTTAATGGTTCAATTTTTATAAATAGCATGGAATTTAACCCCATTAAATGAGATGTGAGTGCAAGGATGTGTCATCATCCAAATGCATGATCGATTTGGGAAAATTTTACCAACCGGATTAAATGATTTATGATGGAAAAAACATGATGAATTGAAGGATTAATTTGGAATTTTGTCATTTGGGTTTAAAGTTTGCAGGACGATCAATATTTTTCGGTACATGAATTAGAAGAACAAAAAGCACCAAGTGGATTTTTTTAATGTAATTGGAAGGCACCTTTTTGCTTGGAATTTTTCTTCCAGGAAGGGTAAGCATTTTAAAAAAAAGCATAATGGTCACTCCTGTGAGTGTGTTTTGTTTCTCAAAACACCCAAATTCCTTGTGAGTAAAAATTTGCTCTTTGCTTGATGCTCAATAAACCCCTTGTCTATGGACTTTGCCAGAATTGGACCCATGCATGGCTTTGCCCTGTGCAGGTTCTTATTCTGATAGAGCTCAGGTGTCGGGCTTTAGCCTAGACCAAATTTCCTTTGGAAGACAAATAGGATTCAGCCTTTCCACATAGGCATCATCTGCACTGACCATTCTCCATTGCATTTGCACTCTACTAGAAACAACAAGGCATCACAAACACGCTGGCCCCGCCAATAGAGAAGATGTTGTACATCTACCTATTGTGTCCACACTCTGAACTCCAAAAAAATCCGTTCCAATCTAAACACTTTCACCAAAGAGACCGGTGACCTAATGTGAAACCGATTGATTTTAATAAGGTAAAACTTCCAAAAGTTGGATCCAATGCGATATGGGGGACAGGGCCCAACCAGTTTATCCAATTTGGAATGTCATGGACACCTATCCTAGTGTATCTTATTGGAGAAGTATAAAAGTTATTGTCTGCTTTTCTTTTCTTGTTTGCCCTTGGCCTCATCAATCTTTGTTGGCCCTGCCTTACAAGGCATGGATATTGTGTTCAGAATCATTATAGAGTAGAAGCTTAGCTTCAAGGGATTTTGTCTCCTAGAAACTAACCTAGGTGAGAGATGATTCATCCGAGTCTTTTTGTACAATTCACATTTATCTTTTGACATTTTATTTTCTCTGCCACCTCCTCAAATGTGCACCCAACCCCACGTGACTTTGTCGCCAATCCATACATGACTCACAAAACTAAATATGAAACTACTTTCTTCAAAAATGATTATGGCACTCATCATCCACAAAAATTCATATAATTCTTTCAAAATGTGACAATGTGATTGAAAACATTCAAACACACATGTCACGACCAAAAAATAAAATAAAAATTGAAAATTTGCACAAATGTGAAAAATAAATATGAAAAGGGAATATTTGCTCTTTTTTTGAGAAAAAGATCAATAAATTTTTTAAAATAAAAAATCATGTCACAACATTCCCTTATTAGTTTTGGTTTGGTATCAATTTTTAAAATGTCTAAATAGGTTCCTAGAACATGTTATCATTTAATGTGAGATCTCTTTTGAGTTCCTCATGACTAATGTGATGTTAAAAAATGAAAAAAAATCATGACAATTTTTCTTTTACAACAACAACATGATGATGACGTACATTAAAATATTTTTATTTTTTATTTTTCCCTAGTTATGACCAATTTATCATCCAATTTCAATTGTTGATATTAAATTAATGGCAGGGCCATTGTGTACAGCACACCTTGTCGAAAAAAGGATGGATGATGCGTAGACACAAATTGCATGTTTTTGGTGTGTAATGGACACTAACAGGTCATATTATGCCTTGTAGTGTCCATTACATGCTCACCACGTGTATAGTAAGACATTTTTAAAAAAAAATTATTTGGTCTAGTCATCACCAGACACATCTTGGTCGGGAAATTGAGGAATCAGGGAAGCAAGAAACAAACAATACTTTAGAACTATTTATAATAAGAACCCAATGCTAATTTCATGCATAGGTGGCTATGAAATTTCAAGAAGGCCATGAAAGTGGGGATGGTGGGCGTATCAAAATTTTGGCTTGGGCTTGGGTTAGAAACTAGAGAATTTTATGTCTTGAGACCTTAGGACATGGAAGATTGGCTTGGGCCCGGGTAAGAATTAGAATATTTCATTTTATGGGACCTCATGCAGGCTAGGTTCCATTTTGTCCTGGGCCCTAAACAAGCTATGGTAAATTTTGTCATAGGCCTTAAACAACCCATGGTCACTTTGTTAGCATGGCATGGGCCTTAGGCCACCATATCCTAGACCTGGAGCCACCTTATCCGGGTCCTTAGGTAGCTTAAAGTCAAATTGCCCAAAATTGTTTTTTTTTACGCTGTCAATGAATGCTTAAAATTAATTCCTTCCTTACCCAAACATTTTTCTTTTGTTTTTTTTTTCCTCTGAGGTTTGGGAGATGGAAGGAAGTTCATTGGGTGGTCTTGATAATCTATAACTTATCTAGTGTACCTACTTACCTATTTACATAAACTACTTACCCACCAAAATTTACCTCCCCACCTAGTTAGGCTACCAACCTATCACTCACATACATTGCCTACCTACATATCTATTCACCTACCTAGTGTACCTACCTAAAGAACAAAAGAAAAAGCCTCCTTACCTACATACATATTCACTTACCCAAAATCTTTTTCTTTACTTACCTTTCCTGCTATCTACCTTTGTTTGTTCTATGTAAGTAGGAGTGGGTAAGTAGGTCACTAGGTAGGCCATCTATGCGGGTGGGTAGGTTGATAATGTAAGTAAGTGCAGAAGTAGTTTAGTTAGGTAAATAGGTAGCTTAATGGATTTTGGCCCCCTAGGTAATAATAGGTCTATTTTTTATATGAGGATTTTTGAAAGATGATATTTTGGCTTGTGTTGAAACTTGAGATTAGTTATAGAGTTATGATATCTTGCAGGATTTTGGTCTCTTGTAGAGGATTTTTTTTGAAGATTGTATTTTTGCATCGTGAAATATTTGAATTTCCAGAATTTTCTTGTTGCCTTCAGAGACTTTTTAGTGTAAATGGCAAGGCCACAGTGTGACAAACCCCTTGTTAATGTTAGGGTGATATTAACTACAAACCCCCAAACACCAGGTGTAGCCCCACTGTTAAAAATGTAGTTTGAAAAACTGAAATGATAGCTAGTGTTTTCATACCACATGTATCTGGACAATCTGAACAAGGGGTGTGTCACATTGTGGCCTTGCCAATTACATTAAAAAGTCTCTGAAGGCAACAAGAAAATTCTGGAAATTCAAATATTTCACTGTGCAAAAATATAATCTTCAAAAAAAATCCTCTTAAAAAAACCAAAATCCTTCGAGATATCATAACTCTATAATTAATCTCAAGTTTCAACACAAGCCAAAATATCATCTTTCAAAAATCCTCATATAAAAATAGACCTACCACCTAGGGGCCAAAATCCATTAAGCTACTATACTCTATAGTCAATCTAAACACAATATCCTTGCCTTGGTAGGCAAGGCCAACAAAATGTCATAACTAACATTATCATAATTCTTTATGCAACATCAACCTCTTACTTTATATCAACTTGTCCACACCATGATGGTGAGTGATAACTGATTTTAAATTATAGTTTCTATGTCTGCAAGTCACTCCACATGAGGGTCAATTTTGTGATGTAGCTAAAGTGGGGATCATCCATAAGATGATTTAGCAAGATTTGGCAGCAGACTAACTATGAAAGTAGAAAAAAAAAATAGGAAAAAAAATCTTTTTATATTCTTGACTACCTACTGGAACATATCATAAAAATCTGAAAATAATGTGTATAAAAACTTTATTATAAATCTGGCAATTGAGCAATTCTTTGTACAAGTCGAAATCGCATTTTTCAGGTCAAAATCTGGCAAAATTTTGACAAAAAAGAAAACACTGGTCAACACCTAAAAAGTTGTTTTCTCTCTTTTTTTTTCATTTGCTTTCCTTTTCTGCTTATTTCCTTTTTGACATATCTTCTTGCCCTAAAAACCCCCCCCCCACCCCCCTTTTTTTTTTTCTTTTCTGCCTTTCCTTCTATCTTGTCTTATTGTATTGTTGGTGACCTTTTTCTTTTTTCTTTTTTTTTGTGTGTTTTTTTTCCACTTTTTTTTTGTTGTCATTTCTTTGGGATGGAGAAAGAAAGGGGGAAGACAAAGATGGAGAGAAGAGAGTAGGTGAGGAGAGGGGGAGAATAAATAAATAAATGGAGAGAGAAGGAAAGAAAAAATAAATGATAAAAGAAAAAAGAATTGTGAATGCATGTTGCTTAACATTGAGTTAATTGCTCATTTTGCAAGGCTTTAGCTAACATCAATGTTAAGTTTTAAATCTATCTTCTTTTAGGATTTAATGTTAGTTAACATTGGCTTTTAATATTGGCTTAACACTAGCGCCGTGTCATTCATCACTTAGGATTCAATGTTACTTAACATTGTAAGTGAGGAGTGTGGACCAATGGCCAATTGAAACTCTTTAGGGTAAACTGGCCAGTCATAGTACACTTAAAAACACAAAGGAACTTTGTGATCTGGGCAGACCTCGATTACCTCTGGGGTCCAAAGATGAGTTATAGAGGAGCTCTGGGCGCACCTAGTGCACTTTAGATCATTGGATTTGGATTAGAGATGGAAAAGATATGGCTTCTGAAAGTTCTCAGTCTCATTGTCCAAAAAAACAAATTACCAAACAATTTTTCTATATATGTTCAAGTAATGGAAATCCTATCAACAAACATCTTTGCACTGACACATGTCACAAATCCACCCTATCACAAAATAATCTCATGTTCAAACTAATCATGTTCATTGAAAAAACTAAACATCTTTATTCAAGGGTTGAGATTAAAACCCTAAAATAAGGCAAAACAATGTTTGGTTATCAAACCTTAAAGGTTTGTTAAACCCTAAATTAGCCGCCACTTTCCCATGCGGTGTCAACCCAAAAACCCCCTAACCCCTCCCCCTCTCATCTCCTTTTTGCACATGAGTCAAATTCCCACGATCATGTTGCTTGTCACCTTTATGAACTTTCCTCCCCTATCCATCTCTTCCTTACATGAGACCTTTCGAGCTTTCCTCCCCATCTATTTCTTTTCTACACGCGACCCTCGAGCTTTCCTCCCACATTCGTTTTTTTTCTACGCATGGGTCCAATTCCCCCCGACTCAATTCAAGCTCCCCCTTCCGTCTCCTCTCTACACACAAGTTGGGTTCCCCCAAACCCAATTCTTAGTCCCCTTCCATCTCCTCTTTGTGCACGGGTCAAGTTCCCCTGACCTGATTCTTAGTCCCTTTTTCGTCTCCTTTCTACACACGGGTCGAATCCCCCCCCAACCCAATTCTTGGTCCCCCTTTCATCTCCTCTGTGCATGGGTTGGGTTCTCCTCAGACCGATTCTTAGTCCCCCTTCCTTTTCCTTTCCGTGCACTAATCGAGTTCCTCCTGACTTGATTCCCGTTCACCTTTCTATGTTGCAAGTCCATGGTTCCCAACATGAAGCTCTAGTGTGTGCGTGAATGTCCTACAAATATGGTAGGGCCTAGTTTTAGAGATTGAAAGGAGCTCAAACCTCCCTAATTCAAACTTTTTGCTCAAGTTTTTTTGTAAGCTTACATGAAATTGTTTTTCGGTTTTGATGGTGTGTTTTCTAATAAATAATTTAGTAGTGGATGATCTTGGTTTCTTGCTTGCTACAAGTCTAATTTTTCCCATTTCATTTGTTCTAGTTTGGTGCATTGCTTAAATAGGTTGTTCTGCATCTTCCAAATTAGTGGCAATTGAATTTCAACTTGCTTTTCATTGATCTTAGTTAAAGTGTTACTCTTTAGTTCAAAGTTCATTTTCATTGGCTACAAATGTCTACTATTTGTTGTAATGTATCTACATTTAGGTTGAAGATGAACATAGATGCAATGGAGAAGATACATGTTTATAATGAGGATTGTTGTGATGATTTGGATTTACATAATGATAGTGGTCTAGCTTTCAAGTAAGTGAGTAGAATGATTTCCATGAATGTATCGATAAGTTTCTTTACTATTGAATCAAATTGTTGTGGTTGTCAATGGTGCTACATTAATTACTTCAATGTAAGAAAATGCATGTATATTCATTTGACATTTTGGACTTATAGGATTGGAGATCCTTCAATCTTGACATCTCCAAAAAACACATAATTGTTGATCCGATCTACTATGTCTATAGTGAAAGATTTGTGAAATAATCATTTCTATATGGAAAATTGCATGTAAATTTGCATCACATTTGGAATTACAAGATCATTAAGAGAATTTTAACATCACCAAAAAACATTGTTCATCATTAGCAGTGGTTACTACTCCTCCTAATTGTTCTACTTTAAAAACTACTACTCCTTTTGACTTATTGTTCATCTTCAATTATAACTATTATTTCTCTTAGCTATTCTACCCCAACAATAGTTGTTCTAACTTAGTAATTGTTGTTCCTTCTCTTAACTATTCCACCCTAACAACAGTTGTTCCACTTCTTAATAGTTCCACCTTGGGAGTTATTGTTCCTTCTCTTAGCTATTCCACCGTAAAATTAGCTATTATTCTTGACATCTTATCCATCTTTAACTATAGTTGTTCCACCCCTTAGCTATTCCACCCTAGTAGTTTAGTTGTCCATTTATGGTTGTTACAAGGATGCAACTTTCCTTTTGGTTTACATTTGAACTAAGGTTCATTGTTGAGCTTATTTTTACACCTATGTTATTTCACCAAGATTCACATCCATGTATCCAAGAGGGTGAGCTCAAAGACCTACCTCGAAATTGTAATGAAATATGTTTCGTGCCTCTCTAAATGTTGAAGATGACCAAACTGTAATGAAATTGGCTCGTTGTTATTTTATAAGTTCTGTTTTAGCCAGTTTTTAAATTGTAATCAACATTGTAAGTGTTTTTCTTGTTTGTTTTCCTTGTCTTTCTTTCCTTTTACTTTCTCAAATCTACTATGCTGCTTCTTTATCCATTGCCTTTTGTTGCATAATCTTCAAATATTCTTTGATGTTATAACATGGCTTTGAGAATAATTGACGAATGGTTTTTTTCCATCATTTTTTCATGCAAGCAAATGTTGTAATGACAACAAACCATGACACCCCTATGCTAATGCCACTTGAGTTGAACTTTCAAAATTTATGAACTATGTAATTTCATCCAATGAAGGTTGTGCCAAATTTTCAACCATGTTCTTTGACTCTATTATAAATGCATGGTTAGTGAATGTAAAAATTCTAGGCATGTTCACATAATACCTAGGTTGATCTTCAAATAGACTAGTAATTGGAACTTTTGTTGTTGAACTTAAGTTTTCATGAGCTCTTCTACAATTGTATGTTTTGTTTAATTTTGTTTCACCATCCTCCTACTCTAGTTCTTCTTCCCTGATTCTACAATGTGTACATAATACTAGAGCTAGTTTTTAAATCCATAGCCCTATGGTTGTTAAGTGGCCAAATCCTTGTAGCTTTGAACCTTGACATTATATTTTTTCTTGTAAGTGCTAGGTCTAGTGCTTTATTTACCCACGCTGTCAATATTATCTTATTTGGTTCTATGTAATTCCTCTTAATCATTGTTATGTTTATTTCCTTTCTGAAAGCAATTAAAAAAGGTTTGAAGCAAACCACATCCCATGGTTGAAGTGCATGAGATGTATAGGAAGGTAAAGTAATCATATCCAACCCAAACTCTTGAACTTATTCAATTACCTCAAGGGTGACATGGGATCCATTCCCATCCAAAATGAACAAATGATTTGTTATGGATCTTCCACTTGATGTATACCTTTTGAAAAAAAACATAAATTCTTTGAAAAGGAAGGTAGTCATCCATGCCTTTGACTATATAGCCATACAAGTCCCTAGTTTATAGAGTTGTATGTAGTTATCACATATCTTCTCTCCTCTAAATATGTAGAACCCTGGTAATGTTGTTCATACTGCATTGACCACACAATTAACAATCAACCAATCCCTAGATTTTGGGAGAGTGTTGTACATCTAGTGTGAACCTTGTTTTGCAAGAACCCTTATTCCTGATTATCTTTTTGCTTGGATGCTTGTTTCATCATAATTTCAAATATGGTTTGTAGTATAGTTGTGTTTGTTGTAAAGGGACTATAAGTTCTAGTAAAAGCTTTGGTAATATTGAATTGTCAGCCCTTATGTTCGGCTAATATCCAATCCCTTAACTTGATAAATGTTGAGCTCATGATGTATCCTCTCGAACTAGTACCACTGAGAGCTCCCTGATACCCCTTTTTAAAAAGGTGTTGGCCTTGTTTGAGTTAGTTTAGCCACTTTCATTTTTAACTATTGTAGGCTAATGATAGCCCAATTTCCTACTTAGACAAAACCCAAGTAACAACAATTTAATCTTCTTTTACTACTAGCACGTTTATTGGTTCAAGTTTTATAGATTTTGTTTTCCCATACAAATGATCAAATAATGAAGTAAAAAGTATGTTCCAATGCCTACTTGCCTTCGTCAATGAAGTTGTTCCATTTTCAATCGCATCCATGGCCTCCTCTAATGCTTCATTGCTCCATTTGCTTCTAGTGATTAAAGGATTGCATCTATTAACTTTCTTCTATTTTCTTACTAGTTCTTGTCTGCAAGATGGTAGGACATTCTCCTTGTTTTGACTTGGCTCCTCTTGTAGTCCACTTCACCTCCTATGAGCTACATTGATCATCGTGATCTAAATCCCCCTGGTCCCAACCTCCAACACGTTGGGGATGTGTTATTTGGTCCTACAAAAGGTATAAATTTGAATCTTTTATATTTTGCCTAACTCTCAAGGAAGCATGACAAGTCAAGGTATGTCTGAAATGCATATGTTTCTAGTTGTTAGGAAGAAGTTATCAATGCATTAAATTGTTCAAAGTCATCCCAAATTAATTCTTGGTCTATTGTTTTGGTACATGTAGTAGGTGTGTACAACAAACTATAATTTCTTAGAGTTGGATAAAACCAACCTCTTTAATGACTACTTAGATTATATCTTCAAATTATGGAACTCTACACCCAATGGTAACATAAAAATTTCTTCAACTTTTGGTTGTAAACTAATCTATTGCAAGTTTTTTTAATTGTCCTTTTACATCCACGTTTGAATCTTGAGTTCCTATCTCATCATTGATAACATTAGGATTTGATCCTTGATGATCAAGCTATTATAGATCTTCAATGGGTACTCTATTATTTAGATTTTGTTAATCTACTTCTAATTCTTGTAGCTTTTCTTTGGCTACTCTAAGATGCCTTCCTTGCTTTGGTTGATATGCTAAGACTTTTGTTTTTAATCTAAAACTTTTTATAACTCTTATGTTACTTTCCTTTTGCTGGTCTAGCCCATATGCTTTCAAAATGTTTATGAAAGATTTCAAACTGCATTTTTCACAATTTGGAAGCTTTAACATGCTAAAAGAATTTTGCTTGTGAATTTGAAAAATAGGATTATAAATCCAAACCTTGCACCATAGCCTCGTGAATTTGGCAAATTAATTTTGGTGGGAATGGGATGTGCTTGAATTTGGGGGGAAATTGGAAGTCCTTCCTTAATTAATGTGTAATTGCTATTCTTGCATTGGATTCTTATAAACTTTGATGCTTGTTTATGATTAGTTGTGTGTTATTTAACATGACCTTTGCACCCCATCACCATGGTGATATTCGTTTTAATGTGCACTTTAATTAGCTATGACCAAACACTCATTCCCACCCCAAACTTGGGGCTACTATAAAATTGGACCATTTTTTTCCCATGACCAAACATTAAAAATACCCCTCATGTTCCCCCTTTTGCATAATGAAAATCAACTCAGATGAATTCGACGGGCCATTGAAATCTTAGTGAAACAACAATGGCATATAATCGTAGACTAACCATAAAGGTTATGCATTTGATTTGACTATCAACCTTGTTGACAATTCCAAGTTTTTTCATTTCATGATTCAAGACACAGAAACATAGGAAAAAAAAAGCAAAATCATAGTAAAAACATAAACATAGTAATGTGCTATAGATGTGAACACTTTCAATGCATTTAGAACAAAAGTCCAAATGAATGAAATTGGAATGAACTCATGCCTTAATAAATTGAAACATATTTAAAAGTTAGATGGGGTGTTAAGACCCATGACTCCACTTGGGGAAAAACGCACATCATTTTCATCTGATGCTTATTGATGTTCACAATTTACAAGTTCAACAAAAAGAATGGTGGAAGATGCGGAGAGGGTCCCACTAGGGATGAATTGAGATTGCGGTGAGCAAACTAATTTGGTGACCCATTGCAAATGGCCAATGTTGTTGTTAAATACACCAACGGGAAGCTTGCAATGACATTGTTGCCTGCATAATGAAAACCCACTTCCCTGGGGCCAAAATTCATTTTCAATCACCATCATAATAGAAAGGCCCAAATTAATTCCAAAAACATTGCAAGATGAACATTAAACCCATGGCTACTATTAAATGCAACACCCACAAATCTTTGCCTTAAAGTCTAAGGTGATCTATGTATTGGAACTTATAAGCAAAAAACATGGTGGCAACAATCCTTGCTTGAAAGAACAAAAGCTATGGTGAGAAACCTTAACAATCTTGCGAATTGTTATACTTGTTAGCAACAAACCTTAACCATCCCATTGTACTTATTGGTGATAAACCTTAAGACTCTTGCTAAACTTGAAGGCAATTCCAACCTTAAAAGCATAGCCAAAAGTGGTTATGTGGGTGGTCTCAATGGTGCCAATGAATACATTTTATGATGGTTATAATGCAAGATGGTGAAAAACATCACTACAACAAAAGGTGTCTTTGTAAGCCAAGTGATTTTACTAGATTTTGAATGAATTCATTAGTCTTAGTGACTGAGGCTTAGTGGGGATGTAGTGAATTTACTAGTTTAGTCAACGGGGACTAATGTATTGCACCCACATTTTGTAGTAGTGCATGGGTGGAGGATAAAGTTTTCATGGCAATGTGATTACTAACCTATAAAGCAATATGGCTCCATTGCTGGAAATGGCTAAGGTCATTTGGCTACTAGATTTTTTTTCCCCTTTTTTATTGCATGTACTTATCATCCACTAAATTTATTTTGTCGATTGGTGGTCCATTTGGCATGGTTTTTTAACATCTTTGAGATTTTTTTGACCTTGAAGATTTAACTAGTGATTTCATTTAGTTTCATTAGTTGTGTTCCCATGTGGTTATTGGCCCCATCCCTGGGTTCAAGGTGTGGGTTCTTGTTGCTAGTCGACTTTTGACTTTGGCCAAGTCTTCTTTGGTGGCATCCGTCCAATTGCAATGGGAGAGGTGTATTATTGGCTAGTGAGCAAGGTTTTATGCTTGCAATTTCATGATGTGTTTGTTTATCACTTGTCACCATATTAGTTTGAAGTGGCGGTTAAAGGAGGTTGTGAGGCCGTGGTCCATGGTATTTGGGCCATTTTGAATGCCCGTCATGATTGGGTGGTGTTTTAGGTAGATGTTGCATATGCTTTCAACACCATCTTGTGCAAGGTCATTTTCGAAGAATTTCAGGCAATGGGAGGCTAATTGTCCCAACTTTTCCCTTTTGTTCATTTTTTTTATGGCTTTCAAATTCCTTTGTATTTTAATCATCATTATTCTTCGAGGGCTTTGTTTGTCATTCTTTTTTATGTGGACACATGTTAAGGCAACCTACTTAAAGGGCCTTTTTTTGTGCTTGTTCATTTTCATGCTTTGTAATATTCTTCAAAGGTTTTTTCATCATGTGTCTTCCTTTCCTTAGCTGATGACACCCATATCTTCTGCCATGCCCATATTGTTTCCTTCACTTTTGTTCATTTTGGTTCCTAGTTGACTTTGATAAGTTTTTTGTTCAATCCCATAAGTGTTCGATCTAGGTTCCTTCTAGTTTACCTCTTGGGTTTGTCCCCTTTGTTGAATTTTGTTGCCCCCCTTGATGGCATGAGGATCTTTGGCATCTCCATTGGCTTTTCTTCTTTCATTTTGTTTTTGGCAAAAAGTTTTAGGTGAAGATGTTTAACATGCAAACTTGTTCCCAAAATTAGGGGATGTCCAAATGGCTTTTGATATATTTCTTTCGATGTTTTGTCAATAGGCTTTCCTTTTTGTTTCGTTGTTTCCCTTTCTTTTAGGTTTTCAAAATTAGTTCATTATTTTTTATTTGACCTTGATGGGAATTTTTGAATGACTTTTGGGTTTGGGTTCATTGGAGTGCCTTGAAGCTTTTTTAATTTGTTGACATGTGACTTTCTCATTTTTAGTGGGGGTTTAAGGTTGATTTCTTCAGAGGTCATTGCTCCAATTCCCTTTTTAAAAAGTTGAACATTAATTGCCTTTATCATGACTTCTAGATTTTTGTTGAATTTTTGCATGTTCTTGTTGGAGGCGATAGGTGTGAGAAGCTCAATGCCACTCCCTTTCCACATGCATTTAAAATTAGTGGGAAAGCTTATTCCTTTAAGGGCTATAACATGTGTGCCCTTTTTTGAGTAGTTGGTTATAAAATGCATAGATTGCCTTTAAGAAATTATTTCACAAACATTGCACAACCATTATTTTACTAACATCATTTATAATTTACCTTTTGATTTGCACTAGATGTGCTTGAGGTCATGTGTAAAGTTGGGTGGGGTGCGGGTGTTTTGTTGTTAGCCCATTTAATCATCCTTTTTTTTTTTTGCCTTAACTTTAGATGTTTTCTCCACCCTGTTTGCACATTAGGTTGGTCTTTCCCATCCTTTGGTCCTTAGGGTGTCACATTACATTTGTAGCTAACCTTTGGGCCTTATGGGGATCCATATTTTCGGTTGCGCTCATGGTGAGGAAAGGATGGCCTTGCATGATGTTGTGCGAGGTGTTTTTGCGACTATTGCAAAAGATGTGAAATTTCATGTGTGTGAGAGTAAACCCATGTCCTTTTGCCTTTTACATTGTAGTTTTTGGGTTGTTTAGTTGACATTCTGTTATCAGTTGATAATGTTCGCATGTTGGTAGACGCTGCCGTTGTCAACCCCACTCAAGTTGATTTGATTTCATAGACTAATATTTTTCATAGGGTTGTTACGACAATTCTGACTTAGATGAAAAATGATCTTTATTGTAATCGATTTTCAACAGACATGTTATTTCCTCTAATTGTAAAAGGTTTTGGATGTCTACACAACAAGCATACAAGTTTTTTCATTGATGTGCCAACATGGCATGGAGAGCAAAGGGCATTGGTATGCTTTAGTTGATATGCTTTTCACAACTAAAGGGAGCTAGGTGTCCTTTCAGGAGGACCTACCCTTTCTTTAGTTGATATGCTTCTCACAACTAAAGGGGGCTAGGTGTCATTTCAAGAGGTCCTTCCCTTTCTATAGTTGATAAGCTTCTCACAACTAAAGAGGATTAGGTGTCCTTTGGATGTGGGTCCTTCCATTTCGTTCATTGTATTCCCCCTTTTTTTTGGGTGCTTTGGTTTGTTTTTCAATGGTTGCCAGGGTTTCATCACTTTCTGGCTACATTTCACCCAACAAAAAGGAAGGGCTGGTGCGATCTAGAACATACATCACTCAAGGGGTTGATGAAAGGAAAGAAGCCCCTTCATCTAAATGGCCTTGTGCAGCCCCAAGTTTTCGGACAGAATTAGTGTCTGGATGTTGCTTGGATTCTGACACTCTTGTAAAAGTGGTCATCAAAAAAATGTTACAACTCCTTGTTGTTGGTCGCTGTTGCAACGAATGTTGGGTGGGTACAAGGCTGGAACCCTCAGCACGTATTTTTGATATTGCTCTCGGTATCAGAGAACCAACTAGACTTGTGTGACCCTCGACACAGTACCTGCCGGGTCCGGGCTGATTTTTGGCTAGTATGAGGTATATGCCAGGAGCAAGCAGGGAGGCAAATTTGAAACAAATTCCAATACCCGTCAGTACTGGGCATGTTCAGAAATCCATACCCGCCCAAAAACCGGCTTGCATGCCTTGATGGAACTTTGGTTTTCAGTGTGTAAGACATGGTTGATCAAAGGTTTGTACTTCATATTTTGTTTATAGCCAAATCTGGCGAAATCTTCATAAAGATGATTGCCATTTATTTTGCATCTTCTTATGAATGATCTCCATTTAGGTTACAATGAAAAATTCCTAAATAAACATTGTGTTACAAGTGAGGAATCATATAATTGTTACCACATGGGATAATCCTTAATAGTGACCAATCAATGATAATCGTATTTATTATTGGCCTTTTCGGAGAGCCATATGCATATTTGTAGGTCCAAACTCAATTTCATATTATTTATGGCTTGAATGTCATCCAAATTAATTGTGTACAAAAGCCATTGTCGTAGTGGATTTTGGCATTGGGGTGCTGAATACTTTTGTTTTATTTATTAGAATGTATTTTGACATATAATATAAAATTTTCAGGATTTTTGGCTCACATTTTAAAAATATTCAATACTTTTATAGCATGAAGGAGGATGTCAATTATTTTTCATTCATTTTCATACATAACATTAATGTGTCACATTAAAAAAATTCTTGGTTGCATGGCCTTGATGTTTTTCAATTCTTGTTAGTCACATTTTTTATTACCTCTATTAACTTCAAAATGGAGTGGCTTGCACAAGGATGAATGGAAAATTTGTCTTGTTCAGGATGAGGGAGAGCTTTGAGCAATGCTTTTTGGCAAAATGTGTTTTTGAAACACCAGAGTTTAGGTCCATATTATGGGCTAAGCAAAGCATAACATGTACAACCATGAGTTGTTTTTTTTTTTGAAAAACATGCTAGCGATTAGGGCTATAACCTAAAAAGGTTGCCCAAACTTTTAGCAATATGCAACTTGAAAATTTCACACTTCAACCAGTATATTTCTTTAGAGACTTATTATTTTCATAAATATTTAACTACCACCAAATCCATTAAAGTGTTTTGGTACACTATTGGCCATGGAGATGCTCTAAACTCAGTGTCTCCATGGTCTAAAGTTGCTATATCCAACTCCTTTGAGGTCTTGGTCATTTAATCACCTCATTACCTATTAGGGAACTTGGGGGGTAAAACCTTAAGGGAGGTAGAGGCAATGTGTTGCCCTTGTTGTGGTAATTGTAAATTGATTACCTTTAAAAGTACATACCAATTCTAACAACTACAACTTACCGATTCTACTAATTTATTCAGAATTTGGGACATCTTGTTTTGTAATATAATTTTTGTTAGACTGGGGTAAATAGACAATCAATATGTGATTTCTTTTTGTACCTTGGTAGAATCCCAAGTGTGGTACCAATGTGCTTTGCAATCCTCACATGTATGATGGTTTGTCAGAACACCATGGCCATGTTACTTAAACAATGAGTCCAGAGTGCATGACAAAAAAAAAGTGTGACACCTTTTGAAATGAATAATTAAGGGATCTACTTTATCTCAATCAAGTTTAGGTCCTCATGTGAGTTTGAACACGTGAATCCAACAAAATCTAATTTGCTTTGTTTCATGTGTGCACATGGCACACCAAATTCAGAAGTGGGTGAACGAATCAAGATAGCTTGACCAACATGCATATGGATTGAAACATCAAATTGAAAGGTAGTTGAAGGAATTAAGATAACTACTTATGAATTGAAACACAAAATTCATACGCAATTGAAGCAAAGGACATAAGATAACAAGGTAAACAAGCATATGCATTTCTAGATGGATAGCTTCGAAGGTAGGTTACAAATAACATTGGTTGCAAATGCCAAGTTGTGAAAGGTAAGCCTTATCATATACAATCGTATCTTCTGTTGAATGGTTAAGGTTTGGGGGATGTAGAATCGGACTTTTTCAATTGTTACAAGCATATAGAATGCTCACCATGAAATTTCTCAGCCTTTGCAATATATGTAAACAAATTGTTGGGAAACGATATATTCCCACGCCCAGTATAGGAGGACATGTTACGAAGTTCAGATTGGCCCATTCATTCTAGATAAAGAAATAGAAGTCAATCTTCCATCTTAATACCATTTTACAATAGAAAGAAAACATTTCTATACACCTCCCCTTCTTATTATCATAGTACCCTTGTAGCTTCCACATTGATTATTGTGTGTATGGTGAATTTTTAAAAATAATATATATATTTCAAATAACCAAAATTTGTAAAGGAATATAGAAGAATTTTTTTTAATTTTTAAAGAGTACTAGGGTATATTCTATTTGTCAATATGGAATCTTCAATGTGTAGAGCCATAAATATACAATGTCGTGTTTGACATTAATCATATTATTTTCAGAAAGGTTGAACTTGCCATTGTAGGCTGATTGGTCTTGACATGTGCTCCGAAATTTCTTAGAATGCTTTTATTTGCAGTTTTGATTACCCTATTACCCTGGCAGGTTCGACATTAATTATATTATTTTCAGAAAATTTGAATTTTTTGAATTTTTTTCTTAAAAAAATAATTTGGGAGGGAAATATTGAGTATTTCAGAATATTCTGTTTGTTGAAATGAAAATTTCAAAATCAATTAATTATTCAACAAACATGTGTGAAGACTGCTAAGGCTCTTCTACACAGAGTGCAAATGTCGAGGAGGTATTCACCTCTCTTATTCATTAGATGGGCTGTCTCCCCCCTTCCCCAGTTCTGTTTTTATGGGATAAAAGTGAGGTGCTGCTGAGAACACCCTTGGGGAACACATTAGGAACTTGAGAAACATCTTGAGAAATTCATTGAGAATTTGGCAAACATCATTGAGAACATGTGGGAACAAGATACAAGGAACACAAAAATTAAACAAGGGGTGTGTTGCACTGTGGCCTTGCCATTTTACATTAAAAAAATATCTTTAAGGCAAAAGAAGAATTATGGAAACTCAAATATTTTACCACACAAAAAAAAAAAAACAAAATTTCAAAAAAATCCTCAGAAAGAAACCAAAATCGTTCAAGATATTATCATAATTCTGTAACTAATCTCAAGTTTCAACACAAGCCAAAAATATAAGCTTTCAAAAATCCTCATATAAAAAATAGACCTATTATTATTATTACCTAGGGGCAAAAATCCATCAAGCTACTATACACTCTCTAATGAATCCAAACACAACAAGAAGGCCAACAAACGTTCCATCCTCACCACAACCCTCAACACCAAGTTTTTTCTTGTTCTTAGCTAATACCCCTTCTACGAAGCACACACCATGTAAATTTGGGAGGCGATTTTGTGGGCGGGGCAAGAAAGTTTGGAGGAAATTTCTTGAGTCCAAATTGATTTGACAGTGAGTGGGTGAACAATAAACGTGAAATCCTTGAGCAGTATGTCAAAGGATGGTTTAAAGAGCCGCCAAGAGTGGTTGAGGGAAGAGAAGGAGAAATTGCAAGAGAGCAGAAGAAACGAACGGTGGCGAGATCGCAGACGGCACGCCCTTTCAGCGAATAATCGGTAAATCGTTTGCTTGTTACTGACGACCAAAAGAAGTTGTGATCCCCACGTCTTGTGTCTTGCAGCGAAAGACTCGTGAAAGCTTCCAGTTCTAATGAGTAGGTATTCTAATGTGTTTCGCGGGGTTTTTTTATTTCGTCGGTATTGTTTCCGTGTTGGGTACGTTTTTGGTGGTGTGCTAAATGAATGAACAATGAACGCTTTTCCCAGAGACATAATGCTTCATCTGACACTCTCTGAGGAGGTTTCCTTCAAAAAAAAAAACAAAACAAAAATTCCAACTCTTGGATATCATTGAGGCTTTTTCTCTCGTTCTTTGGCTTTCTGAGGAGTTTTTGCTGAGTCCGGAAAAAGAAAGATCTGCCTGGTTGCATCTAGGAGGAGTTTCTGTTCTTGGGTTTCTTGCAATTTGTGAGTAAACCCAAAAGAAACAGGAAAACAGAAAAGGGTTGTTGAGATTTATGCTTCTGGGTTTTGTGATTTGCTGCAGCAGCTGAGCATCGTTGCCAGCTTGGGTATCGCTTTTAAAAGAATATTATTAGGCTTGATTTCCATCGAGGATTGTGGATGTGGGGAGAAAGAGAAGAAGAAAAACAAGAAGAAGAGGACGAGGACGAGGAGGAGAAGGAGGAGATTGGATCGTGATGTTTGGAGCAGCTGACGAGTTTTTACATCTTGGTCACCATCTGATTAGCTTCTTGATGAGGAGGTTATTCCACTACCTAAGGACGCTAAGGTGCACGAATCCCAAATCAGCAAGCTGTGACTGGGCACCAAATCAAGCTCCAATAACAATTCCTTTGGTCATGTGTTTTCAGCTGCGACAGTGGCTGCTAATGCCCAAAAGAATTCTGGATCAGAGCAACTGCCATTGTATAGCTCTCTGCCATAGTAGTAGAGCAGCAACTGCCAAGGAAATCTGTTAGAGGGAGGGTGTACGACTCTCTGTGTGTGTTTTGTATTATCAGAAATTTGGTAGCTACTGATGGTGACGGGAATGGTCCGCGGCTCCCGTAAGTTTATTGTCCTTACTCATCATCATCGTCGGCACTGCGAGTTGTTGTTGTTGTGGAGTCTTCTTCTTCGCAATCTCGTAAATCTTTAGATAAGATGTAGAGATTAGAGGGGAGTGCGCACAGCCGAAGGGGAAAACCTAAATACCCAATGGTGGGTTGTCCTCTTGACGGCAACCCAAGAACGTCTACATCGCTCGCTCCGCGCAAGAAGGTTCTTGAAGTTGCGGCAGTGTCCGTGGTCGGTGGGTGATCCGTGGTCGGTGTCCTGGATTTTTTTGGGTTCTAGTTTCTGGACGCACCCATAGGGTTTGATCCAAGAAGAAAAGAAAAGAACAAACATGGAGCAAGACCTCAGAATGCCCTAGAAGTTTGCAAGGGAGTGTGCTGGGGAGGAATTCGTCCAGTCTACAATGATTTCAGGCGAACCAATATGGAGCGATGATGAGAGTGCAGAAAAGGGTTTAATATGGATTGATGAGGAGAGTGCAGAAAAGGGTTTAAGGTATCTCAACTCCTCCATGTGCGGCAGAGAGGATTTAGCATCGCACATTGAGGAGCTCCGTGCCAAGGGGGAACAGCAGTGCAACAAGGTGTGGGCCAAGGGGAAAATTGCATACCGATGCAGAACATGTCAATTGAATGACTCAAGGTGGAAATTTTCCAAGTCCTGTTTTGTCTTTATTGGGTTTGACTTCTTCAAACTGATTTGAAGCTTTATCTTTCACAAACAAAGAGGAAAGAGGTTTTTGTTAGATGGCTCTTGTGGTGGTACATGCATGCAGACTGCCTGCTGGGCATCAAAGTCTCTGGCTTGAAAATGGGAGAATCTGTGTCCATGTTTTATGGTCTCACAAACAGCCTGCTTTTTTGGTGTGTCATCCATCCTGAGATGATCTTTTTTCATTTTTTATTCTGTGCAAGAAAAAAAAGGATTACTGAAATGGGCATTGTGAAATTCTCAAGCATTTGGACAGAAGACAAGGGAATATTTCATGTTGTGGCACTTGCATTTGGCAAGTGTTTAATCACAGCTCTGGCTCATTGGCTTAGGTTGGTGAACCTCAAGGAGGGGGAGGGTTTGTCTGAGAGATGGGTATTTGGAATAAGGATTGATAACACTGTACAGAACATGGTGAAAGTGAATGTACTGCAATCCAAGCAGTCCCCAGTGGTGTCCTCAAACCAATGTGTTCAGGGTGCAGGAGGCCCCAAACCACTTCCTTCTATTTTGGCCTCTCTGTGCCTTAGGGTTAGATGCCTGTAGAAAATTCTCAGAAACTAACATACCATTTACATTCCAAATGCAATTGGGAGTTTTCTCTGCTATTTCCCAGATCTGTATTGAATGTAGCAGTGGTTTGAGTCAAGACTTAGGGCAGAAAGACGTTGGCAGTTCCTATTGAGTTTTATGCAGCTGGGTGTGCAACACACACACCCCAATTGCTGTATCTGGGTCCTTGAATGTTAAGATGGAATTCTATTGAGCAGATGACCACTGATGCTATTCATCTAGCTCATTAGTTACTGACTTTGTTCATGGTATTGATTGCAGTGCAATTTGTGTTGACTGTTTTCAAGCTGGGGACCACCGCGACCACGATTATGGTACTTTTGCTCATCAAATTTGTACTCTGTCATTCTTGCCAATCATTCTTACCAAGTATTCCTGGCAAAAAAAAATGATTCATTGGTTCTGACAATCTGATGAGCCTTACTTTGTGGTCATCCAACACACTGTATTTGTTTTATTTGGCTGGAACTGATACAACATTGATTTGGTTACCTTACATGTCCTTCTGGAGTTTCTTTCTGCAATCATATATATGTATATACGTGTGTGCTTGAATTCAGTGTCTAAGACTTTGTGGTTGGAATGCAGTCATGTATCACAGTGAGTCTGGAGGGTGCTGTGATTGTGGGGACAAAGATGCTTGGAAGATATCAGGGTGAGTACCACACTCATGGTAGAGCATTAGGCAGGTAACTATGGCACCAGTAAACGGGTCATTGTGCCTTTCCACTGAGGGTTTCCAGAAGTTCAAGGAGTCCTTAGAAGCTTGTTTTCAGCTGTGAAGGAGCCAACTCTGGTTGAGAAACTCATAAGTCCCTTACAAACAGTTCATCAAACTTCTTGCTTCTATTCCTCAGTCCTGATGGGTGCTTTATAGGGCCCCTCCTTCGAGACCACTCTCTCACCAGCACTTTGGAGGTAAATGGTGAGAGTTAGGATCCATACATTGGCAGATTAATGCTTCTCACATCTGAGTAATGATATATGTTTGAAGAAAACTGATGCTATGTCTATTAGAAACGCGCTGCTGAATATCTGTTCATTCTCAAGGTAACTGCCTTTTATTTGAGATGGACATTTCCAAACACTCTGCTTCTGGTAACAGGTGTTGATAGATTGTATCAAGCTTAGAGGGTTCCAGATTTACCCAGTAACAGTCATATCATGAGAGGAGCCCAAATGACTGAGCCAGGTTTGAAGGGTCTCATTAGGCCAACAGGGGATTTAATTTGCTTGTGTGGAAGAGCTAATCTGTCTTCTGATTCTGAACAAATCAGAACTGAAACATGATAATGAGATCATGAGAAATTGAGCAATATGAGGATCACAAACCAATCATATCCTATTCAATCCTTCTCAAAGACATTTGTCAGGGTCAGTGTGCACAGTGAGGTTATGGAAACAACTTTGGTTGCATTGTTCTCGCAAGGATAGTTTTAACTTGCAATTTTACAGCTTCTGCAACATACATGGGAGCTTGCAAGTACAGATGTGCACATTGGCAGATGAACTTGTGTACAAGACACATGAAGCAGGTATGTCTTTGATCCATCTTAGTTTTAGGTCTTTGGCATGCATGGACATTGCCATGGATTCTGCCCTTCATATTGCATCTTCTTGTTTTCATTTTCAGGAACATCCACTGCATCAAATTTCACCTTGCTGCCACACTTGCTTCTTGATAGAAGCAAAAAGAATTGAAGCGTGTTCCAAGTGTCTGAGGATGCATTACAGAACAAATGAAAAGCCCCACATGGACTAGTGAATGATCTTACTGACACTGGTGATGGTTGGGTCTTCTCTCTGTGCATGAGGATGGAACTGTTGAATAACAGAAGGCTGATTCCCTCTCATGGCATCAACATTTGCTTCAATTACCTAGACTTTGTAGTTTCTGCTCTATGGGGATCTGTAAATCTGAAATGTGACAGGATGTACATTGTACTGCCAAATGATTCAGTTGCATTTAGGAAGGGGTCATCTGAGATTCCATGATGGGTATCTGTTTTCCCTTTATTGGAAGGTGACCACTTTTGGCTTGAGAATGACAACTGGTTCTGTGACAGATTTTTCTGTACATGTGGACTGACCTTTATTGTTGAATCCAGTGCGCTGTGTCTTAAGAGAACTTTCAATATGGGTAGTTATCCTAAAGAAAACAAAGAAAACAACAGGCCCGATGCATGAGCAATTTGAGACAATGGCTTTGAAATACTTGCAGTGGTCACAACAGGTGAGTCTTATGGCTGGGACAATGTACTCGTCCACACCAATGTGTTCATGCATGGGTCTTTGTTTCCTCTCTTGTTGTCTCTCTCATGTGCGGTTTTGATACTAGGCAGTGATTGTGTTGCTGAAAAGAGCTTCATACTAGTCTTTTGCAAGTTGGTAGTGTCACCTTTTGGAGAAATGCTGTCTTCTTTGATGTTGGGGCTTGGAATGCTAAAAAGGATGTGGTGAATGGACACAATGATCCTGCTCCTTCAACTCTGGAGGGCTGACTAATTGTAATCATTGTGACATGGGCATAGTTGACCAGATCTACTGTGTTCTGTTTGCAGGTGTGCTCTGTTGATGTTCTTCGCAATATTGTGTGTGAAGATGTGATCAGGAACTTTGTACAAAGCTGGGATGAGGTAAGAAAATCTCACAGGATGCCTTGTTTTACATTTTGGAGGCACTATGTAAGTTAGAGGGACGTGAAGTCCTTTTTCTTAGATTCACTGGAAGGCAGAGGAGTCTGTGCTAAAAGAGAGTGGCAACTCCCATGAATGTTTACTTGAAAGGCGTGCCGCAGTAACCAGTACATGATTGGTATTACCTGTCATTTGCAGAGCAAAAATTTGACATCACCATTGGAGCTTCTACTTGACACCTTGCCATCAATGTCACCACGTGTCATTGAAGCGGTAATTTGGGACAGTCATATCCATGGCTGCATTGTGAATGATCTTTCCTGCGGATTTGTGAGCATGCATTGTTGTATTGTGCCAAGTTCATGTAGTACCTACTAGGTACAGTGGTTCGGAGCATTTCTGAGACCCTTCTTATGTTGGGTGTAGGAGACAACTTTATTCTTGCAATTGCTGTACAAAAGTGAGTTCAAGCATGATTTCTCACAGGTGCTTAAGGACAAGTATGAAAAAATTGTAATTCTTGCTGTGGATGATGAAGTTCTCCGCCGTAACTATCATAATGTTGACACAAATCTAGACAGAGGTATGTCACAGCTTTGGGCTCCTTTGTCAGCAGGCCTGCCATTCATATTTGTTCTTTCCTTACCTGAATGATGTCTAGAGCAAGTTCAAAAGAAGTAATATTCTGTTGCTGTTTGTGTTTCCTTGAGTTTCTGCTGTTGTTTTTCTGCCTCCAGTCAAAGCTCTTGTTGACTTGGTACCCTAAACTTTGTTTTGCTGCTCAAATTCTAAGAAGATGGAAACTGGGTTTTGCAGTTATGGTCCAACTATTCAATGTGCCAGATGTTACAAACAAACTCATTGAGGACCACAACTTACTGGAATGCTTTACTACTGTTTTTTGTGATGTGATATCTCGTTGTACCAAAGGGTATATACCATATCCAACATATTTTGCTGGTGGTTATGTTGTTATAGCATAGCATATGAGCATGCCATGTAGTTGGTGTAGCACCAGTATCAACTTGTTGAAAGACATACTTTTGGGTTCCTTAACACTTGGCTATGTGGCTTGCAAAGATGAGAGATGAAAGTCTTACCAACTCTTATCCCCTGATCCCAGCTGAAGAGTCACAACTCTTTTTACAGAGTAAATTTGAACTGTGGTGCTTTTTGTAATATTGGGTTCATTGGGAAAAGGCCTTTTGGTTGGTGTAGGCCTTTTGGGTAATTGCTGATGCTCTTGATTGTGGATTGTTGATTAGGGATCATTCTATTGTTGATGTTGACCATGATGCAATCAAACTTAAGGTTGGTACCTGGCTATGAGTTTGCAAAGTGCTTTTTGTTGTTTGGTCTAATTGTGCTGGGTTACAAGTTATCCACTACTGGAGCAGATCATGATTTTGGTAATTGTACCTCAATGCTGTAATTGTTGGCCATCTATATCAAGATATAATACGGTATTATGGTTGTTGGAATTTTCCATGCAGCCACATTGCATTCTCCTGGTTGGAGTGTACACTCTGGCTTCGAAGTTTCAAGGTCCTAACACATACAAAGATCTGGTGCTGATCACGGTCATGATGCCTGTCATTGGGATGTTCATAGTTGTGGAGACTTGTGCAATAAAATAAATGCTTGGTATTATAGGTGTACTTGCGACCTCAAGGCGATCTTCGGTTGATTTTGAACACAAATGTTGCTGTCAACATGCTGAGAAATCAGGCAGATCTATTCAAGAAGATTCTTGAGACACTCACGCACTTGCAGGTTTGTAAAGACTGCTGGAATTTTGTTCTTTGTTTAGAAGTTCCCATTCAGGTTGAATCAAATAATTTGCATATCCTTTTCTTACAACAAACACATTTTGGGGTTATTGTTTACAATGGCAGTGGATGAACCCCTATATATGTGGAGGGGATGTGAAGGATGAAAATGCGTGGACACTTTCCATTCAGTTAGAGGTCAGTGAATATCAAAACCTCCTGTATCTGTTAATTCACAGCTGTTGCAAATTCAATGCCAAATGTTTTGCTTGCCTAGTAGATTGATGTGAGATAGACTGGAAAGAATCACATCTGCATTTGGACGATGAGATGTCACTAGCTTTATTTTGAACAGGTATCATTCCATATATAGGTTACAAGGATGGCATTGTCACAAGCTTTGTCAGGTTTCAGAGTAGTGTCAATTTGTATGATAGGTTTGTTGTGTTACATTATATCATGGCCAGTAAGTACTTCTGTTAAATCTAACATATCTAAATTTCAATGCAGATGAATAGCATGGCTATTGTTTTTCAGTTGGTTTCTCGCTGTTATCAACATTCAGATGACTTGGTGAAGAAAAAAACATTGATCTTGGCCGCCCATTACACCTTAAAAGCTTTACGTGATTACCTAGGAAAGGCAAGATATGCTCATCACCTTACCCCCCCTGGTCCATGACAGGCTTTTTAAGGCTTTGGCTGTCACACTCAAAAGCATGACACATGCATAATGGTAGTTTAATTGCATGCAGGCTCACTTGCGTTATATAGGCTCACTTGCACCTGATTCCGAAAGCTCGCTGCATATTCCTCTACATAGGACTCTTAGTGCTGTACTTGCAAAGCTCATCCTGTTGCACTGGGATGAGCACAATGGAAGCTTTTTCCCAGCTTTGAACTTCACATTCACTGAAGAGGAGGTATGTCATTTACCTCGATCCATTGATCTGTGAGATATTAGCACAAAAGTAGGTCTTATGTTGTCGATTAGTTGAGTGGGGCTTGCCCATAAACCCATAATGCAACTTAGTGAGATATAGTGGTTGCAGGTTCACCAGAAATTTGTCCTATGATATCTTTGATCCATCAGTTCTAGAATTCATCATTGGATTTCTTTGTCAAATTCTAGCAAATAGGTAACTGTTTACTGATCTTGTGCCTGGTATTGCAACAGGTGATGTCCTTGATTTGGCAACCATTGCGCATCTGTGTGTGGATGGCACAGGTATGCCTGAATTTGTCTTGTGATTTGAAGTGATGACTTGTCAATGGCATGGAGAGTCAATTCTCATAGATCATCTTTGTTCTGTTTTGCAGCTATTGTGCATCCCTGAACTGTTCGGTGTTCACTTAATTTTTTGTGTTTATGATCTGATGTTGCACCTGACCCTATTGTGTGATTGTGCAGATCCGTGCACAGATGTGGAATGCCACATCTGGAGAGTTCAGCAAACTTGAGCTCATTTACCGGGGTAGCTTCTGGCATGACCAGTAAGTTGGTCACCTGAGTGTCCATATGCAGAGTTGTATTGTCTGATTTGTGGATTACCTGTTTGTAAATTCGAAGTGGGTAGCTAGAACAGGTCATGGGGTTTGTTCTTTCTGTGCTTCTTTTTTTTATCTTTAATTTTTTTTATTGAGTAGGCAGCTTGGTCTGCACTCCAGGTCAATGGACATGGACTTGCTGCTGCTACAATTTGGTACAGTTGCTCGGGAGAATATGGAACAAAAAATCTTTGTCCAAATGGCTGAGTGCTTTGAAGTAAGTTTTCAATAATCCAGGAATGAATTCTCTTTGTTTTTGACACTTTTACAACTGCAAATGAATGCAGTTAAAGTTCTTGGTCTGTTTGCAGATGATGAGATTGTGACTGTTATTTTGACATATATCTGGGTGCAGTTGAAAGAGATGGTGTGCTCGTTCTTGCCTGATGGCAAAATTCCTCAGCTTCCTTCTTCAAAGATTTCCCTTCTTCAAGATTTCATGCGATTGGTTCTGTTGGTGGGTCTCTGTTTTATCACTCAATTTCTTTCTGTCCATGCTGTTGTTGACTGTATCAGTCAGACAGCATGGGTACTTTGTTTTGCACATTTTGACCACTAAATGATACAAAGCTTTTGACTTTCCCAAATTTTACTGGCTCATTGGAAATTATATAGTGCAGTCAGTTGACTAAGTTGCTTCTCAACTGAAATTTTTCTTTGTCCAGATTGTTCGTGGGCGTCGCCACACAGGGGCGGATGATGTAAGACCATATTCCCATGCAGCATATCATGAAGTGTTTTTCAGTAACAGGTGCAGATTGCAGCAAAAGAAAAGAATTGTATGCCAAGGAAGTGGACAGTATTTGTGTAATTTAGCATCAGAATCAGCAGATAATTTGTTCTGAGTGTTGTATTTCAATTTTCTGATGATTTCTGAGGGAGGCATTTGAAGGTGCTGTGGTGGTGTTGTATGTCATGGGCACTGTGCTGTTTGAGCAGGGAAAATGTCTTCGTTATGATGTGGTACAGTGGTTGTGTGTGCGGAATCAAACATACTCACAGGTGGGATTTCAGGCCATGGAGATTTGGTGAATTCCTGAATTTTAGACTTTTGTGATGTGTTTTTTGGGGCACTTGAGTTAACAATTTCTTATGGCATTTTGAACCCACTAAAGAAAGTTGCTATTTGTGAATATAAAATTGGTTCCTCTAAGCAGATTTCATGAGGAACATGAAAGAAGCTTTCTGCATTGCTGGTAAGTTACTGATTCTGAACCCTTACCTAACCTCCTGGGTTGGGAGTACTTTCAGCTTTGCCATGCTCTGAGTGCAGTTCCAACAGATCATCGTGAACTTGCGGCTATATTGGAAGCTGTGGCAATCTACCACGAGCCAAAGGTCTGTGATTTGCTTCTCTCCTCATATTTTCTGTTTCTACTCCATGCATCTGAGGGGTTGGACATGACCAGTTTTGTAACAATGTCTGTAGCAAACCCTCAGTCGTGGGTGACATTTTCAATGTGGAAATTACATGCAGTATGTGTATGAGATTTCTCTTTATTCTTTCTTCTATTCCCCCTTTGGAATTGTTGGTGCTCAATCATGCATCCATACATATGAAGGCATGTAAGTCCTGAGTTCAGTCTCAAGATTTTGGACTACCAACTGGGATGTTCATCCGTTTCTGTTTTCTGAATCTTGTTTTGCAGCAATATTGTCTGACTGAGAGTGTCTGGAAGCTTGCAACCATTGCTATTCTCTTCTCCTCTTATTCCTTCCATAAATGTCTTGTGCTGTAGATCTCAGATCGAGGACACTACGAATTGAAGGCAGAGTGTTGGAAGGAGTTTGACCCCTTGTTTGGTAATTACTATCTGAATGAGCTGGAGGAAGCTCAGGTAAAGAGTGTACTAGAATGATTATACTTGATGCTGAATAGACATTTCCTATGACGCAATAATTGGCACAGGAGCTCTGATATCTTTCATCATGAAATGGGTAATTGGGGTTGCGGTGATGTTTGTATTCGTTAGTCATGGTACACAATGCTAAGTTGGGATGTGTCAAATGCTGTTGTCAACAAGACGACCACCATGTTACAGTAGATGTACATTTTTTGGTTGGATGGTTTGTATTGGGGTGTAAACAGGAAAGGGCAGTAAGTGTGGGAAAGCAGCACCAGTATTGGCGGATTCGGGCACCTCCACCAGCAAAACAACCATATGATCGCCTTTCTAATCTCCTCCACACAATGGTCCATATCCTAGGCAACTTTGTTTGTTTTGTTAAATTACTTCATCAGAAATTAAGGCAAAGCATTATTTTTGCACTATGTGGGATCTGATAAATTCTCCCATGCAGTAAAATATAATAATAATGGGTGTTGGAACATGGCTGGGGGATGGCAGGCTTGTCATCAGTTTCTGATAAATGTGTTGAACTATGTGAGTATATTGGTTAGCGAGGATTCAACTGTGACAGATGGCGAAGCTCTTGGAGTGATAGCTTTGCAGCTGATGGCTGTAGTTGTTTCTGATCTTGAGAATGATCCATGGTATGCATGCTTGGTGACACTTCCTGAAAGCCTACAACTCAATGATAAAAATGATTGGTTTTGCTCGGAGGCAAGAAGTTTTGTTTGTTCCAGAATGTTCATGATGAGTGAGCTGACAAAAGTGCGAACCAGGAGAACCCAGAAAGTATAATGAATTCAGCACTGGAAGCAGAATTGAATCCTGTCAACTGATTATTGAGTCTGATGGTTGTAGGAGTCGGGGCTTGAAGCGTTCTGGACAGTCCCTAACAGAACCCCAGTCTTCATTTCCTTCAAATGACATTTCTTTAAACACATATTTGCGGCCGCGCTTAAAGTCCGACACAACTGTGTGCTGGACTAGAGGCAATTCAGATCTACCAAGCATTCACGATCTACCAAGCATTCACGATTTGCTGCTGAAACTGCAAAAGTCAAAAGGGTCACCTCGTAAGTTGGTCTGACTTTTGTGTCTTCCCTAAGTCCAAGCAAGGGTAATCTCCTTGTTATCTGAGTTCCACATGATGCTTTCAGGCAAGCACTAGTGCTGATTGTTGCCATGCTCTTGGAGCTCTACCTCAAAGAGGAGCCAATACTATTCTGGTCACATTGGAACAGCATTGTTTTTGTGATCACCTGAATTGTGGGAGAGCAGTTGTGTACCAAGTCTGGAATGTGGCCAACTATTTGGTGACTATATTGTTCATTGACTGGTATTTGGGATGAATGTTGCTCAGGATTGGTAGACTCTATCAATCATGTCCTTCAACTCCTCTCCATCAACTGCAAGAATGCAGATGAGGCTGAAACAAGTGGTTCTCAGGTGCCCTCTACAAACTTGCAGGTAATATAGGCTTGAGAACATTCACCCAATTCTTCAGAATTGCCTATGTTTGATGTCCCTTGGATGTATGCAACATTTGGTAGTTGTCAGTGATTTGTTCGCTATATATGTTCTCATAAGTCCCATCTCTCCAGGTTGTTTCTCTGCCTGCTGAGGATGAGCAGTGGATCAGAAATGAACAGCAGAGGAAGAGAGATCGGCAGAAGGCTATTCTTGATCAATTTGCTGTCAGGTATGATGCTTGTACAGCCCAGAGTTTGAGATGAACCTTCTGCCATTTTGATTGTGCACAGGCCAAGCACCTTGTCCATGTGTTATCCAGTTGCAAGCTGGGCATATTGTATGACACCCACCACCAAATGAGTTTACCATTTTCAAAGGTCAATTCTCAGGTGTGGGTTTTGAAATCAAATAACCTAACTCACTTTTTTTCTAAAAGAAATAAGCAAAATAGTTCAAACAGTTGAACACATTTGATGTTCCACATATCAATGTTCGCTTTTGTCAGATATGTCAAAATGATGTGGTCTCACCTACAGATTAAAAGTTGTTTAGATGCTAACTTCAATTTTGGTTGGACTTAACCAATGGATACAGAGATACCCAAGTATCTATATAGCAAGTATCTTCTGCTTTTGGAGTTGGTATGCACCATTAGGTCAACTGTATGCAGCTCACTGGTTATTGTAAGTTAATGTGGATACTTAGTTAATATTCAAATGTATTTATATGTAGACTGTGTCTTTGTTCCACAGGCAGAAGGCCTTCTTGGAGCAGCAGCTTGAAGAGGACAATGTGGTGAATGCATTGGAAGAGGCAGAGGGAAAAGGTCAAACCTTGGAGGAAACGACAGTAGGATCTAAAGCTAGCATTGTACCGTCACTGCATGCAGTGGGCAATAGTTGTAGGGTTGAAG
>Ga0116229_10002195_pt1 | contig 31348 bp, 9 predicted proteins | sample S1TSphgellanicum_3_FD_87313 | JGI IMG/M metagenome (GOLD analysis project Ga0116229, IMG submission 87313) | Host-associated microbial communities from peat moss isolated from Minnesota, USA - S1T2_Fc - Sphagnum magellanicum MG | ecosystem: Host-associated > Plants > Peat moss > Unclassified...
GGGGTCCCAACGTTTTTGACGCCCACCCAACAACCCCCCCCCCACCCCCACGGAGGTGGTAGAGCAACCCACCCCCCCCCCCCCCCCCCCCAAAGTGCACCAATGGATGGAACATTCAACTCATCTCTATTGTTGTGGATGAATCCAGCCAACTGAACCCATTTAACATCTGTGGTGAATGATAACTACCTATGTCACTTTTTTCTCTGTGGGGTAGCGTCTAATTCCACCAGCATCACCAGAATAAGGGCCCATGTGAGGCGGAGCTCCATCAGTGGGCCCCCATTCCAATAATGCCTGTGGCCAAGGGGTGTTACATGACGTCAAAACCAAGTGCCTTTTTTAAAAATTTATAAATCTCATGATACCCAGCAGGTACCTTCCGGGTATCACAGAAAAAAAAACAATGACAGGGTCTATGAAAATGTAATTGCTTACCTCTCTGCAGGCAATTGTGTTTTCGTGAAGGCCTCTGGGTTGTTGTGCCACATAAGGCACTTTCCAAGTACACAAACACAAGCTGTTGTTAGGTTCATGTTACAAACAGTAGTAGGTTGGGTAATTTTGGTGCTCTTCAACCTACCACATGGAGTCACATGGATAATAATTCATACTCTTCCCTAGTGTAGGAGATCATTATGTTATATAATGTTCCAAACTAGAAGCATACACTTATTACCATAGAGAGAGTTTCCCATATTTTGTTTTGTTCAGATTCCCATTAAATTTCACATGTTTTGATGACATTCTCATAATGTTCCCACACTGTTCATATGAGATTCCCATGTTGTTCCCACATTGTTCACATGACATTCGCTTGATGTTCTCTTCTTCCCATGTACTTCTCATGTTGTCCCGATTGTCATTTCATTGTGCATCACAATCATTTACCAAAGATGTTACATCTGGAATGGGCTTGTAGCTGCCCATTATGCTAGGTGTGCCACCCCTCTCACTGTACCAGGCTCCCCAAGGACACATTATCCATCTTAATGCGCATCCACTTGCCCATTCCGTAGCATACACCGGGTTTCCTACTTGATTTGGGTCAACAAAGAAATTTTTGGTGTCTATTGTGGATGAACCCCAACTAATCCATGGATTCCATGTTGGGTTTCCTTCTTGGTTTGGGTCAAGAAAGGTAACTTTTATGAACAGAAATTAATAAGAGTATACATAATAGAATAATTACAGCTAGCTATACCTCTCCTCCACCGTTTGATTGATGCTGTTATTTTTGCAAATTTGTTATTATTTTTCTTGTTCTTTGTTTTTCCTCTCATGCTTTGTTTGGCTTTTGTTTCTTTGATTTGCTTGTGAAAGTTTGTCTTTTATTTGTTTTCTAATTATGCTGGCTTTTAAAAGTGTGGTTCTTTATGTTTAAAAAAAATTCATACCCCTCATAGCTTCCTCATCAGTGTTTTTTCTTCCACAGAGTTTTTTGGTTTTTTCAACAAAAAAGATGGGGAAATGTTTGTTTTTATAGTTTAAATTTGTCTATTTTTTCTATGTCTGGAAGAAAAACATCAATTTTTCAATATCACAAAATTGAAGGGAGAAAACCGTGTTATCCCTCTCTTCTCTGTTTGGCTTTTTGTGTGGTCTTGCTTTGCTTGTTAATTGTTGATCTTTGCCTGCTTTTTTTGTCTTTTTTTTTTTTTTCTTTTTTTTTATTTTTTTTTTTTTGTTTTTGTTTTAAAAATTTTTGTTTGAATTTTTTTTTTAATTTTTTTTTTTTTTTTTTTTTTTTTGTTTTTTTTTTTTTTTTTTTTTTTTTTTTTTTTTTTTTCCTTCTTGTTGATTTTCTTCTTTGTGTGTTGGTTTAAAAAATTTCAGTGTGAATTTTTTTTCAAGTCCTTGTAGCTTCATTGTGCTTGTTGTAATCTCATCTCGTTCTTTATTCTCTTTTCCTTTGGTCAAAGCCTTTTTAAAGTTGTTTTTTTGCTCTTTTTTGGGGTCTATAGCAGGATTAAAAACCTCCAGAGTACTACTAAGCACTTCCTTCCTTCTTTGTTTTGCTTAGAACTTCATGTAATTATCTATTAGTTCAAAAATGTGAAGGTTGTTCCATGTGAAACAAAATAAAAATATATTAGACTCAATTTAGACAAGGGTCCACAGACCAAAAGCCCAGGGATCAATTTGAAGCAAATTGAATCTTGAATTGGACTCTTTTTCACATTTAAAAAAAAAGGTATAATGAGTGTGTCTAAAGGCTTAAGGTCCAATTTGAGGTCCAATATCAAAAATGTGTGATTGACCTATGAGAGAATTAAGTTAACCTTTGGCCTTTTTTTCTTTTTTTTTGGTTTTCAATTCCATTTTGTGCACTCGAAAGGCCTGAAAATGCACTCTTTCTATCAACCACCTTGCAAAGATCCACAAAACTAGCCATGTTAACTTCAAAATTAATTTAAAAATGAGAGAGTTGGTGTGCTTTCAACAATGTCCTCAATCCATAGATGTGTCTTCTATTTTCACATAATTTGAGCAACAAGAAGAAAAGAAACCTTGGACCCTAGGTTACATTTTGGTTCTCCAAACCATGAGCTCTACTTTAAACTGTTTTTTGGTTTGGACCAATAGGTGTTCCCTTCGAAATGATGCCATGTAAACTAAATCATAATTTGATTTGTCTTTGTCTTGGACCCTTGTCTAAAGGCCTTGGGACCAATTTAAAACTCTTGACCAATAGGAGTGCTTGATTTCATTGGACCCCGCTCCTTGGACCTTTGTCTAAAGTGGCCCTTAGATTGATTTCCATCATAAGTTATGTATGTCTAGTGCATTACAAAAAATTGTATTACAATACTATGTGACATACATATTTAAACTATTTTAAATTTCCTTCACCAACTTAAATAATGTGCCAACATTGCAATAGAAGTGTTTTACAATATGTACATAAACCATCTTTTGTCATCTCTAGATTATCTAAAGCCTGTTGGATGGTACAAATCATGATCCACCCATTCCATTGAACAACATTAACATACATTCAAGAAAGGTGGGATTAATCTTATAAAATAAAACTACAATCCAAACCCATGAACCCAACATTTATAAACGATTTAGATTACATAATTTTATGTAAATTTAATCATATTATTCACATGTTACATGGATGAAGATATATTCATTTGCTCACAACATGATGGTTAATGATGGTAAAGTGAGTGCATAATATTTATGTAATTAATATGTTTAAATCTAAATTAAAATTACCATATGCAAGTTGAATGTGAGATGTGAGTTTGTGACTAATGGACCACCAACATGTGATATTCAATTAGTAACAAATGTTCATTAATATGTTATGTAAGTTTAAATTTACCCATACAACCATTAAATAGATAGAAAGGGGGTATTTTCAAAAGATAATAAATGCACATTACGTAGCACCTTAAAAAATAATTTAAATATGATTTTGATTTTCTTCTTGGTTAATAATTCATGGCATACAAGACAAGTGAATATGTTTTAATATTGTAAATGTGGGCTTTGTATTTTATTCATAAATTGTTTACAAAATCCTTCTCAACAAATGTGGATGTTGCACATTTGTGCCCATATTAAGTATATTTGGAATATATAATTAAACATATGCATATCTCTATATATAGTGGTTTTCTTAAGCATATTATCTTTTGATTGATTTGTAAGTAAGATTTATAAGACATACAAGTTAAAGTTAAAATGTCATATGATAATATTATCTATTGAAATAATCATTAAACAAGCCATTTAGAATAATTTATTCAAATGAATATATATATATATATATAATTCCCTTAATGACTAACCTCTAGGTATTAATGTTGTGCTTATTTTATGGATATCTCTATTAGTTCAAATATTGAATGTTGATAATAGATCAATCAATTTAATTAAATTATGAAAATATTGTGTGTTCTTCATAACCTAAATTGCAAAACTAAACTATTTTCGTTTTATGCATGTGTGAAATTTGAATCCATCCGTGTGCTTCAATTCTAAATGCCATTTGAAACAAATTAAGCATTATGCTTCCAACTTTTTAAACAACTCGTATGTGCACCTCGTGTGTGCACCGCATTGAATCCATGTTAGGTAGGTATGGACTAGGGACTTAGTGTGTGAATTGTGAACCTATCGGATCCATATTTAAGTAGGTGTAATAATAAAATATGTGCCCATACTAAGTAGGTAAATACATGTGCACATTGCATGTGCATTAAATAATGAATCCATGTGAAATAGGAAGGAAATGTATTAAAAATGCCCCAATGGGAATGTGAAGAAATTAAGCATCTTTGTTTGCTTAACTACCAGTGTTAGAGAAGGCATCATTGAGTAATAATAAACATTTGCTTTCCACCTACCATCAATCCTATATGGTGCATTAGTGGATGATGTCTCGTGAAGCCCATACTTAGGGGGAAGTAAGTACTCATTATTATTACCCTAGTCTAAGTACAATTCAACCTCTTGGGTGCATAATATTTATTTTTGTGAGCATGGAAATGCTGAGAGCCCTCCAAATATATCCAAAGATCGTCACACGTAAATTCAGAAATCATTTATGTGTGGGCCCTGGTTGTGAAGTGATAAAAGACTTTGCTGAGGTACCTTACCACAGTAGGACATTGTGATTCATACTAATTAGTTGTGGGAACCCCCCAAAAAAATTTAAGTTTTTTTATGAAATAAATTCTAAATTATGTTGGGCATCTTTGATTGGGCCATCAATGAAAATAAAATAAAATCATGCTTTGAACAGCCTCAAAATAGATGCATTGTAATCTCCTCCTTTGGGTTGGATATGTAGGTTTTCCAGAGTAGAACTTAGGGCAAAGAATATGGGATAAAGTGAGGAGCTATTGGAAACATGTTGGGGAATGTGATGGGAACATAATGGGAACAATAATAATCTAGCACCCCCACCCTTCCCCCAAAAGAAAGAAAACTTGGGCCCATTGGCGCATGTTCCTTCACCTCCTTGGTTGCAAGAATTTTTTTTGCATACATGTTTTTTTTTGTCATTGTTGGCCTGGGTTAATGGTAGGGGAAAAACTATGGGGTACTAAGCCAAAAAGCAATAACATTTTAGACCAATCATGGTTTTTTGGGTGAATGGTCTAAAAAACTTTGCACGAGGCCCACCTCAAATATGGGAGTTTGACGTGAAATACATTAGATCATGAAACATTATTCAAAAGTTGCCACTTAGGATTCCATGTCAAGTTTTCATTGCCTCCATTTCTTTAGTCCCTTATGCCTTCAAGCTTTGTGTAAAGTGAACTTATACCTCAATACATCTTTTCTTCCCATCATGAAATTTCTATTTCAATGGTCATAAGCTTTCAAGCTCTAGTGTAAAGAGGCCAAATTGAAAAGGGAAACTATGCCATATTCATCTCTCCTTTTCACCTCCCCTATTAATTAGATGAGGTGCCTCCCAAGTTTTTATTTATTTATTTTCAATAAGCCAATTTGATTGGGCCATCACTAAACAAAAAATCTATGGAAGCTCCCCAAAATAGAAGGTTCTATTTTGAAGTATAGAGCTCGTCCCCTTTGGCCCAACATTTGCCAAACATAAAAGTGAGGTCCTATTGTGAACTCTTTGGGGAACATGTCAGGAACTTGGGAACTGTTTTGGTTTGACACACCACAAAGCTTGCATGGAAAGTTGATTGTCCACTCTCTACACCAAACACAACTTTTAAAAAAAAACCGCCTCCCCTGTCCCACCCCCCAAAAGAAAACCGGGAGGTCCCTTCACTCCATGACACGATTTTTCATTGGTTGCATTCAAATTCTATTCCAAAAATTGGCTGCCACTTTTTTGGCCTGGAATAATAGCCCTTTTAAAGAACACCCTACCTCGACTATTTTTCTATAAAACCATTTGCTATTTAATGAAAATCACCTGTGCTTCAAAGGGTTTGTAGCTGTAGGTGTCTGGTATTCTTTAGAAAGAAACACAAAGCATTCAATTATTTATGGCTTTCTTTGTGGTTGGTATCAGTTTATTTGCTGATGCCAGGTGGTGGGGGGCTTGATGCTTTACAAGGTTATCTTACAAGGGCCATGTTAATAAATTGCTGCTTGTCATGTGCCACTCTGCATGACTCCAATGCAACATCGCCCTTGCAACACACAGTTCTCATTCATTGTACTTAACCCTGGAAGGGAACATTCCTAGTTTATAAACAAAAGATTTCATGGCTATCATACGCTTTACAAGCTCATCTGTACGCAACTCCACCCAGAATCCAAAATTCCTAGTTTATAACCGCAATCTCTCTGCTGGCTGTCATATGATTTACATGCTCATACCACTCCCTTGAAATCCCCTCATTTAACTAACTGCCTCTAAGGTGACTTTTGTGTGGTCATTTATGCCAGTGGTTGATTATGATGCACTGATTAGTTCTGGAGTGGTTCTTACCCTAAGGTTAGTTTCGTCATTAAATAATTCTCAAAATAGTGAAATGAAATTATGTGAAAATATGAAGTTGACATGTTGAAAATTCATCATAATTATCATAGGCTACACTCTGAATAATTTCACTACTCTTTTCACAATATTATTGTAGATGATTGAAAAAATATATAACTTCAAAATTTTGAAAAGAATTGGTTATGTCAACGTGGAAACTGACCCTAGTCTACAGTATATGTGTAAGATGGCTGAATCAGCTTTTATCTGTCAACCTGGCTTGAAGCAGTTCAAAATGATAAGCAAACACAATTCATGCAACACAACAAACAAACCGCTCCGCACTTTCACAGTTTACATGGCATGTAAAACCACAATCTACAATTTCAAACAACAACATTGGTCAAGCCAATGTTTAGGGATAATGAAAAATAAAAATGGAGCCCTTATGGTTATCAAGGCAGTTGCTTGTTAGGGTTTGTAAGTGCAATCCTCAAAAACTCAAAGAACTGGCTCTGATACCATATAATATGGTTCTCAAAAATTGAACAAACTTTTTTCATTTGTCTTTTAAGAAAAAAATTGAATGAAACTAATAACTTCTTATAAAATCATCAGTTCTTTACCAGTTCTTTCATAAAAGCTGTCACTTCTTTCATTATCATTTTTTTATTTTTAAAAATGACAGTTCTATTATTCAGAAATATTTAAAAATTTCAGACCTAAAGTTTATTGATAAAATCAAATATCCACCCAACACTCGTCAAAACCAAAGGAACCCAGTGAGAACCTCAGGAGAACCATTTTGGTTCCATTGTGGTGTTCATCACATACAAAATTTTCAAAAAAAAGGGGTATATTTCCCCTGCAGATTTTTGGGGGAGGGGATCAGAAACAAATTGCCAGATTTTTATATTGTGTTGCAATAGGTAGCCCCAAAAAAAGAGGGGGTGCTAAGATGTTTTTTACTTTCATAATTCATTTATAGCCAAATTTGGCTTAACCTTTTGTTATATTGATTCCCCACCAAAGCTCCTCCATAACAAAAGTGGTTTTCTAAAAGCAAACCATGGATCCAGGAATGTGACATCGACCTAGCCCCCACCCAAGCCTCTAATAATTTCTGGAGGATAACTCTGGAGACAACATGATGAGTGTCTTTTACTTTCCTTCTCCATGTGAATATAATATCTATCTATGAAGCAAGAAAGGTAGTTTGTTTTGTTTTGTCATGTCACGCTGCAATCTCCCAAACATGGTGTTTCATGCAGCCTTCTTGGTATCTTTGGAAAGCTCTTGATGAGTTAGGGGTGCACTGACTTGGTGTTTGAGATTGAACCTACAGTGTGGAAGCTATTGATCATTGAACCATTTTCTCAATGAAATTAATTAAAATCGAAACTGAAAGCTGTATTGAAATTCTTTGGTGGAAATCCCCTAATAAGTCACATTTAATAGAGTTTATTTCACAATTTTCAGAGCTGAGGTGTGGAAGAAATTTCTTTTTGAGTGAATTTTGTTGCTGGAAATTCAAAAAAATTGCTAAAAAATGGGTTTGGAAGGAAAAATGAGTTGAGCCCTCAATGTGTTTGTTCGGTCACACTTGGGCCAACCGCGCAGGCTAACTAGTGAGAGTGAATGAACAGCTTACTACTACTTGTCCCATTGTTTGCGCAGCATTATGCTATGACAGTAGTATATGCAATGTCGTTGTTGCCTAAGGCATTATGAGAGACTTTGCAATGGATCAGGCATCCTCTCCATTGAGTACTGAAATAATTGCAATTTGCAGTCTTTTCAGTAGTTGGTTGGGTGTGAAGGGGGCCAAATACAGTAGTAGTTTGACAAATTAATCGTTGAAGATGATCTTGCCACATTCATGATCACCAAAAGTTGTGAGACATTGAAGTATAGGAGGCAAAAATAAATAAATTATTGCATGACAAGAAAACATTTTCTGCAGCTTAACTTAATCCCATCATGAAAGCCCCAAAATATATGAGCAAAATATTCCTTGAGCAATGGGCAAGTTACGGCTAAATATTCCTTGAGTTTACTGTATTGGGCATTCCAACACCTAATCATTTATTATTGCTGATCAAAATCCCTTGATTTTATGTAGGGGTTGCCTTTATTATTATGTAGTCATTTAATGGAAGGGAAAAATAATATAAAAAACAAATTATGTACAATATGTGTGAAGTGTGAACTTACACACTTTTGTTTCAGGTTTCATCATTCCTTGCAAAATAGTGAATGCATTAAAGTAGATAGAAAAGGTCATGGAAGTCGTGACAAATTTTTTTTGATGTGAGCAGTGAATGTGTTTTCAGAGCTAATGGGTCCTGTTTCAGAATATTTGGCAATTCCTAATTAGCCCTCATGCAACAACAATGATCCTTTAAACCCAATCAACTGGAATAGAAACAGATTGTTAAAAAAAAGACCAACCATGTAATGGTAGCTTTTGAGATACATGGCATAGCTTCATTTCTTTCCTTAGTTTCAGTTTTCTTTCCTCCCCCCCCAAAAGAAAAAAAAAGAAAAAAAATGGTGTGTTTTTGGGGATTTCTAATCTCCAAATGCGAATATGTTTAAAATAAAATTCAAGATTCTATATCAGGTTCCAGTGGGTAGCCAACAATGTAGAAGGATGCTTAAATAATTTCATTTTCATGTTTTGTTTATGATTGTCAAATTTGGCTAAATTTTCTTATTGATGGTGGATGGCATGTCAAGGGGCGGGGAGGTTCACAAAATAAGCACTCGCCTGAGGTAGAGCCAAGGAGCTTATATTTTGGGAATGCCCTGCTCCAAGGGCAGGAAGGCATAAATATTTTTTTTCATTTTTCCTGTGATACCCATACCTGCTGGATATCACAAAAGAGCGGCTGGGTCTTGTTAAACATGCAATGGGTTGAACTTGGGACACAATTCAGTTAGACCATGCTTAATTGCAAAGGTACAGCAAAGTAGATTTCCCACCCCCCAATCTCTTTGTCTGATTTGCTTCATGTGACAAAGAGTTTAAGTCTATAGATTGCTCTTTTATCCTCTTCAACAAGTTCCCATTGCTCTTTTCATGATACATTTTGTGCTTTTTGGGTGTTGTTGCTTGGTTGACTGTTTTTCCTCTTTTGTTGTTTTTTCATTTCCCCTTCCAGGTGGGTCTTTTTTCTATTCTTAAGAATGGTAGGGTTTCATCAAGATGATCAATAAAGGGAATCCTATTTATAGACCATCACTTGTGTATCACCTCGTACTAGGTACTTAAAACTTCATTCACTTTTAGAGTGCGCTACTATTCTAAAAAAATTTATGGGTGAAATTTTATCACTTGGTGATTTATTTATTTTAAAATTGACAAAAGAGGATGGGCTTTTTTTTTGTTTTTTTTGTTTTTTGGTCTCCTAATTTATAAATTTTGTGATGTAGCACCACTAGAGGTCATCCATAACAGTAATTGGCCAAAAGTAGAAAAATTTAAGAATCTTGTTATATTTGGCAACCTATTCAAACCTATTGTCATAATATGGTGATTTCAAGAAAAAAATCATTAAAATTTGGTTACTTTGGCACATTTTTTGTCTCCCAAAAAATCATGTGTATGAGTTGCACTAGATTTTTCTGAGGTCACCACATGCAAAAATTTGCCCCAAAACAAGACAATGCAAACAAGTGGGTTTTGGGGTTTTCTATATCTCCAAACAAATCAGAAAAATATAGATGGATGATTTCATTTTTAACTTTCATAATTCATTCATAGCCAAATTTGGCAATTTATGGATTGATTGTCACCTTAGCTACATCATAAACTTGTTAAAATCTGATTCATTCCCCTCCCCAACTGGACACCATAAATTATTAAGGAAACCAAAAAAGCATGGAAGTGCTAAGGGCCTACTCGTCTCGAGCATAAAAACCTGCCCTAATTTTGAGAGGACTCCAAAACTGGTTGCAGACTATGGAATGCTCAAGCCCCTGCCCATTATATCAGGTAAATCACCAGGCAAGGCCCTTCCATGATGTGATGGTCTGGGGTGGCAGATTCAACATGTTTGAACAGATAAATTTTGGTCAATGTAGGATTTTCACTAGAAGATTATGTCATATAACGTGTTTGAGAAAATGACATAATCTGCCACCCAAGACCTCCTATGTGGTTAATTTTAAAAGAGGGCTCCATAATCAAACAAGCCTGATGCCGATTTCCTATGAAGATTATGGGGTCTGAGTGGGGTAGACTGGCCAGTGACCAAACACTTAAGTGTTTAGGGCAGCCTGGATCCAAGGGGAGGGCTCCATTGTTCCTTGTGTGGAAACAAAACTTGGACCCCTCCTCTTGGCGCATCTAACACACTAACAATCGTCGAAAAAGAATTTAAAATGAGAAAGTTATGGCTCCCCAAAGTACAGGGGGTCAAGAACTCAAAATAACAAACCACCGAACATTACAAAGGCCAGTTCCTGAACACCCAAAAAATTCTTTGTATGTTTGCTCTATTGCTATTAGAGTTGAAATATGATTTGTAAAATTTCAGGTGGCTCTTCTATAACACTTTAAATGGTTTAAAATGAATAAGAAATAAGAAAGTTAGGAGGTTTGAAAGTAGGAGAGGTCCAAAGAGGATAGCTTAATTTTTTTCGTGTTATTTTTTCATCAATACTTTTCCTTTGCACTTCAAAGATGATTTCTACAGCTTGAGGTAGTGCTCCCATAACATTCTAAATCACCCAAAATGAAGCACATATGATGAAGATACAAATATGTGTTTGGTCATAAGCAGGCGGTCGATGATGGGCCAGTCTACCCAAGTGACTGACTTTTTTTACATGTAGGCATAAATCAATATACCCCCTAGAGTACCCCAAACTTGGGGTAGGTATGGCCCCCAGTTTCGCCAAAACTGAGGATGAACATAGTACACAGGAAAACAAAAAAAATTGAGAGAGAGAGAGAGAGAGAGAAAAGAGAGGGTACCAAATCAATTCTCTTCAGAATATAATCCTGCAAATCTACTGAGCTGATACCCACTTTCATTTTACAATACCTAGTTTTGTCACTTCTTTCGACTACACTCAAATTGGGGATGAAACTAGGATTAGAAGGGTCAAACTAGGGCTCAAAGACAAGGTGACTTTAAGGATAACTTTAAACATTTACAGGAAGAGTTTTAAGACTCAGGTACAGCTACTTAGTAATTAGCAACATTCATAATTTTTAACTATTGTATTAACCAGCTGGTTTCACCTCATAATTCCCCCTTAAATAACTGCCAATGCTGTACATTTTGCCCACATGAAGAATCATACGTACTATATACGCATGGTAATAAATGGTATTTACTCAGGCTCCCAGGTGACTGGTGTTTTACCAGCATGATTTACGGATTGGTAACCCTGGCTGCCCCTTGGGCAGGGGGAAAAATGAATAACTGGAGCCTCTTAAACAATAAGCCCATAATAAATGGAAGTAAAAGAGTTTTAACATTTACCATCATGAGCGTTATTGGGGGGGTGGGGTGGGGTGGGGGGGTTGTATATGCTGTTCTGCCTGGAAGAGTAAATGGGAATTTACCTGAACGGTCAAAAAAAAGTACCCTGGGTAACTTTTAAAACTTGCTGTCCTGATGTGTGATGAGCTAAAGTAATTGAAGTAAAGGATAGTAAAAACATTTTTACCCTATGGTGGAAGTTAGTAGAGGTTGGAATAAATGGAGTAAATTGAGAAAACTAAGTAAGTTAGTTACTTACTAGTTAGAGTTTTCTTTAAAGAATTTTGGTTTGCATCCTTAGGAAGATTTAGGTACATATTATGGTTATTAAACTAGATGTGAACTACAAATCTTTAATCATCCTTCTATATTTTTGGATTTTTCAAAAAAAGAAAATCTGGTGAATTTTCCCTCTTTTTCCCATTGCTTCTAGTGATTAGAATCTTCCCAAAATCATTTCATTTTCACATTTTTAATTTGCAATTTCTCTTTTCGACAAAATTTCTTCAATACAAAAATAGGCTGCTAGTTACTAACCTATTGGGAGTTAGAAGTATGGGTTGGGAATATTAATTTAATTAAGAGCGGGTATTTATATAGTGCGGAAATTTACGGCCTAAGTTTAACACTTACACATGCTTTTTAAACTGCTACATGAGTTTTTTTTAATCTGTTATAGATTATGTATTCATGTCCAAGATTAATGAAGCTACAATTTTCACTAGTGAGAAATATTTTGTGACAATTTAACCAGTTGTGTCGATAATTTTAGTCAGTTAACCTATCTACTACCATCCATTTTGTGCCTGCTCCCATGAATAAAGACCTTGCTAAAAATCTTTTAAGGTATGTTCAAACTTGTAGGTAGGCAAGTGGTGCTAATGGCCCAAAGTTAGGGTAGTGTTAGGGTTGTGGCTCTTTTCGGAACATAGTTACCTATAAGGTTCTATACCTATGCTTAAGTTAATCATAGTTAAGCAATTGTCGATTAGACTTGTGACCTTTCAATTAGTAATAGGTAATCATTAAACCTTAATTTTGGTTCAAGATGTTCAACCCAAAGTTAACACCAAAATCGTCTCACCATTGTCATTTTCTTTGTCTCCTCTCCTCTCATCACAACTGCTCTAATTTGCAACTTTCTTGCACTTTGGATTTTTTGGTCTTTCATTTGTAATTTTTTTGTTACTTTTGAATTTGTTCCATTATTTTATTGAAGGCACGCTATTTTTCACACAATGTTCAATAAATTGTTCTCACATATTGTAGTCACAATGCATTGTTTTTTTTTGTTTTTCTTATTCCTTTGTTCAGTTCATCACCATGACAAATTCGAAGAATCTGCATTTAAATTTGCTATTACATGTCTTATTGCGATTATAGGAACATTTGAACTTCTATAGTGATTCACAAGGTGATACAATGACAAATTTCATGGAAGATTGTTAATAATCTTATCAATGGCAAGTGTTTGAAGCGATGCGAAATGCTACTATTTTACATCAATATCAAATGTCATGTGACTTTGAATTGTTGATGAATAAGGAGCTGGGGGATTGGGTGAAAGCACAAAATATGACATAATACTTACACTTCCTAATGACACAATATGAAAACCACAAGTGGGTAGAACATTTCTAAGTGACTAGAGAGGTAGTTTTGCAATTGACAAAAAAACTCAAACCTTTAATGGAAAAAAAAACACAAAATGCATATGTGTGATTCCGGTAGGATTTAGGGTTGTTTATTCCTTATACAGTTTCTTTCATGGAGCATGTTAACTACAGTGTACTGAAATGTTTATAATCAAAAAATCCTCCATGATCATGGTACTACACGAATTTGTTTATGTCCTTAACGTTGTTTTTAGATAGCATATTTAATGGCCAAAAGGTGAAAAGTTGGTTCAGGTCATGGTAGGATTTAGAGATCTATGTAATTTACCTTTTAATCTTTGGTGCAATCAACTGCACTCAGATTCACATCCAAAAACCCCATGGTGGATTTGCAATCAATTATATCTCATGCAAATCAAAAGGATGTAGTATGCAATTGTAGACTGTTGTCAACCATGAAAAACATTTCCAAGAAGTGTTCATCAATATGTTAAGATCCATGAATGATTCAAGAATTCTTCAATTATCTAACTTAAGTTATTAAAGGCAATTCACAAAGGTGTTAAGGGTAGAAAATTGTCTTATGTTGGTTAAACACCACGAGTGTTAGGAGATGGTAGTACCATCAATATAATGAACTATTTTCATGGGGGCAAGAATAATTAGAAGATAATTACGGGATGAATTTTAATAAAAGTAATTAATTACTAAAAATAATATCCTAGTCTAGTTTATTTTAAAAGTATCCTAATAATTATTTAGTTACTAGTGGTAAATATTTGATTTACCATTTTCTATTTATTAGGGGTGAAACCATATAGGTTAATTAATCCAAGTGAATAAGGGATGGATGGATTTCTTGTAACTAGGATGTGTGGAACATATTAGAATAAGGAAATTTAAGAGTGTAATGAAATTTAGGAAGATAATTAAGGATTCCACCTTTGTATGATGAATATCCTTGTTGGGTTCCTTATATATCTCTTGAGGGGGGAAAAGGAAGATATTGTATTAGAGATGGTATTTAAGATTAAAGTTTTTAGGAGATAATTCTCTTGGGAAGTAACCTGTTTGGCATTGAAAATATAAATGAAAGATATTGAAATACCTTATACTTTGATTTTTGCAATGGAAAATGGTTGAAAGTATATCATATTTTTTTTATTTTGTTATACTTGGAGCATGTTAAATAGTGGGGGAAAGTAATATTAAAATTACATAATGTTTTGTTATGTTTTATGTAATAGTTTTTTGCTTCTTTTACAAGAGCAACATGATATTTTTTCTCTGTTTTTTATCTATAAAATAGAAAATACCTTTTGCCGTAGGATGGTAAGCACCATTAAAAGACAATGGCAAGGAGGTAGACATGACATCTGAGGGTTTGCAAGGAAGGTAACGTTGCCATAGATGGTAAACAATAACCACAAAAGGGTCTACAAGCAATGTAAATGGTAGACATTAAGTATAAAAGGTTTACATATGTTGCAAATGATAGGCAATAGCTATAGGAGGTCTATAAGCAGTTGAAGGTATTTTTTTCAAGTTTGCAAATGACAATATGTACATGATGATAGTTGTGCATGATGGTAACTGCTATAGGACAATAGGCAGACAATAAACAAGTTTTACTTTCATTTTTTCATTTTTTTAATTATTCCTTTTTTTATTTGACAATATTTTTCTTTGATGGTAACTAGGTTGTCAAATTCCATGGTTTAATATAATGTCTCTTCGATCTTGAACACGGACAAAACAAATTCAGACCTTGACCAAATTGTTGAAGATCTTGGTTGGTTTTCTTTCAAACAAAGTCATTTCTACATTATTCTACAATTAATGAACAAGGTGTAAAGAAATTTTCTTCCTATGAATCTTCTCTTGGTTGGCTATAGTCTCCATCACTAGGAGCTTGTAGGTCTCTCACATTCGGTGGAACATGGACATTTTGCTCTCCTTGGAAAACTTCAATTGCCTTGTAACAATCTTCATTAAATTGTCATGGTGGGTGATGTTTGTCTCACTCTTTTGCTATCAAATCCCAATAGCATGTATTGTGCCACATCCCTTTGTGGTGGTAAGAATTTTTTTTGTAATCACCATGGATGGAATTCCATTTATCTTTACACATCTTGCCATTCCTTGGCAATATTGACTTTATTTCTTAAGTTAAGCATGTAATGTTAAGTAGCCACATCAACAACCACATTAACAAGTTATCAATAAAAATGCTTAAATTTGAGCATTGTTAACTAATTACACATTTATTGATTTTGTTATCCACAAGTTTGAACATATCTTTATAATTTTAGAGGATGACCATTGACACCTATCTACCTACCTACCTACCTATTGATGTTTATTGTGGTAGGTAAGGACTAGGAATGAAGGTGTTACTAGAATAAAGTGCATGCTTAAGATTTTGGCAGTTGTTTTTAGCAGTTGTTGTCTCAAGTGGGCGCCCTATTTTGGCAATGTTGTCTAAGGGCATTACAATGTGTAATGACTTGTCACACCAAGATTTGACATCCAAGATCCTTTCATTGTGCCAAAAAACACACATCAAGCCCATACAAAAATGTATGAAATTGCACCCCAAAACATTGGGTGACTTCCCCCCATGTTAAGAGGACTCGTACCTATGTAAATCTTACCCTAGATTACATATAGGTTAAAGCCCCAAGGTGGGGTCATTCCCACAATAAGGGGTTTTCAATGGTTGTTGAAATTGGCTAACATTTTTGGAGTGCCTAAATGCACTCATTATAAAGCATGAAACATATATTGTTGACATTGTCATGAACCTAAACATAGGTAAATTGGAGGCACAAGGGGGGATAGTTTTTATAACTACTTTTCAATAGTGGGGGGTGGAGGAAAGGTCATAAGATTTTAGGTTGTAAGGTTTTTCATTTCTTTAAGGAGTAAGGTGTAAGATCTCTCTACTCTTTTAGGAGGGATAGTCATACTATAAATACACATGGAAATTTCTCAGAGTACTTTACAAACTTTAAAGCTCAATGTTGAAGAAAAAACAAGGACAAATTCACATATAGTTCACCACAAAAAAGGTGATCAATCTTTATCCAGTTATTATAATATTTTGCCAGCTTCAACATAAATTGGATTATTTATTAATCTACCAAAATTTTGAAAAAATTACTTGAGGTGTAAGAGTTTGAATTCTAGTTTAAAATAGTTCAATTTTTAAAAAATAAATGTACCTTACAATAACTTTATTCTTTAATATCAATATTTTCAAAATAAAAAACCTAAGCACTAAACTAGGAAACTTTAAATAAATAAATAATTTTAAATTCATGTGCTGAATCCATCAAGGTACTATAGTATCTGTAACCAATCCAAGGTATGATATTTTTACAAATGAACACCTTCATGTCCAACAATAAAAGGTTGGGATATTATTAGTCACAAAGTTTTGTCTTGCAACCTTTGAAACAAAGGTTGATTGTTACAATCCTAGTGTTTGATTCATGACTAAGTTTAGAACAAGAAAAAGAATAAAGTTGAAAGCAATTTTAAAGCATGGCATGAGCTAAACAAATTAAAATATTCAACCAAATATAAAAAGTAAATGTGTGAAAAGAAAGAAAATAAGCACATTTCAAAACCCATCCATTCCCATGTTTGGAGTTGAACACTTGAGAGCTCCAAACATTTAGAGTGATGTTTAAATGAATGAAACATGTCAAAAGTAAATGACTTTAATGGTGTTCAAAAGATTTCAATGAAGTTATGTTATGCAAGGTTCAAATGCCCAAAACAAAATTGAAAAGTGATTTGTGGTAAAGTTATATTGACCAAAATTCTTGGATGGTGATTGATTTATGTAAACAATCAAACTTCATACATGAAATAATGCAATTAAATTTTGCACATTGTGATTAAACTCATCAATTGAGTTATGGAGAGGATTGAAATATGACATTAATTAATATGACCAAGTCATGTTGTCCATTGAATTATGTATGCAATTCAAATTCAATCACTAACTTTTGCAAAATTAAAAATTAAAAAAATTGGTGCCTAGAAGATGGTGACCAAATCTTTGGTGATATGCAAATTGTGTTTTTAATATTCATATTCCAAAACATTCTTTTTCCCTAACCTAATTTCATCAATGTGTGAGTTTAATGTAAAAAATGTGAAACATAAGTGATTTTTGGGGAGTTGTAATAATCAAAAATTGAAAGTTCAAATATTTTTGCTTTCATATTTCATTTATAGCCAACTTTGGCTAATTTCTTTTCTAAACAATTACTAGTTAACAACATCAAATTTTTTTTTTAAAAAGCACTAAGCTAGGTGTGCAAATGGTTAATGCTTATGGGATTTTCATTACATTTGTTAGTGGCAACACATAAAGGATTAAAAACTCATTTAGGGGCTAGGGAAAACCAACATGCACATCGGTATTACTACTATTAATAATAAATGTACAACTTTCAAAATGCATGGATTATCTTTCATTGTATGCCTCCCAATAACATGTATCTAAGTTTGGAAAGATGCATGCATTATTAAAATTCTTATTTTCTCAAACTGACCAAGTTGAATATATGGGTTTTTTTACTAGAGGACATGTATTTTTGACTAGAGGCCAAGGGCTTGAATGACAATGGGTATTTTTGATCAACCAATTTGACTAAAGTGACCAATTTAACAATTAGTCAACTCAAACATCTAGTCAAATTGGACTTAAAAATACCATTTAATCAAATTGGTTAGTGACCTAGTCTATAAGACCACCCAATCTAGTCAAATTGGCAAGTGCCCTAATCAATAAAAACATTTATTATATTCAATCAATAAGGTTAACTAAGTAAGCTTAGTCAAAGTGGCCAATGGTTTAACCAAAAAGGCCAAATACAAATTATAATACTAATTGGGTATCTTGGGATTACATTTAACATTTTGATTATGATTGACTAAATTAAAAAAAGTTGAAAAATGCAAAAATTACCTAATCGTAACTAAATGATACATGACCAAATTAATTATGATTAAATTAATTATATATATGGTTTATTTAACTATGGTTAAATTGATTATATTGAAATTAGCTATGGTTCAACTACTTATGAAAAAATTAATTAAAATTAAAATTAACCATAATTAATCTAACCATGGTCAATTTAACAATAGTTGGTTTAGCCTTAGTAAGTTTAGCCATGATAATTAGTTTAGCATAATTAATTTAACCATTATTAATTGGGCCATTGTTGGTTTTCCCATAATGAATTTAACCATGGTTAATATAAGCATAATTAAATTAGCCATATTTATTTTTAACATATTATTATTTTACCTTAATAAATTTAACCATAATCAATATACCCATAATTAATTTAAAACCATTATTAATTTAGCCATGGTTGGTTTTGCCATAATTATTTTAAACACTTTTATTTTAGCCAAATTCATTTTATTCATGGTTAGTTTACCCATTTCTAGTTTAGCCATGATTAATTTTTTCCATAATTATTTTAACCATTTTTATTTTAGCCATAATTACTTCGTTCATGTTTATTGTAATCATAATTATTTTTGCATAATTTATTTTTCCATAAAATATATATTCAACCATATTAACCTTATTGTTAATAATTTTAACCAAACTTATTTACTCATGGTTAATTTAACCATTTCTAGTTTAAACCATGGTTAATTTTGCCATAAATATTTTAACCATTTTGATTTTAGCCATAATTATTTCATTCATCTTTATTTTAGCCATAATTAATTTATGCATAGTTTTTTTAGCCATAAAATATTTATTCAATGGATAGTTTAGCCAATTAACTTTATTCATGGTTAGTTTAACCACTGTTGGTTTAACCATAAATTATTTTATTCATGGTTAGTTTCACCATATTTATTTAGATATGGTTAATTGAACCATAATTAGTTTAATTATAGTTATTTTCCATAATTATTTTTAATTTTTTGTTCGTTTGAACATTATTTTACCAATCATTAGTTTTGCCATAATAAAATTTTCCTAGGTTAAATTAACCACCTATTTAACTTATGTAATGTAAGTATGTGACTAAATAACCTAAATACAATTAATTTATATGTAAATGTATTTATTTATACATACCCTACCTATACTCCACCTATTTACCTATATTTTAGCTTATAGGTAACCTAGTTATATAGGCTAAGGTAAGCCATTTATATACTTATGATAAATTACTAATTGGTTAACTAATTATTTACCTAAAATACACTAATGAATGTGTAATTAAATAAATAATCATTAATTATTACAAATACATTATTGATAATATATAATGAATTAGGTCTAATTTGTAAGGATTAGTTATAATTTGGTTGTAATTATGAATTATAACTAAATAATTAGACATTAACTATTACTAGTTTTTATTTTATTTTAATTAACATACATATTTACCTACCTCTTTATTTATTTATTTATTTTATGTATCTTACATAATTATTTGGGAATAATGTTGTGTGAACTAAAAAGCTCTAATGTTGTGTGGACATGAAAATGTTTCTCCCTCCCAAAAGTTTGTCCCATATTACTTGTCTAAATGAGAAGCAATATACATACATGCACCATAAACATCCAATACATAAAAAACATTTAAAAAAGGAAGGCCACTTGAAATGAGCCAATTGTAAAGGCTCAACCTTAAAGGCCAAATTCAAAATGAAATATGATTTTCCTACCTAGGTCATCTAAGTGTCGACTTAATTTAGGTGGTGTACATTTAAGCCTAATAAAAGTCATAGCTTAGGTTGCCCTAGCCTACTTTAGGCTTCTATACCTAGTTGTTAGTTATAGGCTCATAAACCTAGGCCTAGGAATTTAGGTTGTAGGTTCGTAAACATAAGGACCTTAGGAGTAAGTATTTAATATTAGGTTTAACCTAAGTTATTTAGGTTTTATTCATGTGGCATAACCTAGATGGCCAATGTTTAAATGCCATGTGGCATAGGCTAGGTGGCCAATGTTTAGATGCCACGTGGCTTAACTTGGGTGGCCATTGTTTAAATGCCACATGGCATTTACCTAGTCAAAATGGTGTTTGACAAGTCAAAAAATCATTTGATTATTATATTGATTAGTCAAAAGTACTAGTTGAAATGACTAGTCAAAAATGCCAACCTAGGCTTGGTCAAAAAGTACATGGCCTAGTCACAATGGACAAGTTCAAAACAACTTCTCCAAAATGACTAGGAGGTTTTTTTTACGCCCATCCAAAATGGGTATTTTTTGACCAAAATTTCTAGTAAAACAAAATAAGAATTCTAGTAAGTGATGTTAAATAACACCTAACAAGCTTTGCTTAAGCATTCTTGTGGCACAAACATGATTATGCACAAGGTTTGACTAATTTATTGCAAAAACTATTAGGGGGTATCTAATGTCCTCCTAGCGTTTCTTCTATTTTTAAGCTATGCATAACCATATTTCACTAGTATTTTGATTCCTTATTTACATGTATTTAATTGGAGGAAGTATTGTGGTGTGCTAATAAATAAATAAGGCACATGAAATAGGAAATCATTAATGGTAATGAAACAATGTAGATTTTGAACCAATTAACAATTTGTGAATCGTAAAACTTCAAATTGAATAAATAGGTTCATAACAAATCTAATGTTTTTTCAATGATATATTCTTGCAATTAGAAGTGAGCTTCACAAGTCACAATCTAAGAACAAGGGATTAAGTTTGTTTTTAGCAACATTATAAAGGTTTAATGTTTTGGGGCATGTGGAACACATGAAATCATATATAACCATGAACACAAGAAGGCATCACCCAATGCGCCAATGCCTACCCAAAACTTGTGTATTTCCTATCAAATAAATGTGGCACATGCCATTGAATGAATGTTTACCCAAATGGAAAAATAGTGTAAAATTGTCAAGTATGGCATAAAATATAACCATGAACACAATCTAGCAATATGTGTGCATTATTTTTGAACTTATCCTTATCAAAATTCTACAACTAACACAAAAATTTGATCTATTTTCTACATTTGTTGGCTTTAGGTTAAATTTATTACAAAACCTTGACTTGTTTTCGTATATGTATGTTCATGGCAATTTTGGAGTGGAACATGTATAATTGGTGAAATTCAACAATAATGGATTTTGATGATCATCTTAGATTGATTTTCTAAATGTTTCGTTCCGTGTCAAGTATGACTTTCACATTAATTTTCCTAACATGTCATATTTGAAATTTGATGAATAAGAAAGGCTAATGAAAAAATTCAATTTTAAGGTTCAACATTGGGATTGATCCATGTACAAGGATGTGGCAAATAAGTATGATGTCATACCAAGCAAGTTGCAACAAGGCATTGAGCATAATAGAAGAGATACAAAAAATTGAACTATAAAAATAGGTAGATAATATTTATTGTAAAGGTATTAACAATCAAAATCCTAACAATGAAATGAAAACCAAATACTTCCATGGGTTTTAAATATCAATGTTAATAAAAAGCGATAAGCATTCCATAATGAAATTGAAAAATCATTGTGGGTTAGTGTCACATGAAAAAGATGAAAGGTTAAAACCTCTAGCATAAATAACAACACAATATAACAAAAATATGTCTTTTCCATCCTTAGCATCATGACTAAGATTATAGTTGTATGGTCAATGTTATTTGACTAATATGATTAACTTTGTCTAATTTAATCAATGTTGGGCATGTATATAGTTTTAGACATTGACTCCATGTAAATGCCTAACCTTGAACATGTAAATATAATTGTAAAATATTTTAAGTCATGTAAAATATTGTAAGTATAAGTGTTAATTATTTGCACTTACTTGCCTTGTGTAAATCAATCTAAAAAAAATCAAAAAGAAAACTTCATCTTTTCAAGATTTTAAATTGTTAATTGAACCTTGATTGGTTGGATAAAAATACATTAAAATAAATAAACTCAATAAGGAAAATATTTTAATTTCATTGAATAAATATAAAAGTTAATGCAACCACCATGGAAGACCCACATGGAAATTGTAATGTTAATGTCATGACAAAATTCAATGACTAGGATAGGACAACAAGACATCACCATCTATGACTATTGTGATTGAAAGATGCTACTTTTGTGAAATCTTATGTGGAAAATTAAGAAATTAAGAAAAAACTAATTAAAATTAAATATGTATTAGAAGCCTACCAAATTGTATAATCAATTTCAAACTATGTATTTCAATTTTTATTTATTTATATTATGAAACCACATAATTACATTATCTTAATTGAAAAAACTACATTAATTTTTTAAAAGAAATATTTAAAATAAATTTATCTAACCATTTTTAATGAAATTTTCACAAATGGAAAAATATTTTCACCAAATTTTGAAGAAAAATTGGAATTTTTTTGTCACATTTGCATTCAAATTTTGATTCACTAGCAAAAAAATTTCATTTTAAAAATGTTTAGATAGTTCTTAAAACATTTCACCATTTAATGAAAAATTCCTCTTGAAATGCTCCCAATTAATGTGATGAAACAAAAACATTAATGCCAATGTGTCTTTACATTTGAGATTTAAAATTACAAAATCAAATGTAATTTTGAAATTAGATGCATGTGAATTTTACTATATGTTTTTAAATGTTGGAATTCTTTCATCATGAAATTTGAGGATTAATTAATCCAATGAAAGGTTTTATATTTCAGTTGGTGACCCCAATCAAAACATTAAAATTAATTTAATGTTTTGATGTGTTTATTTTAAGTGTTATTTATTCAAATCACATCATCTAACACTTCAATTAAATCCAAAATTATCATGTGTCCAAAATCACTAAAGTCTCAATTAGAATATAAATGAAAGGACAAGATTTGTTGTAATGACAAAGGAACTCCATTAATTTATAACATATTATTGTGTTTCTACAAACAATTTTTCTAAAATTCAAATCTTGCACTACACTTTATGAAACAAATGAATTAAACTAAATGAAAATGGAAAGAAAGGAAACAAATCAAACAAATAAATCAAGGACCCTAAATCACAAGGACAATGATAGAGAAAAATGCATGCACTAGTGAGCTTGCCCAAAAGAAACATATAAACATATAAAACATGTAACAATAATAAGTAGCAGGTACCTACAAGATGATAAACAAAAAGGGGGAATGATCATGAGGGATAATGCTTGCAACATGATGAACACAAAGAGTAATGACTAGCAAACAATGCAAATTCATTTCAATGTGGTTAATGAACAAGGTAATGAAAAATTGTCAATTGGAACATAACACACATTGGAGTAGATTTGCATGAAAGTAGAGCACATTGAAAACACATTAAATCTATATGTTGGGAAATGAAGCAAAGGATATCATCATATTGAAACAAACAAACTTACAACAAAAGATGTAGATTGAATTAGAACAACTTTGGAGTAGATCATGTTCTTGCATTAGAATATAATAACTTTGGAGCAATATTGTGTTAGTGTGGAAGAATAGAAGCAAGAAAATTTCATGGAGCTTTGTTGTTGAACATATTTTATTATTGACATGGTACTCATAAGTACTTACAAACGTTTCAATTATGGGGATGGAAGCCTTCAATAAGTTTGTAAACCTTGATACTTGAATATTAACACATTGAATGACTTCATATATTTGTTTTATTGCAGTTTTGCATGTAATGTAATTAAAATGAATAGGGTGTTACTGTTTTTATTTTTAATATGTATCATTAACTTGAGGAACAATACATATTGGACATTCAAGAGTAGAATTTCCTTTTTTTTAATATCATACCATTCAAAAAGACCATCAAGACATTCATGTGACTAGCAAACAAGTTTTGGAATGAAATGGTTTAACATTTAAAGAACGTGCAATATGGGACAAGCTTAATTACTTGAAGTTTGCATGTTACAATAGTAGGTTGTAATAGGACATCACATAGTAAAATAGTTGCAACAATAGGGTCAAAGTAAGGTTGAGTGAGGAATGTGGTCAGGTTAGGAGTTGGGTCAAAGTGCTTGTTGTCAACAAATTCCACAAAATGACATCCAAGCAAGGTGTTGGAGCTTGGTTAAAGTGAAGGATTGGAATGGAAAATGTCAACAATGTTGTCAAGCATCAACAAGCTTGAACATAGGTGGCAAATGAAGATGTCAACAAAAGTTGGAACTTGTTTAAAGAATCCCCAAACTTGGCATCAATGAGTTCGATGACAGATGACGGTTTTCATGAGTAATAAAAACTTAATGAACTTATGGTAAGTTCAACAATGCATAACTAATAAAACTTGGTGAACAATTATGGTGGGCCTGAAAATGCAAAAATGGAAAATCTAAATGAAAAATAAAACAAAACCAAAACAATGAATTAAACATAAATAAAGATTAATTATGTTCAAACACATTGGACCCCAATTATAAGAAGGATGTTAAACACCCCCACAAAGATTGTAGGTGGTAGTGCCTCAACATAAAATGATCAATGCATCATGTTATCATGCATTTTGTTGTGTTATCATCATGAATCTCATGATACATATGTATCTTGTAGGCAAGGGTGGGAAATTTTTCAAAATAACATGGACAAAAACCTACCACATTTTTGAGTTTATGGTTATTGTAAGGTAGCTATTAATTTATCAAAAAATACCAATACACTACTTAGATGTGATGCACAAGCAATACACTCCATGTATTAACATTTTTTAATACATGATAAATAGATGGTTACATATCAAAAATTGACATTTAACATATGTTTCCCACCATTTTTCAACTATAAGGTTCGAATTGTTATTTGCCACATGTTTCTTGATACATTAAGCATTAATTGATAGATTAAAAAAAAAATCAATTGAAAGCTACCATGCATGTTTAAACATAACAAAGGTCAGAAAATATTTTCAAAATACATGGACAAGGGGCTACCACGTTTCTATGTCTATGGTTTTTGTAAGATAATTCTTAATGTACATCAAAACACACTAATACACTATTCACATGTTATGTGATCACTACATTCCATGTATGACTGTTTTTTCACACATGATAAATTGATGATTAAATATCAAAAATTAACATAAGTAATATATATTTCTTGCCATTGTTCAACTATGACCAATTTTTATTTCCCATTTTTGTTTTAGGTACATTAATAATTTGAAGACCGTTTAACCTATTTAAACCGATACATTAATCAATACAATTTGATACATTAAAAAAATAAAAGGAAATCAAATTGAACATCACATTTTAAACTCATAAAATGTTTACATGATGTATTGCTTGAATGTTATATTGTTCATACATTATATCATTGACACATTGACATTTTAATATTAATGACCAAAATTGAACTTTTCAACCTACATGGAAACCATAGAAAATTTTGGAAAAGAATTCACAAACTACATAATTTGGGGGGAAAAAATGGTTCATAAATTGAGTAATGAATCTTGTGAACAATGAATGGTTGATTTAAAAGATAATATTAAATGATCAAATGCCTTTTGGGTGTACCACAACTATAATTTTTGTACAATATTGCCATGTTTTCATATGACCCAAACCCACAAAATTAAGTGAAAACATGATGTGGTCTATGAATGTTTACTCATGTGTCAAAATTATTTTCATTTTCTTGAATTGTTTTGTTACATTTGATTCATTACAATTTTACATTTTAGGGTACAACATTATTAGCTTCACCATTCCTAAAGATCATTTTTTGAATTTTGAAATTGAATAAAAAGGTTGAAAAACTAAAGAAAATTTGTATAAATTACTACACTTTAAACCTTTATTCAACATGACAAAATGTGGAAAACACATTTTATAAATTTTGCAAATGTGTCACAAGACTTTAAAGAAAATGAGATTTTTAATAAGTCCACATAATGGAAAAAATCAAAATATATGCCACACAATTGAACACAATAAGCTTTTCCACATCTATACAATGGATTGTAATGTATTATTTTTCTAATACATAAATTTAGTTACATTAATACAAATTATAATAAAACCTTGGAACAAAAAAATATTAATATAAGGAAATAAAATGCTTTCAAAATTGTTGATGCATGTGTGAACATGTAGCAAATAGCCAAATTAAAAAATATAGATAATATGTTGGTGGGGAATAAGGAAAATCTTACAACAAATTCTACTCCACAATGGTTTTTTTGATTTGATTGTTGAAGGAACTCACACAACTTGGTACTACTTTCTACTTGGTTATTACTTCCAATAGTGTGAATTGACTCAAAGTTGTGAAAAATGCACAATTGTTCAACAATGTTCAAATTTCTTATCATTGGATGTATGCAAATGGACTTGAAACAAACATAACAAAAGTAAACTTTACTTGTGATACATTGTATCATAGCCCTTTCTTTACATCTCTCATCATGGATTTGAACTTGAATTCAAGTTGGTTGTCATGTGCAAAATATGAATTTGAACTTGGGTTGGTTGCCACGTGCAAAATGTGAACTTGAATTTGAATTGATTGCAATGTGCACAAAACATAGATTATCCAAATGCCTTTTGCGTGGAATTTGAAGCTCATGAAAATTTCACAATGACAAACAATTGTTTTTTATTTTGTTGTTCAATTCACTAATTCCTAAGGAAGAAAGAAATAAAATATTTTATATTCAAATTGGACTTGTTTAAAAGTCTACTTAAAACCTCCTTGGTTAATACTTTTGAAATGATGATTGATCTTACATATTTAGCAATTATATATTTAGAGAAACTTGAGTGTTGGAATTACTTCTATTCAAAATTGTTGTTGAAAAAAAGAAAGGCATAAGGATAGAGGGAAGTAGAGAAAGGGAAAGAGAGAAAGGGAGGGAGAGGGAAAAAGAAGGGGTGCTAAGAGTTGTTTTCATGATCTCTTCCTTACAAAATACTAATTTTATTTTTTCTTTGTTAGTTAACTTTCCATCATGTAAAAAACTACATAAACTCAACAAGGATGTCATAAACATTAGAAAAAAATTCAATTTGCAAACAAAATTTGCCATCCAAATCCTATAGATTAAAAAAATTGCAATAATATAATTATTTTTGAAAGAAAGTGAAACAAAAAAAGAAGTCAAGAAGTGGAAACCCTAGCCACCTTTGAACCTTAAGAAATGCATCATGGTCATGACATGGCGCACTTATGTTCCATGATTTTTCCATAGCTACTTTGATGGTAGTAAAATCTAGTCATGATCATGAAGTCATACACAAACATTTGACACAATATTAACAAGATGCAAAAGTTATTCCATGATTTCCCCAATAGGAAATTGCTTTTATTTTTTTCCCATCCATTTATACCTTTTGAGATTTTGAATAAGGTACATTCCCTGTTATGAACATTTGCCATCAAAACCTAACAATCATTTTATGGTTTGGGTGGTTGTGTAATGGCTTACATGGTTTTCCACACTGTGCAAACAATATTGTAATACATGCATAGTTTCAACATAAATTAATTTTTTTCTTTTTGCCAATTTTTTGAAAAAATATTTATTAACTTGTGTCAAAGAAATTGTAATTATTATAAAATTTAAATATGTAAGTTTTCAATTGTTTACTTTGAGCTATAGACCTCAAAAATCAAGGATTGAAGATTGCGACAATCTAGACACATTAAACTATCCCATAAGCATAATAAGAATGTGTTTATTATTTTTTATAACCATTACCTGTGGAAAATTTCAGAATTAAAAAATCAAGTACCGAAGTTAAGATTTGAAACTTGATTAATTATTTGATGGTTTGTTGTTGAATCCAATCAAGGAGTATGGTATTGTCATTTCAAAACTTGTTTACATGTGTGATTCACATCATGGTCAATAATAAAGGCAAGTGGCATCTTCTTGTTAATAAAATGAAGACAAGTGTTGAGTAGAAGCCCTAAGGTGGAGGAATTCAAAAGATAAAGGGCTTGGGAAGAACTACTAGCTAAATTTGCCATGCATTTTGGGAATGTCCCCACCTCCTAATTTTACCCAAGGTGAAACTTGAAACAATAGTTATCATGAACATAAACAAATGTATACATGAGGCATATGAAGGTGGAGGTTCTTAATTCTTATGCCTACTCTTTAAGAGTAATGGGGATCTTAAGTTATTTACAAAGGTGTAAGATAAGGAATAAGAGGGATCTTATGAAATCTTTTGTGGCTGTAAGATCCCTCCCACTTTTAAGGAGTATGCATAAGATCCAAATCCTCATTTTTAGAAGGGATATTGACAAACATAAGATGCCCTCTAAATACACTATAATATTTCTCATAATGTTTTAATATTTGAAGTCTTGTAGTTGGGTTTCATTCGCAACTAAGTTGGAAAGCAATTGGAGAAATTTCCTATGGCATTCGGAGGCCACTTTATAATCACTAGTCATGCCTCCTCATAAACATGACACATTTGCTTGAATTGCTTTGGCCTAGCCGCCCTTAGTGTAGGAATGCCCTTCACCTTGGTGCCTTGGACTAGTCCACTGGGAGTGGCAAAATAGCTTGTACAATATTCTTTGGATAAAGTATAGCCTTCATATGATGTGAAAATAGGTTTGGCCTTGTAATTTGTATGAATACAGTGGATTCCTTGAGGCCAAGTTAAAAAATAAATCAATGCTTCATGGTTATGGATGGGGCTAGGGAAATAGTTAACACTTTATTTTGGATGTGGTAAATTATAGTAGATGCCCAAATAGTGGGGACAGTATAATAGTACCTACTTTTATTTTAGCCAAAACATGCTTCTATTGGATGTTGTTGTGGTGTTTGTTATTAGTTCATTCTAATGTACCTGCAAAAGTGTAATGTGATTTGGGGTTTGCAAATGCTCGTGTATAAACTACATGACTCCTCTTATACCTAGACATATATTGTAGTACCTTTGCAACTTTGGCACAAATTACACTATTTTTAAATACAACAATTTCACTTTTGAAATGCCCATAAAAAGTTAAGCTATATAAGGTGCCCTCCACCTACACAACAAAATTTGGAGCATGTCAAACATGCATATCAAAAGAAGATGGTAATAATAACTTCAAAAGAATCTTGTTTCAAAGTAATAATATAATATACTAATACTAGTCCATATTGAAAGAAACAAAAACAAATTGATGAGTCCATACAAGCAAGTAGGATACCATTGTGTTGTGCAGTGCAAATCTTAATTCATGAAGAACACCAAAATCCCTATGCAAATAAGCAAACAATCAAACAACATTACAAATCATTTGGTTCATCTTTAGTGCACATACACTTACAAGTTATGCCTTGGGTGTAAGCAAAATAAAGTAGGCCAATTGGTCATCCCTACTGGCAAGTAAAAGTTGATTTGGAATCTTTTGCATTTTAGGCATTTTAGTCATGCCATAAATTTTGGGACATATTTATCATATTAAACGAACCATATGTGGTTATTTTAAAGGTATGTTATTACTCTCATTAATTTATTTATTTACTGCAAGTTTATTACTTTGGCTAATATTGCACATTTTCCAAATCAAATAATTCAAATGATGTGTTATTAATATTTAAACCATTATGCACCTCGATACACATTTTTTGGAATTTGAAGTTTTGAATTATGACTATGTGAAGCCCCTCAAAAGTAAATTTCCCCTAAACCCAGATTTGGCATCTAAAACATATTTTTTGATGTGATATTAAAGTGCATTGCATGTGCTTAATTCATTAAGTCATGCCCCAAACCCTTTCAAAATGCAACATATGAGTGAAATTTCCAAATTAATTTTTGTTGACCTACTTTCAATTTACTTTCTCACAACGTGACCAATTGGCAAATTTTACAAAATAGATTGAAAGTAGGTTAAAAAAAAGGTTGATACAACTTTTGAAACTTTCAAAAACTTCAGCGTATCACATTTGATGCCTTCATGTAGTTTAAAAGAACAATATCATAAGGCATCACCTACTTTCTAATTTATTTGTCACAATTTTTATTTATTTTTTCATTTGAGGATTTTTTTTGGCCTACTTTAGTATGCTTTGACCCCCATGCAACCATACAAATCATGGGTCATCAAGTTTGTTCGTGAATGTGGACATACATTAGAAAGAAGCAGCATCTTTGTTTCCAAGATGTTGGAGATAGACATTGTACATTGAAACACAAAAGCTTCCAAGGCACACAATAATAAAATGTAATACTTTTGGTATTGCCATAAAGCTCTTGATAAGGTGATGCACATGTTTGTTACCTATTTCACAATTTTCAAATCAATGGACCAAAACTTATTGAATTGATATTCATTTTCATCTATGAATTTTTTAAAAATCAAATGATATTTTCACAAAGAACTTTGAAGTTAAACTCATTTTGACCAAAATAATATTGAGATGGGTGACCCTATACAAGGGTTTAATATACTTGGGTGAATGTGAAGAAGTTTCTACATGGCCCCACTCAAGAATGTGTAGGTCCTAGTGTAGGTACTAGTTCACCCAATAAATTGTTTAGGTTTGGAGTTTGGGCAATCTTTGTCTAGTTGTTGTTGTGGAGGTCAAGTACCATTGGATAACATCGTTAGTTTGCATGGGTATAACCTTTTTTTTTATTTACAATATCTTGTTTTGTTTCCTCTTTGCATTAGGTATTTAAGTTTAGTGTAAGGGAAAGGCAAGTCTAGAGCCTAAATGGTTTGGGGGGGGGGGGGGGGGGGGAGTGGGGTTTTGGGGGGGTGCCACAGGGAGAATTCCCAACCCAACAAAAAAAACACCACCACCACCTCCCCCCCTTTCTCTAACATTCA